>WNFU01000607.1_pt1 | contig 105976 bp, 77 predicted proteins | sample 5400121 | NCBI WGS metagenome assembly WNFU01 (sample SAMN13153360, study PRJNA577476) | soil metagenome | isolation source: 100 cm soil or saprolite under grassland replicate 1 | place: USA:California | collected 2016-06-15 | reverse complement strand
ATCGAGTCGAAAGGCTCATCGCCGGAAGTAGAGGGGATCGAATCCCCTCATACTTCCAGCGATCTCAATTTCCTCTCCATCCGAGCTCACCAAGATGTTCGCTACGGATGGAGTATCCATTGAGGGAAGAAGATGAAAACAATTCTTGTCAATCCGCTCGATGAAACTCCGCGGGCCGCGGGACGTCCCGCGCCGCGCCTCGATTCATTGGCGGGCAAAACCATAGGCCTGCTCGACATCAGCAAATGGGGCGGCGGCTTCTTTCTGGATCATTTGGAAAAGGCGCTCAAAGACCGCTACGGCGTCGAACAGATTGTGCGCGTGATGAAGCCGACCTTCACCAAGCCCGCGCCGGACGCCGTGCTTGACCAACTCGTGAAAGCCGAATGCGCTGCGGTGATCGAGGCCCTGGCCGATTGAGGGTCATGCACGACGTGCAGTTTGCACGACACGGTGAAACTCGAAAGACTTGGTATCGCGGCGCTCCCGGTCGCCACGCGCGAATTTATGACTGCGGCCCGCGCGCAGGCCGGCGCATTGGGACGAGCCGATCTCGACGCGGTTTACGTCGAGCACCCGATCCAGGATCAAACGCCGCAGGAGATCGCGGCGAAAGCGGAAGCCGTCATTGACGAGATCGTCGCCAGGCTCACGATCGGCGCCGCGAGCGGTAGCGAGCTGGCCCCATCGGAAGCGGCGAGCAAGTAAAGCCCCACTCGCTATCGTTCGCGGCGCCGATAAGGATCATTATGGACTATCAAAACCTCACCCTCCCACAGATTTATGATGAAGCCGAAGCCGTCGCCGGCGACGCAAAGATTCTCTTCGGCCATTTGAATGCGGAGCAACTCAATTGGAAGCCCGCCGCCGATTCGTGGAGCGTCGCGCAGTGCCTCGACCATCTGATCTCGGCCAATCACGAGTACTACCCGCTCTTTGATCGAATACTGAAAGGCGAATATAGGAAGACGTTCTTGCATAGCATGCCTTTTCTGCCTGCGTTGTTCGGCCGTGTGATGATCAAAGCGGTTTCGCCGGACTCTCAGCGGAAGTTCAAAGCCCCCGGCGCGGCGCGGCCTTCGTCAAGCGCGATTGATCCGCAAATTGTCGATCGCTTCATCGCCCATCAGCGCGAGACGCTGGCGAAAATGAGGTTGCTGGAGAATAGCGACCCGGCGGAGATAATCATCACCTCACCTTTCGTGAGCATGGTGGTTTACAGCTTGCTCGACACTTTTCGGCTAATCGTGGCTCACGAACGTCGCCATTTCGCCCAGGCTCAGCGGGTGATGGAGACCGGCGGATTTCCAACTGTGCAAACGAGTCAGTACCGCGAGCGGTAGCGAGCGAGGCTCCATCAATAATTCCTTTGCGAAAGCCTCGCTCGCAACCGCTCGCGGTACTGACTCGAAGGACGTCCGCGCAGGTCGAAAAAAATCAAAGAGGGGGCTTTTTATTTTTCATCTCCCATATTACATTCGCCGTTTGTCATTGCCTGAGCGAATCTCTTCCAATGACAAGCGACTACTGTAAAACGAAAAACGGAAAATGAATCTGCGGCGGGCTTTGCCCGCCTATTAATTTGTGGAGGAGGGAGTATGCAAGAACCGATTGAGGCTATCGGAGCGGCGACGGCGACCAAGCCGAGCAGGTCCTCAGGCTTCTGGGCGACGTTGCGGGAAGCTGTTCGCGGATCGGAGCAGGATTTCACCGAGGGCGGCATTGGCCGCGCGATCTTCCTGCTCTCCGTTCCGATGGTGCTCGAAATGGTGATGGAGTCGCTCTTCGGCATCGTCAACGTCTACTGGGTGGCGCATCTTGGCAAGGAGCAGGCGGCGGCGGTCGGCGTCACCGAATCGCTGTTGACCGTAGTATTCACGGTCGCTATTGGGCTGAGCATGGGCACGACGGCGATGGTCGCGCGACGCATCGGGGAGAAAGACCCCGAAGGCGCGGCCCGCGTCGCCGAGCAATCAATTTTGCTGGGCGTTCTGATTTCGATTCCCATCGGGATCGTCGGCGCGCTCTTCAGCAAACAGTTGTTTCGGGCGTTGAACGCCGAGGATGGCGTGAGCGCGGTCGGCAGCGGTTATATGGTCGTTATCTTCGGCGGGAACGTGGTGATCATGCTGCTGTTTCTGATCAACGCGATCTTTCGCGGCGCGGGCGACGCAGCGATCGCGATGAGGGCTTTGTGGCTCGGCAATCTGATCAACCTCGTACTCGACCCGTGCCTGATCTACGGCCTCGGGCCGTTCCCGAAACTGGGCGTGACCGGGTCGGCCGTCGCCACGACCATCGGGCGGGGCTGCGCCGTGATCTATCAATTCACCCAACTCTCGGGCGGCGGTGGCCGCGTGCCCGTCAGGTTCAGCCGGCTGCTTCCGGATTTCGGCCTGATGAGAAATCTGCTGCGCATCTCGCTCGGCGGGATGTTCCAGTTTCTGGTGGCTACCGCGGCCTGGATGGGATTGATGAGCATCGTCGGGCGGTTCGGGGCGGCGGCGCAGGCCGGTTACACGATCGCGGTCCGCATCATCGTAGTAACTATCCTGCCGTCGTGGGGAATGAGCAACGCGGCGGCGACGCTGGTCGGCCAAAACCTCGGCGCGCGAAAACCCGAACGCGCCGAGAAATCGGTCTGGCTGGCCGGGCACAGCAACGCGATCTTTCTGACCGCGGTCGCCGTCATTTTCATCGTCTTCCCTGAATTCCTGATTCGCGTCTTCACGGATGATCAGACGGTCATCCCTTACGGCGTGGATGCGCTGCGGTACATCAGCTACGGATACATTTTTTACGGCTACGGAATGGTGATGGCGGCGGCGTTCAACGGCGCGGGCGACACCTACACGCCCACGGCAATTAACCTGATCTGCTTCTGGCTAATCCAAATCCCGCTGGCTTACACGCTTGCGAAATGGACCGGCCTCAAGACCACGGGCGTTTTCCTGGCGATTACCATTGCGGAATCGATCCTGGCCGTGATCGCGATGCTGGTATTCAGACGTGGAAAATGGAAAGAGCAGAAAGTGTGAGTCGTGCATCCGATGTCCCCCGGGACGAAAAACTATCGCCGGCTGGATTTGTTGACGCGCGCGACAACCAGGCCGGCGATTTTTTTGGGCGCCTCGCCTATCCTTTTTCGTATTACCTGTCTCTAGTCAAATGCAGGCAGAATGAAGAACGCGACCTGGGTGACGCGCATGGCCGAGACGAGACCGGAAAATCTGCCCGACGAAATGCTGGCGATTGCGGCGATACTGGGCGACCTGCGTTCGTTCGACGCGCTGGCCTTGCGTTACCGCGCTGCCGCCTATCGGGTGGCGCAATCGATAGCCGGCAATGAGTTGGCCGAAGACGCCGTGCAGGAATCGTTGTTGTTGGCCTTCAAAGCGTTGCCCTCAATTGAAGAGCCGGCGAAGTTCGCCTCGTGGCTTTACGCCATCGTCCGGCGCGTGGCGCTGCGGATGAGCCAGCGTACGCGGCGGGAGCGCAGCCAGCGGATCGATCTGGACGAGGCGCTGATCGAGCATAGCGAAGCGTTCGCGCGACCGCTCGCGCCGCGCGACACGTTTGAAGAGGCCTGGGTGCGCGCCGCCGTTGACGCGCTCGATGAAGACCACAGGTTGATCCTGAAGCTGCGTTTTTATGACGAAATGCCGTTGAAGCGGATCGCGGATTTCCTGGGCCTGCCGTTGACGACAGTGAAATGGCGGTTGCACAGGGCAAAACAATTGTTGCGCGAAAAACTCGAGCCGGAGAAGGAGGGCTTGCCTAAGCGAGCCAGGTCGACGATCAAAAGCTGAAACATCGGAGGACGAAATGTCTAGAGGCGGGTTTTCCCCGCCCGGACTCAAAGCCGTGGAGGCCGAAATGGAAAGAGAGCAGGAACTCAAGAAGCTGATCAATGTCTTGCATCGAACCGCGCGCTCGGCGACGCGGGTGCAGTGGATGAACGCCGGGGAAGGCGAAACCCGCTTCGCCGTCTCGCAATTCAACAAAATCCTGGCCAGGTTGGGCGAACTCGATCCGAACGTCAAGAACGTCTTCGAGCCGCTGGCCGAAGACAGTTCGCTCATAACGGTTGCAATGGCCTGCCGCCAGGTCGTCTCTTATTACGAAGACGAAGTGAAAGTGGAAGAAGAGTTCTGGCCGCGCGGGTTCGCCGCCGGATTCAAAATCCCTGGCTGGGGCGCCGGCGTGGATTTCAATCCCGAAGAGCTGGGCAACTGGATCCGCGACTGGATGCACGAATGGGGCCGCCGCGAGCGCGAACGGCGAGCCGAAGGGAAGCGCTGCGGGTGACGATTGCGGACTGCGGATTGCGGATTGCGGATTGCGGATTGCGGATCGCAAGTTGATCCGATAATCGCTCAAGAAACGAAAGTAAGAGAGACATCTCCGCAATCAGGAGCGGAATTGTCCGACAACAGAAATCCGCAATCCGCAATCAGTGACGGTTGGCCAGGTTGAGCAGTTCCTTGATCTGCTTTCCTTCAGTTTGTGGCAGACTCAGTTTGAGCAGCGCGGCGACGGTCCACGTAGTAACGACTTTAGTCGTTACGGCGCCGTAACGACTAAAGTCGTTACTACGTGGCTCGCTACTCGAACTTCACACCCTGTCCCGCTCTATGGCGCAGGCGATTGCGCCTGCCGCCCGTCCAGGAAGATTGTCCATTCCTTGACGTCGGCCACTTTCATTACATCCCGCGTTGTCCACGGATCTTCTCGGTACATCTCCCAGACCTGATTTGCGCCGTCCGCTTTGACTATGACCAACGCCCCGGTCCGATCCTCGAACGGCCCGCCGAGGATGATCACCCCTGTTTCGAAAATCGCGTCCATATAGCGCGCGTGTTCGTCCCAGAAGGGCTGTTCACGCGCCGTCTTGTTCGGGTTCCAGAGCGAGCCGGGTCGCAGAAACGCGGCATAGTATGTCGTGTACGTCGCCATTTTGCGTCTCCATCTGAAACTACATCATTGAGAAAGGGAATACGACACGAGCTACCCTACTGTCAGCCCGCTGTAAATGTCTACCCTCAAACCACATGAGATCGGCGTGGCGCCGCGCGCGTAGGGGCGGGTATTCCCCGCCCACGTTAGTGATCAAGGCGATTGGGCGGGGAGTACCCGCCCCTACGCGCGCGATACTGTATCAGTTCAGTAAACTTCTTTCTCGTCACGGAATTGATCCGCATAAAGATGGGCGTAGACGCCGCCCTGCGCGAGCAGTTGCTGGTGCGCGCCGCGCTCGACTATGCGCCCGTCATTGAGCGTGAAGATGACGTCGGCCTTGATGATCGTTTCCAGGTGGTGGGTGATGACGATGACGGTCTTGCCCGCGGTCAGGCGTCCGAGCGCTTCGAGCACTAGCTTTTCGGACGACGAGTCAAGCCCCGAGGTAGGCTCGTCGAGGATGAGGATCGGCGAGTTGCGGATGATGGCGCGGGCGATGGCGATGCGCTGGCGCTGGCCGCCGGAAAGCGTCACGCCGCGCTCGCCGACCATCGTGTCGTAGCCTTCCGGCATCCGCTCGATGAATTCGTGCGCGTTGGCGAGCCGGGCGGCGCGGATGATCTCGTCGCGCGAGGCTTCGGGTTTGCCGTAGGCGATGTTCTGCCAGATCGGCGAGTGGAAGAGGATCGTCTCTTGCAGAACGAAGCTGATTTGCTCGCGCAGAGACTTCAAGGTGAAGCCGCGCGCGTCCTCCCCGTCGATCAGGAGCCTGCCCGAAAAGGGGTCGTAGAAGCGGGGGATGAGGCTGATGATCGAGGATTTGCCGGCGCCGGTCGGCCCGACTAGCGCGACGTATTGGCCATGTTCGATGCGCAGGCTGATGTCTTTGAGCACCGGCTGGGCGTCGTAGTAGCCGAAATAGACGCGGTCGAATTCGATCATCCCTTTGAAGCGCGGCGCCGTTTGGGCGTGCGGGAGGTCGCGCACGCGGTCTTCCAGGCGAGTCAATTCTCTGATCCGCTCGGCCCCGATCACCGCCTTCGAGATAGTGTCGGTCATCTTCGACAGGTCGCGCATCGGCTTGTACATCTTGCCGAGGTAGAGCAGGAAGACGACCAGCGCGCCCGCCGTGAGCTGGCCCTGCAAGACCAGCCGCGCGCCGTACCAGAGCACGATGCACGTGCCGACTGCCACGATTACGTCCACGATCGGCGCGAGCCTGGCTTTGATGCTGCGCGCGCGCATCGTCATCTCGATGCTTTCGAGCGTCTCCTTTTCCAGCCGCTTCACCTCATAATCTTCGCGCGCGAACGCCTTCACCACGCGAATGGACGAGAGCGTTTCGGCGACCACCGAGACGATCTCGCTCTCCTTCTTTCTGACCGCCCGCGTCGCCTGCTTGATGCGGCGGGTCAGCGTGTAAACCTGCAGGAAGAGTATCGGCGCGACCGAGAGCGCGATCAGCGTGAAGCGCCAGTTGAAATAGAACATTACCGCCAGCATCCCGACCAGCGTCACCGAGGGGGCCACTATCCCGAGGAGCGCCGTCGAGACGAAGTTCTGAATCGCGTCCACGTCCGTCGTCACCCGGCTGATCAGGTCGCCGATTTTGGTCCGGTCGTAAAAGGCGAGCGACAGCCGTTGAATGTGATGGTAGAGCGTCTGCCTGAGGTCGAGCATGACCATCTGCCCGACTTTGGTGGTGAGGTAATTCTCGGTGTAAGAGGCGATGGCGCCCACGGCGGCCACGACGACCGTCGCGATCGCCGCGAAGTAAATAATGGCCGGCCTGCCCTCGCCGAACGTCTTCCGGACGAGACCGGCTAGCCACTCCGGCATAGGGCGCGAGCCGAGGGCGTAATCGATCACGATCTTGATCGGCCACGGGTCGAAGAGACTCGCGCCGCCTTCGATGAGCACGGCCACAAAAGCGATCGAGAGCGCCTTCCAGTGAGGCCGGAACACCCGGTTGATGATGAATCCGTTCTCCGTCATTGGTCATCAGTCATTGGTCATCAGCCGTTGGTCATTTGTTATTTGCCATCTGTCATTGTCGGGACTGACTCGTTCAACGCAGATGAGCATTAGGCATTTTCCGGGCCAATGTTGATGTCGGGCGTTTCATGAACGTGATTCAACATCAGAAACCAATGACGAATGACAAGTGACAAATGTGATTGCCCTGCCCCCCGCCGCGTCAGCGGCGCCATGAATTTAGCCGTGGGTTGAAACCCACGGTACGGTCGGAGGATATTCCCGCGTCGCGCGAGCGACGGCTGAATTCAATCGTCGCTATGCGACGGAAAAAAATCCGCGGCGCCGTGGGTTGAAACCCATGGCTGAACTCAAGAGCCGCTGACGCGGCAGGGGCTGAGTAAATACTGACGAATGACCGAGGACAGATTTTAAATGGAAAATGGTAGCTAAGACTTTTCGTCAATCCCGATCATTGTATTCTCAGAAATTGCGGCAGGTTCTCAGCCGCGCGCCCGATGGCGCGGGCCAGGCTGAGCTTCGCCAAATTGTGGCCGAAGAGGCTGTTGATGTAGTCGAGTTGCGCGTTGGCCACCGCCTCCTGAGATTGCACGACCTCGGTGTTGTCACTCACGCCGGCGTCGAAGCGTTGCCGCGACAGGTCCAAGGTCTGCAAAGACGTCTGAACGCTCTTCAGCGCCACTTCTACCTGGCTGGCCGCCGCCTGCATGTCGAGGAAGGCGTTGCGCACTTCGCGCTCTATCTGCCCTCTGATGTCTTCGAGTTCGGCGCGCCGCTGGGCCAGGGCGGCCTTGGCCTGTCCGATGTCTCCACTGATGCGTCCGCCCAGCCAGATCGGAAAGCTCAGCGTCCCGACTACCATGAACGTGCCGTGCGATAGTCGCGACGGGTTCTTTCCGATCACGCCGTAATCGGCGTATACCGAGAACGAGGGGATGCGTTCGGCGCGGGCGGCCGAGAGCGTTTTCTCCGCCGCCCGGACCTGCGCCTCCGCAGCCCTCAGGTCCGAGCGATACTCCATCGCATACCTCAAAGCCTCAGCCAGCCCCATCGGGGGCGCGGGCGAGAAGGGAACCAGGTCGGTGGTTTCGTAGTATTCGTTCGGCGGCAGGCCCGTCAACCGCGCCAGGTTGATTTTCTGTTTCGCCAGATCGTTCTGGAGCGTGACCATTCGCTGCTGCCCGGTGAGCGCCTGAATCTGGGCGCGGTTGAGGTCGGTCTGCGCGATGACGCCGGCGCTGCGCTGTTCAATCGCCTGTCGATAAAGGGCCTCGGCGGTCTCCAGTTGAGCGCGCGACGCGTCCAGCCTCGCTTTCGCCGCTATCACCTGAAGATAGACGCCGCCGACGGCCAGCGCGACCAGGTCTTCCGCGTCCTCGGCCGTCTCCTCGTTGGCCCGCACGATCCATTTAGCCGAACCATAGTTTTTCCAGGCCGTCACGTCCATCACTTTCTGCGTCAGCGTCGCGCGAAGGTCATAATAGTTGAACGGCCCGACGACGGTAGGTATTGCGAGGCCCGGAATCAGTTGGGCGATCCGCTGGTCGAAGCTGAAGCCCGTCGCCCCCAGGTTTATTTGCTGCACGGTCTCACTCAGATACCCGCTGATGTTCGGGAGCAGGGCGCTGCGAACGATCTTGCGTTGGGCGCGCGACTCGGCCACCGCGTTCGTCAGCCCCACCGCGCCCAGGTTGAAGTCGATCCCCCGCACAACGGCTTCACGAAGCGAGAGCCTGCCGGAGAACGGCGCCCTGGCCGCGCCCCAGACGCTCCCCGAGAAAGGGCCTTGAGTCTGGACCGTAGGATTGATGGTGTTGACGCTGGTCGTCGTGCCCGGCGTCGGAGTTTGCGTCGCCGTCACAGAACCAGTCTGCCCGCTCCGCCCAGAGAGTGGAAGCTGATCGGCCCGCGATCCCTGCGTCTCCGACACTTGTCTGCTCGTCGTCCTGAACTGGGCGAACGCGCATGGGGAGAAAGTAAGGATTGCAAATACGAAGACGGGAAGAACGCGGAGGATCGAGGATCGAGGATCGAGGATCGAGGATCGCGTCATCACACGCGAGGCGATCTTCAACCTTCGATCTTCAATCTTCGATCCTCGATCCTCGATCCTCGATCCTCGAATTACCGGTAATGTCGATCTTCTCATTGGTCTTGCCCCCATCCTTAACTAAGCTGTTTTCGGAAGCGCCACACGCTCAGCGAAAACAGGACGAGCGTGATGACGAAGAGGCCCAGGAAATTGGGCCAGAGATCCGCGAGGCCGCTTCCTTTGAGCAGGCTCGCGCGCGCGATGGTCGCGAAGTGGTGAATCGGGTTGATGACGGTCACGGGCTGCAACCATCGCGGCATCGCCTCCACGGGGTTGAAGGCTCCCGACAACGTCGCGAGGGGAGGGTTTACGAAGAAGCTCGTCAACAAGGCCTGCTGCGCCGACTTGCTTAGGGTGGCGATGACCGTGCCGATGCTGATCCCGGACAGCACGCATAGCGCGGCGGCGCCGAGCACAAGCGCCAAGCTGCCATGAAAGGGGACGCGGAAGACTAATTTCATGATTCCGATCGCCATAAGCGCCATCATGCACAGCAGAACGAAGAGAGGCGCGATCTTGGCGATGATGATTTCAGTCGTGTTGGCGGGCGACATGAGCAACTGCTCGATCGTCCCTGCCTCTCGCTCTTTGACCATCGCCCCGGAGGCGACGAGCGAGCTGTTAAGTATCAACAGGAGGCCGAGGACGCCGGTCACGTTGAACCACGAGTCGACCAGACCGGGGTTGTAAAGAAAGGCGGGTTGCAGCAGCGCCCGGCCGCGCCGGCTGACCTCAGGCGCGGCGATCCGCCTTACGTCGGCGCGGATGCCCTCCGCCAGAAGCGTGCCGTTGTAGGCCTGGATAATGCCTTCGATGTAGCCCTGGCCGATAGCGGCCGTGTTCGCGTTCGTCGCGTTCAGAAGAATCTGAACGGCGGTCGTGCGGCCTCGATAGAGGTCGCGGGCGAAGTCGTACGGGATGACCAGACCAGCGTCGAGTTCGTTGCGGTTGATCGCGTCGCCGAGATCGCGGGTTGAAAGGTAGTAACCGGCCAGGCGAAAACTCTCGCTCTCGCTCATCGTCGCGATCAGCTCACGGCTCTCAGGCGTCTTGCTGTCGTCTACAACGCCGAGCCGCAGGTTCGTCACCTTCGCGCTCAAAGCGAATCCGAAGAGCAACAACTGCAGCATCGGCGGCAGAATCAAAGAGAACGCCAGCCGCCTGTCGCGCCTGATCTGGTTGAACTCCTTTCGCATCAGGGCGCGTATGCGCTGGTTGTAGAGTCGTTGTAACAGTCTTCTCATTGCGGATTGCGGATTGCGGATTGCGGATTTATGAGTCAGATCAACCGCGGACTCGAAATCCAGATTGAAAGTTTTATCAATCCGCAATCCGCAATCTCCACTCCCTATTCCTTAAGTTGCATGCGTCGCATGCTGCGCCACGCCAGCGCGTAAAAGACCAGGCCGATGACGCCGATGATCAAGACCTTGAACCATACGGCCGGCCACCCGCCGCCCTGCAACAATGCGTCGCGCACGATCTCGATGTAGTACTTTCCCCAGACGAAGTTAGAGAGCCAGCGCAAGCCCGCCGGGATGTTCTCGACCGGAAACAGAAGACCGGAGAGCAGAAATACCAGCAGGAAACCGCCGAGAGCTACCAACTGCATCGCGGCCGCCTGGCTCGGAATGGCGGCCCCGACCATCGTCCCGAACGATGCGACACAGAAGGCGTACAGGACTGTGGCCACGATGAACGGGGTCGGATCGCCGGCCAGGCCCAGCCCGAAATAAGTAAAGAGCAGGACAAGCCCGAGCAGGCATTCCGCCAGCGCCACCGCCACGAAAGCGAGGATCTTTCCGAGCAGAAATTCCGAAGCCCGCACGTTGGAGACGAAGACCTGTAGGATGGTCTGATGTTCCCACTCTTTCGCCATCGCTAGCGCGGCCAGTAGGGGAGGGAACATCGAGATCCCCAAAACGAAAATGCCCGGCCCATAAAACTTCTTGGACGAGCGTCCGGGATTGAACCAGAGCCGGATTTCCGTCTGGATCGGTTCGGAACGTGTCGCTTCCGCTATGCGCCGGTTGTAAGCCTGCGTAATTTGGGCGGCGTAGCCTGCGACCAGTCGGGCGGTGTTCGCGTCGGAGGCGTCCAGCATGAGCTGAACCGGCGAATTGAATCCGCGCGCCATGTCGCGCCCGAAATGAAAAGGGATGATGATCGCCGCGTGCGCGGTGTTTGACGCGAACGCCTCTGCCGGTTTTTTGTCAACGGGGAAGGGGACGATATGGAATGTGAGCGAAGCGCGGAAGGCGTCCAGGAATTCGCGCGACGCCGGCGAATCGTCATAATCCTGGGCGATTATCGGAAGATTGGTGACCGTCAACGAGATCGCCGATCCGTTCAAGACCAGCAGGATCAGCGGAAGAACGAGCGCCAGCGCCAGCGTCCGCCAGTCTCGAACGATCTGAGTCAGCTCTTTACGGGTCTGCGCAATGATGCGTCTCATTAGTAATCCGATGAATAGCCACAGAGCACACAGAGAGCACAGAGAAATTATTAACTCCCTCATTGCGCCCTCTGTGCTCTCTGTGCTCTCTGTGGCTAATAGTCTTCTTTCAATCCTCTGACGCGACTTTGCCTTCCAGCCGCGCCTTCTCCACGACGCTGATGAAGACGTCTTCCATGGAGAATTGCCCGACTCGCGCCTGACGGACGTGAATCCCATTCGCTTCGAGTTCCTCAGCAGTCGCCCGCATACCGCTTTCCGGGTCCTCATCCGTAATGACGTGAAGCCGGTCGCCGAACAGCGAAACCCGCCACCGCTCCATCTCACTCTTCAGGAGGTCCGCCGCACGTTGTTGCTGATCCACGATGAACTCCAGCAGATGACCGGTCTGCTGACTCTTGAGGTCGCTCGGGCTGCCTTCGGCCACGAGCTCGCCCGCGACCATCATCCCCAGACGGTTGCACTGCTCGGACTCTTCGAGGTAGTGCGTGGTCACGAGTATCGCGGCGCCGGCGTCGGCCAGGCGGTTAATCATTTTCCAGAAAGCGCGGCGCGCCAGCGGGTCGACGCCGGAGGTGGGCTCGTCGAGGAAGAGTATGCGGGGCTCGTGCATGATGGCCGCGCCGAAGGCGACACGCTGCTTCCATCCCCCGGGCAAACTGCCGGTGATCTGACCCTCCTTACCTTCGAGTCCCGAAAACGAGAGTACCCAGCGCTTCTTCTCTTCGCGCTCCTCGTCGGGCACGCCGTAGACGCCCGCGAAGAAATCCAGGTTCTCTTCTATCGAGAGGTCGTTGTAGAGCGAAAACTTTTGCGACATATAGCCGATCTGCTGGCGCACGGCGCCGGAGCGCAGGCTTCGTTCGCCGGCGAGGTGTATCTCTCCGCTCGTCGGCTCGAGCAGCCCGCAGAGCATCTTGATGGTCGTCGTCTTGCCCGCGCCGTTCGCGCCGAGCAGCCCGTAAATCTCCCCCTGCCGGACCTGCAAGCTGACCCCCTTCACGGCAGTGAACGCCCCGAACTGTTTGACCAGGTTATCGGCGCCGATCGCGACGCGCCCGCGCAGTTCGCTGTGATCGTGGCGGCATGGGAACGGCGTTTCGTGCGGCTCCTGACCAAGAGCGCGGAGCGTCGCGACGAAAGTGTTTTCGAGGGTCGGCTCGTCGACGCGGATCTCTTCGATTCGCAGCCCGGCGTCGCTCATTCGTTTTTGCAGAAGGAGTTTCGCTTTCTCCGGATCGCGCGCGAGGAGATCGAGCCGGTCGCCGAACCGTTGGACGTCGACGATCTCTTCGCCAGGCCCGGCGATTTCAGAAAGCGCCCGTTCGGCCTCGCCGAGGTTCGAGGCGCGCAACTCCAGCCTTCGGGCCCGCAAACCTGCCCGCAATTCGGCGGGGGCGCCGAGCTGCCGAATTTCGCCCAGGTGCATCAGCGCGACCCGCCGGCACCTTTCGGCTTCGTCCAGGTACGGGGTCGCCACCATAATGGTCAGCCCCTCGGCCGCCAGATGCGCGAGCGTGTCCCAGAATTCGCGGCGCGACACCGGGTCGACGCCAGTGGTCGGCTCGTCCAGCAACAGCACGCTGGGCTGCGGTACCAACGCGCAAGCCAGCGCCAATTTCTGTTTCATGCCGCCGCTCAACCGCCCGGCCAGCCTCCCCTCGAAGCGATCCATGTCGAACATCCGCAAGTAACGGCGGCCCCGCTCGATGATCTCATTCGGCGGCACGCCGCGCAGGTCTCCGATGTAGCGGATGTTCTCCATCACACTGAGGTCGGGATAAAGGCTGAAGGTCTGTGTGAGGTAACCAGTTTGCGCCCGCATCTCTCGCGCCGGTCGGCCGAAAACTTCCGCCGCGCCCGAGTCGGCTTCCATCACGCCCGCGAGAATCTGAAAGGTCGTGGTCTTGCCGGCCCCGTCGGGGCCGATCAGTCCGAATATCTCGCCTTTGTTCACTTCCAGACTGACGCCCCGTACGGCTTCGACGGCCCCGTAGCGCTTCCATAGATCCTTGACACGAATTGCCGCCTGAGGATCGAGGATCGAGGATCGAGAATCGAGGATCGATCTCCCATCCTCGATCCTCGATCCTCGATCTTCGATCCTCGATCCTCGATCCTCGATCCTCGATCCTCGATCTTTCATTTCCTCCACTTACCCTCCGGCCACTTGTCGCCTTGAATAAGAATCTCGCCGTCGGCCGGCATGCCCGGTTTGGCGAAACCGAAGCCGGTTTTCAACTGCAACTTGACTCCGACGACCTGTTTCACGCGCTCGTTGCGGAAGTAGGTGTTCTCCGGCGTGAAGGTGGCTTCGGGGTCGACGCGTGAGACGTAGGCTTCGAGGGGTTGATCGGGATTGGAATCGAGGTAGACGCGCCCCGGCTGTCCCACTTTGACTTTGCCTATCTCTCCTATAGGGATGAAGCCCCGCAAATAGACCTTGGTCAGATCCAACATAGTGACGACAGGGGTTCCGGACGTCACCACTTCCCCCGGCTCGGCGGCTCGCGTCGTGATCGTGCCGTCGAACGGCGCGCTGACGATCAGGTCCCGGCGGTTCTCCTTGGCCTCGCGGAGTTGGGCGCGAGCCTGTTCGGCGCTCGCGTTGGCGGCGGCTATCTCAGCCTCCTGCTGCGTCATCTGCTTGCGCACGGCCTCGGCCGCGGCCCCGCGAATCAGGGGGTTGACCAGATTCGCTTTGGCCGTTTCCAGCGCGCCGCATGCCGCCTCGTATCGACGCTTCGCGGCTGCCACCGCCGCCGCCTGTTGAGAGGCCTTTGACGTCGCTTCCATTCCCTGGCGTTCCGAAACCGCGCCGGTTCTCGCCAGCCGGGTGTAAGCGTCTCTGTCGAAGAGCGCGAGCTGATAAGCGGCTTCCTGATCTGCGAGGTCGGCCATGGCGGCCGCCATATCTTTCCGCGCCTGCATCACTCGCCCTTCCGCGTCGACTTTCGCCTGTTCCATTTGTAATTGGCTCTCTCGCAATTGCTGCGTGAGGACGGCGATCTGATCCCGCGCCGACTGCGTTTTCGCCTCCGCTTGCCGCAGCGCGGCGAGGGCCTGGTCCTCGCGCGCGCTAAGCTGTTCGTAATCGAGAATCGCGATGGATTCTCCGGCCTTGACACTGTCGCCCTCTCGGAAGGGCATTTCGAGAATGCGCCCGGTCGTTATCGGCGCCACGGCGGAATCGTCGCCCTCGATCCGGCCGCTAAGAGTGACGATGTTCTCGGGCACGCCGCGCTTTGCAAAGAACAATTTCCAGATCAGAAACGCCGCGCCGGCGCCAGCGACAAGCAGGACGAGCAGAATGACGAGTCGGCGAAGGCGCGGGCCGACGGCCTGCCTTAGCCTGTTCCAGGGCGTCCGCCTGGCTTGTTCCGGAGGAGGCGCGACTGTTTGTTGTTCTGTCATTCGATTGTTCTCTCAAGTCTCCGTCCGGAAGCGCACACAGTCGGGTTCCGTAACTCTTGATTACGATCAACTCAGACAGATCGATCAAACGTCATACAAATGCTGAGCCAGCGGCGCCACTCTTGCGCAGGACCGTCTACGCGCGGTTTCATGCGTATCGCCGGCGCATCGGCGGTAAGCGGTTGAGGCGCCGTGGTAGAACACTGTACGTGTCGGATGCAGAGGTTTGTATCTTATTGATTATGCGATAGTGGGACAGACTTTAGTCTGTCCGAGGCGCGAATTATGAACGGACAGACTAAAGTCTGTCCCACTGAGGAGTCAGGAGCCGAGGATGTATCGGGCGGCCGTCGTCAAACGCGCGGGAATGTCTGGCTGAGTCTGGGCCATGATCCCCATTTCGCGCGCTACGAACTGGCATTGTATGACCCGGCGCGGGCGGCTTGATTCATTTCGCATGCCGCTGTGCCACAGATGTCCGTTGAAGACCAGCGCGGAACCGGCTTTGGCGGTGATGAATCTCTGGTCGGGATGTTTGGCGTCGGGTTGCTGCATAGGCTTCGGCAGCGGTTTAAGCCACAGGTGACTCCCCGGAACGAGCCGTGTCGCGCCGTTGTTCTCTATGAAGTCATCAAGGAGCCAGAGCGTCGTGGCGGCGCTGAATGGCTCGGATGATGATACGCGGGGATACCAATCAGTGTGCAGCGCCTGCTGACCGTATCCCGGCAGGGGATCGCGGCCGCCCAACGCCAACACTTTGAATGAACGCCGCAGCATGTGGTAGGTGGCCGCGAGTATTTTCGGATGTGTGAGGACGCCGTCGAACGCCTCGTCTTTTTGGATCAGTTCGCCGGCGTGTCGCGTGCCGCTCTGCTTGCTGTTGGTCGTCGTTTGTTTCTGATCGACGGCGCGCTCGAACGCCGTTCGCAACCGCGTCAGCCAACCCGAGTCAATGACATCCGGCAATACGACATAACCAAGCCGGTCTAGAGATTCCTTCTCCGCAGCCGAGAGCGTCGCTTCAGTGACGCCACACTCTTTGAATACGTCCTCGATTTCGCTCAACGTCGATGTCATTGTCATTTACTCCGCTCGAACATAGACAGGATTTTTCAGGATTCAACTCAGTCTACCACAATCCTGAAAATTCCAGTCTATCCTGTCTATGACATCCGGCGTCTACTCATACCTTAACGCGTCAATCGGGTCGAGGCCGGACGCTTTGCGCGCAGGGTAATAGCCGAATAAGACTCCGACCACGATGGAGACGATAGCCGAGACGACGATCCAGAGGAGGGAGATGAGCGTGCGCCAGCCAAAAATCATCGGAATCAGGAACGAGACGGCTATGCCAAACACGATGCCGATCGCGCCGCCGGTCAGGCTGAGCACGATTGATTCGATCAGGAACTGCTTACGGACGGCCGACGAGCGGGCGCCGACGGCCATGCGGATGCCGATCTCGCGCGTGCGCTCGGTCACCGAGACCAGCATGATGTTCATGATGCCGATGCCTCCTACTATCAGCGAAACGCCCGCGATGCAGCCTAGCAGGATCGTCATAATCCGGTTGCTCTCATCGGCGGCTTCGGCGACGTCGGTCAGGTTGCGTACGAAGAAATCGTTCTCCTCATTGGGCGCCAGTTTGTGGCGCTGGCGCAGCAGTTCGGTGATCTGCTCCTGCGCAGTGTAAGTCGCCGCCGGCGAGATGGCCGAGACGTGGGCGAACTGGACATAGGTGATCGACAGCAATTTCTTTTGAACCGCCGTGAAAGGCGCAAACGCCGTGTCGTCCTGGTCGCGCCCCCCCGCGTCCTGCCCTTTAGCTTTCATCACTCCGATGACGCGAAAAGGCAGTTCGCGCACCCGGACCATCTGTCCGATCGGGTCCGTGCCGGGGTAGAGGCTTTCCGCAACGGTCTGGCCCAGCACGATGACGCGCGCGGCGGTTCTGAGGTCGGCTTCAGTGAAGAACTCGCCGCTCGCCACCCCCCACTTCTTGATCTGCGGAAATTGTTCGTTGACTCCCTGGACCTGAGTGTTCCAATTCTGATTGCCGAAGACCAGTTGCGCGCGCGTGTTGACGGTCGGGCTGGCCATGGCGACGCTCGGGATTTCGCGCCTGATGGCTTCGATGTCTTCGACCGTCAGCCTATTTGAATTGGTAGCGCCCGTCCCGCTGCGCACGCCCCCGACGTTCTGCGACCCAGCGCCCACGAAGAGTAGGTTTGTGCCGACGTTGGCGATCTGCTCCTGCACTTGAGCCTGCGCGCCCTGGCCGATACTGACCATGGCGATCACCGCCGAGACGCCGATGACGATGCCGAGCATGGTCAGGGCCGAGCGCATCTTGTTGCGCGCCAGCGCGCGAAAGGCGATTCGGAAAATTACGAGTATGTTCATGAAATTCAAACCTTCAATTTTCCATAAGTCCTATGGGACTTATAGGACTTATAGGACATATAGGTCCTAATAGTCCTATCAATCATCGTCATCATCATCCAACACAGGCATTGTCTTGAGTTCATCGGCGGCGTCGCGCCGATGAAGCACCGGCTCGTCGCTTCTGATCTTGCCGTCGCGGAAGATGACGACGCGCTGGGCGTATTCCGCGATGTCGTGTTCGTGAGTGACGAGCAACAGCGTGATGCCGCGTTCGCGGTTGAGCCGCTGGAAGATCTCCATGACCTCGACCGAAGTGCGGCTGTCGAGCGCGCCCGTCGGCTCGTCGGCCAGGATGATCGTCGGGTGATTGACCAGCGCCCGCGCGATCGCGACGCGCTGCTGTTGCCCACCCGAAAGTTGATTCGGATGATTGTTCTCGCGCCCGGCCAGCCCGACCGATTCGAGCGCTTCCTGCGCGCGGCGCTTTCTCTCCGCAGTCTCGATCCCGGAGTAGAGCATCGGCAACTCCACGTTCTCGATCGCAGACGTGCGTGAGAGCAGGTTGAAGCCCTGAAAAACGAATCCGATCTTCAGGTTGCGGATGTCCGCGCGGTCGTCCTTCGAAAGCTTCGACACGTCGTGGCCGTCGAGAATATAGGTCCCGCGCGTCGGTTGATCGAGACAGCCGATGATGTTCATCATCGTCGATTTCCCCGAACCCGAAACGCCCATGACGGCGACGAACTCGCCCTGCCGGATCGCCAAGGAAACGCCGCGCAACGCATGCACTTCGATGTCGCCCATCTTGTAGATCTTGTGAATGTGATCAAACTTTATGACAGGCTCAGTCTTTGTGGCGCGCTCGCCCGCCGCTCGCGATTCCGCCTCAGCGGTTGATTCAATTATTTTAGTATCAGCCTCTGCTGCCAACTGCACGCGTTCTCCTCGCATGATGGGAAATAGGACTTACAGGACCTATGGGACTTATGGGACTTGTAAGTCCCATAAGTCCCATAGGTCCTGTAGGTCCTATTCATAATAATCCCAGTTATTACCGTCGCCCGCCGCCGCCGCCGCCGCCGCCAAAACCGCCAGGGCCTCTGGGTCCGCCGCCGGGCATGCCGCCGAATCCAGGCGGACGTTGCTGGTTATTCTGCGGCCTGTCTTCGGCGGGGAGGTTCTGGCCGACGATGATAATATCGCCCTCTTTCAGGTCGCCTTCGATCACTTCCGTCGCAGTGCCGTCAGTGATGCCGAGCCTGACCAGGCGCGGTTGTGGTTTGTTGTCGGAGCCGAGCACCCATATGATGCGTCTTTGCCCTTCCTGAATCGGCGTAGTTGACGGCACGGGGCGAGCGTTCGCTCCGTCGGCGCCAGAGAAACTGCCTCTGCCTGCCTGATCGCGCCGCTCGACTGCGCCGCCCGCTGCGCCAGGGCCGGAGGCGCTTCCACCCGCCCCTGCCCGCCGAGCGCCGTCAGGCGCTCCCTGTTGGCCGTCCGCCCGCTGGCTATCTGATTGATTGCCTCTGTTTCTCCAGGCGCGCCGTTCGCCGCCGCCTGCGCCATCGGAGCCGCCGTCGCCTCTACCTCCCCAGCGTCGCCGTTCGCCGCCGCCCATCGCTCCCTGCTGGCCGTCTGCCCGTTGGCCGTCTGCCCGTTGGCCGTCTGCCCGTTGGCCGTCTGCCCGTTGGCCGTCTGCCCGTTGGCCGTCTGATTGATTGCCTCTGCCTCCCCAGCGGCGTCTTTCGCCACCGCCATCGGAACCGGATTGGCCGCCTCCGTCTCCACCGGCGCGACGTCGTTCGCCGCCATCCATTCCTCGGTGTTGACCATCCGCCTGATTGCCGCGGCGCTCGATGTTTCCGGCCTGCGTGGGCGCGCCTTTGCCGGCGTTTTGGCCTGCGTCTTTACCCGCGTCTTTCGCCACGGCGTCTTTCGGCGCCGCGTCTTTCGCGCGGTCTTTGCCGGCTTCTGTCCCTGCGCCAGGTCCCGCTTGAGTCTCGCCGCCGTGGAAAAGTTCGCGCATCTTCTCAGGCGTCATGCCTTGTGGCCGGAAGCGTAGCGCGGCGTTGGGGACCTTCAGCGCGTCCTGGCGTTCGGCGATCGTTATCGTCAGGTTCGCGGTCATGCCGGGCTTGAGTTTGAGGTCAGGATTCCGGACATCGATCACCACGTTGTAGGTGACCACGTTTTGCACGTTCTGCGGGTTGAGCCGAATCTGGTTGATCATTCCGCCGAAGTTGTGTCCGGGGAAGGCGTCAACCGTAAAGTTCACGCGGTTGCTCTGATTGATTACGCCGATGTCGGCCTGATCGATGTTGGCGATCACCTGCATCTGGGTCAGGTCGTTGGCGATGGTGAAGAGGGTTGGCGCTTGAAGACTGGCCGCGACCGTCTGTCCCTTGTCGACGTTGCGAGAGACGACTACGCCGTCGATCGGCGAGGAGATCGTCGTATAGCTCAGATTGACTTCAGCCATTTTGAGCGACCCTTCGATCTGTTGAATCTGCGCGCGGGCCTGTTTGACCTGGGCCCTGGCTTGCGCCAGCCCGGAGCTTGCCGACGTCCGCTCGCTCACCCGCGCCTGCTCGAGTTGCGCGGCCGCCTGGTTATAGCGAGCTTCGGCAGCGTTGTAACCGGTTCGCGTCGATTCCAGGTCGCGCTCAGGGATGACGCCTGCCTTGGCCAAACCCTCCTGGCGCCGAAGCAGGCTCTGCGCGTCATCGCGCTGCGCCTTGAGCGCGGCGAGATTGGCGCTGGCGCCTGAAACGCCCGCGCGCTGGGTCTCGACCGCCGCCTCGGCGGCGAGCACCTTCGCCTCCGAGTCTGCCAGGTTGGCGCGCGCCTGTTCCAGATTGGCGCGCTGTGAAGCGACTTGCGCCTCATATACCCTGGGATCGAGTTGCGCCACTACCTGCCCCTTTTTCACAATTGCATTGAAATCAGCGTATAATTCCGAGATCGTGCCTGAAACCTGGCTGCCTACCTGCACGGTGGTCACGGCCTGCAGCGTTCCGGTGGCGGAGACCGTGTTGCGGATGGCGCCGCGCTCGACCTTCGCGGTTATGTATTCTTCAGACGATGCGCGGCGTCCCCACAGTAAATAGGCGCCTGTTCCGCCGACGAGGACGACGCCGATCGCCGTTATGATGAGTTGCTTCTTGTTTAACTTCGGTTTCATTTTTTTTCGTTTCCTCAAAAATCGACTACAGGTTTAAAGACACCAAGACGGGCCGTTTGGTTACGGCTTAGCGAAATTAAAGGGGGACAGGGTCATTACGATCAATGACGCGACGCCGAGGCAGGCCCCGAAAGGCAACGGCGTCTTGAATTCTCGCCCGCCGCGATAAATGAGGATCAGTCCTGCGATTACGCCGGCAATCGAACCCAGCAGCAAGGCTCCTATCGCGCCGCCGAGGCCCAGGAATGCGCCCACGACCGACATCATCTTTATGTCGCCCAGGCCCATTCCTTCAAATCCGCGTATGAAAAAATAGAGCGCGCGAATACACCAGATCAATCCGCCGCTGATCAACGCCCCGGCGCTCGCCCGCATCAATCCGACGTAGGCGTCTTCAAAAACCGGCTGATATTTCGACGAGAGGAAGACGACCGTCAGCGCCCATGCGACGGCTGCCAATACCCCGATGATCATTGTCGCGCGAATTGCGCGGTTGTGGCGACGTTCGGCCTCGGAAAATTCCTGGGGCCGCCGCCCATCCTGCCTGCTCGCATCGGCCGGTCGGTCATTGCCGCGAGCAGCGGAGGCGTCCCTGCCTGATCCCTCAGGATTTCGCTCCCGGGGATTATCATCAATCTCTTCCCAATCGAAATATTTGCCGAATAGGATTGGGTCGAGTTTGTCGAGCAGCCAGAATGCGGGCGCGGCGATTGCGAAGAGCGCTCCGCCGAAGAGCGCCGCGCGCCAAGGCGCGAATTCCGACTGAAATCCGGGGAAGAAGATCGAGATGTCAAACGCCGGCGATAACTGCTCGCCCGACGCGGCGCGCGCGGTCACGCCAATGAGCGCGAAGAGGAACGCCGGATAGGTGATGACGTTCGGCAACAGTCGATGGCGCGCGTCAATGAAGACCAGCGAGATCATTACGCAGGCGAAGGCGAAGTCAAGGGGCGCCTCCCATGACGGGCCGGTTTTGAAGACGATCGCGACGAACATCAGTCCGGAGCACAGTTCGACCATCGGATAGGAAAATGAAATTCGCGCGCGGCACGAACGACAACGCCCGCCGAGCAGCGCGAAACTGAGGAGCGGAATGTTGTCGAACGCCTTGACCGGAGCGCCGCAAGCGCAGCAATGCGACCCGGGATAGACGATCGACTCGCCGCGCGGGACGCGGTAGATCACTACGTTGAGGAAGCTGCCGAAAATAAGCCCGAGAACGAAGGCGGAAGCGGCGTAAAATGAAAGTGGCAGATCGAGTCCCGTCAAGTGTGGCATCCTTTGTCAGCTTGCGTTAAAGTCACGACTGTCAGGTGTCAGGTGTCAGGTGTCAGTTGTCAGTAAAAGAATGACTCTGATTGCTACCTGAAACCTGAAACCTGAAACCTGAAACCTGATAAGGGGCGATGAAAATTTTACAGGTTTGTTCCGCAGAAAGCTTGGGTGGCGGCGAACGCCATGTGATAGACCTGACGCGGGCGATGATCGACCGCGGCCATCAATTGCATCTGGCCGTGCGAGAGGGCAGCCCGCTCATGAGCGCTCTGGCCGGTTACCCGATCCACTGGCACGAGTTAGGGCTTCGCAACGCGCTCGACGTTATCAGCGCCCAGGGCATCGCCAACGCGATCCGCAAAAACCAGATCGACATTTTACATGCCCACCTGGCGCGCGATTACACGTTTTGCGGCGTCGCCGCGCGGATCGTCGCCAGGCTTGGAAACCCGGTCGGATTCTTCATCACGCGCCATCATTTCAACCCGATCAAATCGAATCCGCTTTACGCCTGGACGATCGGCGAGGCGCGCGCGCTGATCGCCGTCTCGGACAGCGTGCGCGAGAGTCTTGTCGAATCCTTCCCCGATTTAGCCGACCGCGTCGTCACTATCCCGAACTGGATCGACGCCGGCGGCTGCGGCAATTTGAGCCGCGAGGAGGCGCGCGCCAGGCTCGGCGTCACAAAGCGTCTGGCCGTCGGTCTCGTCGGACAGATCACACGGCTGAAACGCCAGGACCTGTTCATTGAAGCCGCCGCGCGACTGATCCGCGACCGCCACTGGAGCGACGCCGAATTCCTGATAGTGGGCGAGGCCACCCCCGAAGACGAATCTTACCTCAACCAGTTGCGGGAGACGGCCGATAGATTGCGCGTCGGCGACCATCTGAGATTCACCGGATATGTCGAAAACCTGCCCGCGCTGCTAGCCGGCTTCGACGTCATCGCCGCGCCTTCGGACAACGAAGCCTTCTCGCTCGCCCTGGTCGAAGCCATGGCCTCCGGCTGCGCCGTCGTCGCGACGCGCGTCGGCGGAATGGCCGAAATTGTCGAAGACGGCGTCACCGGCTTGCTCGTCGAACGCGACAATGCGCATTCGTTGACCGCCGCCTTGTCGCGGCTGCTGGGCGACAAACGCCTGCGCGAAAAGATCGGCGGCGTCGCGCGGGCCAGCGTGATCGACCGCTTCGACCGTAGGAGCGCCATCGACCGGATCGAACGCCTTTACCTGAACGACAATTTGGAAATGGAGACGCCAAGCCACAGAGACACAGAGACACAGAGAAGATGAAAAGTAAGGAGCGCCCCCATTGGTCTATTTGCTTTCCTCTGTGTCTGCGGTGTCTCTGTGGCTTGGCATCTTGGCGGTTCAGGTTGCGAATGCGTCGCGTAGAACTTTCAGACTCTTCGGGACCGCCAGGTCAGCCGCCTCTTTGCCTTCCATCTCGAGTGAGACATAGCCCTTGAATCCGGCGTCGCGCAAGATCTTCGCGATGCGGTTGTAGTCCAGCTCGCGGGTGTAATATACGCCGCCGCCGTAATAGGTCTTGGCCTGCACGACGATCGCGTGGGGCGCGAGCTTTTCCAACTGCGAATACGGGTCGCCGAAGAAGTTGCCGGTATCCAGATTGATGCCGAGCCAGGGCGAATTGACCTCTTTATAAATCCGCAGCAACCCGTCGACCTTCGTCGTCAATCCCCAGTGATTTTCCAGAGCCATAATCACGCCAGCTGATTCTGCGTGCGGGACGCATTCGTTGATCGACTCGATGCACCATTTGAAGGCGTCGTCGTCGGTGTAACCGGGCAGCGGAGTCTCCTGCCCGCCGGCGTCCAGCATCTTCTGAAAATCTGGGATCGTGCCCCAGCGGCCCGAATTCAATCGGATGGCGGGGCAGCCAAGATAATGCGCCAGGTCGATGCATTTTTTCGTGTGGTCGATGTGTTGCTGTCGTTTCTCTTTGTCGGGCGATACGAAGTTCTGGTGTATCGAGAGGAAGAAGAGGTCGAGGCCGTTGGCGAAGGCCATCCGCTTCAGGTTGTTCAGATACTTCTTCTCTTCGCTCTCCATCTGGCGGTGCAGAATCTCGACGCCGTCGAAGCCGAGCCGGGCGGCGTTCTCTATGACCTTCTCAATCGGGTATTTCACCTTGTCGAAATGCCAGTAGGAGTAAGTCGAAACGCCTATGCGGATGGGTTGCGTCGATTTTGCGAGTTGTGTCGCTTCGGCGATGGCGCCATTGGCGATGAGCGCGGCGCTCGCCATTGCGCCGGTCTTGAGCAGATTGCGTCGGGATAAGGTCATTGAGGCTCCTGTCCAGTTGATAAGATTGGTACCGTACCGCGCGCGAAAGCAAGCGGCAGTATCATCCGTCCGCCGCTTGCTTACGCGCGCGGTACCGTTTGTTTAAGAATCTCGATTTCGGCGCGCAACCATTCAACATCGGCCTCGGCTTCCTCATAAGGGGCGCCCGGGTCAGAGTTTTGCGCACGCCCTGGGTACGCGCCGCTTCCAGCGCGCAGTCTCGGCGGAAGACCTATTGATCGGAATCGGACGCCCCCAAACTGGAGACGATGCGTACCCAGGTCTGGTTCCTATCAATTCGTTTTTCGCCGAGACTGCGCGCTGGAAGCGACGCGTACCCAGATAATCGTTATTGAACCTGATCCAAATGCGCGCTATACCATTCGATCGTTCGTTTCAAGCCTTCATCCAGGCTCACTTCCGCGCGCCAGCCCAACCGCGTCTCGGCCTTATCCGCCGACAAGTATTGCGCGTCGATTTCGCGCTCGATCTTTCGCGCGAGCATCACGCGCGGTTCGAGCCGGCCTTCTTTGCCAGCGAGATTGATGATGAGTTTGACCAGTTCGAGCATTGACTGGCGCTCGCCCGCGCCGAAGTTGAACGCCTCGCCCCTTACCTCCTCTATCTTTTCGGCCAGCAGCAGGTAGCCGCGCGCCACGTCGTCGACATAGACGAATTCGCGGACTGGCGTGCCGTCGCTGCGGATGATCGGCGGCTCGTCGCGCAGCGCGGAGACTATCGCGCCCGGGATGATGCGCGACAGGTTCATGTCGCCTGGGCCATAGATGTTGGCGAAGCGCGAAACGGCCACGGGGCTTCCATACGTATGGGCGTAAGACCGCGCGATGATGTCCGCGCAGGCCTTCGAGGCGTCGTAAGGGAACAGCCCCAGCAGCGGGTGATCTTCGTCGTAAGGCAATCGATTGTGTGATCCGTAGGCCTTGTCGCTCGAAGCGACGACCACGCGTTTGACGGTCTCGGCGCGGCGGCAGGCTTCGAGCAGCGAATACGTTCCGCGAATGTTTGCCTCGAAGGTCGAGAGCGGCGAACGGTTGGCGGCGCCGACGATGGCTTGCGCGGCCAGATGGAAGACGGCCTCGATCTCGTACTCGGTCAAGACGCGCTCCATCAGGCCGTAATCTTCGACCGAGCCGTTGACGACGGCGCCTTTGCCTCGCAGGCCGAACAGATCGAGCGAGTTCGCGCGCACGGAGTCGCGCTGCAAACAGACGACGCGCGCGCCTCGCTCGACCAGCGCCCGCGCGACGTGAGCGCCTACGAAACCGGTCGCGCCGGTGACGAAGGCGTTACGATTTTTCCAGAATGAGTCAGGCATATAAGCAAAAAGTCCGGAGTGTGATCATATTTCATATTACATATGCCATATTTCATATGAAATATGGCATATGTAATATGAAGAGCTAGCATAAATCAGGTCGGCGCAGCCTTTGGAGTGCGGTTGCTCGGAACCGCTTTGGTAGTCATCTCCGGATTCTACAGACTTCCGGGACGAGAGACACGAGTGGGCTTGCTTTCCATCGTTGCCGTAGTATCAAAGTGGACTACCAAAGCGGTTCCGAGCAACCGCACTCCAAAGGCTGGCGCCATCTCATGTGGTTAACAGCTTCATATAATATGGCGCATTTTCCTGTCTTCAATACGAATCAGAATCTAGTCCCACACCTTCCATGCGGCCTCTCCGGCCTCCCACAATTGATTGAATTCCAGGTTGTCCTTGTAAGTGTCCATGCACTTCCAGAAGCCGGTGTGCCGGTACGCCATCAATTGCCTTTCGCGAGCCAGCCGCCCGAAAAGCTCGCGCTCGAGGGCGCAGTCGTCGTCCAGGTAATCGAAGACCTTCCGGTCGAAGACGAAGAAACCGCCGTTGATCCAATCGGCGATGACCGGCTTCTCCTCGAACTCCGTCACGGCGCTCTCGTCGTTAAGTTTCAGCAGGCCGAAGTTCGAGCGCGGGTGGACGGCGGTGAGCGTGGCGACGCGCCCGTGCGAACGATGGAACTCCAGCAGCGCATGCAAATCGACGTCGGCCAGCCCGTCGCCGTACGTCACGCAGAACGTCTCGTCGTCGCCGACGTATCGTTCGACGCGTTTGACGCGGCCTCCGGTGTTGGTGTCGAGGCCGGTGTCGGAAAATGTGACGCGCCAGTCTTCGCTGATCGAACCGCTCTTGCGCAATTGATAATCACCCGCCTTGCCCATCTCCAGCGTGAAATCGGAGTGGAGCCAGTGGTGTTCGAGGAAGTAGCGTTTGATCGCGTCGCCGAGATAGCCCAGGCAGAGAACGAAATCGTTCAGCCCGTGATGGGCGTAAATTTTCATCAAATGCCAGAGCACGGGACGGCCCCCGATCTCGATCAGAGCCTTGGGGACGTTGGCGCCGTGTTCGCCCAGACGCGTTCCGCGCCCGCCGCATAGAATGACTGTCTTCATCGGTTGTTCGCGATGTGGTTTGAAGGTTGAGTCAGCGACTTCACAAAGCCTCTGACTTCGCTCGCGAAACGTTCGGGCATTTCCGCCTGCGGCAGGTGGCCGCATTTGTCGAAAACTACCAGCCGCGAACCGGCTATCAGCGAGTTCAGCCGCCGCCCGGCTTCGAGCGGGATGAGTTCGTCTTCGGCGCCCCAGACGATCAGGGTAGGCTGCTTGATCTTGTTGATCTCGGGCTCCACCGGATTGAGTCCGGCTTGTACGCGCGCGAGGTAAGCCGCGCGCTGTCCGCCGCGCGTTTTCAGTGGGCGGTAATAGGCCGCGACCTGTTCGTCGGTGACCATTGAGTCATCGTAAAAACTCTTGCGCAATCCGTCGCGCACCAGCGAGTCGGAAGTCAGCGCCAATGCGGCGATCGCCGGACCGACGACCGGCCACTCTGCCACGCCGGGCGTGACCGAACCGCCGCCGCTGACCGTGACGCCCCCGCTGTCAACCAGGATCAGCGCCGAAACGCGATTGGGATTTCTGACGGCGACGTTCATCGAAACCTCGCCGCCCATCGAACTGCCGCAGAGAATCGCCCGATCAACTTTCAGATGATCCAGAAGCCGAACCACCAAATCTCCCTGCGCGCGCCGCGTGTAATCGCCGTCCGGTTTGCCCGAAAAGCCGAAGCCTTTCAGATCGACCGCGATCACGCGGAACTGCTGTGAGAGCGGATCGAAGACGTCTTTCCACGAGAAGGTCGACGACGTGTAGCCGTGAATCAACACCAGCGGCGCGCCCGCGCCCTTCTCCTGATAATGAATCCGCACGCCGTCAACGTCGGCGAAGCGGCTGTAAGCGGCGTTCGGCACTAACGCGCGCGCCTCGCCGAAATCGACGTCGGCGGGGCGCGGGTGTTCTAACTCAAATAACGTAGCCCGATAGCGAAAGAGTGACTCTCTCGCCCTGGCTGGGTCTGGTCAAACGGGCTTGTTCACATCTCCCAAGCCCCCACCATAGCCGCTAGGCTTGGTGGCGGGTGTTTGACATTCGGCGTTCCACTGGGGCTGTTTGGCCATCACGGCCAGCGTGGGCGCGTTGATCTTGTCCTCCTTCCAGATCGCCTCGTCCATCATCGCGTCCATCGCGCCGACCATTACGTGTTGCGGCGTGCTCATCATCGAAGCCTTGATCTCTTCCAGCGTCTTTGGGTCCTTCACCATCTGCGATATGAATCCGATCATCCGTTCGGCCTGCTCCTTGTAATTCGGCCCGCGGAGCGGGTCTATAAATGGCTTCATCTGTTCAGCGTTGAACGGGCGCAGGCTTCCGTCGACAATCACCAGCGCGCGCGTTTTGTTCGGATACTTCCGATAAAACTGGCGAATGACCGGCGTGCCCATGCTGTGGCCGATGAGCGTGGCGCGTTCGACCTTGGCGTCCTGCAAAACGGCGTCAATCGCCTGCGCGAACAGATCCATCGAATAAGTAACCTGCGGCTTGTCGCTCTCGCCGTGGCCGGGCAGGTCGATAGCAATCACGCGCGATTGATTGACGAACGCCGGAATATTCGCCTTCCAAAAATTCAGATTGCACGACCAGCCGTGGACAAAGACGACGGCCTCCTTGCCCTCGCCGTAATTCCGGTAATGCACGCGAATCGTGTCGAGCTTGGCGAAGCGATCCTGCGGCGGCGACTCTTTCGCTTGCGATAATGCGGCGCCAGATAGGACAGACGTCGCGAGTAGCGCAATGACGATTCGGCGAATAAAGCTCATTGTCATAGGGTGTTCCTTTGCTGTTTGTAGTTTGACTCTTCAAACGTCGTTATAGCCCGGCGGGGGAGTGAAGCCGCCGATTGTTTGCGTCAGCTTCAATGCGATGTCAATCGGCGTCGCGTCTTCCAGGTACGGCCCCATAATCTGAATTCCGACAGGCAGGCCCGATTTGGTTCGTCCGACAGGCGCGACCGTCGCGGGACAGCCGGTCAGAGTCGCGAAGCAAATCCACCTGGTCTGGTCGCGGTAATCGCGCTCGCCTTCGGTCGTCGTCAGTTTACGCGACAGAATGTCGGGGTTGGTGTTGTTGTGCGGGAACGCCGGCGTGAAATTCACGGGCATCAGGAACGCGTCGTAGTCTTTGAAGAACGCTTGCCAGACGGCCCTGGCCTTGTATCGCGCCTCGGTTTGCTGCGCCCACTCCCTATGCGAAGCGATTGCGCCGCTAAGCCACGGGTCCTTCGCCCCGCTCTTGACCGCTTCCTGCATCTGTTTCAAAGCGGCTTCCGGAAGCGTCCCGTTGAGAATCGCCGAGAGCAGGAAGAGGTAGTTATCATGCATCGCGTTCGGGTTAACGCCTTTCGGCCAACCTTCGGTCAACGCCACGCCTCCCTTGCGCATGGCGTCATTGGCGATGCGTTTAAAAACATGTTCGGTCAACTCGCGCGAAGAGATGACGCCACTTAGCAATGCTTTGACGGCTTGCGTTGCTGTTCCGAAATTCGGATCGAATTTTTTGGTTTGCGCGTCGGCTCGCGGAATGAGGCTGATGAACGGAGCGGAGGCTACGACGGTCGAGGCCGCCTTCAGAAACGACCTGCGGCTGTTACGGGATCGGCTCATATCTAATCCTTCTGTTTGGCGTTGTTTCTTTCCCAGACTTTGGAGAATTTGAGGAAGACACTGTACGCCGTGAACATCGTGATGATCAATCCCGGAACGCCGTCGCCAGCCTGGGTACGCATCGCTTCCAGCGTGCAGTCTCGGCAAGAGGCGCATTAAGAAGCGACGGCCGTCCGACGGAGACCGCGCGCTGGAAGCGATGCGTACCCAGGCGCCTCCTGATTTACGCGCGAGCTTCACATCACCTGTAATGCATTTTTACAATGGCCGTAAGAGATTTGATAGACAGCTTAGCGCAGTCTGGTTCCATTGCCATTCAGCACCGCTCTCAGCGCCTGCCCCGTATACGACTTCTTATTCTTCGCCACCGCTTCCGGCGTCCCTTCGGCGACGATCTTTCCGCCGCCTTCGCCGCCTTCAGGCCCGAGGTCGATCACCCAATCGGCCGATTTAATCACGTCCAGGTTGTGCTCGATGATAATCACGGTGTTGCCCAGGTCCACGAGTCGCTGCAGCACGTCGAGCAGCTTGCGCACGTCCTCGAAATGCAGACCCGTGGTCGGCTCGTCCAGGATGTAGACGGTGCGGCCCGTGGCGCGGCGCGAAAGCTCTTTGGCCAGCTTGATGCGCTGCGCCTCGCCGCCAGAGAGAGTCGTCGCCGACTGGCCGAGTTTGATGTAGCCGAGGCCGACCTCGTAAAGCGTTTGCAACTTCTGTTTGATCTGCGGGTGATTTTCGAGCAGAGGCAGAACCTCTTCGACCGTCGCGTCCAGCAACTCCGAGATGTTCTTGCCCTGATAGCGCACGTCTAGCGTCTCGCGGTTGTACCGGCGGCCCCGGCACACTTCGCAGGTGACGTAGACGTCGGGCAGGAAGTTCATCTCGATGCGCTTCAGCCCGTCGCCCTGGCAGGTTTCGCAGCGGCCCCCTTTGACGTTGAACGAGAAGCGGCCGGGCTTGTAGCCGCGCTCGCGGCTTTCGGGCAGCATCGAATAAAGCTCGCGGATCGGCGTGAACAACCCCGTGTAGGTGGCCGGATTCGACCGCGGCGTGCGCCCGATCGGCGATTGATCGATCTCGATAATCTTGTCTATGTGTTCCAACCCTTCAATCGCGGCGTGCGCGCCGGGTTCGGCCAGGCTGCGGTAGAGTTTCCGCGCGATCGCTCGATAGACAATGTCTTCGACCAGCGTCGATTTGCCGGAGCCGGAGACGCCGGTGACCACCGTCAGGACGCCGAGCGGGAATGAGGCGTCGATCTGTTTCAGGTTGTGTTCGGTCGCTCCGCGCACGACGACGGCCTTGCCGTTCGGCGGGCGGCGCTGTTTCGGAATCTCGATCTTCAGGTCGCCCGCAATGTAACGTCCCGTGACCGATTCGGGCGCGCGCGCGACGTCGTCGGGCGCCCCGATGGCCACGACCTCGCCGCCATGCGTGCCCGCGCCGGGGCCGAGGTCTACGACGTAATCGGCCCGGCGGATCGTCTCTTCGTCGTGTTCGACAACGAGCACCGTGTTGCCCAGGTCGCGCAATTGGGCGAGCGTGTCGAGCAGCCGTTCGTTGTCGCGCGGGTGCAGCCCGATCGAAGGCTCGTCGAGCACGTAGAGCACGCCGCGCAACTGCGAGCCGATCTGCGTGGCCAGGCGGATGCGCTGTCCTTCGCCGCCGGACAGCGACGCCGCCGGACGGTCTAACGTCAGGTAGCCCAATCCCACCGATTGCAGAAAGCTCAAACGGTCGCGGACTTCCTTCAAAATCCTTCCGGCGATGATCTCCTCGCGCGGCGTCAGCTTGACCTCGGCGAAAACGCGCAAGGCTTCGACGATCGACACCGCGGCGTAATCGGCGATCGAGCGGCCGTTGATCTTCACGGCCAGCGATTCGGGCTGCAACCGCGCGCCGTTGCACGCGCGGCAAGGCGCCGGCGAGATCAACGATTCCAGCCCGGATGATTCCTCCTCAGGCTCGCGCCGGCTCATCGTGTCGAGCAGAAAGGCCGTCGCGCCTTTCCATTCGGCCTTGTAGGTGTAGTCGCCGTAGCGAAACTCGACCTTCTCCTTCAAGCCGAAGAAGAACGCGTCGCGCGCCTTTTTTGGAAGCTGAGCGAAAGTCATTTCGGCGCCGGCCCCGAAATGTCGCGCGACGGCCAGCAGGGCTTCGCGCAGATAAGCGTCGGTCGCCTTGTCCGAATCGCCGACGAAGCGCATCTCGCCGATCGGGATCGAATCGTCGATTACGATCTTCGACGGGTCTACTTCATTCTTCGTCCCCAGACCGTGACACTCCTTGCACGCGCCGTAAGCCGAATTGAACGAGAACGACCGCGGCTCCAGTTGCGGGATCGAGACGCCGCAATCGACGCAGGCCATCCGTTCGGAATAGAGCCGCTCTTCGCCGTCGACGATCGAGACGATGACCACGCCGTCGGTCAGCTTTGTGGCGGCGCGCACGGACTCTTCCAGTCGCTGAGAGATGCCGGTCTTGATCAACAAACGGTCGACCACGACCTCGATGGTGTGATTGCGGCGCCTGTCCAACGCGATCTCTTCGTCGAGCGAGCGCAATTCTCCGTCAATGCGGGCGCGCGTGAATCCGATCGTCCGGAGCTTTTCGAGCTCCTTTTTGAACTCGCCTTTGCGCCCCCGCACGATCGGCGCCAGGATCATCACGCGTTCGCCTTCGGGCAATTCCTTGATGTTTTGAATGATCTGGTCGGTGGATTGGCGCGACACGGGCCGCCCGCAATTGTGGCAATGCGGCTGGCCCACCGAAGAGAAGAGCAACCGCAGGTAATCGTAGACCTCGGTGACCGTTCCGACGGTCGAACGCGGGCTGCGGCTGGTGGTCTTCTGTTCTATCGAGATGGCGGGCGAGAGGCCTTCGACCGCGTCGACGTCAGGCTTTTCGAGCTGTTCGAGGAACTGCCGCGCGTAAGCCGAGAGCGATTCGACGTAGCGGCGCTGGCCCTCGGCGTAAATCGTGTCGAACGCGAGCGAGGATTTGCCGGAGCCGCTCAAGCCGGTGATGACCGTCAAACGGTTGCGCGGTATCTCCAGATTGATGTTTTTCAGGTTGTGCTGGCGCGCGCCGCGCACAGTGATGCGGTCAATAGCCATAAGGATAACTGCGGATAAATTGATACGTTGTATGAGAAACGCCAATTTTAGATGACGCGATGGGAGCGCGCAAGATGGCGCCTTGAGATCGGCTTTGCCGCATCAAAGCAATGATCGGCAAAAGAAAGGAGTCGTCCATTCGGCAGTGAGCGATACGGAAGAAACGATGAAAACAGTCAGGTTTTAGGGGGTTTTTCAGGATTTTGTGAAATGATCGGGAGTTACAAAATCATACTTTGCGAGGCGTCTCTCAGGTATGTGTCTGATGGGGCTCTCGATGAGTCCTGACGATTTTGCCGGATTCGTACTTTGAGCGGACTGGCGCACGCATGCGGAGGCGCGTCTCTTTAACCGAACGGTGAGGCGCCAGCGGCTCAACTGTACAGTTGAGCCGCTGTCTAGGCCTCATGGTTTCAGTGTTGGGCTATCCTTAGATCTAATATAGTCGGACATTATAGCCCATGTGAATTTTATGCCTTGATCCACCTGAGCATTCAATGCGATTCCCATCATGATTCTTTGTAGGTGGTTTATCGCCTGAAGAAGATAGTCTTGGCTAATTTCTGGAATCTCCTCTTCGTGAACAATTGCTTGTCGCTTCTTGTCGATGTCTTTCCACAATTCCTCACCTTGGTATGTCCATACGTCGTCTTGGTGGGTATGCTTCAGTCGTTTCCTTAAGTAGCCTTTCTTTTCCTGTAAGCTTAGCCTACTGAAATGGCTGACTTCTTTTTCCACGATGTGATCGAATATGGAAGAATTGTGTCTCAGTTCTACGAGTGTTCTGATCGGTATCTGCTTGTCGATGTCCATCAATATTTCAGGGAATGTGTGTAGATAGACACGGACCACATGGCAAAGATACTTCTCAAAAATCGAGTGCGCAGCCTCAAGGATTTGTCTGCGAAGAACGGCGAGGCCACTATCGATCTCGTTGACAACTTTCTCATGTATTATCTTTTTGAAGAGGTTCTGTGCCTCTTGTGGATCCATCTTTAGAAAAGGCGATGCGGCGGCAAATAAAGAGTGGAACTCCTGCTCTTTTATGCGTTCACCCACCTCCTTATTTTCAAAAGCGGCTTCGCTGTATCGATAGTACGAATACAATGCCGACAGCTCAGGCATATAACGATCCAGGTTAATTGTTTTCATCATCTAGACCATCTCGAGTTACATGATCTCGGGCAGCTGCTCCGGTTCAATGGGTGTCAGGTTTGGCTCTGGGGCAACCACAGCCTCATAACCGCGCTCTGTGTCAAACACCAGCATGGGGAGGCTTAGTCCTTTGCGGGCAATAAGCCTAAATCTTGCGCCGTCTTCATCAAGTCCTGGTGGTCGAGTTGGAACACGATCCGCAGCGAAGATTCTTCCTGACATAAAATGTAGGTTGCGGAGGTTTCGGCGACTATTGGTTGTTCCGCTTCTTTTTCAAATCGCATATTCCAATATGCCTTGACCATGACATAGTTGTCATCCAAACGAGTTTCTTCGAGTGACCGGATCGTTGAAGAAGTTAGTCCGACTGTTTTGAAAAACCACTGCCGTTTCGGAATCGCCTTGAGAAAGTCCTCCTTTTTAACCGCTTGCGCTCCTTGTGGCCCGGCAAACATAAATAAATCGCTGTATCGCGATGCGATGAGTTCCGGGCCCTCTTCCGAGCTGGACGCATTAATGCTTCTCTCGTAGCCTTCAAAGAACTTTCTGACAATATCACTTGCCTGTTTCATGATCGCTCCTTGTCGCTACCAACGCGACGATCATTAGGACGAAGGCGCCACAGCGCTCGGGCCGAGGCGCCCGCAAGACTCTACTTTCTAAACTCTGGACACTCGCCGCTTCACGTTTTCTCGGGACCTACTTCTCAGATTTAATGTCATTCCGCTGATAGGCGAAAGCACAAGAGCGGTAGCTACGCCCCAACAATAGACAACGATCTTGTGTCCGAAATCTATAAGCAGTGAATCGTAAATGGATGGGCCATATAACTCGGTCATAAGCTCGTAGGCCAGGTAGAAATTCAGTGGCAGAAAGATCAATACCAACCAAGCCCTCATACGGCAGAGCAGGAAGCTTGCTACGCCGACACACAATAGGAATATGAGCGATGAGATCACCTGTCCGTCCTTCCGCTAACGCCCCGGCTCCTAAGATCAAACGCGGGTTCCACGAAGCGCTTGATTCCGTCCTGCGTTGGCATACCTCAGGGGGATTTTCGTTTCGGGACTTGATGACCATTTCAGGCACTCCAGTCAGTCTCGTCCCATGCGACGCCTGGCGCGATGAGCCACACAGCTCAGCGTTTTGCGAACTTGAGGTGCGTCACCTTTGGCGCGGCGACTGTTCGCACGAGTTCGAGGCCGTGCAGGTTGTCGCCGACGCCGTCGAACAATCGCTCTCCGCCGCCGAGGAGCGTCGGCGCGAGATTGATTTCCATCTCATCCACGAGGCCGGCGGCGAGATACTGCTGCGCGGCGTTCGCGCCTCCGGCGAGGGATACGTCTTTACCGCCGGCGGCGCGCATCGCCAGTTCTAGCGCCGTCTCGATGCCCTCGGTGACGAAGGTGAAAGTCGTCCCTCCTTCAAGTTCGAGTGGGTCACGCGCATAATGCGTGAGCACAAACACTGGGTGATGGAACGGCGGATTAACTCCCCACCAGCCGATCCACGGTTGCGTCGCGCTCCACGGCCCTGGATGGCCGCCGAACATGTTGCGCCCCATCACCGTGGCGCCGATGTTGGCCAACGATTCCTCGACAACCGCGGTGCTTTCGTTGACTTCCCCTCCTTCTAGGCCATGCAGCTCGCGAAACGCCGCAAGCTGGAAGGCCCACTCGTGAAGGCGCCCGCCGCCGATTCCGAGTGGGTTCTCCACGCTCTGGCTGGGACCGGCCACAAAGCCGTCAAGTGACATCGAAATCTTGAATCGCAGTTTTGACACTTCGGTTTCTCCTTGGCTAACAGGAAAATTTAGGACGGGAATATATCATCCAACCCTAAAGTCAGGATACTTTTGTTTGTACCGGCGAACTACGCCTCCTCGCCGCGCTAGCGGCGGCGGACTTTAGCCCAGTCATTTGGGGCTTGTCATTACCCACATTTTGACGCGTTCTTAGCCCGCGGATGCGGGCGGCAGAATGGAGCCTGGGGTGGAGCGTAGCGGAACCCCAGGTACGATCAGGATTTATCGCACAAGCCTGCGAAGCGGGCGACAGCCATTGGCCCAATCTCAATGACGATGAAATGGCGCATGACAAAAAGCTGCCGCCCACTTCGCGGGCTTGATGCGTACTTACGCCATATTCCTGGGGTTCCGCTGACGCTCCACCCCAGGCTCTATTCTGCCGCCTGCTCCGCAGGCTGAGAATGTGAACACTCATTTCGCGCAAAATTGTGGTAATGACAAGGCTCTATGCTGCCGCCCGCGTTCGCGGGCTGGGATTGCGGCGCCGATTGTTACATTTATTTTTCAAAGCCCATAAAAGCCGGGCTAAAGTCAGTCGCCGTTGACGAGGCAAAAACCAAAACCGCATTTCAAAAGGGTCCAGACATTAGCCTCCGGCTCTTAAAACAATAGTTTCAACCCGAACTGGATGCGTCGCGGGCTGTCGGCTGAAACGAGTCTGCCGAACGAAGGCGAGCCGACGAAGTTGTCCGGCAGTCCGAAGTTCGGATGGTTGAAGAGATTGAAGAATTCGGTACGGAATTGAATTATCGTGAATTCGCGGACCCTGGTGTTCTTGACCAGCGAGAAGTTGACGTTCTTGTAACTCGGCCCATCCAGGATGTTACGGCCCGAATTGCCGAAGCTGCCGAACGGCGGGATGGCGAAGGCCGCCGTGTTGAACCAGCGCTCCGGCGTCGGGTTATCCAACTTGGCCTGCCCCGTCAGGTTCGGACGGTCGTTGCCCAGAAACCCGAGGTTCGAGACGCCGGTGTTGCTGTTGTCGAATTCGGGCAGCAGCGCGACCGTGAACGGGCGGCCCGTTTGCAGCGTGATCACGCCGTAACTCAGCCAGCCGGTGAGCAGCGTCGTGGCCAGGCCTGAATTGCCGAGCAAGCTCTTTCCTTTCCCGAACGGCAGATCATAGGAATAGCTCAGCGAGAAGCGATGGCGCACGTCGAAACCCGAACGACCGCGCTCGCCGCGCAGGTTGTAACTGTTCTGCGGATAGTTTGGATCGCCCGCGCTGGAAAAGATGCCAGAGGCGTTGTCAATCGACTTGCCATAGGTGTAAGCGCCGAGCAACGCGAGGCCGAACGCCAGCCGCTGCTGTAGTCGCGCCTGGAAGCTGTGATAGTTGGAAGCCGCGCTTCCTTCCTGCTGCGTGATTTCCCCGAAGAGCGGATTGGGGGGCAGGTTCGGCAGTTGCGGGCTTGCCTGCGGCTGATTGATGTCTCGAGCGGCCAGCAGTTTCGCGCCCTTCGATCCGACGTAGGCTAGCTCGGCCACGAGGTTGTCGCCGAGTTGTCGCTGCACGCTCAGATTCCAGTGTTGCGTGTAGGAAGTGCGCAGGTTGCGGTCGAAGGCGAAGGCCGTCGGCGGCGACTGGCTCGGCGTGTTGAACGGGAACGGGTTGAAGATTGTCAACGGCGCCTGCGGCAATTGGAAGTAGAAGCGGAAGTCGAAAAAGGGCGCGTTGAAGTACAGCCCTTCGCCCGGGGCGAGCGGCGATTGATCGTAATAGACGCCATACCCGGCGCGAATCACCGTCGAGTGGCCCAACGCCCAGGCCAGGGCGACGCGCGGCGCGAAGTTGTTCTTGTCCGAGTCATAGCCGGCGCGTGGGACGCCGTTTGTCCCGACCTGAACCAGTCTGCCCGTCGCGGGATTGTAGATGTTGGCGCGGTCCTCGGTGTCTACGGGCGGCGAGTTGTATTCGTAGCGCAACCCCGCCGAGAGCGTGAGTCGCGGCGTGACGCGGATGCTGTCATTGACGAAGAAGTTGTAGCTTTCAGTTCGCAGATGCTGATGGTTGTCGAGCCGCGCGCCGCCGGTCACCAGCGGGACTCCCAACAGCAGATTGGCCAGCGCATTTCCCGTTATGAACGGGATGACGAATGGCGTTCCCTCAGGGAGCCTGATGGGGACTTGCGATGGGAAGGTGAGCAGGCCGCGCGATTGCACGTCGCGGAAAGCGTTCTGTTGCGCGTATTGGAAGTTGAATCCGATTTTAAGTAGTTGAGCGCCCCGCGAGTATGTCGCCGTGTCGAGGACTTGAAAGTTGTTGGTCGCGCCGCGCTGCGGGTTGTTGAATTCGTGGCCGAGCGGCGAAAAGTCGGTGACGCGGATGAAGCTAAGACCGAAATCGCGCGGGTTGTTTGATAACTCCGGCAATCCGACCTGCCGATTGACGCTGACCCCGGGGTTTTCGATCAGCACCTGGTTGCTCACGCGGTTGTAGGCCACGCGCGAGTCATTGATCAATCGTGGCGAAAAGACGTGGGTCCCGCCGAGCATCAGGTTCTGCCCGCGTCTGAGAAGGTTGTTGCCGTAGCCGGGCACGAAGACCTGGGTCACACCCGAAAAAGGCTCAAAGAGCGTGCGGTCAGTAAAGCTGTAGCGGGCCGAGAATTGCGTGGCTGAACTATATGTGTGGTCTATCCGCACATCGAAGAGATCGCTGCGATCGCGCTGGATCGGCGACGATGCGAAATTCAGCCCCGGAACGTTGCGGTTCGGCAGCGGGTATAGCGCGGCGATGTTCAAGCCAATCTGATTGAGAAAGAACTGCGGGATGGTGTTGTTCGGGAAGCAGGCCGTTTGAACCTGTAGGTCGCATCTGCCGGGACGCGTCGGATCTATGATAAAGATTTTGGCGCCGTTGCGATCAACGCTCTGCGAGAAATTGCCTGCGCGCTCGAGCGCCGTCGGCACATTGGCCAACCGCGTGATGCCTTCGCGGAACCGCGCGCCTTCGTAATCGCCGAAAAAGAACGTGCGATCTTTAACGATTGGACCGCCGAAGGAAAAGCCGAACTGGTTGCGCTGATTTCTCGGGTCGGGTTGATCCGCCGGAGCGAAGAAGTTGCGCGCGTCGAGGACCTGGTTGCGCAGGAATTCATAGGCCGTTCCGTGAATCCCGTTCGTGCCCGATTTGAGCACGATGTTCACCTGAGCGCCGGCGCTGCGTCCAAACGACGCGTCGTACGCGCTGGTCAATACCTCGAATTCGCGGATCGCGTCTACAGGCGGTTTGACGCCGAAGGTGTTGAGTTTCGGGTCGACGTTGTAGACGCCATCGAGCAGGAAGTTGTTGGCGTCTTCGCGCGAGCCGTTGACGCTGAATGCGAAATCGCCTCGCACCGAGCCGGCGGAGCCTTGGGCGGCTGGGGCGGCGCCGGGAGTGAGCAGGCTCAACTCCAGAAAGTTCCGGCCGTCGAGCGGCAAGCCCGTCACCTGCCGGTTGTCGATCACCGCGCCGAGCGACGCGCCGTCGTGTTTCAACGGGCTGGCGGCGTCAGTGATGATGATGTCGGGCATGCCCAGCCCCCCCACACTCAATGTTACCTCTACCCGCGCCTCCTGGTTGACGCGCACAACAAGGGTTTCAGAGTATTTATGGAATCCCTCCTTCTCAACCTCCAGGCGGTAAGACCCTGGCCGCAACAGCGAAGTCGTAAAATCGCCGTTCCCATCGGTTTTCAGAGTCCGGCTTTCATTCGTTCCCTCATCGATCAGTTTCACTTGCGCTCCGGCGATCAAAGCGCCACTGGGGTCGGTGACGCGCCCGCGAACGGCGCCGCGATAGTTTTGGGCGAGCGCCGTAAGCGCGAAACTCGTCACAGCCATAAGAAGTCCCAAGGCGATCCTAAAGGTGATTTTGGTCTTCACAATTCAACCTCGTTTTGTTTTTTGATATTTCGGGAGCTAAATCAGACCACGTAAGATTAGTACAGATAGTTAAACCGCAGAGGACGCCGCAGGCGCGCAGAGAACAATCAAGGCTGGTCTTTCTCTGCGTCCCTCTGCGGCGTCCTGCGGCGGTTTGATGTCCCAATCTTGGTTGCCCTGATATAGATTGAAAGTCAGCTTACGCCTGCGCTTCAACGAAAGTTTCAGTCATTAATTTTGGATTCCGATCCACTTATCGCATCGGCGCTCCCGGCGCTACCGCTTCTCGGATTGAGCATTTCGCCTGGCGTCCTCGATCAATCGCTTGTACGCGGCCTCATTGCGGACAGATGCGAAATCCGTGTTTCCGGCAATTTCGTCGGCGTTCGTGAACCCCAACTCGACGGCCTTCTTCAAGGCCTCAAGAGCTTGTTTCTTGTCGCCGCCGAGAGCGCAGGCTCTGGCCAAGGAGAAAAAGATTTGTGGGTTGTCGAGTCTAATCTCGGCGGCCAACGCCAGACTCGCGGCCGCTTCTTTATATTTTTTGGCGGCGCGGTGTCGATTAGCCTCTTCGTTCATCGAGACGTAAAACGCGCCCAGCGCGCGTCGCGCCGCCAGACGCTCAACGCTTTCGTCCCTGCTCGCGGCTTTCTTTCGCAAATCGGAGATCATGCTCTTTATCCCCATCATCGCCACGGCCGGGTTCTCCGCCGTATTCAATTGTTCGCGCGCGGCGAAGAACTCCTGCGAGCGCTGCCGCTGCGCCTGCTCCGCCGCCCTTTCCTGTTTGAGACGGTCTTTGACCTCCCTGCTCGATCTCAACTCATCGGCCTTCCTGGCGAGTTCAGCCACATCACGCAGGCCGTCGAAATCCTTCGCGAGCGCTTCGTATTTCAAAAAGGCTTCGTAGACGCGTTTCGCCGATTCATCGGCGCGCGCCTCTCCGGCCATTTTATCGAACAATTCGGCGATCAGTTTCTCGTCGCGCCCCCGACGGCCCGACTTCATGGCCTGAAGCTCCATCCACTCGACCGCCGTTAGAAAGGATTCCGAAGGCGCCCACGTGTGATCGCCGTCGAAAGTAATGAAGCGATTGGCGGAGCCGATTGAATCTAGCGCCTTGTGAAGCTGTCGCAACTCTATCCAGTTGAAATCCTCGACGCCGGCGACGCCGAAGACCGGGAATGGCAATGGCTTCTCCGGCGGCTTCGCCTCCGAAAATCCCGCCCCGCACAGGATCACGCCCGCCGCGCCTCCTCCGAGGGATTGGGCGAGCGATTGGGCCACCATGCCGGCCACGCGGGCGCCGCCCGACATCCCCGCCGTGTAAACGCGGTTTTGGTCAATCGAAAACCGCGTTTGCGTGTCGTCAAACATGGCGTTAATGATCTCGGCGAGCGGCCTGTCGGGGAAGTTGCGAGAATTGTTCGAGCCGACGATGATGTATCCGTATTTTTCCGCAGCGTCCTTGAATCTTTCAACAGGGCGCATGCCGCGCGCGGCGGGATCGAACGCATAGATGACCGGCCAGCGGCGATCCGTTGTGTAATTCGGCGGCAGGTAAAGCGCGTAACTCTGGCCGGCGTCTTTGAGACAAACGACTCGCTCGATAATCTTCCCTACGGGCAAATCCTGCGCTTGGGCTCGAAGCGAAAAGAAGGCGAGCGGCGGAATGACCGCCATCGCCAGCGACCAGCTTTTGCGATGTTTCGATATCATTTGCGGTTTATGACCGCGAGGGTTTCAGATTTTGGGAGATAAATCAATGTCATCACAATCATCCACACGGGCGCCAGGGCCGACGCCCGAACATTTTTTCCGAAGTATCAACGCGTTTCAACTCACGCGGGCGCTCAAAGGCGCGCTTGACCTGGACGTCTTCACGGCGATCGCTGAAGGCAATAAGACTGCGAAAGCATTAGCCGAAAGCCGCCAGGCGTCGGAGCGCGGGATGCGCATTCTGTGCGATTGCCTGGCTGTCACGGGCTTTCTGACCAAGGCAGGCGGCAAATATGAATTGACGCCCGATTCGGCGATGTTTCTCGATCAGCGTCTGCCGTCATACGTGGGCGGCGCGGTTGAGTTCCTGCTCTCGCCGACTATGTTGCAGGCGTTCGACGATGTGGCCGCCGCCGTGCGAAAAGGCGGGACGGTGATCAATGACGAAGGCACGATGTCGCACGACGATCCTGTCTGGGTGAAGTTCGCGCGCGCAATGCAACCGCTCGCTTTCGGCATGGCGCAAATGCTCACGGAACTGATCAAACTTGATCCGGGCAAAAAAACAAGGGCGCTGGACATCGCGGCCAGTCACGGCATGTACGGTCTGGCGTTCGCGCGACAATACCCGAATCTGGAGGTGGTCGCGGTCGATTGGGCGAACGTGCTCGAAGTCGGCAGTGAAAACGCCGAGAAGTTCGGCGTCGCCGATCGCTGGCGCGCGCTGCCGGGCAGCGCCTTCGACGTCTCGTTCGGCGCCGGCTACGACCTGGTTCTGATCCCGAACTTCTTCCATCACTTCGACCCGCCGACCAACGAGAAGCTGATGCGAAAGATTCATGCGGCGCTCAATGAAGGCGGGCGCGCAATAACCCTCGAATTCGTCCCGAACGAAGACCGCGCCGAGCCGCCGCACGCCGTCACGTTCGCGTTGACCATGCTCGTGACGACGGCCCGCGGAGACGCATATACTTTCGCCGAGTACGAGAAGATGTTCGCCGAGGCCGGATTTTCGCGCAGCGAGTTGATCCAACTGCCGATGGGAATCGAGCGGGTGATAGTTTCATATAAGTAGGAGATAGCCACGTAGTAACGAATAAATTCGTTACTACGTGGCTATTTTCTAAGGGGCCTTCATGGGGCTTTGCGCCCTCCTGAAACAATGAAAACGCGCCCTGGGTACGCGTCGCTTCCAGCGCGCAGTCTCGGCGAAAGACCTATTGATCAGAATCAGACGCCCCTGAACTGTGGCGATGCGTACACAAGTCTGGTTCCTATAAATTTATCTTTCGCCGAGACTGCGCGCTGGAAGCGACGCGTACCCAGGGATTTTCCAAAGAGGACCAAATGGCCGAATCTCTTGTAGAAGAATACGAGGACGTGTTGCAGAACATAGAATTCGCGCTCGTCGGCGCTTATGACCGTAACCCGAACCTGACCGACACCGGCGCGATGTACGCGGTCGAGACCCTGATCAATGTCTACACCGGCGAATTGCGTGGGCGCGAGGTCACGGCGCCGCAATTCAAACCTGAGGAGCGGGAGGCTTACGACGCGGCCAAAGCGATGTGCGATTTCCGCCTCGGGCGAACCTCGATGGAGGACGAGAAGGGTAAGAAGGTCGAAGCCGGCGGAGAGCCGCTCACCTTGGAGGAGATCATCGCTTGTTTGAAGCGCATACTGAAATCGATCAATACCTGGTACAAGCGAGGCGGGCGGCGAGGGTATTACGAGTTCGTCCGCCAGTTCATTAAGTAAAGCCACTACCTCAAACTGATTTGTGAAGCCCCGTCAACCAATGCGATAGCGTAGCCATTACTGAAAGCGCGAGCGAACTCCTCCTGATGTGAGACCAGAAGGATGCGCGACAACTGCTCCTGCAGCCGATTAAGCTCCTGGATCATGTCGTCGCGCCCGTTGGTGTCGAGACAGCCGAAGCCTTCGTCAATGATGACCGACTCGATCGCGCGCGCCTCCTCACCTGCATATCGCCCTACGGCCAGCGCCAGACTGACAGCGATGCGAAATCGCTGACTGCCGCTGACCAGCGGAACCGGGAGCGGTTGCGTCCCGGTTTCGTAGTTGTAAACTACGAGATCGAGCGCCTTCTCGCTCAACTCTTCGTCGCCCTCGGCCCCGCGCAGTTCCAGCCGCATCTGCCCGCGCGATAAACCGTCAAGGACCTCGTTGGCCAGAGCGGTAATCGTCCACTCGGCGCGGCGCAGCAGAGTTAACTGCAATCCGGAAGGCCCAAGCATTTGGGCCAGAATTTTGTACAGATTAAATGCGCGTTCGAACTTCAGGTGTTGTTGCTCCAGTTCCTGGAGGCGCCGTTGTTGCTCTTTAAGCCTCACCAAATGTTCGCTGGCTTCTCGGCGGCGCGTATCAGAAGTGGCGCGTTGCCCCCGGGCGGCTTTAATTTCGCGTTCGATCTCAACAGTAGCCTGACGCGCCGGAAGCGGCAGGTCGGCAATTTGCGCTTGGAGATTGCAGATTCGCTGTTCAAGACTGTTGAGCGACTGGCGAGCTTGCGACAGATCGGAGAAGAGCGTCCCGTACCCGCGGAATTTATCGCGTTCCGCTTCAATGTCTCTCAACATCCGCCGGTTCAAGGCTTCAGCCTGTGGCCGCCAGACGTCAGGCAACGCCGCGATCTGACTTTGCACATTCCTGGCAATCTCTTCACATGTGGCCTGCGCGGCTTGCGCATCGGCTCTGCGTTGCGCCAATGTCTGTTGCAATTCTTCCGTTTTTGACCGGCATTGATCGGCGGACTGCCTGGCGCGTTTCAGACCAGCCGAGCGTTGTTCAGCAATGGCTTCGAGTTCCTTCAATTGCGCTTCCAGTTTGCGCTGCTTTTCATATCCGCTTACACGATCACCTCTAAACGAAAGCCCGTTGTCTCATAGTATTCTTCGCAAACTTCAGCCAATTCTTCCGGCGACGGCATCGCGGCGACTTTTATGCGCACGACTCCTTGATCCTGATGCAGGCTCGGTTGTTTGAGCAGTCGCCATTCCTTCGGCGCGAGCTTTCTGGCGATTTCCACCAGATCGAAGGTGTTCACGTGCAGGCGAATGCGCAGCCTGTGTCCTGTGGCGTCGGCCATCGCCTGCATCGTGCGCCTCTGCCGCAAACCCAGTTCGGGCGTGAGGAAAGCCAGCTCCAGGTAATCGCCTTTTTCATCGGTCTTCAATTTCACGCGCGATGGCCGCCACGTTTCCGGCGCGAGGCTGAAGGCCTCTTCAATCTCCGCCGTCGCCGTCTTTTCGCTGAGCGGACGGCCGCCGGTCGCAGGACGGAATTCAAGCTCTGATTCTTCGATGGCTCTTGGCCGCGCGGCTCGTGGGGCGGGCGCTGGCGAGGCTTCCGGGGCAGAGGGTTCGACGGCGGGCATGATTGTGGCCTGCGGCGTTTGCAGGCGCAGCCACCATCCGGTGCGCTCGTGAAACGCCGCCATCGCGGCATCGACGGCTGACTCGTCCGGCAAAGCATCCAGCTTCACCAACACTTCTTTTGTTTCCAAATGAACCGCGGGAGCGCGCAATATTGGGGAGTCCGCCGGCAAACATTCCAGCGCGACTTCGGCCAGTCGACCTTGATGCGGTTTGTCGTTGATCGTGTAAGTCCAGCCCGTGCCCGCGAAGATCTCTTTGAGACGCTCGACGAATCGTTCTCGCGCAACGTCAGGGAACTCGAACATCAATCGCAGCGTGTGTGTGGCGATGTCATAGCCTTTGTGATACAGCCCGGTTTCGGCGGGGAGCAGATTTTCAACGCGCGACAACACGTCCTGCGGCGTGGCGAAGACGATCGCTTCCTCCGACGCTTCTTTCTCTCCCGGCCGGAGCAATCGGTAACGATGCGGACGCGCTTTCGGGCGGCGGAAATCCTTGCTGTCGTCGAGCGACCGGATCAACTCGCCGTAATGCTCCTCGTCCCATCCGCGTTCGCCGTGCCAGATGTCGAGCAGTTCGGTCTCGCCGAACAGTCTCCCCTCGTCGCCGCGTTCGCGTAGTAGTTGAGCTAATTGCTGCAAGCCCGAAACGTCAAGAGTTTCGCCCCTGCCGATTGCGGATTGCGGATTGCGGATTGCGGATTCAGTTTGCCCGACGCGCCGCGCCGCGCCGAAGCTCAAAGTGTCGCCGGTGCGCGGTAAATGAATCGGGCGGTAACGCGAACCTTGCCGCCGCAACAAATCGCGCAACGATTCGCGCGACTGGCCTTCGCCATGAACCAACACCACTTCGCGCGGGTTGATTACCTCGATCAGCCCGGCGATCTCATTGCAATCGGCGTGGGCCGAGAGCGCGTATTTTTCGACGGCGCATTTGACTTCGAACGTTCTGCCAGCGATGGACACCTCGCGCGTTTCGGCTTTGGCCAACGCCAGCAACTGCCGCCCCGGCGATTCTTCGTCCTGATACCCCGTGATCGCTATGCCGTTGCGTTCATCGTTGACCAGATGCTGGGCGTAAAACGCGCTCGCGCCCCCCGTGAGCATCCCCGAGCTGGCGATGATCACGCAAGGGTCGCCGGACAGGACTTTTTCGCGCTCGGCGGGCGACGCGACCTGCCGAATCTCATCAACGATATTGAAGAACGGATTGCCGTGTTTTTCGATCAAGCGGCGCGAGTAGGGCGTCTGGTGCGCGGGATACTGCGAGTAAACGCCGCAGACCGTCTTGACCATTCCGTCGATCCAGACCGGGAAGCTGGCCAGCCGCTTGGAGCGAAATTGTTTGAGCAGCATCAACGCCACTTCCTGCGCGCGGCCGATGGCGAAAGCCGGGATCAACAGCTTACCACGCCTTTCGATGACGCCAGCAACCATCTCTATCAACCGCAACTCTTCCAACTCGCGCGGCGAATGCATCCGGTCGCCGTAGGTCGATTCGATCACCAGCACGTCCGGTCGGAACGCCGCGGGCGGCAGCATTCCCGGCACGGTCAGCTGATCGGCGACTGCGATGTCGCCGGAAAACAGGACTCTGATAGAACGCCCTTGCTCAACGCCCTCGACGCCGATTGACGACGCGCCCAGGATGTGTCCGGCTGGAAACCACGTGGCCGTCACGCCGCTGCGGCCAATCTCCATCGGCGAGCCGAACGTCGTTGGAATCATTTTTTCGAGCAGGCTTTCAACCGTAGGCTGGGAATAAAGAGGTAATTCCTGTTCGCTCTCGGCGCGCGCTCGCATGATGTTCATCGAATCACGCAGCAGGACTTCCACGAGTCCGCGCGTCGGGGCGGTGGCGTATACGGGAACGCGGGGGAAATGCTGGTGTAAGACGGGCAGCGCGCCGCTGTGATCCATGTGCGCGTGCGTCAACAACACCGCGTCGAGATGCCCCGCGTGGGTTTGCCCGATCGCGGCGAGGTCTGGAAGGCGATGCTCGCCGCTCATTCGTATGCCGCAATCAATCAATATGCGCGCGGAGCCGATCTCGACGATCGCGCTGCTTGCGCCGATCTCGTCGCCGCCGCCGAGGAAGGTGATGTTCATTACTCCAACCTTGCTTTGAGGATCAGACCATAGCGTAAATAAAATTAGGACGGATCGCAAAAGGCTACGAAGTCCCCGCGACGCAAACAACTCGAAAACCGGCATTGTGATGGATGTTGCCCGGCGCATTCCTGCTACGGTTGGCGGATCGACAATTATTGATGTTACCCTACGAACCGCCGCGCAGGACGAGTGGCGCGCGCCGCTTCCGCCGTCCCCGATTTACGAGGACGACGAAATCTCGAAATGTTCAAGGACCCAAACAAAAATTTCATGCCAGCGCGGCGGGCATAGGGCAAAATGGCAAGAAGGCCGAAGGGCTACGGTGTCCTAGCCGAAACCACGACACGGAAACCGGCGGCGCGGAGGAAGAAGAGCACAACATTAAAGCTGCGGTAAGTTGAACAGGAGCAACTCCCAGGGTTGCTGTACGAACCGCCGCGCAGGACGCGAATACTTGGGTTTCCGCCACTCAACCGGTCTGAGCCGCGAACACTTGAATCTCCGCCGCTCAACCAGGCTGAGCCGTCCGTTGGCGCCCCGTTGTAGCCTCTGTGCCAAACATCTTCGCAACATTCCCACACATTGCCGTGCATATCGTACAAGCCCCAGGCGTTCGGCTTCCTTTGCCCGACCGGATGAGTCGTGTCGCCGGAGTTTTCGCGATACCACGCATAATCGCCGAGCGATTCCTCGTCATCGCCGAAGCAGTACTTCGTGGTTGATCCGGCGCGGCAGGCGTACTCCCACTCGGCTTCGGTCGGCAATCGATAGGTTTTGCCGGACCGTTTCGACGCCGCCTCGCAGAATTTCACCACGTCATCCCACAATGCGTTCTCGACTGGAAGATCGTCGCCTTTGAAATGGCTCGGATTTTTACCCATCACAGCCTTCCATTGCGCCTGAGTGATTTGATATTTGCCGATGAAGAACGGCGAAAGCTTCACCAGATGCGGAGGACTTTCATCTAAAAAGTTCGATCCCATCGTGAACTCGCCGCCGGGAATGTAGATCATCTCCAGTTTCACGCCATTGAGGTCTTCGATGAAATTGAAGGGCGAGGAGTCGGACGACGCGACGATGCGGGGCGCCTCAGCTTCGGCTTCAACCTCCGGCTTTGCCCCTTCATCATCGGAATTGAGTGAGATCACAATCTTACGATTTGGCCTCACGATAGTCACCAACTCCTGCGTCTGCTGCGGGGCATCGATGGCTTGGGTTCGAGAGGCGGCGGCCCGGCGTAGAAGCTCTCGCATCTCCGCCGCCGTCGCCAGACGGTCTTTGGCAAAGAGGGCCGTCGCGCGCCGCAAGACCGCCGAGACTGTTTCCGGTATGTGCGGGGCGATCTCGCTGAGTGGGCGCAACGGGTCGGGCTTAACTTGCGCCTTTGCTTTTAAGCGGGAGACGGTCTTGGGAGGTTTCCGTCCCGAAAGCAGATGGTGTAGCGTCAAGCCCAATGAGTAAAGATCGCTGCGTTGATCGGATTTCTGTCCTTCATTCTCGTCTTCGTCAACCTGTTCGAGCGGCGCGTACTCAGGAGTGCCGCCCCAAATGCTTTCGACCACCGACATTCCAGGACGCGCGCCTTTGGCCAGGCCGAAATCGAGCAGGATGATTTGTCCATCCGGCATCAATTTCAGGTTCTGCGGCTTGATGTCACGGTGGATGATCGGAGTATCAAACTGAGTATGCAGGTAGTCGAGCGCGTCGAGCAGTTGATCGGCCCAGTCCAGGACCAGATGGAGCGGAAACGGCCCCTGGTTATTTTGCAAACGTTCCGTGAGCATTTCGCCGAGGTCTTTGCCCGGTATGAACTCCATCACCAGCGATTGCTGGCCGTCGAGGTCGAAATAATCGATCACGCGAGGCAATGCGTTGTGGCGCAGGCCGCGAAGCAATCGGGCTTCGCGCTCGAAGGCTTCGCGCAGACATTCAGACTGGCTGCGCAAGGCCGCCCCTTTCAAATCGGGAAACTTCTGGCGCATGAAGGCTTCATCGTTGAAGCGCGATTGCTTGATGACCACCGTGTCCAGCAGATTCAGATCGGTCGCCTGATAAACCACTCCCATCCCGCCTTGCCCGCTGAGCAAGCCAAGAATTTTGTAGCGGTTGTTGAGAATCGTTCCTGCCGCTGTCATCGGGGGAGAACCTCATTTATATATCTTCATCTCCGCACGGTACGGGGAGCGTCAGCGACCTGGGCATCGATCAAAAAGCCTTTTGATCGATGCCCAGGTCGCTGACGCTCCCCGTACCGTACCGCTTGCCGTCCCGTAAACGCATTTGCAAACCGCTATATTTTTCCATCTCGCGTTTTTTTCTGGTTCGTCTCAATGGCCGAAACGCTGGTCACGGCCCAAAGATTCACAACCGATACCGCGCCTTCTTCCTCAACCTCACATCTTCAACGTCCACATTCTGCAATCGCAAACTCACGTCGGCGCTCATCTCCCATCCGGCGCATTCGCCGCGCAGCAGCTTCGGATAGCCTGCGGCGGCGATCATCGCGGCGTTGTCAGTGGTGTAGATAGGTGAGGGGATGTAGGCGGGCGCGTTCAAATCATCGGCCAGTTGTCTGACCGTCGCGCGCAACTCGCTGTTGCAGGCCACGCCGCCGGCCAGGATGATCGTCTTCGGCTGATGCTGTTCGGCCGCTTTGCGGAGGCTGCGGACCAGAGCGCGGACGACGGCGTTCTGAAAACTCGCGCAGAGGTCGAGGATTTGTCGTGAAGGGTTCGCCGGGTCTGTGACGGGTTCGATGTTGTTTTCGCGCACGTGGCGTAGCACGGCGGTCTTCAATCCGCTGAAGGAGAAATCGAGGCTGAGCGTATTGTCTTCTTTCGATTTGATCTCGGCCAGAGGGAAGATGATCGCCCGTTTGTCGCCGCGTTGGGCCAGGCGGTCAATCGCCGGGCCGCCTGGATAGCCAAGTCCGATCAGCTTCGAGACCTTGTCGAAGGCTTCGCCGGCGGCGTCGTCGCGCGTGCGGCCCACGAGTTTGTATTTTTCCGCTTCGGGAATCAGGAAGAGGTTGGTGTGTCCGCCCGAGACGATCAGCGCCAGCGCGGGGTATTCCGGCGGCGGGTATTCAAACGCCACCGAATAGACGTGGCCTTCGATGTGGTTGACGCCGACGAAAGGCTTATGCGTGGCGAAGGCGACGCCCTTGGCGTAGTTGACGCCGACGAGCAGCGAGCCGACCAGCCCCGGGCCTTGCGTGACCGCGAGGCCGTCAATGTCGTGAAATGTCGCGCCGGCCGTGGCCAACGCTTCGCCGACCACTTCGCTTATCTTTTCCAGATGCTCGCGCGAGGCCAACTCTGGCACGACGCCGCCGTATTTCTTGTGCGTGGCGATCTGCGAGGCGATGACGTTTGAACGGACCTTGACGCCGTCTTCGATGACTGCGGCGGCCGTCTCATCGCACGAACTTTCGATTCCGAGAGTAAGCATCGGGCCACATCATGACATATGCCATATTTCATATGAAATATGGCATATGTTATATGAGGGCGCCGCCTTCTTAGTCTTGTGGATCTAAGGGAATATTTTGCTCTACCCGGAGGCCTTTCCTTCAGCGGATGCGGATGCGGCAGCCGATTGGCGTCTGATGACGACTACCGTGCTGTCGTCCTTGTTCGGATCGTATCCGGGTTGCGCGCAATCGAAGATGCGATGGCAGAGCGTGGTGACTTCGGCGCCGCTGAATTTCTCGGCCAAGGCTTCGATCTCACTGACGCCTTTGTCGCGGCTGTCGGTAACCTTGGCGAACACGCCGTCGGTGTAGATCACCAGTTGGTCGCGGGCGGGGAACGGGACGGCCGATTCGGTGAATATGGACCGGGGCAGCGCGCCGACCGGGCCGCAAGTGACGGGCAGTTGTTTATGGCCGATAATTTGCGCGCCTTGCGGTTTGCTCATCTGGATCATCGGCAGATGGCCCGCGTTGACGTAGCGCATCTTCTCGCCTTCCCATCGGGCGAGCGCGCACGTAAACGTTCTGCGACCGTCGTATTTCTCCAACATGTAATCATTCAACTCTTCCAGAATCTTCGGCAAGTCTGTTTCGCGGCTGATGATGCGGCCCAGGCGCTGGCTCAGATCGGCGGCCTCGCCGAGGGCTTCGAAGCCCCGTCCGCCGAGATCACCCACCGCGACCAGCGGGCCGACAGGCGTCTCGAAGACGTGGAAGTAATCGCCGCCGGTCTCTGTCCCCGCGCCGTGTTTCGACGAGACCCAGATCTCCGGCAGGTCGAGGATCGGCGGAGGCAAGAAGAGTTGATGCGTCTTCTGAACCAGGTCAAGCTCTTTCTGCTGGGCGCCGAGATCGAAAGCCTCCTCGATCGCTTTGCCGGCTATGTTGACCGCCAGGTCTTTAGGTTTGCGCGACCCAGCCACGAAGACGAAGGCAGTTGTGAACAACAGCGCGACGCGGAACAATGGTGAGCTTCCGCCCCATAGCGAAATCGCCGCGTAACCGGCGCCGGCGTAAAGGGCGGCCTTGAGCGCCGCCGACATGCGACGGCGGTTAGCCGCTATCGCCAGAATAGGGAAGTAGCAGAGGAAAATGTCCGAGCCGAGTCCCGGAAAGAGTCCTAACCAGACGAAGGCGGCCAGCCCCAGGTGAACAATCGTCAGATCGATCATTGTCATCGTCGTAAGATTGGCGCCCGGCGATTTTTTCCACACCGCGCCGACCGCGGCCATCACCATCCACGCGGCGGCCAATTGCAAATAGACGTATTTCGCGTTCGACGGATCGCTCCATGTCCAGATCGCTGACGCGGCGAAGACGACCGCGAAGAGCGACCGCGCTTTTGTCGCCCAGCCCTCCGCCGCGCGCGCCTGTTCATTGAGCGCCTCATCCACCTGTTTAGGAAGACGGTCTTTCAATTGTTTCATGGCAACGAGCTCATCCTTGAGTTTGTTGATCGGATTGAAGGAGATGCGGCCTGACCTGTGGTGGGCCGCAATTGAGGCCATAAAATACTTCATTGGCGTCGCGTTCGCAAAAAGGCGCTCAATCTACGCCGCGCCTTGTGGGGGCCTTCTTTGGGCGCGTAGCGACCCCATGACTTTAGCCGTGCGTTTATGGTTTTTGATAATTAAACGCAACCACGTAACCTGACGTAGGGGCGGGTTTTCCCCGCCCCATCGCCTTGATCACGGAGATGGGCGGGGAAAACCCGCCCCTACGTTGTTGCATTTTATTTTCAAAGACCATTAACGTACGGTCCGGGGATATAAAGCGAATTCCCGTCGCGTCAGCGTTGGTTGATGGGGGCGATTGAATCGTGCAAACGTGGAGGAATTCAAGGGGCAAAGCTCACAGTTGTTTACCGGAAAACAAGATTGTCATATCTTGTGCGCTTCTTTCCGAACGTCTTATCGCTAATCTTCGAGGTAAAAGTTTATGGCATTGATCGGGGCGAATAAACTTCGATGGGGATTGATCGGATGCGGCGACATCTCTCGCAAGCGGGTCGCGCCCGCTTTGGGGGGCATTCCCGAATGTGAACTCATCGCCGTGAGTCGCGCGCGCGTAGATCTGGCCGAGGCGTTCGCGGATGAATTCGGCGCGAAGCGATGGTATGGCGATTGGCGCGAGTTGATCGCCGACGACGAGATTGACGCTGTTTACATCGCCACGCCGGTCTACCTGCACGCCGAGCAGACCGTCGCCGCGGCCGAAGCGGGCAAGAGCGTCCTGTGCGAAAAACCTATGGCGATGAATCCCGGCGAGTGCGACCAGATGATCGCGGCGTGCGAGTTCGAAAACGTGGCGCTGGGCGTCGCTTACTATCGGCGATTTTATCCCGCGATCCGACGCGTCAAGGAGATCATCGCATCGGGCGAGATCGGCAAACCGGTCATCGCGCAGATCAACGCCTTCGAGCGATTCAATCCGGCGCCGGGCGAAGACCGTTATTGGTTTCTCGAAAAGTCGAAATCGGGCGGCGGGCCGATGATGGATTTCGGCTGCCATCGGCTTGAAATCCTGCTCAACCTGTTCGGCCCGATCGAACGAACCACGGCGGTGATCGGGCGCGCCTTGTTCGACCGCGAAGTCGAAGACACCTGCGTCGCCAGCTTCGAATTCGGGAGCGGGACGCAGGCGTCGCTCGCCGTCACGCACGCCGCGTTTGAATCGCGGGATACGCTGGACATTTATTGCGGCGCGGGCTCGATCCATACGACATCGCTCAACCGCGGCGAGATTCGGATCGTGTCCGCGGCGGGCGAAAGAATTGAATGGCGCCCGCAACACGCCAACCTCCACCAGCCGCTGATCGAAGACTTCACGCGCGCGGTGTTGGACGGGCGCGAGCCGGAGGTCGGCGGAGATGTTGGTCGCGCGGTCGCTATGATCGAGGAGGAGATCTATGCCGGCGGAGAATGATTTACACGCCGGTCGTTACTGATTGCCGTCCGGCTCAAAATGTGTGTATTGGCCTGTTGAACTCTTCAAGTGTATAATCGGCCCGTCCCCCATTGCCCCCATTAAACGTGCAGTTAAATCAGACCACGTAGATCGGCATAGCGTCGCGTGCGCGGCGCCCATCGCCGGGGCCTCAATGTTCTGTGGTTCGATTTAAAAATTCCCCCTTAACATTGAAGTCTAAAAAAAATACTTGGAGGTATTTGATGAAGTCTAAATATTTAGTGAGATTGCTCTCTTTGGGTCTGGTTTCGTTATTTATCTTGGGCGCCTGCATAAACGCCGACGCCCAGGGGCGCGGGCGAGGCGGAGGCGGCGGGCGACCTGCCGGCAATTCGGGAACGGGTGGTGGTCGCGGAGTTGATGGAGGATTGGGTAACGCGTCAGACCGCTCAAACGGGCGGTCGGACCGTGGGATTGGCAATGCTTCTGATAAGTCTGGGGGACGATCAGACGATGGCTTGAATCGCGCCCGGGCCGCGAGCGAAAACGCCAAGCAGGCTGACAAGGAATTGCGTGATCATCCTGGAATGGCGAATGGAATGAACATGAGCGCGAATCAATTGCGGGACGGTTATAAAGCTGCTCTCGCAACCAATCCGAATTTGAAGTTCGGTCAATACGTGGCCGCCAACAGGATCGCAAAGAACCTCGGAGGGCGTAACCCGAACATCACGACGGCCGCGATCCTGCAGGGATTGGCGTCCGGTAAAAGTATCGGCCAAACTCTCCAGGGGCTTGGTCTAAGTTCAAGAGAAGCCAAAGAGGCCGAAAATACGGCAGACCGACAAATCAAGGAGAGTAAACGCCAAAAATAAGTCTTCTTTTCTTATTGACTTCGCCCGGTAAGTTCACGGCGAAGATTCCACGCGCCGCCAAAGGGAGCTATTTCTTTTTTGGCGGCGCATAATCTATGCCGAACGCCCTTTTCAGATATTCCGCCAGCGGCTCCAGTCCGACGGCCGCGCGCCGGCTGTCGACATTCTCTTCGTCCTCGATCGGGTACAACTCCATGCGTTGGGTCGTTTGATTGAGCCGGAGCTGGGTGCCGTAAGCCTGTTTCTTACCTTCGCGGGTCAGAATTCGATCTTCCAACATCGCCAGATCGGACCGGCGGGCTTCTTTCTGGGCGGCGGCCTCTTTGATCAGCGGAAGATATTTCTTCTGGTAATCGAGTTCGGCGTGTTGAACTATCAGAAACGCCACGCCGCTCGCCTCCTCGCCGAAGACGCTCTTTTTCGGCCAGCCATGTTGTTTGACGATCTCGTCCAACCTTTGCCGGTTCTTGCCGTCGAGATCGTTTTGTCGCTCGACAGCTTGCTTCCACTTCTTCGCCATTTTCTCGCTGTCCGAGCCGGCCACCCTGTCCATCAAATCCATCATCTCCTGACGGTGTTTTTGATCGTCACCGCCCATCTTTACCAGTTCGCGCCGCACGGCGTCGCTCGGCGAAGCCGCGCGGAGATCCTGCGCGAAATGGGCCGGAGCGAGCGACAGAAGCAGAGGCGCCATCGAAAGCATTATTTTGTGTGTCATATGTGGTAACTCCGGAATTTTAACAGTCATCCTTCCATGCCCATTTGTCATACTCCTGTCGGCGCCGCCGGTCAAGAAAAACTGTTCACATCTCCGTATTGGCGGGCTGTTTCTTCCTAACCGCCGGAGACAGCCTTCTCAGCTTTTCAACCACGGCCTGCAAAATTTCGAGCGTGTAATCGACGTCCTCTCTGGTGTTGTATTTGCCGAAGCTGAACCGGAGCGAGCCGTAGCCGGAGTCGCGCGGCAATCCGATGGCCTTCAGCACGTGCGACGGTTCGGTCGAGCCGGACGCGCAGGCCGAGCCGGTCGAGACGGCCACGCCTTTGAGGTCGAGCGAGATCTGAAGTCCCTCGCCTTCGACGTGGTCGAAATTGATATTGGCGATGTTCGGAACGCGGCGCTCCGAGTCGCCGTTGCGCGAAATATTCGGGATGCGTTTGAACAATTCCTCTTCGAGGTAATCGCGTAACCCGGCGGCGTGTTTCATCCGCTCGGCCAACTGGAGCCGGGCAAGCTCGGCGGCCTTGCCCATACCGACGATGAGCGGAACGCTCTCGGTGCCGGCGCGTCGGTCGCGCTCGTGATGGCCGCCGTGCATCTGCGAAGCGAGGCGCACGCCCCGGCGGACGTACAAGACCCCGACGCCTTTCGGACCGTAAATCTTATGCGCGGTGAGCGTCAGCAAGTCGACGCCGAGTTCCTTCACGTCTACAGGAATCTTGCCGACGGATTGCACGGCGTCGGTGTGCAGGTAGAGACTCTTCTGCCCGGCGTCGCGGCGTTCTTTGATCAAAGCGGCGATCTCTTTGAGCGGCTGAATCGTGCCGATCTCGTTGTTGGCATGCATGACGGTGATCAGCGCGGTTTCGTCGGTCAACGCCTCGCGGACGTCTTCAACGTGTACGACGCCTTCGCGGTAAACGGGCAGGTATGTCACGCGCCAGCCGTCTTTTTCGAGGCGCCCGCACGCGGCCAGGACCGCCGGGTGCTCGATCTGCGAGGTGATGATGTGACGGCACTTCTCTTTGTAGGCCTCGGCGACGCCTTTGATCGCCAGGTTGTCTGCTTCTGTGCCGCCCGAAAGAAAAGTGATTTCGGTCTTGTCGGCGTTGAGCAGCAGGGCGACCTGCCCCCGGGAATCCTCGATGGCCTGTTTCGCCTGCTGGCCGTATTGATGCGTGGACGAGGCGTTGCCGTAGACTTCGGTGAAGTAGGGCAGCATCGCTCGAGCGACTTCGTCCTCGACGCGTGTGGTTGCGCTGTTGTCTAAATAAACTCTTTTAACGCTCATATCTATTGGAGTCTTTAAATATACGGTCTTCCGCGCTAAGAATACCTCAAATCCTTGCTTGTGTTGAGCCGCGCAATGGTGTAGAAAGTGAGACACCCTCATTTAGGTCCCCTGACCTTTGTTGTGTTGTGTCAACCGCAGAAGGAGGAAAGTTATGAACGCAGGCTTTGTTCGCAGGGCAATGACATTCGCGGCGTTCGGGTTCGCTTTGAATGTGGCCTTGCTAGGAACGTACGTCGTAGCGACGGCGCAGCCCACGCAAACGCGGCCGAAGATCGTTACGAATGACCCGGCCACTTACCGCTACGCCTATCAGCACGGCTACCGCGCCGGTTATGAAGACGGCTTCACGAAGGGCAAGAGCGATTTCAACGAGGGCCAGCCGCGCGAGTTTGCGAGCAGCGACGCTTACAACCGAGCCGACCGCGGCTACGAGGCCCGCATGGGCACAAAGGCGGAATTCGAGGAGTCCTACCGCACCGGCTTCGAGCTCGGGTATAACGACGGATTCTTCGGACGGCCGTTCACGGTCTCCCTTCCGTCGAATCTGCGTACTGTGGTCATCGCCGCAGTCAACGCGAATGCGCCCCCCCCGCAGGATCCGCCTGTGAACCAGGCCCCGCCGCCCGTTAAGCGCGATTCCGATCAGGACCGGGATGACAGATTCTCCAAACGTCCCCTCGTTCCGGATGGCATTGAGATGAAGATCCGTCTTAACACGGAGATCAGCACGAAGACGAATAGAGAAGGCGACAAGTTCACGGCCGTCGTGCTCGACCCGAGCGATTTCGCCGAAGGTATCGTCGAAGGCCACATCGCCGCGCTCAATAAGTCGGGCAAGGCTACGGGTAAAACAGAATTGTCGCTGGCCTTCGACACGATCCGGTTGCGCGACGGTCGCGGCAGCCGATTCGCCGGCCAGGTCGTGAAGGTCTACCAGAGCGAGAGCGTCAAGACCGTTGACGAGGAAGGCAACGTCGAAACCGGCAGCCGGGGTAAGGACACCGCGACTCGCGGCGTCGCCGGAGGCGTGCTCGGCGCGGTCATTGGCGGGATCGCCGGCGGCGGTAAAGGAGCGGCCATCGGCGCGATCCTTGGCGCCGGCGTCGGCGCCGGCTCGGTCTTGGTCCAGGACGGAAAAACGTTAATTCTCGAGCCGGGAACCGAGATCCTGATTCGCACCGCCGCGCCCGCGCGAACCAGAGACTGAAGATCGAGGATCGAAGATCGAGGATAGAGGATCGCGGATCGCGTCATCGCGTTTAAGGCGATTTTCGATCTTCGATCCTCGATCCTCGATCCTCAACTTTCGATCCTCGACAGAATGATCACCCTTCTCACCGATTTCGGCCTCGGCGACTACTTCGTTCCCGCAGTAAAAGGAGTCATCCTCACAATCAACCCTGAGGCCTCGATCATCGACATCACGCACGACGTGGCTGCGCATGACATTCAGGCGGCCGCGTTCACGCTCGGCGCGTGTTACCACCAATTTCCCGCAGGGACGATTCACGTCGTGGTGGTTGACCCCGGCGTGGGGTCGTCGCGCCGCGCGATCGTCGCCGAGGCCGGCGGATATTTTTTCGTCGGGCCTGATAACGGCGTCTTCAGTTTCGTTTACGCCCGCGAATCGAAGCCGCGCGTTTTTCACGTCACAAACGACCGGTACTTCCGCCATCCGGTCAGCGCGACCTTTCACGGGCGCGACGTATTCGCCCCCGTCGCCGCCTACGTCGCCGGCGGGACGTCGCTCGAAGAGATCGGCGCCGAGATCGAAGATTACGTCAGATTTGAAATCCCGCGCCCTCGATCGATCGAAACGCGCGGCGTGATCGAAGGCCGAATTATTCACATCGACCGCTTCGGCAACTGCGTCACCAATTTCACCGAGGCCGAGTTGAAGCCTGATGAGATCACGCCGTCAACGAAGTTGCATATCGGGGGGCGCGAGGTCAGACGATTCACCGCCTATTTCGCCGAGGCGACGAATCGGGATGATCTGTTCGCCTATCCGGGCAGCGCTGGTTTCTGGGAGATCGCGCTCTGGCGCCGCTCGGCGGCCGAATTCATCAACGCCCGCCGCGGCGACGAAGTCATCCTCGATCGTGGATTGCTGGGCTTAGCCACAGAGATCACAGAGAGCACAGAGTAAAAACCTCAGTGATCTCTGTGCTCTCTGTGGCTAAGTTCCGCAATCCGCAATCCGCAATCCGCAATCCGCAATGGAACTGATCCGTTCGACACTCGATCTAGAATCGCGCGTTCTGGTGATGGGCGTGCTCAACGTGACGCCCGATTCATTCTCGGACGGCGGGAAGTACGACGATCTCGAAAACGCGGTCTCCCGCGCTCTCGAGATCGAAGCCGAAGGCGCGGACATTCTGGACGTCGGCGGCGAATCGACCAGACCCGGGTCGAAGCCGGTAAGCGCCGAAGAAGAGATGGACCGCGTGATACCCGTGATCGGAGCGTTGCTCGGCCGGCTGCGGATTCCGATCTCCGTTGACACGACGAAGAGCGAGGTCGCGCGGGCAGCCCTTCAAGCCGGGGCAGAGATCATCAACGACGTCAGCGGACTAAGGTTCGATCCCGCCGTGGCCGAGGTCGCGGCGGAGACCGGCGCCGCGCTGGTGTTGATGCATTCGCGCGGCGCGCCAGGGATGATGCATCAGCAGCAGCCCGTCGAGGACGTCTTCGCCGAAGTGATCGGCGGATTGCGGCGGTCGATTGAGGAGGCGCTCCGTCGCGGGGCGCGGCGGGAGCGGATCATCCTCGATCCCGGCATCGGGTTCGGCAAGACCCCGGAACAGAACCTCCAATTGATCGACAGGCTCGATCGCATCGTAACCGAATTCGGCCTGCCCGTGTTGCTCGGAACTTCGCGCAAATCTTTCATCAAACATGTGATGGATAAGGCGCTCTCCGGCGGCGCCCGCGACGACTTGCGCGAGCGCGTCGCGGGCACGGCTGCGACCGTCGTCATCGGCGTTTTGCGGGGCGCGCGCATTGTGCGCGTTCATGACGTAGGCCTGATGTTGGCGGTGACGAGGATGACGGAATTGACCCAACGCAGCGGCGCTTCAGGATGAATGGGACTTATAGGACATGCCTAATGTCCTATGAGTCCCATAAGTCCTATAAGTCCCATTCATGATCCCAAGGATTTTCCGATGAGCTTTCATGTCGCGTGGCGACGCCCAGAAACAATGAAAAGCGCGCCGCGCAATGTCCGACAAGCTTCCAGCTTGTCGGGACTTCCGGCAAAGGGCGACTCAGGAAGACAGCGACAAGCTGGAAGCTTGTCGGACATTTTCCGAGGAGAAAATTAAAATTTGTCTGGCGCGCCATTTCTGCTACCATCACTGGCGCCTTCATTGGAATAGCGCGCAGCGCCGGTCGCCACCGCTCCAGGCGCCGCGCCGAAGGATGAACGGCGGCGCGAAAAAGGCAGAGGATTTCCTATGAAACTGCGAATCAAGTCCAGGCGTCCCTTGCTCTTTGGATTGGGCGCGCTCCCGATGATCGCCGGCGCAGTCTGGTTGGGCGCCGCGGCTGACGACATCGGCGTCAAGCAGGCGCGCGAGCTGATTCAAAACATCGCGGGGGCGAATCTCACTCAGGATCAGGTGCGGATCAAAAATATTTCGTCCGGCGTCGGCGGAGGGGGGGTGATCGTCGAAGCCCAGATCGAAACTGCTTTTCGCATCACGAAAGGCAAAGACGGCTGGCGCATCGCCGAGGCGCGCCTGGGCGCCGGGCAGTGGGAATCTTTCGAGCTGATCGAAGAGGCCCTGCGGCGTGAGAAGGTTCGGCGGACCAACGATCTGTTGCGACAGATCGCCGACGGGCTGGGCGCGTATAAAAGTGATCGCGGCCAATTCGTGGAGTCGGACCAGATCGCCGTGCTGCTCGATTTCCTTTCGCCGCGCTATGTGAAATCTCCGCAGCGCGTAGACCTCTGGGGGAAAGAGCTTGAATATCAAGGCTCGGCTACGAACTATCGCCTGATCTCATACGGCCCCGACCGTAAGTCGGGGACGAAGGACGATCTGGTCATTGAGAACGGCGCCCTGAAGAGCGGCGCGAACTAACATGCAATACATTTCAGTTGAACATCAAAAGGCCTTCGGCGAGCGCTTCAAGGTCGCTTCGATAATCGTCTTCGCGTTTTGCGTGTCCGTGGGCGTCTTCGCGCTCATTGGGCGTTTGATCGAGCCGCCGGAGACGCTCCTCCTTAGCGAGAGGCTCAATTCCATCATCCCGGCCGTCGTGATCGTTCTGGCTATGGGCGTGATCATCTTGCGTCGCGTCTGGATGTCGACGCTGGTTATGGGAGTGGCGACTAGGACGGGCGTGCCTGCCACGCTCAAACGGCTGCTGCAGATGACCGTTGTTTGCGCCGCCCTCTCCGAAATAGTGGCGGTCGCGGGCTTCATGTTTTACATGTTGACGGGCAATTATAGGTATAGCCTGATCTTGTGCCTGGTCAGTCTGCTGTTGCTTTTATACACTGCGTTCCCCAGGCGCGGCGAATGGGATCGCGCAGTCGCCGCCGCCGCAAACGCGCGAGCCTAGATCGTTCAGGTCTGGGAGGGTCATGGGACTTATAGGACCTATAGGTACCATAGGTCCTATAAGTCCCATTTCCGCAGGAGTAGGAAGTAGTTCAATGATGAAATCCAAAAAAATGGGCGCCGCGATTCTCTTCATTGTGTTGGCCGTCGTATCCGCGTCAGGACGACCGCGGCAGAGCCAGGAGCTCAATCCTGCGACTCAGTCGCCGCCGTCCGCCCCATCGACCGTCCAACAGAAAGGGCAGAAAGGGCAGAAAGAGACTTCCGATGCGGCGGCGCGCCGGCAGGCGTACGTGCGGTTCATCGAAGCCCGGCGTTTGAGAGGAGAAATCCAACGACTGCGCAATTCGGCTCGCCTGCTCGATGAAGCCATCAAAGCGTACAAGGAGGCCATTCAACTTGACCCCGCGGCGGCCGATCCGCACGTCGACCTCGGAGAGCTTTACTTCTTCTTTCAGGCGCGCCGGGACCTCGCTGAAGCCGAGGCGCGTGAGGCCTTGAGGCTTGATCCCGATTGCGCGGACGCCCACCTGTTGCTCGCGCGCTTGCATGTCTATGCGGTCAAGGTAGAGCGCAATTGGCGGCCGTCGCTCGTCGAGCAGGCGATTCGCGCTTACGAGAAGGTGGCGGAACTCGATCCGAAACATGCCGAGGCCTGGGCGATGCTGGCCGAATTGTACGGGACGAAAAACGACACTGCCAGACAGATTCGCGCGTTGGAGAAGTGGGCCGGCGCGCCCATCCCGAACGACCCGCTCTTCTACAATTCGGTGATGAACGGCGACCTCTCAGCCGATCAGGCCTACTACCAGCTCTCCCGGCTCTACCTGAGTCGCGGGAAAAACGAGGAAGCCATTCTGGCCGCCAGCCGCGCATACGAATCCAATCCCGAATCGAACGATTACGCGCGCAATCTGATCGGCATTCTGCGCGTGGCGGGGTCGAGCGGCGAAGAGTTGCGCGTCTACAGGCGCCTCATGAAATCGTCCGCCAGCCCGGCGCTGATGGTCGGCTACGGCTCCGCGCTGGTCCGCGCCGGAGATCACGTCGAGGCGATCAAGATATTAAGCGAATATGTGGCGCTCGACCCGTCGAACTCCAGCGCCGTCGGGCTGCTCGCCGTCGCGCAACGGAGGGCCAACCAGCGCTCCGCGGCGGTCGAGACGCTCAAGGCCGGCGTCTCCAAGGCCGATGAGGGCGCGCGCTTGGATCTGGCGCTCGAACTCGCGCAGACCTACGAAGAGGCCGGGCGCAACGAAGAGGCGATTGCGCAATACGAGCAAGTCTTCGAGGAGCTGTTGAGCAAGGCCGCGCAATCGCCGGCCGAATCCCCGCTGTTCGGCGAAGTGGTCAATCGCCTGGTCCGCGTCCTCCGGAGGTCAGGCTCCGATGCGAAATTGCAGGGCGTGCTGGCGAAAACGCGGCGCGCGCTCGACGAACGCAACCCGCTGCTCGACCTGATCACCGTCGAATCGCTGCGCGAAGACGGCAAACTCCGCGAGGCGCTTGAACTGGCGCGCGCCGCCTCGCGCCGCCGCCCCGACGACCGCGCGCTGAAATTCACCGAGGCGGTAATCCTGGGAGAGTCGAAGCTCTTCAAAGAGAGCGCCGACTTGTTGCGTTCGATGATCAGAGGCGGCGCGGAAAGCGCGACCGAGGACTCCGGCGTTTACGTCATCCTCGCCGGCGTGCAGATGCAGTCAGGCCGGTTGAACGAGGCGGAGGAGTCGGCCCGCAAGGCGGTCGAACTCAGCCCGGATGACCCGCAGGCGCTGATCCAACTCAGCTCGATCCTGGATCGGGCCGGCAAGCACGAGGACTCGGAGAAGGCGCTCCGCGAACTGCTCAAACGCGAACCGGACAACGCCACCGCGCTCAACAACCTCGGCTATTTCATGGTCGAACGCGGCGTCGGCTACGGGGAGGCCCTGAAGCTGATCGAACAGGCGGTCGCGATCGACCCGACACAGGGGAGCTTCCTCGACAGCCTCGGCTGGACTCATTTCAAGCTGGGCAACATCGAGAAGGCGCGCCAATATTTGGAAAAAGCCACGATTTATTCCAGAAGGAATTCGACCATCCACGAACACCTCGGCGACGTGCTGCGCGAGGCGGGGCGCCTGGCCGATGCCCGCAAACAGTGGGAGAAGGCCCTCGAATATTCGATCGAGGCCGATGAGATCGCGCGGTTGAGAGGCAAGTTGAAGGATGCGCGATGATACTCACTCTTCCATCCTTTGCCAAAATAAACTGGACGCTCGAGATTCTGGGCAAACGGCCGGACGGCTATCACGAGGTTCGCACGCTACTGCAGACAGTCAGCGTCGCCGACGAATTGACCTTCGAATTGGCCGGGCGGGGAATCACCGTCCATTGCGACCATCCCGAAGTTCCATGTGACGAGACGAACCTGGCTTATCGCGCCGCGAAATTGCTGGGCGATTTCACGGGCGCGGGCCTTGGCGTGCGCATCCGGATCGCCAAACGATTGCCGGTCGCGGCCGGGCTGGGCGGGGGCAGTGGCAACGCCGCGGTGACTCTGCTCGCGCTGCAAAAACTTTGGGAGGTTCAGGTCGGGCCGCGCGACCTGTTCGGCATTGCTGCTAAGCTCGGAGCCGACGTTCCTTTCTTCCTGATCGGCGGTACGTGTTTGGGCGTGGGGCGCGGCGACGAAGTCTATCCGCTGGCGGACATCAATGAAGAGTTTTTACTGCTGGTAAACCCTGGGATAGCGGTTTCGACGCGCGACGCCTATGCCGATCTGCCCCCCGAGTTGACAAAGCCGGAGGCCGTCATTAAGATGCCTCTTTCTTTTGAGGCCGCTTACGCCGCTATAGCAAGGCCGGGCGCTCCTATTCCGTTGATCAACGATCTTGAAAATACGGTGTACGCCCGGCATCCGGCGCTCATCGAAGTCAAGCGACGGTTGAAGCAGGTCGGCGCACGCGGCGTTTTAATGTCGGGCAGCGGCTCGACGGTCTTTGCGATCTTTGACAGCGCCGAGGAGCGCGCGCGCGCGGAAGACGACTTGAGCGCGACCGGCTGGCGCAGCCTGCGGGCGCGCACGCTGGGTCGGACAGAATATCTTCGATTGCTGGGTCAGTAGCGGTACGGTACAGGGAGCGGTAGCGACCTGGCGCCTTGTATGGTGTACTCTTGAGAGACGCCAGGTCGCTACCGCTCCCTGTACCGTACCAGTCGACGGCTCGCGCATTTCACTTTAAGATTTCTACTCTAATCGCTTTCGGTGTTAGTAGCCCGGCCGTGAGGCAGGGCGTTGATTTTAGCGCTACGCCCTGCCTCACGGCCGGGCTACTGACGCGGTTAAAGTTTGCTGGGGAGTCGCCAAGTGGTAAGGCAGCGGCCTTTGGAGCCGCCATTCGTAGGTTCGAATCCTACCTCCCCAGCCATACGTACAGAGAGCCGTGAATAGCCTACAGATATTCTCAGGCAACGCCAATCGTCCATTGGCCGAAGAGATCTGCCAGTATCTCGGAATCGAGCAGGGCCGCGCGAACACCACGCGCTTTCCCGACGGCGAGTTCAACTTCCAGATATTGGAGAACGTCCGCGGCGGCGACGTATTCATCGTGCAGCCGACCTGCCCGCCCGTAGACGCGCACCTGATGGAGTTGCTGATAATGATCGACGCCTTCAGGCGCTCGTCGGCAGACCGCATCACCGCCGTGATCCCTTATTATGGCTATGCCCGCGGCGACAAGAAGGACAAGCCGCGCATCCCGATCTCGGCCCGGCTGGTCGCGAACTTGATCACCACGGCCGGCGCCAATCGCGTCCTGACTGTGGATTTGCACACGCAGCAGATTCAGGGTTTCTTCGACATCCCGGTGGATCACCTCTTCGCGGCCCCCTTGATCGTCGATTATTTTATGAAGAACCCGATAGAGGATCTGGTAGTCGTCGCTCCGGATCCGGGCGGCGCCGAAAGGGCGCGGGCTTACGCCAAGCGGCTCGACGCCGATTTCGCCATCGTCGATAAGCGGCGCGAAAAATCCCAGCCCGGCCACGCCGAGGCGGAAGTGATGAACGTCGTCGGCAACGTCGCGGGCCGCAACGCCCTGATCGTCGATGACATGGTCGACACGGCGGGCACCTTGACCAAGGTAGCCGAGGCGGTGGCCAAGAAAGGCGCCGACCGGATTCTGTCCAGTTGTGTTCATGCGGTTCTTTCCGGAAACGCGATCGAGCGGATCAGAAACTCTCCGCTCGAAAAAGTTGTCATGACCAACACGCTGCCGGTCAAAGACGTTTGTCAGACGCCGCCTTTTAAATACTTGACCATCGCCCCGCTGTTGGCCGAAGCGATCAAATCAATTCACGAAGAGTCCTCGGTGAGCAGGCTCTTCATCTGATTTTTATAGAGTTCAAGGAAGGAATTTTAGCCACGAATGAACACGAATGAACACGAATGAACGCGAATCTTCTCTCTGATCTTGGTAAGCGGTTTGGCTGCCATCTGCTTGCCCTTATTCGTGAAGATTCGTGTTCATTCGTGGCTAAAAACAATTTCTTGAGAGTTTATAGTTGGAGTTGGAATGAGTCTCGATAGGAACATCTCTCTGGAAGCGAAACCGCGCAATGAACGCGGCAAGAACGCCTCGCGCCGCCAGCGCGCGCAAGGCCTCGTCCCGATCACCGTCTACGGCGGCGGGAAGGAGACGGCGAGCGCGAGCGTCGTCAAGCACGAATTCGCGGCGCTTCTGCGCGGCCACGGCCGCAACGTGATATTCACGCTCAACGTCGACGGCGCCGCGACCCCGGTCAAGATCGCCGACATGCAGGTCGATCCGGTGAAGGGGACTTTGATTCACATGGACCTGATGCGGATTTCGCTGACCGAAAAATCCAAATTCGAGATCACGATCAAGACCGTGGGCGAATCCGAGGGCGTCAAGAGCCTCGGCGCCATTCTTGAGGTAGTGACCCACTCACTCGAAGTGCGCTGTCTGCCCGGAGATTTACCCTCGATCATTGAAGTCGACGTGACACCCTTGGGCATCGGCGACAAATTCAAGGTCGGCGACCTGAAACTCGACGGCAAGGTTGAAATCCTGGACGACCCGGAGACCGTGATCGCCACGGTCGTCGCGCCACGCGTCGAAGAGCCGGCGCCGGAGGCCGCGCCTGAAGCCGCCGCCGAGCCTGAAGTGATCAAGAAGGGCAAGGCTGAAGAAGCAGAGGATCGAGGATCGAAACTGTAGATCGATCCTCGATCCTCGATCCTCGATCCTCAATCCTCGATCTTCTATCCTCGGTATCATGTGGCTGATCGTTGGCTTAGGCAATCCCGGCCCGAAATACGAGTGGACGCGCCACAACTGCGGTTTCATGGTCATCGATGAGTTGGCGCGCCGCGCGGGGAAAGAGGTTAAAGCCCCCGAATGTCAGGCTTTGACCGCCCGCGCGACGATCGGCCTGGAGGAAGTTCTGCTGGTCAAGCCGCAGACCTTCATGAACCTGAGCGGAGTCGCCGTCGCCGCGTTGATAAACAAGTACGAGGTCCGGGAACGCTCTTCGATCCTCATCATCAGCGACGACCTGGCGTTGCCCTTCGACAAGATTCGCATTCGCGCCAGAGGGAGCGCGGGCGGCCAGAAAGGGTTGAAGTCGATCATTGAGAAATTGGGAAGGCAGGATTTTCCGCGGCTGCGTTTGGGCATCGCCCCCGACCATCCCGTAAATGACGCGGCGGATTTCGTCCTGTCGGAATTCCCGAAAAAAGACCGTGACGCGCTCGCCCAAATGGTGGCGCGGGCGGCTGACGCGGTCGAAGCTGTTTTGACAATAGGCGTCGCTAACGCGATGTCGAAGTATAACTGAGGACGGGAGCGAGGGAGCGAGGGAGCGGGAGAGCGAGGGAGCGGGAGAGGGTAGACAAGGAGAGAGATGGTATTCATCGCCACATATCTCTTTGTCTCCCGCTCTCCCGCTCTCCCGCTCTCCCGCTCTCCCGCTCTCCCGCTCTCGATCATCTCTCCTTGCTCGGCGACGATTGGGCGCCGGGCTGTTTCAGTAACATCCATAAGGAGTAATAGCGTTGAGAACATACGAAGTCGCATTCATCGTGGCGCCGAATACCGCCGACGATGACCTCTCCAAACTCAATTCCCAGATCGAACAGATCATCACCGATCGCGGCGGCAAGATTACCAAAATAGACAATTGGGGACGCCGCAAACTCGCTTACCGCATCGGGAAATTCGACGAAGGCCTCTACACCTTCGTTTACTTCGAAGGCGCCGGGAAGGAGATCGCCGAAGTCGAACGCCGTTTGCGCGTGACCGATTCCGTCATTCGCTACCTCACCGTACGCACCGACGAGGCCTTGAAGCGCGCCCAGAAGTTGAAATCGAAGCGTAAAGTCTCGCTCGCGCCGCGCAGCCCCGATGACGACTTCGATCTCGATCTCGATCTCGAAGAAGACGAAGAATTGATGGGAGAGATGTAAGGCGCCACAGACTTCAGTCTGTCCGCCACAATTCATGCTACGGACAGACTAAAGTCTGTCCCACTCAAGTAACGAGGAAAAGTTATGGCTGAAATGGAAACCGAAGAGAGAGGCGGCAAAGCGGCGCGCATGCCGCGGTCCGGATCCCGCCGCCGCCGCATTTCGCGCCTCTCCGCCGAGAAGATAGATTACATTGATTACAAGGACGTGAAACTGTTGCAATCGTTCATCGCCGAAAACGGCAAGGTCATGCCGCGCCGCCTGACCGGCGTCACTTCGCAGCAACAGCGCAAACTCGTCGAGGCTATCAAGCGCGCGCGCACCATCGCGCTTCTGCCTTTCACGAAATATTGATTATGAATAGGAGCTATAGGACTCATAGGGCTTATAGGACATTAGGTTTTATAGTCCTATAAGTCCTATAGGTCCTATAAGTCCCAGAGGAATTTATGCCATTGATGGAGCTTTTACTGAAAGAAGACGTTGAAAACCTGGGCGCGCGCGGCGATATAGTCAAAGTGAAGCCGGGATATGGGCGGAACTACCTGTTGCCGCGCGGGCTGGCCATCCAGGCCACGCCGGGCAACAAGAAGCAGATCGAATTGCGGCGCAAAACCATTCTCAAAAAAGAGGCCGTCGAACGCGACACGGCGACGCAGCAGGCCGACCTGCTCAAGGATGTAACGCTCGAATTCGCGCGCAAGGTCGGCGAACACGGCATTCTCTACGGCTCGGTCACCTCGATGGACATCGCCGAAGCGCTCGCCGCTAAAGGCTACGAAATCGACCGCCGCCGCGTGCTGTTGAAAGAGCCGATCAAGGCGCCGGGCGAATTCGAGGCGCCAATCAAACTCCACCGCGAAGTCACGACCAGCGTCAAAGTCGTGGTCAAGAGCGAAGAAGAAGCGAAGTAAAATTTTTTCCCCAGCAGATTCATCCACATGAACGGAGAGCGCAGGTCACGGCCTTGACCCGCGCTCTCCCCTGCATAAGATGGCGGTGGGGCGAAGAACCTCAGTTCAACGCCCCGCCGTTTTTCTCGCTCAAAAGTAACTTCTCATTCGCATGAGTCTCCCTCCGACCCCCGTTATGAGACCAGGACGCGCAAGGTTCATCCGAATATGGCGAAACAAGGATCGTACGGAGATTTCACCCTCGACAAGGCTCTGCCCTCCAGCATAGAGGCCGAACGCCTGATCCTCGGAGTGGTGCTGCTCGACAACGTGGCGATCAATCAGGCCGCGGAAAATCTGAAGCCCGACGACTTTTTCATCGGCTCGAACCGCCGCATTTACGAGAAAATGATCGCGCTCTACGAACGCGGCCAGGCGATCGATCCGCTGACGCTGCAGGAGGAACTGCGCCGCGCGGGCGAACTTGAGCTGGTCGGCGGCCCGGCCTACATCGCCGCGCTCTTCGACGGGGTCCCGCGTTTTTCCAATATCGAAAATTACGTCGAACTCGTCAAAGGCAAATCGATGCTGCGCCGACTGATCACGTCGGCCAACCAGATCATGGCCATGTCCTTCGACGACGAGGAGGCGCCGGAAGTGATTCTGGACAAGGCCGAGAGCATGATCCTCGCGATCGGCGAAGACCGCATCAAACAGGGCTTCGTCCACGTCGGCGACGTCGCCGCGCGCCAGCTCACGGTCATCGAGGAGGCCGCCGGGCGCGAACAATTGATCACCGGCATCGCCACCGGCTTCGCCGACCTCGATTACATGACCTCGGGGCTGCAGCGCGGCGACCTGATTATCATCGCGGCCAGGCCAAGTATGGGAAAGTGCATTACCGCTGATTCCGAGATCGCGCTGGCTGACGGGAGTATCGCTACTATCGAACATATTTATCGCGCTCGCAAAGCCCCTCTGCTTACACTGCGCGACGATTTCACCTTTGCCTTCACCCAGCCAGTCGGATTTGTAGATGACGGAGTGAAGCCTGTTTTCCGCCTGACGACACGTCTCGGACGCGCAGTGGAATGCACAATCTCTCACCCTTTCTTGACTATTAATGGCTGGCGCCCATTATCTACAATTCGACCGGGCGAGAGGATCGCCGTGCCCCGTCAGTTGGCAGTCTTCGGCCGGGGCCAGATGCGAGAGTGTGAGGTGAAGATCCTTGGCTATTTGATAGGCGATGGCTGTCTCACGAGGGGCCAGCCAGAGTTATGCGCTGGCAACCCGGCTTTGCGAGAAGACTTTGGGCAAGCAGTAGCGGAATTCGGCGGGGTAGAAGTCAGGCCGGTGAAAAGGTCACAGCGCATCATCGGATTGGGCGTCCGCAGGTCCAATCCGCAAGGGCAGGAGCGCAATCCATTGCGCGTCTGGCTCGAATCGCTTGGCCTTTATGGGTGTGACGGCCACGCAAAATTTATTCCCGCGCCGATCTTTACACTTCCTCGCGATCTGCTGTTCCTCTTCTTAAACCGGCTCTTTGCGACCGACGGATGGGCAACCGTACTTAAATGCGATCAGGCGCAACTCGGCTACGCGACCGTCAGTGAGCGGTTAGCGAGACAAGTACAACACCTTTTGCTGAGGTTCGGAATAATTGCTTCTCTCAAGAAGCGGCTGGTCAAGTACAAGGGAAGTCATCGCTGCTCGTGGCAGTTGGACATCACCGACGCCAAATCGATCATGACGTTTATTTTAGAAATCGGAATTTTCGGGAAAGAAGAGAAGTTAGCAGCGGTGTTGGAATCGCTGGGGAGGCATAAATACCAAACCAATCGCGATATAGTTCCGGTGGAGATTTGGGAGCGCATCGCGCAAGCAAAGGGGAATGAGTCATGGTCATTGCTGGCGCAAAGAGCGGGGCTCAAAGATTACACAAACATCCATGTCGGCAAAAGAGCATTGTCACGTGAGCGGCTGGAAAAGCTGGCGTCTGCGCTGAACTCCGCGCCACTTCAGGAACTAGCCAAGAGCGAAGTGTACTGGGATGAGATTATTTCTATCGAGCCGATAGGAAATAAGCAGGTTTATGACCTGACCATCCCGGAAACACACAACTTTGTCGCCAACGACATTTGCGTTCATAATACGGCTTTTAGTTTAAACATCGCGCAGAACGCCGCCATGCGCCCGCAGCACAACGGGGAGAAGGTCGTGGTCGGGATCTTCTCACTCGAAATGAGCAACGAGCAATTGGTTAATCGTCTGCTCTGTTCGCAGGCGCGCGTCGACGCCCACCGTTTGCGCAGCGGCTATTTGAGCAAGGATGAATGGCGGCGCCTGGCCGTGGCCGTCGGGGAACTGGCCGAAACCAAAATCTACCTAGACGACACGCCCGGCATCTCCGTGCTCGAAATGCGAGCAAAAGCGCGGCGGCTGAAGAATGAGCAGAAGGCGCTCGACCTATTGATCGTCGATTACCTGCAATTGATGAGCGGGCGCGGGCGACAGGAGTCGCGCCAACAGGAGGTCTCGCAGATTTCGCGCGAACTGAAGATGCTGGCGAAAGAGTTGAACGTGCCGCTGGTCGCGCTCTCGCAGCTTTCCCGCGCGCCTGAGACACGCACGGGCAGTCACAAACCACAACTTTCAGATTTGAGGGAGTCGGGATGCCTTGCCGGCGATAGCCTGGTGACGATGGCCGACAGCGGCTCGCAAATCCCGATTCGCGATCTTGCCGGCAAATCGGGTTTCAAGGTGTGGGCTCTGAACGAAGCGAATTTCAGGCTCGAACCTGCGGTCGTCAGCCGAGCTTTTGCAACAGGCGTCAAGCCGGTGTTCCGGCTGACCACCAGGCTGGGGCGTACAATTCGCGCGACGGCGAATCATAAGTTCAGAGCGTTCGCGGGTTGGAAGCGGCTTGATGAATTGGCGGTCGGCGAACATCTGGCGCTTCCGCGCGTCATAGAAAATCCCGCTCGGCAGGACATGTCGGATGATGAGCTGGCCTTACTCGGTCATCTCATCGGCGACGGCTGCACACTGCCAAGCCACGCGACTCAATACACCACGAAAGAGAAAGATCTTGCTGAGATGGTCGCCGAACTGGCGCTGAAAGTCTTCGGCGATGAGGTCAAGCCGCGCATTAATCAAGAGCGCAATTGGTATCAGGTCTATCTCGCTTCGACACGCCGTCACACACATAACGTTCATAGCGCCATTTCTGAATGGTTGAGAGGCTTGGGCGTTTGGGGATTGCGGTCTTATGAAAAGTTTGTCCCGGCGAAAGTTTTTGAGCAGCCAGCGGCGGCGATTGGCGTGTTTCTGCGTCACCTCTGGGCGACTGATGGTTGCATTAAAGATCATGGGGCGTTGCATTACCCCAGTATCTACTATGCGTCGAGCAGCGTAAATCTGGTTTCGGGTGTGCAATCACTGCTATTACGGCTTGGAATCAATGCTACGCTCTCTCGTCATTCGCAATACGGCAAGGGGCGCGATCAGTACCACGTCGCAGTCAGTGGCAAGCCCGATCTGGAAAAGTTTGTTGAGCGTATTGGAGCAATGGGAGCGAACAAAACTACACATCTGTCAAGTATTGCGGAATCTTTGAATGGCCGCCCGGCCAAGACCAATCGAGATGTCTTACCGCACGAGGTGTGGTCAACAACTGTTTTGCCGGCAATGCGGCAACTGAATATGACCACAGAACAAATACAGATGACCCTTGCCAAAATTCCGCACTTCAGCGCTATTCGGGGTCAGAATATGAGTCGCGACCGCGCTGCGCGTCTAGCGCAAGCCATCGGCCTGGAAGCCCTGACCAAACTCGCTCACAGTGATATTTACTGGGATAAGATTGTCTCTATCGAGCCTGACGGTGAGGCCGATGTTTATGATTTGACTGTCCCAGGGTTACATAATTTTGTAGGGCAGGGAATAATTTCGCATAACAGCATCGAGCAGGATTCAGACGTAGTGATGTTCATCTACCGCGAGGAGGTCTACAAACCGGAAACTGAAAAACAGAACATAGCCGAGATCATCATCGGCAAGCAGCGCAACGGCCCGACAGGCAGCGTCGAACTCATCTTTCTCAAACAGCTCACCCGGTTCGAGGACAAGTACCGGGAGCAGGCGTAATTCATCGTAATGGATCAAGGACGGCCGACGTGGGCGGAGATTTCATTGCCCGCCCTCAAGCACAATTACCTCACGATCAGGAATCATCTCAGCGCCCCAGCGCAATTGATGGCCGTGGTCAAAGCGAACGCCTACGGCCACGGGGCGGTCGAGTGCGCCCGCGCGCTCGAAGAGATCAACGCCGACTGGTTCGGCGTGGCGCTGGTAGAGGAGGGAATTGAACTGCGCCGGGCGGGAATCACTCGACCGATATTTTGCCTCAGCGGATTCTGGCGCGGGCAGGCCGACGATCTGATCGCGCGCGACCTGACCACGGCGGTCTATCGTCTCGATCAGGTCGAAGAGTTGAACGCGCGCGCAGGCGCGATGGGCCGCGTCGTCAATTTCCATCTCAAAGTCGACACGGGAATGGGCAGGCTCGGAGTTCGGCTCGACGAATTGGCGGAGTTCGCGCGCGCGCTCGGGCGATTCCAGAGCGTCAAGCTAGACGGCGTGATGACCCATTTCGCGGCGGCTGACAGCGCCACGACCGATTATACCGAGCGACAGATCGCGCTCTATGAAGAGGCGCTTGAGATTTTACGCGGTCTCGGGTTCGATCCTTCGTGGCGGCACCTGGCCAACAGCGCGGGCATTCATGCCTACCCGCAATCGCATGGCAATCTGGCGCGCGTGGGGGCGGCGATGTACGGACTGACGCGCGACGCGCTTTCCCCGAACCTCGGGCCGTTCGACGCGCGGCCCGTGATGTCTCTGCATTCGCGCGTCGTGATGTTGAAGACGGTTCCCGCAGGGACTCCGCTGGGCTACGGTTGCGCGTTCACCACCGCGCGCGAAAGCCTCATCGCCACGCTCCCGATAGGTTACGCCGACGGCCTGCGCCGCGCGCATTCGAATAACGGACAGGTTCTCATTCGCGGACATTTTGCCCCGATAGTCGGTCGCGTGAGCATGGATTTGACGATCATTGACGTGACCGACGTCCCCGGCGCCGAGCTCGGGGACGAGACGCTTCTGATCGGCGAACGGAACGATCTGAGAATCTCCGCCGAAGACCTGGCCGAACAGATCGGCACAATCTCTTATGAAATCGTCACCGGAATCTCGGCGCGCGTGCCGCGCGTGTACGCGAACGCTTGACGCCCGCCCGCCCGCGATGTTTTGATACGCCCGCTTCTTCACTTTTCATCAAACATTTACAGTACCGCGCGCGTAGGGGCGGGTATTCCCCGCCCAACCGCGTTGATCACGGACTCGGGCGGGGAATACCCGCCCCTACGCGCGCTGCGCTGTACCATCAAGGAGATATTCAAGATGAAGATCAGGACGCTTCTGCTGAGCGCCGCTATCCTACTCTCTATGGCCGCAGTCGCCTTCGGCCAAGCCAAGAACGAGGAAGGTTTCAAGACCATCTTCGACGGCAAGACCTTCGACGGCTGGAAGAAGGCCGAAGAGAACCCGGACACCTGGACGATCAAGGAGGGCGCGTTCGTCGCGGCAGGCCCTCGCAATCATCTTTATTACGTCGGCGACCCGAAGCCTTTCGTCAACTTCGAACTCAAGGTCGACGTGATGACCGAGCCGGGGTCGAACGGCGGCGTCTACTTCCACACCGAGTACCAGCCGGAAGGGTGGCCAAAGAAGGGCTTCGAGGTTCAGGTCAACCAGACTCACACCGATTGGAAGAAGACCGGCAGCCTTTACGACGTGGTCAACGTCAAGGAGCAGTTGGTCAAAGACAACGAGTGGTACACCTACGACATCGTCGTCAAAGACAAACACGTCACCATCAAGGTCAACGACAAGGTCGCGGTGGATTGGGAGCAGCCGGCCGATTGGAAAGCTGGCGAGACCTTCACGCGCATCATCGACAAGGGCACATTCGCTTTGCAGGCGCACGACCCGAAGAGCGTCGTCCGCTTCAAGAACATCCGCGTGAAGCGGCTCGATTGAAAATGAGGCATTAGAGCTAGCCACCGCAGGCCACAGAGGTCACAGAGAGGGTTCGTAGTTCTCTGTGCTCTCTGTGACCTCTGTGGCTAGCCCAAATCAGCGCGTCTGGGCGTTCATTTTGTTTCGAAGATCAATCATCGCCTGTTGATCGATTTCGAGATAACCGCCCAGTGGACGGTCAAGGTCTGCGATCAGTAATATGACTACCGTGAAGGCTAGGATGAGCGCCGGAACCACAGGTAGCCTGCGCGATCTGGTCAATCCGGCGTGGTAGCCGATGGACGCCGCGGCGAGTATCGTAATCGCGTATATCACAAACCACATGATGCCAGGGATACGGACCTCCAGGCCCGCTGTTACGCGTCTTGAGTGTAGGCTGATCACTTCATTCAGTGATTGGATTAAATTTCCGATAAAAGCCGAGTTTGATGTATTTTCTCTTGCGGCGACCGCCTGAGACCAGAGCCGGTCTTGTAACTCCTCCGACCTGGTAATCGCTTCTTCGATCTTCCCCGACCGCCTGCCCTCCAATCGAACGTCGACGTACTCGCGCAGAAGATTGCGGAGTTCCGAGCGGTGGGGGTCCTGGAGCAAGTCAGCGCGCAGGTATGCCGTCCTGATCGCGTTCACCTCATCAAGCAGGGCTTGCCTTCTGGCGTCGAAGTGGGATGCCGCCACGCCAAAGGTGAACGCCACCATAAACGCCAGCAATCCCAAAATGCCCCCAACCACACGGCTTACAACTTTTTCTTGTTGCTGTTCCTGCATCTGGCTACTCCGACTGCCGACCCAGTAACCTCCCTCAAACGAGAGCAGGGCGACCACCAACGTGGCCACGAACAGCGCCCCGAGGGGAAGCGCGTCAAGCAGGCCGTTCAATTGCATAATCATTTCTTCCCGCCGCCACGGATTATCCGCAGGCGATTTAGATCAGTTTGCGATTGCGTTTACGGGAGAATGGCGCGATCTCCGGTACGGTACGGGGAGCGGTAGCGACCTGGCGCCTGCGGGAGCGGCCACTACGGAGGCGCCAGGTCGCTACCGCTCCCCGTACCGTACCGCAGCTGTCTCGTACACGCATTTGCAAACCGCCATAATCAAGGGTTTGTGGCGTTCATTGTATTCCGAAGATCGGCCAGCGCCTGTTGACTCACCCTGAGCGACCCTTTACGCGGGGTGTCAAGATCCGCTATCAATGTCATAATCACGGAAATGATTAGAACGAACGCCACAGCCACCAGTGGCCTGCTCGTTCCGGTCAATCCGCCATGACAGCCGACGGACGCCGAGGCGAGCGGCAGAACCACGAAGAGCACAATCCAGATGGTGTTGGGGATGCGGAACTCCCGGCCTACAATCAATCGTCTTGCATGCAGGGCGATCAAATCATTGAGCGACTGTATGAAGTATCCCATTAAAATCGGGCTTGAGGCCTTTTCTCTTGCCTCGATCGCCTTGGACCAGAGCTGGGCGTGCAACACTTCCGACTGCGCTATCGCCTGTTCGATCTTCCCCGACCGAGCGGCCTCCAGACGAACGTCAACGTACTCGCGCAGAAGATCGCGGATTTCCGTGCGTTGGGGTTCCGGGAGCAAATCGGCGCGGAGATAAGCTGTTCTGATCGCGTTCGCCTCATTAAGGAGGGCTTGCCGCGCGGCATCGAAATGGGTCGCCGCCAGCCAAAATGTGAACGCCAGAATGAATGTCAGCAAGCCAAGCATGGTTCCAACCATCGAGCGAACCACCACCTCCTGTTCCCGTTCCGGCCGCCGACTCCTCCACCTGCCGGCCCGGAAACCGCCCTCGTATGACAGCAAGACGATCATCAATGTGGCCACAAACAGTACCAGCATCGGATAATCACCAAGCAGATCGTACAATCCCATAAGCAATCCCTCACGCCGTCCCTCCTCAGAAAAAGGTAGGGCAAACTGGCTGTTTGCCTTGACTCCTTCGGTGCGGCCTTTCGGGAAGACTAGGCAAAGCGGCCAGTTTGCCCTACCCTCGCGCCGCGCTTTTCATTATTTCAGGGCGCCGCGACCGGCATGAAGGCTCCTCAGAATTTGTACAGGCAACTATTACTCCAACCTGGAACGCTGATGAATAATCTTTGAGAAGCGCGCCAATATTTCTAATGATGAGCCGAAGGCTTTGTGGGTTATCGCTCAGTTGGGCGCCAGGCGGTGAGTCTCGTACTTGAAGTTCAGCAGGATGTTGTCGTCAGTTTCGGCGCTCACGACCACTTGATAGGCTGGCGGGAAATTCTCATGGCCTTCCTTGTTCAAATGTTTCCGAAGCTCGATCAAATTCTCGGTGGAGGAGAAGAATTCGGCGGCGGCTTGAGCGCCGGCTGAGTTGACGCCCGAAAAGATCACGGTCCGGCGCGGGTGTTCAACGGAGCTTTCGTTGGGCAGCACGGTGATCAGGCCGTAAACGTGCGTCATACGATTTTGCGCGTCACGCCTGCCGGAATAGAGCGCGGTCGGGGTCTGCCCGTCGCCGCGAGTGATGATCGAGTCGAGGTATTTGACCGTCAGCGGACATTTTTCGAGGAAGTGCGCGACGGCGGGGCTGTATTCAGGCGCCCCGAACAAGATCACGTTGCGCCGCCGCAAGGTCGGCACGGTGACCACCTTCTCGGGGAAGATTTGCGGGATGATTCCGGCGGAGGTCAACGTCTTCAACGCCGTCATCGCGCCTATCGAATCGCCCCAGTAAGTGGCGTTCGTTGTGATGGTCAGAAAATGGCTCTGGTCATCAGGCGCAGGATATCGTTGCTTATACCATTCGAGCAGTTCTCTCGGCATTGGCCGCGCGCCGCGACCATTGAATGACGGAGACGAGGGCGCCGACGCCTCGGACGCCGAATGCGCCGAAAAGCTGGGGGGGTTGGCGACGCAGATCAATACTTCCGCGTGCGGGCCTAATATCGGCCCCCACGCCTCGGCCAGTATCGGAGAGACGCTTGGTTGCGTTGAACCGGCGCCGCGTCTCCCGTCCGATTTTTCGAGCGCGGCGCCTTCGACGAAGTGCGGGCAATAGGAGCCTTTGTGCAACTCGATGCGGATTGGCGCGTCCGGCTTTTCGCGCTCATAAAACTCCTGAAGTTTCTTACGAAGCGCGAAAGCCCGGTTGCGCACCGCCGAATCGTCTCCGGGCGAGTATTGGCTGGGCCGCCCCAAAGCTTCGACGCCGATCATGTATTCGCTTAATTCGTGACCGTGACCGGCGATCTCCATCTCGCAAACGTATTTCAGGAAGCTTTTCAACTGATCCGCCCGCGCGAACGTGTTGCTCCGAAGAACGGCTTCGAGCGCAGCTTGTTTCTGCTCGGCGGTCACCGACTCGTCCCTGTAAGCTAATGTCTCGTTCATAGGCGCAGGACACTGTTGAAGAAAATGTTTGCGTGCAAATGTTAGCAAACGTTTTGTGACGTTCCAATACTTGTCAGGCAATCCTGCCGGCTGTACAAAGCCATACAAGAATGGAGTATAAAAAGGGCGTTTTTCCTTCCCTGCGATCAGACACAGAAGAAGCGCACACAACAGAAAATCGGCTTTGCTGACAACGGGCTTCCTATCCTGAATTCATAATCTCTCAGGAGCTTGCTCACTGCCTGAATCAAAGCAGGGGGACGTTGGGACGGCGGGAACCGCGGATTTTTACGGATGCGACTGATCAACGTGGATTATCCGTGGAGAATCAGTCGCATCCGTAAAAATCCGCGGTTCCTGCCGCTCCAATCTTGCTTGTTTCGATTGGGTTTTTGTAGCGGTTTGCAAATGCGTTTACGGGACGGCTAGCGGTACGGTACGGGGAGCGTCAGCGACCTGAGCATCGATCAAAAGGCCTTTTGATCGATGCTCAGGTCGCTGACGCTCCCCGTACCGTACCGGAGATCACGCCACTTTCCCGTACATGCAATCGCGATCCGCTCTAGGAGACTGGAATTATGAAATCTTCCGTTCGTCGACTGGTCGAGAGTCAGTACGACAGAAGGTCATTTTTTAAAACGTTGGGCGCGAGCGCTGCAGGCGCGGCCGTAGCCGGCTGGCTGTCGGACGAGGATGTGGAAGGAGCGGTCAAAAACGTCCGGCGCAATTCCATCCCTTCCCAACTCAAGATCACCGATCTGCGCATCGCCGTCATCACCGGCGCGCCGATGAACGTGCCTCTAATCCGCATTGACACCAATCAAGGCGTTTCGGGATACGGCGAAGTTCGCGACGGTGGGAGCAAGATTTACGCGCTGATGCTCAAGTCGCGCATCCTCGGCGAAAACCCCTGCAACGTGGACAAGATTTTCCGCAAGATTAAACAGTTCGGGGCGCCGGCGCGACAGGCCGGCGGCGTATGCGGCATTGAGATGGCCTTGTGGGACCTGGCGGGCAAAGCTTACGGCGTTCCGGCCTATCAAATGCTGGGCGGCAAATTCCGCGACCGCGTGCGCCTTTACGCCGACACCACCGAAGCCGCGCCCGGCGAGAAGCTATTCAAGGAGAACGGACATCCCGACGGTACGGTGGCCGGCAAACGCCTAAAAGCGCGAATGGATCAGGGCATCACGTTTTTGAAGCAGGATTTCGGCATCGGCTTGCTGCGCGACATCCCCGGCACGCTCTCGCGCCCCGCCGGAACCGACATCAGCGGCGGCGCGCGCGTCATGCATCCGTTCACCGGCATTGAGATCACCGACAAGGGCGTCGAGATACTCGCCGAGTATGTCGCCGAGATTCGCTCCGTCATCGGACTGGAGATACCTCTCGCGTCTGATCATTACGGCCACATCGGCGTCAACAGTTGCATCAAATTGGCCCGCGCAATGGAGAAGAACAACCTGGCTTGGATGGAAGACATGGTTCCGTGGCAATTGGGCCATCTAATCAAACAGATCAAGGAGTCCACAACAACGCCAATACTGACCGGCGAAGACATTTACCTGAAGGAAGATTTCATCAAGCTGATCGAAATGGAGGCGGTGGACATGATCCACCCCGACCTGGCTTCCTCAGGCGGCTTGCTCGAAACCAAAAAGATCGGCGATTACGCGATGGAGCGCGGCGTGCCGATGGCGATGCACTTCGCCGGTTCGCCCATCTCGTTCCGCGCCAACGTCCATTGCGCGGCGGCGACCGAGAACTTCATCGCGCTCGAACACCACTCCTTGGATGTGGATTGGTGGGCGAACATGGTCAAGACCAAGACGCCGCTGGTCGAGAAGGGCTTCGCGCCCGTGCCCGACGAGCCGGGTCTTGGCATTGACGATCTAGTGGCAGAAGTTATCAAACAACATATGCATCCGGATCATCCCGGCTATTTCGAGCCGACGCCCGAATGGGACAAGGATCGAGTCAATGACCGTTTATGGAGTTAAATGAGGCCTATGCATATGGCGGCGGAGCCTTTGGAGTGCGGTTGCTCGGAACCGCTTTGGTAGTCATCTCGGATCTTACAGATTTCCGGAACAAAGGACCCGAGTGGGCTTCCCCTCCGATCATTGCCACAGAATCGAAGTTGACTACCAAAGCGGTTCCAAGCAACCGCACTCCAAAGGCTGTCGCCATTTCAAGTGGTTGATTGTATTCAACTTTAATTTGAGCTCGCTTCAGTTAAATGAGGATCGATCACGTAATGAGAAGCTTATCGAATCGAGAGTGGGCGCCAAAGGCGCGCCGTTGGAAAATTGCTCTCGTCCTGCTAACTGCCGTCGCGGCCCTTAGCGTCGCCGGGAATACCGGCGCCGTTAGCGTCCTCGAAACCGTGCAAGGGATCGACCAATCGGCCGCGGCAGGAATATTCAAGCAATATTGTTTTCAATGCCACGGCCTGACCGCGCCGAAGGCCGGAGTGAGTATCGAGCGATTAACTGCGCAGGGCTTGGTTGACGAGAACTTTCGACAATGGGAAAAGGTGGCGGCGGCGCTCGAGCAAAAAGCCATGCCCCCAAAATTCATGCCGCAGCCGAGTGACGCGGAGCGCGCGCAGGCAATCGCCTGGGTGCGCGCGGAGTTGAGCGCCTATGCGAAAAAACACGACGGCGACCCCGGAGAGGCGCCGGTCAGGCGACTGACCAGCGGCGAGTATTCCTACACGATCAAAGACCTGACCGGTCTTGATATGGATGTGGGGATTGATTCGTCGAGCGATTCGGTCGGCGGCGAGGGGTTTACGAATTTTGGCGCCGTACAATTCATGCAGGACGCCAACCTGGAGCGTTATCTCGCAGCGGCGAAGATCGTCGCCAACCATGCGGTGATAGGGGCCGGGCCTCTCGAATTTTTTTGGAGCCCCGGCAAGTCCGGCTTTGAGCTTTCGGCCATCACGCGGATCAGAGACATCTACGCCGCCAACGGCTTCCGCACTGTCTCGGGCGAGGGCGGCAGACCGTTCGGGCTGGAAAGGTATGGCAAGGCGTTGTTCGTCGCCTGGCAATACAAGCATCGCGCCGCGCTGGGCCGAGCCAACGCGACGTTGCCGGCGCTCGCCGCGCGCGAAGATATTCCCCCACACTTCGCTCAGCACATCTGGCGAGTAATGAATAAGAGAGGGTTGGGCTATCCGACTTCCGAGGTTGTGGCGCGATGGCGGAAACTGCCCGTTCCTGAGGCCGGCGACAAAACCGCAGCCGCGACCGCGCGCGCAGGATGCGAAGAGATCCAGAAGTTCATAGTCTCCTGGCCGAGCTGGCTGTTTGCGCGCGGCGACCTTGCCGCGGGCGGAGCAGGAGACGAAAGCCCGCTCGAATTCAGCGATCGAACACTCAACGTCGAACCCATTTACCGTTTTGCTTATGTGCGGGGCGGGGGGCGCGGCCCCGTTCAACCGGGGCCGGCGAAAATCTATTTGAATGTCGCCAACGTGAATCCCGCAATGGGCGAAAAACCAGTCGTCATCTGGCGTAATCTCACCATCGGCTTCCGTCCTATCGCCCCGCGCGCGCAGGTCAAGGCCGGAGAATCAGCCATTGTGTTGGCGGAAGAAGCGCAAGCCCTGGCTAACCTGCGGCGCGGCATCGTTCCGCCCGGGTCGAGGCAAACATTGAGAGCGTTGGCGAATGACGAAACCGCCGGGCGATTGAATTTCGGAAAAAGCATCGACGGCGCCCCGCTCGGCCCGGACGATTTTGCGTCGGAAGGCTCGGTAATGTTCGAGGTCCCAATGCCGGAAGGGCGATTCACCTTGAACCTGCAGGTTGACGCGGAACTCGGCGCCAACCACGATCAGGTCGTTCGCGTCGTGATTTCCGACCGCGCCGACGGCATGACCAGGGGGCAGCCAACCCGCGCGCTGATAGGCGATATGGACAGCGCCGGATACAAAGCGTTTCGCGCCGGCGTGATGGAGTTCGCCGCGCTGCTGCCGCCGAATTCGCACGGCGAGCCTACGCCGGCGGATAAAGACCCCGTGCCTGACCCGTTCGACAATACCTACAACGTGCCCGAGCACGACGAATTCGTGCAAAAAGTGAAGTATCACCGGGATGATCGATTTGTGGTCGAGAATCTGATCGACGGCGCTACGCGGGCGCGGCTCGATCAAGCCTGGAATGACCTTTATGCGTCGTTCGAGTATCACGACAATTATCTGCGATTGCTGGCCAGTCATTTTGGCTTTGACCTGAAGGGCAAGGGCATCGCGCAAATGGACGAGGCGGAGATCGCGGCCTTGCCCGAGGAGATGCGCAAATACGTGATCCCGCTGCGGCGTGAGTACGACGGCGTAATCGCTGCGCAGGCGGCCGCCCGCCCTAGGCACGTCAGGGAATGCCTGGAATTCGCCAGCCGCGCGTGGCGTCGCCCCTTGACCGAGCAGGAAAAACAGAGCCTGCGATCTTTCTACGACAAAACCATCAGCGCCGACCCCGATCACCCTAAGGCGATTCGGGCGCTGCTGACCCGGATCCTGGTCGCGCCGCAGTTCCTTTACCACGTGGAGCTAGTGTCGGGCGCCGCGCCCGGCAAACAGGTCGAAGACCCGCCGTTGATTAAGCCACTTACGAATTGGGAGATGGCCGGCCGCCTCAGTTATTTTCTGTGGTCTTCTATTCCAGATGACGATTTGCGGCGGGCGGCCGGCGCGGGCGAGTTGACAGATCCCGAGGGGATTCGGCGGCAAGTGAAGCGAATGATCGCCGATCCGAAGGCGCGGCGGCTCGCGACTGAATTCTTCGGCCAATGGCTGGGCTTTTATCATTTCGACAAGCATAAGGGCGTGGATACGAGTCGCTTTCCCGAGTTCACGGACGACGTGAAAGAGGCCATGTACGAGGAGGCGGTCTCTTTCTTCGAGCACGTGATTCGCAAGGAGCGGCCTGTCCGTGAAATCCTGTTCGCCGACTACACTTTTCTGAATAAAGACCTGGCCGAGTTTTACGGGGTCAAGAAAGAGATCAAGTCCGCTGAGGGGCCGGAATTGGTGGAGGGCACGGGCGCGTTCCGGCGAGGCGGACTGCTCCGCCTGGGAGCTTTGCTGACGGTGACTTCAGCGCCGCTGCGCACGAGTCCGGTGAAGCGTGGCGATTGGATTCTGCGCCGCATTCTGGGAACCCCGACGCCTCCTCCTCCCGCCGACGCGGGATCGCTTCCCGCTGATGACAAACTGTTCGGCGGCTTGTCGTTGAAAGCCAAGCTGGAACAGCACAAACGCAACGCATCCTGCGCCAATTGCCATACCCGCATTGATCCGCTCGGCTTCTCGTTGGAACACTACGATCCGACAGGGCGCTGGCGCGAGCGATATCCCGACGGAAATTCGATTGAGGATGCGGCGGCGCTGGCTGATAAAACCGAGATCAAGGGCGTGGACGGCCTGCTCAAATACTTGCAATCGAAAGAGGCTCAGGTTCGCAAGACGCTCTCCTACAAGCTGGTCGGATACGCGTTGGGGCGCACTGTGCTGACGTCCGATCAATTGCTGATCGAACGGATGACACAGGCGGGCGGCGACGCCACCTTTGCGCAATTGGCGACCGAGATCGCCATCAGCAAACAATTCCGCCATCGCCGCGGACGAGAAGAACGTCCGGAGGCGGCGCCGGCGAAATCAAAGGTCGTGAGAAAGCCCCTGGGTACGCATCGCTTCCAGCGTGCAGTAGTGGGCGGAAGACCCATTGTAGGCCCGCAGCGCGCTCGAGGCCGGATGCGCGGGATTGCAAGCGATAATCACTCGACGCAAGCGGGGCGACTTCGAGGGGCCGATTCCAATCAATACGTCTTTTGCGGAGACTGCACGCTGGAAGCGATGCGTACCCAGGCGCGCCATGGCGCCAGATACCGCAGTGAGAATTTCGATCACGGAGTAAGACAATGAAAACCACAAACCAGACATCGCGGCGTCATTTTTTGCGGGGCGCGGGCGTCGCGCTGGCCTTGCCCTGGCTGGAGTCGTTGCCTTGCATGGCGCAAGACGGCGCCGCGCCTGCGAACGCAAATGCGAACGAGCCGCCGATTCGATTTGCGCACATCTTCTTTTCCAATGGTGTCGAGCCTGCGCACTGGTGGGCAAAAGGCGAAGGCAAGGACATGGAATTCGGCCCCGGGGCGCAACCGCTCGCGCCGATCCGCGAAGACCTGATCTTCCTGCGCGGGCTGTATCATCAGAAGGCGTTCGTTTCGACGAGCCCTCACCTGGGCAGAATGAATTTGCTCTCGGGCGCGACTGTGAGCCTGGACCCGAAAGAGATCCGTGTTGGAACGTCTTTTGACCAGGTGTTGGCGCAACGCGTCGGCAGTCAGACCGCCGCGCCGAGTTTGGCGCTCGGGATCGAGCCGAACGAGCTGCGGCTGGAAGACGGCCTCTCGATGATTTACGGCTCGAATATCTCGTGGGTGTCACCGACCAAACCGGCCACCAAGGAAATCTACCCGGCGCGCGTCTTCGACCAGTTGGTCGGCGACGGCAAAGGCCGTGAGCTTGACCGCAGCATTCTCGACTCCGTGTTCGCGGAAGCGAGGACTCTGCGTCCCAAGGTCGGCGCCGGCGACCGCAAGAAGCTGGATGAATATCTCGAATCCATCCGCGACATCGAGAAGCGCATTGACCATGCCGCCAAAGAAGAGCGGCTGGAAGGTTGGCGCCCGAGCTTGAAGCAACCGAACATGCCGCGCCCGGCGGACGAGGTCCCGCAAAATGCGCCGGAGCACATCAAGCTGATGCTGGATCTGGTCGTCCTCTCGTTCCAGATGGACAAGACGCGGGTGGTCACGCTGATGCTCAACAATGACCTCTCGCAGATGAACTTCAGGTTTATCGAAGGCGTGCGGGGAGCCTTGCACCTCGACCTGACTCATAACGGCAAGGCGCCGGAACTAGAGGCGATGTACCTGAAGACCAACCAATTTCACGTACAACAATTCACCTATCTCGTCGAGCGGCTGAAGAAAATAGACGAAGGGGGAGCCTCTCTGCTCGATAATTCGATCCTGATGTTCTGCTCCAGCCTCTTCGACGGCGACGCGCATAGCGCGGATCAACTGCCCATCGTGCTCGCGGGCAAGGCCGGCGGAGCTTTGCGGACGGGCCGCGTACTGGATTATCTCGATAAAGGCGACGACAACAGGCGCGCCTGCAGCCTTTACCTATCACTGATGGACCTGATGGGAGCGCGGCTCGATCGTTTCGGAGACACGGACAAACGGCTGGCGGGATTGTGCTAATAACAACATCCAAGGATTTTAGGTGGAAGGAATATCAGCCACGAATGAACACGAATGAACACGAATCGCTTTCTCGGTCTTGACGACCCATCAGCTTCCTCCATCGCTGCTATTCGCGAATATTCGTGTTCATTCGTGGCTGAAATCCTTTTCTTTAAAGAGGAGGAAACAACAACCATGAAGGACACCAGCTACGGAAAGTTTATTTTGCGACTCGCCGGATTCGCGCTTGTCGCGTGCGGCTTGACTGTGGGCGCCCGGGCGCAGGTCACCACCGGCAGCATTCTCGGGACGGTGAGAGATAACTCCGGCGCCGCGGTCAAAGGCGCCAGAGTCGTTGTGACCGACGTCGCCAGGAGCGCGACTTCCAATTACACGACCGACGAGGAAGGGAATTACAACGCGCCGTTTTTGATTCCGGGCACGTATAGCGTGGCGGTCGAGGCGCAAGGCTTCAAGAAGAGCGTCACCAATAACGTCGTCGTCCAGATTGACCAGAAGGCGCGCATCGATTTCGCGCTCGAAGTCGGTCAGATCGCTGAAGTGGCGGAGATCACGGCCGCAATCACCCTGGTCAAGACCGAGTCTTCGGAACTGGGCGAGGTGATCGAAGAGCGCGCCGTCAAGGATTTGCCGCTCAACGGGCGCAACTTCGCGCAACTGGTCTATCTGACGCCGGGCGTGACGCCCGGGCAATCCGGCGAGAATCTTTCGGGCGCTTCCACTTTCAACCCGCGCGCCTCGTCGAATTTCAACGCGCTGGGCCACCACGCCAACTCCAACGGCTGGCTGATCGACGGCATTGACAACAATGAATACACGTTCAACACGGTCATCGTTCAACCCACGGTCGAGTCGGTGCGCGAGTTTAAGGCGCTGACCGGGACATTTTCGGCGGAGTTCGGGCGCGGCGCCGGCGTCGTCGCCGTCTCCACGAAATCGGGGTCGAACGACTATCATTTCGGCCTGTTCGAATTCATCCGCAACGACAAGCTCGACGCCTTCCAGCATCAATTCGTCAACCCGCGCCCGACGCAGAAGCCGCCCTTCCGCCGCAATCAATTCGGCGGCTATTTCAGCGGCCCGTTGTCGATCCCGAAAGTTTACAGCGGCAAGAACAAAACCTTCATCTTCGCCGATTACGCGGGGCTGCGCGAAGTGCGCGGGCAGACCTTCGTCAATTCCGTGCCGACGGCCAAAATGCGCGCGGGCGATTTTTCCGAACTGCTGGGCGCGAATCTTTGCACGAATTCGGCCGGCGCGGCCGGCGCGTGCGGCGGCGCTTTCAACAACCAGCTGATGGTCACGAATATCGCCGGGCAGACCATTCAGGCGCGAATGGGGATGATCTTCGACCCGCTGACGACGCGGAACAATCCGAACTTCAACCCCGCGCAAGCGGTCAGCGCCGCCAATCCGCAGATTCTGCGTTCGGTGTTCGCCGTCCTCAGGGGGTCGGAGATCATCAACAACGTCATTCCGTCCGACCGCATCAACCAGGTCGGTTCGAATATTGCGAGCATCTATCCGCTGCCGCTCGGCGCGGGCGTGACCAACAACTACACTTCGGTCGTCAACCGCCGCGCCGGCAGCGACGCCTTCACCGTCCGCGTCGACCACGAATTCAGCGAGCGGGACAAATTCTTCGCGCGTTACAGCTTCGAGGACTTCAGCCTGGACGCGCCGCAGGGGCAGGCCAACTGCTGTCTGCCCACGCCAGATTTCGCCAAATCGAAATTCGACCTCGGCCCCTTCGTCGCCGGCATTCAGAACACCACGCTGCGCACGCAGGGACTGGCGCTCAATCACACGCACACGTTCTCGCCGACGCTGCTCCTGGAACTGCGCGCCGGTTTCGCCCGCACCAACCCGAGGACCGTGCAGTCGGATTTCGGACATAACGCCGCCAGTTCGCTCGGCATACAGGGCATCAATATTTCTGAGTTCACGTCGGGCATTTCAAACATCGATATCAGCGACCTGACCGGTTTGAGCGGCGGCCCGAACTTCCTGCCAGTCAATCCGAAACAGACGCATTATCAGTTCGACAGCAATCTGTTTTACACGCGCGCCAGGCACACGCTGAAGTTCGGTTATCACATGATCATCCGCAAGCCTTCTCCCTTCACCCAGTCGAACACTCGCGGACAGCTCACCATCAACAATAATTTTGTGCGGCTGCCGTTCTCGGCGGGCGCGGCTGTGAGCGGCGCCGGAACCGGGCTGGCGTCATTGCTGCTCGGTTATGTCAACAGCGGCTCGCGCGGCTTCCTGAACGAGAACTACTATTTGACGAACAAGGAGTTCGCGGGCTTCGCGCAGGACGACATCAAATTGACGGACCGTCTGACGGTCAACATCGGCCTGCGCTACGAGGTCTACACGCCGGACGTCGAGAATCGCGATCTGATCGTCAATTACGACCCGGACAAGCTGCGGCTGATTTACGCGGGCGAGGAAGGCTACTCGCGTTCGGCGGGCAAGGAGACTCATTACAAAAACTTCGGCCCGCGCATCGGCTTCGCGTGGGACCTCTTCGGCGGCGGCAAGACGGTGCTGCGCGGCGGGTACGGCATCAGCTATTTCCCGGAACCCTACGCCGCGGGCAACCTGCTGGGCCAGAACATCCCGCTCTCGGTCTCGCAATCGTTCACCAACGAAGTCACGCCGTCCAATTTCAATAACGTGACGCTCATCAGCCGTCCGTTCCCGACGCCCGTGCAGTTCAAGCCGACGACGACGGCGGCGCTCAACGCCGTGACTCCGGCGCCGACGATCATCGCGCACGAGTTCTCGAACCTGACGCCTTACGCCCAGTCCTACAGCCTGAACATAGAGCGCGCGCTGACGCGCAGCGTCGTGCTCGAAGTCGGTTACGCGGGCAGCCGCGGCATTCACATCCCGGTGTTTTTCAACGTCAATGAAGTGCAACCGGGCAGCGGCTCTTTGCCCTCACGCCGCCTGATCCAACCGCTCAACAACATCGCGACGCTCAACATCGCGCAGTATCGCAATTCGTCGAGCTACAACAGCCTGCAAACCAAATTGGTCAAGCGGTTCAGCGGCGGATCGAACTTCCTCTTCAGCTACACGTTCGGCAGGTCGCTCGATTACGGCGGGTCGCCCGCGAGCGGCGGCGGCGCGGTGGGCGGGGCGCAGACCTACACCAACGTCAAAGCCGGGCGCGGCCCGTCGGGTTATGACGTGAAACATCGCGCCGTCTTCAGCAGCGTCTATGAAGTCCCGTTCGGCAAAGGCAAACGCTGGCTGAGCGGCGGGCCGCTGAGCTTCATTCTGGGCGGCTGGCAGACGACCGGAATCGTCTCGGCCACCACCGGACGCCCATTCACGGTCTTCCTGCAGAACGGCGTCAACAACGGCGCGCCGAGTTGGCCCAACCGGATCGCCGACGGGCGGCTCGACAACCCGACGACCGACAAATGGTTCGACGTCAACGCCTTCGTCGCGCCTTCGCCGAATACCTTCGGCAATTCGTCGCGCGGCGTGCTCTACGCGCCGGGCAATTTCAACGTGGACGGGTCGCTGGCCAAGAGCTTCGCGCTCACCGAAAAGCTGCGCTTCCAGTTCCGCTTCGAAGCCTACAACCTGTTCAACACGCCTTATTTCGGTTTCCCCAACGCGAACATCGGCTCGCTGAACCAGGGCCAGATTCGTTCGACGCTGGCCGACAACCGCAGTTTGCAAGGAGCGCTGAAGATCGAGTTTTAAAGCGTTTTTCACTTAGGTATTCAGGAATAGCAAACCGCGGGGATCACGGGGCGCACGGGGATGTTTAGTTTTGCTCTTTCCCGTGATCCCCGTGACCACCGTGGTCGATTGAACCTGAACATTCAAATCGAAGAGCTATAGATCGCCTGGAAAATACCTGAGGCCGGCGAACCCACACGCCGCTTACAGTGATTTTTCAAAACCCTTCCATCCACGAGGAACACGAAGCATCACGAAATTCAGGGTCGCCTCGCCCGCTTCTCTTCGCGGCCTTCGAGGATGTTTTCTTTGGAGCCTTCATGTGGCGTTGCGACGCCCGGAAAGAATGAAAACGCGCCCTGGGTACGCATCGCTTCCAGCGTGCAGTCTCGGCGAAAGACGAATTTATAGGAACCAGAGCATCGCCTCAGGTTTGGGGGGGCTGATTCCGATCAATCGGTCTCTAGCCGAGACTGCACGCTGGAAGCGATGCGTACCCAGGGATTTTCTGAGGAGATGCGTATGACTAGGATCAACTTGAAATCACTCTACGCGGCGTTACTAACGCTGCTGCTGGCGCTGGTTGTTTTAGGACAATCGGATCGCGGCACGATCACCGGAACCGTGACCGACAGTTCGGGCGCGGCCGTGCCTGGCGCTCACGTGACGGTGATTAATCTGGCGACGAACGCCAATTCGACGGCGGTGACCACTGGCGACGGCGTCTATTCGATCGTGGCCTTGCCGCCGGGAACTTATCGCGTCCGCATCGAAAAGAGCGGATTCAAACGCGCTGAAATCGGCCAAGTGACAGTGGTGGTCGGCAACACCACCGCGGCCAACATCACGATGGAGGTCGGGCAGGTGAGCGAGATTGTTGAAATCGCGGCGGCCGCAGGCGGACAGGTACAGACCGAGAACGCCAAGGTCTCGTCGCAGGTCTCGAACAAACAGATTGACCAATTGCCGCTGGTCGTGAGCGGCACGATGCGCAGCCCGTTCGACCTGACGCTGCTGACGCCGGAATCGAAACCCGTTGGGTTGGGCGGCGACGCCGGAGTGCAGGGCCCCGGTTACACCTCCAACTTCTCGATCGGTGGCGGGCAAGGCGGCGCCTGGGGAATCACGCTCGACGGCGCGTCGTCCGGCACCAGCCGCTTCGGTTCGACCGAATGGGCGAGTCTGAACACGCCCTCGATTGACGCCATCACGGAATTCGCCGTGGACACCAACGGCTTCAAGGCCGAATCCGGTCGCGCGCAGGGCGGGAGCTTGAACTTTTCGTCGCGTTCGGGCACGAACGAATATCACGGGACAGTCTATGAGTTCGCGCGAAATAACTACTTCGACGCGCGCAATTACTTCGAGGACAAGCCCAGCGTGCTCAAACAGCACGATTACGGGGTGACGCTCGGCGGGCCGGTGCGCATCCCATGGATTTACAACGGTAAGAACAAGACCTTCTTTTTCGGCTCGGCGGAGTGGTTCCGCAACCGCGCCGGCTCAGGGACTTTTGTCACTTCGGCGCCGACGCCGGAAATGTATAAGGGCGATTTCAGAAATTGGGTGGACCAGAACGGCAAAATGCTGCCGATCTACGACCCGGCGACGACCCGCCCGAATCCGAATTTCAGTTCTGGCGCGCCGATCAGCGAATCGAATCCACGGTTCATTCGCGACCAGTTTATGGGTTGCGATGGGAAGACTCCGAATGTGATCTGCCCCGGCCGCATCAGCCCGCTGGCGCAGAATTATCTGAATTACGTCGGCAACACGGTCTTTCCGAATTCGGCTGGCGCGCCGGGCACGTTTGCGTATGTCAATAACAACTATCGCAGCTTCGCGGGCAGTTCGCTCTTCCCGTGGACGAAGTGGAGCGTCAAGATTGATCACAACTTCAACGAACGGCACAAAATCAGCGGCCTGTACAATTACGGCTTGAGCGAAGTGCAGCCCGGCGTGGACGGATTCCCGCAACTCCCCGCTTCCGTCAGCAACTTCCGCTTTACTCATCAAGACAGCCACGTCTACCGAGCCAACTACACCTGGACGATCAGCCCGACGCTGGTCAATTACCTCTACGGTGGCGTCAACTGGTGGAAACAGTTCAACTTCACGCCGAACATCGGCGGCGGGTGGAAGCAGAAGGGCATCTGCCTGCCCGGCGCATTCAATTGCGATGAGGCCCTGTTGCAGGTTGAGTTCCAAACTGACGGTTATACCGCCTGGGGTGGTTCAAATGGTGACGGTTCCGAAAATCCGATTTTCACCATCGGCGACGATCTGACAGTGATCAAAGGGAGCCACACAATCAAGGGCGGGTACCTGTTCGAGCGGTTGCATTACAACGGCTTCGGGCGGCAGACGCTGGCGGGGCTGGTGCGGCCGAGCCGCGCGCAGACGAGCATTCCGCAGAGCGGCAACTCCGCACTGGGCGGCGGCAACGCCTTCGCTTCATTCCTACTCGGCGAGATCAACAGCGCCCAGACCGAAAATGACCGTTTCGTGCGGCAATACTGGCGCGGCCACGCGGCCTACATCCAGGACGACTGGAAGGTCTCGCCTAAGCTGACGCTCAACTTCGGCCTGCGCTACGACGTGACGCTGCCGCCGCTCGAGCGTGATGATAAGTGGAGCGATTTTGATCCCTTTACGCCCAACCCGGCGGCCAACGGACGCCTGGGCGCGCTTCGTTTCGCCGGCTTCAACCAGGGCGAAGTGGGGAAGCGAACGCTGGTCGAAGGTTGGTACGGCGGCGTCGGGCCGCGCTTCAGTTTCGCCTACAGCCCTGACCGGAAGACCGTCGTCCGCGGCGGCGTCGCGCGCACCTTCGGATTAGTGCGGACGACCTCCGGCTCAACGCACTTCGCAGGCGCGATCCAGATTTACAGTGTTACAGGTGACGGCATTAACCGCCTGTTCAAACTTGATGACGGTTTCATCGTCAACGGCGTCAATACCGTTCCTCAGCCGCCGAGCGTTGACCCCGGCTTCAACACCAACGCCGATGTAGATTGGTGGCAGGGTCAAGAAGTCTCGCGCCTGCCGGAGAACTGGAACTGGACTTTGTCCGTGCAGCGTGAGCTGCCGGGCAAATTCCTGGTCGAAGCTTCATACAACGCCAGCATCGGCGTTCACCTGATGTCCGGTTTGCTCAACGTCAACCAGTTGGATTCGAAGTATGTATACGACCCGCGCGTCAATCAGTTGCGGAACGTACGCTTCGACGCGACAGGTTCGCCGCTGCAGGCGGCCGGATTCAGTAAGCCGTATCCCGCGTTTCCGGACACTCTGGCTTTGGAGCGCGCCCTGCGCCCGTTCCCGCAATACGCCAACATCAACACGTGGAGCGGCAACGGAGACCGCAGCGGTCATTCGACTTACCATGCCGCAATCTTGAAGGTGGAGCGCCGCGTCAGCACTGGCGTTTACCTGCAAGGTTCGTATGTTTTCTCGAAGCTGCTGACCAACACCGACATCGTAAATGCGGACGGGCGGGCAATGGATTTTTACAATATGCGCCTGGAGAAATCGGTCGGGGCGTTCGACCTGCCGCATAACTTCAAGTTCAGCTATATCCTGGACGCGCCCATCGGCAAAGGGCGGAAGTTTGATCTGGGCGGCGTCGGCAACGCAGTGCTCGGCGGGTGGCGGCTCTCGGCGATCCACGTTTACACCAGCGGCCAACCAATTCAACTGACCGGCGGCGCCGTCAGCCTGGGCGGTCGCAGCGCGGCTTTAGTCAAGACGCTGGACGGTTGGGTTGCGGACGCCCCCGACAATCCGAACTACCGGGCGACGTCGGGCTTCACAAGCTACTTCGCGCCGGTGTGCAGTAGTATCGCTGCCTTCTGCGTCCCTGAGATCCTAAACGGTCAACCCACAGGCAGACTCGTTGTTCAGGGCCAATCCAACACGCTGGGTAATGCGCCGCGCTATAACGGGAAGGCGCGCCTTCAGTCCAACCTGCGGGAAAACGTCTCGCTGCAGAAGAGCTTCAACTTCACCGAGCGTTTCCGCCTCGATTTCCGGTGGGAGGTCTTCAATGTCTTCAACCGTGTGGTCTTGGGTGCGCCTGATCTCGGCAATTTAAACATCACCAGCCAGACCTTCGGACGCATCACAAGCGCCCAGCCGCCGCGCCAGATGCAGTTCGGATTGAAGCTGTATTTCTAAAACAGTGGTTTGTGGCTGGTGGTCGGTGGTTTGTAGTCGGTTGAATTATCTCAACTCACCAACCACCAACCACCAACCACCATCCACCAGCGCCAAGGAGTTCATAAACTATGTCTCGACTGGCTCGAACAATCATCATCGTCTCGCTTCTCTCTATCGCTCTCTTTTCCACAGCAACGCTTCATTTCAAGTCGCAATCGCAGGTTCAGGTTCCGCCGGGCTTGCGCGCGCAGCGCGACACCTGGACGCCGCTGATGGACGTGTTGAAGGAAAAAGGTCGCCCGCGCGTCACCGACGAACAATTGGCGAAGATGAAGGCCCTGCCGGTTGAAGCGATGTGGGGCGCGGTACAGAGCAAGGGTTATAGATTCTGTTTCGTCAATCATCTCAAGCTGACGCAACCCGGCGTGAAGATGGTCGGACGCGCGTTGACGATGCGTTATTTGCCCGTTCGTCCCGACCTCGATGAAGGCGTGCGCCAACTGGCGAAAGAGGGCGATTGGGATTATCAGTACAACGTCAGGGCGGGCGAAGACGGTCGGCCCGGAGACATCGCCGTAGTCGAACTCGGAAGCGCCGTGGATCGCGCGACGTTTATGGGCGACATGACCGGGCTGGCCATGAAATTGGCCGGCGTTCGCGGCGTGGTTGTTGACGGTGGCATTCGTGATTTGAACGAGTTTCTTCCGATGAAAGATTTCCCGACCTATTACGCCGGCGCTCACGCTTCGGCGATGGCCGACCAGGTCGGAGTCGAATGGAACGCGCCCGTTCGCATCGGCCAGGTAACAGTCTTGCCTGGTGACGTCGTAGTTGGTGACGAAGAGGGGGTGTTGTTTTTCCCGCCTCAGCTCGCCGACGAAGTGATCAAGGCCGCCGAGAACACGGTTTACACTGAAGAGTTCAAACGCGAGATGATGCGTAGCGGCAAATACCGCACGCGCGACATCTATCCGAGGCCAAGCCCCGAAGTCGAAAAAGTTTTTGAAGAATGGAAGAAGACGCATCCGCGCAAGCCATGAAAATCTCCGATCTCCGCTGCCGCGGGGCGGCTGGGGGACGCAATTTCAAAAAGCGCTCGGAAAGTGAGCGAACCGTCAGATCCAATGAAGGAATTTATGATTATCAGCAAACACGTAAGTAGTGGTTCACGGCGCGCTTTTCTCAAACGCGCATCCTGGGGACTGACCGGAAGTCTGATCGCCTCAGGAAGATTGGGCGGATTCTCGTGGGCGCAAGAATCGGAAACGTCGCTCAAGATCGCAAAGGTTGAGCCGCATCTGTTGACGGGAGTCCGAGGCTACGGCCCCTGGCTGTTCGTGCGGGTGGAGACGGCGGACGGCATTGTGGGGTGGGGCGAAGGGACGAACTTTCCCGGAGTGCAGCCGATTGCGGTGGCCGTCAAAAACCTGAGCAGCGTGGTGGTGGGCGAGAGCGCGTGGAATATCGAAGCGATCTGGAACCGGATGTATCGCTTTCTTTACTACAACGGCATGGGCGGAGTGGTGATGGCCGCGATCAGCGGGATCGATACGGCGCTCTACGACATTGTCGGGAAGAAGCTGGGCGTCCCGGTTTACAAACTGCTCGGCGGCCAGGTTCACGAGAAGTTGAGGATTTACGCTAACGGTTGGATCGAGGGGATTCCCCGCACGCCCGAAGCGATGGCGCAGAAGACGAAGGAGTTGGTGGCCAAAGGTTACACCGGCTGTAAGTTCGATCCGTTCACCACGACGCCTTTCAACCGCGAAGTGACGCAGCAGGAGTTGCGCAGCGCTGTGGCCCAGGTCAGGGCCGTGCGCGAGGCAGGCGGGGCTGATTATGACATAGCCATTGACGTCCACGGCCGCTGGAATACCAAATCCACAATTGAGATCATCCGCGCGCTCGAGCCCTTTCGCCTGTTCTTTTACGAAGAAGCCGTCCCGCCGGAGAACGTCGCGGCAATGGCCGAAGTGCAGCGTGTAGTGAACGTCCCGCTGGCGACAGGCGAACGCATCTTCGGACGGCACGGTTTCCGCGAATTGCTCGAGCGGCAGGCCGTGCGTATCGTTCAGCCGGACATTGCGCGCACGGGCGGCGTCACGGAGTTCAAGAAGATCGCGGCGATGGCCGATGCGTATTACGTCCCGGTTGCGCCGCATAATCCGAACGGCCCCATCTGCACGATCGCTTCGATGCACGCCTGCTTCTCGATCCCGAACTTCCTGATCCTTGAGTTCTTCGAGCCTGACGAGGCCATCTTCCGCGAAATTGTCGTGAGCGGGTGGAAGGCTGACAAGGGAGCGGTCTATCCTGTGACCGCGCCCGGGCTGGGCGTCAACATCACCGAAGATTTTCTGCGCAAACACCGTTTCGACGAGAGCAAGACCGACGAGATGGAACGCCGAACATTCAACACTGTGAAATAGAGGAAAAACTATGAACCGCAGAGAGGCATTGAATTTTCTGTCCAAAGCCGCCGCCGGCGCCGGGATGATTTCAACGGGCAGCGGATTAGCTGATCCATTGCAAAACCAGACACCGCAAGAGCAGGCCTCGCGCAAAGGTTTGGCGCCCGTCAAAATCAGAGACATCAAGACGATCCTGACCGCGCCCGACCGCATTCGCCTGGTCATCGTCAAAGTCGAGACGACCGAGCCGGGCCTGCATGGTTGGGGATGCGCCACGTTCACTCAGCGCGCATACGTCGTCCAGACTGCGGTCGATAAGTATCTGAAGCCCTTTCTGATAGGTCGCAATGTGGACGAGATCGAAGACATCTGGCAGTCGTCATATATGAGCTCATACTGGCGCAACGGCCCATCGCTCTTCAACGCGATGAGCGGCGTAGACATCGCGCTGTGGGACATCAAGGGCAAACGCGCGAACATGCCGCTCTATCAATTGCTCGGCGGTAAGGTTCGCTTCGGCGCAGATCTTTATTTCCATGCTAGCGGGCGCGACTTCCAGCAGGTCGAGGAAAACGCGCGGCGCGGGATGGAGATGGGCTACCGCTACATCCGCGTACAGGTCGCGGCGCCAGGCTTGGCGACCTACGGCGCGCGCGGCGCTACCGCCGGCGGCGGCGAACCGACAACCGAAGCCATCGGCCCGACCAACCCGAACCCGAACGCGATCTGGGAATCGGCCCCTTACGTCAGGATGCTCCCCAAACTGCTCGATCATTTGCGGACGAAACTCGGCGAGGAGGTTGAACTGCTGCACGACGTGCATGAGCGCGTGACTCTGACACAGGCGATACAACTCTGTAAAGACATCGAAAGGCATCGCCTCTTCTTCCTCGAAGACCCGTTCCCGCCGGAAGAGAACGATCATTTCCGGCTGCTGCGCCAGCAGACCTCGACGCCGCTGGCGATGGGCGAACTGTTCAACACGCAGCATGAATACGTGCCGCTGATCAAAGACCGGCTGATAGACTTCATCAGAATCCACATTTCGCAGATCGGAGGACTCAGTCCGGCGCGCAAGGTTCAGGCGCTCTCGGAGTTCTTCGGCGTCCGCACGGCCTGGCACGGCCCCGGCGACGCTTCGCCCGTGGCTCATGCGGCGCAACTTGCGCTCGAACTGGCCAGCTACAACTTCGGCATCCACGAGGGCGCGATCTTCCAGCAGAACACGAAGGAGGTCTTCGTTGGCTGTCCGGAAGTGAAGAACGGCTATATGTACGCTCAGGAGAAGCCCGGCCTCGGCATGGAAGTAGACGAGAAACTCGCGGCGAAATTCCCATTCCCGGAAGGGCCGCCCAATTTCGATTACAGTTGGGGAACTACTAGAAGGAGAGACGGCACTGTGATTAGGCCGTAGAATTATGGCGATTTGCAAATGCGTGTACAGGACGGCAAGCGGTACGGTACGGGGAGCGTCAGCGACCTGAGCATCGATCATGTGACCACATGATCGATGCTCAGGTCGCTGACGCTCCCCGTACCGTACCGGAGATCGCGCCACTTTCCCGTACACGCAATCACAAACCGATCATGGTGTAACGCTAGTTTTTTCCCATTTCACAGGCCGCAGCTCCGGCTTATGCGGGATCTCATCTCTCGAGGGGCGCCGGCGGCGCCGATTTGTTAGAGCCACAAACGCGCGGTTTAAGAGTCGGGCGCGAGAATCGGCCACGAGTTTTTCGTGGCCGTTTTTCACGTGAGGGGTTAGCGGTTACAATGACGGCGAACTCACCTAAACATTTCGAGAACCTAAAAATGGCTGAAGAAAGAAAACAACTGATACGCGGTCTTACTATGACCGACACGACCGCGCTGGTCATCGGCACGGTCATCGGCTCGGGCGTCTTTTTGAAAGCCGCCGTGATGGCGCAGGAAGTCGGCACTCCTGCGCTGGTGTTGGCGGCATGGGTGGCCGCCGGGGCGCTGTCGCTGGCCGGGGCGCTGACCTATGCGGAACTCGGCGCGATGATGCCCGAAGCCGGCGGCGAGTATGTCTACCTGCGCCATTCTTACGGCGAAGCGTCTGCGTTCCTCTTCGGCTGGCAGCGATTCATCGTCGCCGGCAGCGCTTCGGTTGCGGCGCTGGGCGTGGCCGTCGCTATCTTTCTTTCGTCGTTCTTGCCGCTCAGCCACGTTTGGGCGGCGCGCACATTCATGTTTTTGGGAAAACCGATCAACTGGCAATTCGGATCGAAACAACTGGTAGCAGTCGGAGTGATCTTATTGTTGTCAGCGATCAACTGTCTGACCGTCGCGTTCGGCGGAAAGGTGCAATCGGCGCTGACGATTTTGAAGGTCGCCGGCATCGCATTCGTAGTCGGCGGCGTTTTCTTCTTTTCCGGAACGGCGACGTGGTCGAATCTGGCGACGCCGGTCGGGACGGCGCAAGCCGGAGGTATTACTCTGTTGTCGGCGTTTGGTGTGGCGATGCTGGCGGCGTTATGGCCTTATGACGGATGGAACAACATGCCTATGGCGGCGGGGGAAGTGCAAAATCCCGGGCGGAACATCCCATTCGCCTTGATCGCCGGGATGATCATCATCATAGTGATCTACTGCCTGGCCAACCTGTCGTACTTTTACGCCCTCCCGTTCAAAGAAGTGATGACGGCCAACTCGAGCGCCGAAACCGCCTCCCTGTCGGTAGCCGCAAAGGCGGCGCAGAGTTTTCTCGGGGAGTACGGCGGGAGGTTTGCTTCGGTGGTTTTTGTGATCTCGGCCCTGGGCGCGTTGAATGGCTCGATCCTGTCGAATGCGCGCGTGCCGTATGCGATGGCGCGCGAAGGGCTGTTCTTCAATAGAATGGGCGCGTTGAGCGCGGGTACCCGCGTGCCGGTCTTTTCCATCATCGTCCAGGCCGTCTGGTCCAGCGCGCTGGCGCTTTCAGGGACCTTCGATCAGTTGACCGATTGTCTACTCTTCGCCTCGTGGATTTTCTACGGCCTTGTTACCTCGTCGGTCTTCGTGCTGCGACGCAAAATGCCGAACATGGAACGTCCTTACAAGACGCTCGGCTACCCGATAATCCCGCTCGTCTTCGTGGTGGTGGCGTTGTGGCTGATCATTAACACGCTAGTCGCCCGCCGGGTTGAATCAGTCGTTGGGCTGGGACTGATCGTGATCGGGTTGCCACTATACTTCTATTTCAAGCTGCGGCAGCGTGGCGTGACAAAACCGGCTGAAGTTTCGGCCGATTGAATGGATTCGCTCCCACTGAGGTTTCCAGACAACATGAAAAACAGACTTTATCGATTCCTACCATTCATCCTTCTTTTCATTCTGGCGCAGGCCGCGTTCGCGCAGCAGGCGCCTTCGACCGCGCCGGACGTCGAGGCGCTCAAAAAACACGTCGGCTATCTGGCCTCGGACGAACTCGAAGGCCGCCGCCCCGGAACGGTCGGGGCGAACAAGGCGGCGGATTATATTGCCGAAGAGTTTCACCGGCTCAAACTCGGCTGCGCGTCCAATCTAGGCGAGGGCGATCTCAAATGCCGTCACAACGGAAAGCGGCGCGACGGCTATCTGAAAGAGTTTCCCTTCATCGCTGAGGTAGTGCTGTCGAAGAACAATTCGATGAGCTTCACGCGTGACGGTAAGAACAACGTCGTCGCGATCGACGCCGAATGGACGCCGCTGGGCTTCTCCTCGAACGGCGCCGTCGCGCAGGCGGGGCTCGTCTTCGCAGGTCACGGCATCACCGCCGCCGATCTGAAACATGACGATTACGCGAGCCTCGACGCGAAGGGCAAAGTGGCCGTCGTCTTTGCGGGGTCGCCCGACGGCGACAACCCGCACGGACAATTCGGACGCCACGCCGACGCCCGCTTGAAAGCGGTCGCCGCGAAAGACCACGGCGCCGTGGCGCTCGTCGTCATCGCCGCCGACGAGAAGTTCGGCAATGATCGATTGTCGAGATTGAGCTACGACCAGACCGCCGGCGAGGCCGGAATCCCGGTCGCCGTCGTCTCGCGGCAGACGGCGGCGAAATGGTTCGGCATGGCGGACGCCGCGCAACTCGGCGCGATGGAGAAAGCGAAAGACAAATGGGCGGAGTACGCGCAGAAGCTGAGCGACGTGACGGTCGGTCTTTCGGTGGAGATCACGCGCCGCGCGGTCCCGGCCTACAACGTAGTCGGCGTGATCGAAGGCAATGACCCGAAGCTCAAGCGCGAATACATCGTCATCGGGGCCCATTACGACCATCTCGGACATGGCGGCGAGAGCAGCCTTGCGCCGAATTCTTCGGACGTTCATCACGGCGCGGACGACAACGCTTCGGGGACGGCCGGCCTGCTCGAACTCGCGCGCATCTTCAGCGGCCAGCGCGGTCAACTCCGCCGCAGCGTCATCTTCATCGCCTTCAGCGCCGAAGAATCCGGGCTGATAGGGTCGAAGGCTTATGTCAACAATCCGGCCGCGCCGCTCGCCGACACAGTGGCGATGATCAACCTGGACATGATCGGGCGGATGAAGGAGAACAAGTTGGCGGTCGGCGGCGTCGGCACGTCGCCTGAATTCCGCAAGCTGGTCCAGAGCCTTAATAACGGATTCACGCTGCAATTGAACGAAGACGGCTTCGGGCCGAGCGACCATTCGTCGTTCTACGCGAAGCAGATTCCGGTCCTCTTCTTCTTCAGCGGGACGCACGAGGATTACCACAAGCCTTCTGACACGGCTGACAAGATCAACTACGAGGGGGAGGCGAAGATCGTCGGCTTCGTCGCCGAGATCGCGCGCGCCATTGACCGCGGCGACGCGCGCCCGGCCTACGCCGTCGCCCGGAGCCAGTCGAGCGGCCGTGCGACCGGCTTCCGCGTCTATCTCGGCACGGTGCCTAACTACGCCGAGTCGAACGACGGGATGCTGCTCGACGCCGTCCGCGACGATTCGCCCGCCGCAAAAGCCGGGCTGAAAGCCGGAGACAAGATAGTCAAGCTGGCCGGGCGCGAGATCAAAAACGTCTACGATTACACCTACGCCCTCGGCGAGATGAAGCCCGATCAGGAATACGAAGTCGAGATATTGCGGGGCGATGAGCGGTTGAAGATGAAACTCACGCCGCAATCTCGCCGGTAGTCGAGATCAGTTCGTAGTCCCGCCTTTAGGCCAATGAGGTTAAGTTAGCGATTAGTGGCGCGGACTTTAGTCCGCGCTGATGGCTGGCGCGCGGACTAAAGTCCGCGCCACTAATTGCGCCAGATGCCTAACTTAACCTCATTGGCCTTTAGGCGGAAGCGTCAGATGCAGATCCATTCCGTAATACCAAACGCCTCCGCCTAAAGGCGGGACTACGAACCGCGCTTTTCGTTCTTTCAGGGGATTGTTCACGCAGGTTTTATTCAGCCTCTCTCCATCAACCCATTCCAAAATAATTTTCCAATCCAATCTTGCGCTTTTACCTAGCCTATGTAGAATACTGACTAAGCAGTATCCTGATTAAGAAGTATACTGACTAAAAAGTCAGGCTAAAGGAGTTCTCCATGGGAAAGGGATTTCTCTCATACGCCGCCGCGGCCGTCTTACAGGCGGTGGGAAGCGGTTATCAATACGGCTTCGACATCATAGACATCACTGGTTTGCCGGGCGGGACGGTCTATCCGGCGCTGCGGCGGTTGGAGGGCGCGGGCTACGTCACCTCGAAGTGGGAGAAGCACAGCATCGCGCTAGCCGAGCAGCGTCCGCCGCGCAAGTACTACGAGATGACGCGCGCGGGGCACGAGGCTCTGGCTGAAGCAGTCAAGCGCTACCGGTTGTTGGAGCAGACCCTGCTCGACAAAAAGCGCGATCAGAAACCTTCGCGGGCGTGAGGTTGAAACTGTGCCGGATTATTCCCTTCGCAAACAATTCGGCCCCAGGCCCCGTCTCTGGCTGATTGCGCTGATCGGTGTGATCGTGCCGCGAAGACTTCGCGCCAACTGGCGGCAGGAGTGGGAAGCGGAGTTGCGATACCGCGAACGGCTGTTGGCCGAATGGGACCGTCTCAATTGGCGGAACAAAATTGAACTGCTGCGGCGGAGCGCGAGCGCGTTCTGGGATGCGCTCTGTTTGCAGCCCGAAAGATGGGAGGACGAGATGATACAAGACCTGCGTTTTGGCCTGCGGATGCTGCTCAAGCACAAAGGCTTCACTGCGATTGCCGCGCTCACGCTGGCGCTCGGCATCGGCGCGAACACGGCGATCTTCAGCGTCGTGAATGCGGTATTGCTGCGGTCGCTCCCTTACCGGGACCCCGACCGGCTCGTACTGCTTAGCCAGTACCGCGCCGTTGCAGAGATGGATGGCGCCAATGGCGAGACTTATATGGAGTGGCGAGATCAAGCGAAAGCGTTTGAGCAGATCGCCGCTTATACATTCGATAGTGCTGTCCTCACGGGAGGCGGCGAGCCTGAGCGACTGGCTGTGGGAAAGGTTTCAACTGACCTGTTTGCGACGCTCGGCGTCGGGCCTGCGCTCGGTCGCGCCTTCACGCCCGCAGAGTACACGGAAGGCGGCGAGCCGGTTGTGATCCTGAGTGACGGACTGTGGCGGCGCCGTTTCGGCGGCGATCCGCAGGTGATCGGCCGGGCGCTCACGCTGGAAGGCCAAAGCCGAACGGTCGTCGGGATCATGGCGCCCGGATTCCAGATTCCTGAAGAAACCGATCTCTGGCTGCCGCTGGCGCTCAATTCGGGCTGTCCGCGTTGTATCCACCTGAGTGTGCTCGCGCGTCTCAGGGCCGGCGTGACGCCGGAAGCGGCCAGGGCGGATTTGTCTGTCATCCTCGAGCGAAAGCGGCAAGCTTTTCCCGTAGCCTATGCGGACACACGGGTCAGGGTAATCACCATCGGCGAGCGGCTGGTCGGCAATGTTCGACTGGCCTTGCTAGTGATGCTCGGAGCAGTCGCCTTTGTCCTGCTCATCGCTTGCGCCAACGTGGCGAATCTGCTGCTGGCGCGGGCGGCGGCCAGACAGAAGGAGATGGCGATTCGCTCGGCGATCGGCGCAGGGCGGCTGCGGCTCGTACGACAGTTGCTGACCGAGAGTTTTCTACTCTCGCTCATGGGCGGCGCGGCCGGGCTGCTCGCGGCGAAGTGGGGCGTCAAGTTGCTTGTGGCGTTGAGTCCCGCAGGGATCGCGCGCATCCGGGAAAGCGAAGTGGACGGCCGCGCGCTCGGCTTTACCTGCGTGGTTGTGGTCCTGACTGGCCTGATCGCCGGCGCCTTACCCGCGCTGCAAGCGTCGAAGACTGATGTGAATGGAACGCTCAAAGGACAGTCTGGGGCGCGATCGGGGCAGGGCGGCGCGCGGCGGGCGCTATCGGCCTTGATGATCGCCGAACTTGCGCTCGCTCTGGTCTTGCTCACCGGCGCAGGTCTGATGATCAAAAGCTTTCTGCGCCTGCTGGCCGTTCCCAGAGGCTTCAATCCTGACGGCGTATTGACGCTCACGCTCACGCTCTCGCGCGGCGCCGCAAAATACCCATGGCAGTCGCTTCAACCCGGCGCTTACTTACAGGAATCGCTCGACCGCGTCCGTGCCTTGCCCGGAATCCAGTCAGCCGCCCTGGCCAGCGCTCTACCGCTAGCCGGACCGACCCGCCGCCTTATCGGTATCGAGATCGAGGGCCGTCCGCCGTATGAGCCGGGGAAAGAGCCGGGTGTTGACGCCAATTTCGTCAGCCCCGAATACTTTCAAACTATGGGCATCCAGATTCGCGCAGGACGACCGTTCACATCTCAAGACGGCGCGGAAGCCCCGCGAGTAGTGATCATCAACGAAACGCTGGCGCGGCGCTTCTTCCCCAACGAGGACCCGATCGGTCATCGGTTGTTGTTCATGGGAAATGAACTGGCGACCATCGTGGGAGTGGTGGGCGACGCGTATAACCGTGGCTTGGACAGCGAGGTCTATCCGGAGGTTTACGGGCCAGGCATGCAAAATCCGAAATTCATGGGGAACCTGTTGGTCGCGCGAGTCGCCTCCGGTCAAAACAATCCGAGCGGCTTGTCGAGCCTGGCCGCCGCCATCCGCAGGCAGGCGCAAGCTATCGAGCCCAATGAGCCGGTCAATCAGGTCGTCACTATGGATGAGCGCCTGTCGAATTCGGTCGCGCAACGGCGCTTCCAGATGCTCCTGCTTGGCGTCTTCGCAGGCCTTGCGCTCGTCATCGCGACGGTCGGAATTTACGGCGTCATTTCCTACGCCGTCAGTCAACGCACGCAAGAGATCGGCATTCGGATGGCCCTGGGCGCGCAAGCGATCGATGTCTTACTGATGGTGGTCTGGCGGGGAATGAGTTTGGCGCTGATCGGCGTGGCGATAGGGTTGGCGGCGGCGCTCGCCCTAACGCGCATAATTCAGAATCTGCTCTTCAACGTGAGCGCGACCGATCCGGCGATCTTCGCAATCATCGTATTGCTACTGGTCGGCGTCGCCTTCATTGCGAGTTACATCCCGGCGCTGAGGGCGACGAAGCTTGATCCGCTGATTGCGCTTCGGAGCGAGTGATTTGGACCGCGCTGAATGCGCTGTTCCCGGGATTGTGGCGCTGAAGCGCTCCGCCACTGGCTTTATGCCGCCACTCGCATTCGCGCGCTAAACACAGAACTGATGTTCACAAAAAACAAACAACATTTCCCAAGACCCCATCTCTGGCTGATCGCGTTGATCGGCGTGATCGTGCCACGCCGTCTACGTCTCGACTGGCGGCAGGAGTGGGAGGCCGAACTGCGTTATCGCGAACGGCTGTTGGCCGAATGGGACCGTCTCGATTGGCGTACCAAACTTGAATTGCTGCGGCGCAGCGCGAGCGCCTTCTGGGACGCGCTCTGTTTGCAGCCCGAACGATGGGAGGACGAGATGATTCAAGATCTGCGTTTTGGCGTGCGGATGTTGCTCAAGCACAAAGGCTTCACTGCGATTGCCGCGCTCACGCTGGCGCTCGGCATCGGCGCGAACACGGCCATCTTCAGCGTAGTCAATAGCGTGTTGCTCAATCCGTTGCCCTTCGAGCAAGCCGACCGACTTGTGATGGTGTGGGACGACAACGCCGAGCTCGACCGGCGCCACGAAGGCCCTTCGCCCGGCAATTATCAGGACCTGCGGAACGCGCCAGGCATTTTTTCGGCCAGCGCGGCGTGGTATGTGACGGCGCGCACGCTGACCGGCGAACAGGACGCCGAGCAGGTCCAATGCGCGCTGGTCACGCCTGACTTCTTCACGACCTTGCGGGCGCAAGCGGCCAGTGGGAGCGTCTTCTCGGCGGCGCAGACAGAGGGCGTGGCGGTGACGCTGGCGACGCAGTACGCCTCGGGCGACCGTCTGGTCGTCATCAGCGATGCGCTGTGGCGCAGGCGCCTCGGCGCGTCTCCGGACGCGGTCGGCGCCACGCTCACGATCAATGGTACGGATTGGCGCGTACAGGGGATTATGCCGCCGCAGTTCGCGATGCCCGAGCGCGAGGTGGATTTGTGGATGCCATGGGATCTATCACGCACTTATGGATCGCATTCTGCAGGTGGGCTGCCGCGTAATAACCGCCTTTTGAAGATCGTCGGGCGCTTGCAGCCGGATCAGACGCCGGAACAGACCCAAGAGCGATTGACGGCCTTCTCCGCCGATTTGGCCGAACGGCATCCAAAAGAAAATAAAGGCTGGCGATTGCGACTCACTCCGCTGCTGGAAGAGCGGGTCGGCAAGACGCGCCCGTTGCTGTTGTTGTTGCTGGCGGCGGTGGCGGTGGCGTTGTTGATCGCCTGCGCTAACGTGGCGGGTTTGTGGCTGGCGCGCGCCGCCGTCCGCCAGCGCGAGGTCGCCGTCCGCGCCGCGCTGGGCGCAACGCGCGCGCGGCTCTTGCGACAGTGGCTGACGGAAAGCCTGTTGCTCGCAATCTTAGGCGGGGCGGCGGGATTGGCGCTGGCGCGCTACGGATTGACCGCGCTGCTTGCGCTCGCGCCCGCAGGCGTTCCCCGGTTGGACGAAGTGGCGATTGACCGCCGTGTGTTGCTCTTCACGCTGGCGGTGACGGCGTTGACCGGCTTGTTTACGGGACTGTTCCCGGCGTGGCGCAACGCGCGGACGGTACTTGCGACGACGTTGAAAGAAGGCGGCGAAAAAGGCGCGACGCCCGGCGCCTCGCAACGCTTCCGCCAGGCCTTGGTCGTCGCGCAGATCGCGTTGGCCATGGTGTTGCTGGTCGGCGCGGGATTGTTGACGCGCAGTTTCGCGCGCCTGATCGCAGTCGAGCCGGGCTTCGACACGAGCAATTTGCTGACGCTGCACATTTCGCTCAACGGGCCCACTTACCGGCGGGCGGAAACCACGCTTTATTATCAACGACTGCTGGAACGGCTGCGCGCCTTACCCGGCGTAGTGGCGGCGGGGGCCGTGACGGTCTTGCCGATGGGCGTCGACACGGATTTCGAGCGCCCGTATTGGCGCGCGGGCGAACCGGAGCCGAGCGCGGCGGCCGACAAAGTCGCCCTTCGCATGGCGACGCCGGAATATTTGCCGGCGCTCGGCATCCCGCTGCTCGCGGGCCGTAATTTTACAGCGCAGGATCGCGCCGAAACGCCCGCCGTCATCCTCGTCAGCGAAAGCTTCGCCAGGAAAGTCTGGCCTGGCGAATCGGCCGTCGGCAAACAACTGATGCTTGATTACACGCGCGGCAAGTACGCCTACGAAGTCGTCGGCGTGACGCGCGACATCCGTTATTTCGGCCTGAAGAGCAAGCCGCAGCCCGAAGTCTTCTTTCCGCATGCGCAAATCCCTTTTCTGCCGATGAACGTCGTCGTGCGCACGGCCGCCGATCCTTTGCAATTGACCGGCGCTGTGCGGCAGGTGGCGCGCGAGCTGGATGCGACGCAACCGGTCAGCCGGGTCAACACGATGGAAGAGTTAATTCAGCGTTCCATTGCGCCGGATCGGTTTGCGCTTGCGCTGCTCGGTCTACTGGCGCTGTTGGCGCTGCTGATAGCCAACGTGGGGATTTACAGCGCCCTCTCGTACACGGTCGCCGCGCGTACGCACGAGATCGGAGTGCGGATGGCGTTGGGCGCGACCTCGCGCGACGTGTTGCGGCTGGCGCTGGGGCAGGGGATGCGGCTGGCGCTGATGGGGATCGCGCTCGGCTTGCTTTCTGCCAGTGCGCTCACACGGCTGATGCAACCGCTGCTCTTCGGCGTCAGCGCGACCGATCCATTGACGTTGGGCGGGGGCGCTTTGTCGCTGGCCCTTGTGGCGTGGGTTGCTTGCTACTTGCCAGCGCGGCGCGCGACGAAAGTCGATCCACTGGTCGCTCTGCGCCACGAATGAACGCAAATGACGCTTGAAGAGCAATAGGGAAGGACGATTCCTCAAGGAGTTATTTCAGAAGTAATGAGAGACATGGCAAGAGTAGCGCAAACTGTC
>WNFU01000095.1_pt1 | contig 106173 bp, 107 predicted proteins | sample 5400121 | NCBI WGS metagenome assembly WNFU01 (sample SAMN13153360, study PRJNA577476) | soil metagenome | isolation source: 100 cm soil or saprolite under grassland replicate 1 | place: USA:California | collected 2016-06-15 | reverse complement strand
TCCCCGAGCTGAAAGGAAAACTCGACGGGATGGCGATGCGCGTCCCCGTCCCGGACGGCTCCGTCACCGATCTCGTTTGCGTGCTGGAGAAGCAGGCGAGCGCGGATGACGTGAACGGCGTCTTCCAGGAGGCGGCTGCATCCGGCCACTGGCGGGAGGTCCTGGAGTACACCGAGGACCCGATCGTGTCGTCCGACATCGTCGGCAATCCCCACTCGTGCATCCTCGACGGGCTCTCGACAATGGCGCACGCCAACCAGGTGAAGGTGATCGGCTGGTACGACAACGAGTGGGGCTACTCGTGCCGTCTCGTGGATCTGGTCCCGCGCCTGCTGTGAAGCTCAGCGGCCGCGTCACGCGACCCCCCAGTTGGGGAACGCTGAACGGATGAGAAAGCCTCGCTCCGCACGAGACGCCGACGTCGTGGGCAGGCGCGTCCTGGTACGCGCGGACCTGAACGTGCCGCTCGACGGGAAGCGGGTCGCCGACGACACGCGCATCCGCGCCTCGCTGCCAACGCTGCAGCTGCTGCTCGAGAACGGCGCAGAAGAAGTCCGGGTCTGCTCCCACCTCGGCCGGCCGAAGACTGGGGAGGACGAGGAGAGGTTCTCGATCGAGCCGGTGCGCGCGCGGCTGCGCGAGCTCCTTCCCGACGAGCGTGTGACCGTCCTCGAGAACACCCGCTTCGACCCGCGCGAGACGAAGAACGACGAGTCGTTCGCGCGCGAGCTCGCTGACGGCTGCGACCTCTACGTCAACGACGCGTTCGGTTCCGCGCACCGCGCGCACGCGTCGACCGAGGCCGTGGCGCACGTGCTTCCCGCCTTCGCCGGGTTGCTGCTGGAGCAAGAGCTGGAGCAGCTCGGGAAGCTCCTGGCACCCGACGTCGGGCACCCGTTCCTGCTCATCTCGGGCGGCGCCAAGGTCGAGGACAAGCTCGGCGTCCTGCGAAACCTCGGCACGCGGGCGGACGTCGTTCTGATCGGGGGAAAGATGGCCGAGCAACTGCGTGAGCACAATCCGCTCGACTTCGAGGTGATATTGCCCGTGGACCAGGTTGCGGCGTCGGAGTTCGCCGAAGATGCGGAGGCGAAGGTCGCGCCGTACGAGGACCTTCCGGACGGCTGGCTCGGACTGGACATCGGTCCGGAGACCCGCGAGTTGTACGGCAGGGAGATCGCGCGCGCGCAGACGGTCTTCTGGAACGGACCGATGGGCGTCTTCGAGTGGCCGAAGTTCGCTGCCGGAACGCGTGCCGTCGCCGAGGCCGTCGTCCGCAACGAGGACGCGTTCACGGTCGTCGGCGGCGCGGACTCGATTCACGCCCTCACGGAGATCGGGCTCGTCGATCGCGTCGACTGGGCGTCCACCGGCGGCGGCGCCGCACTCGAGTTCCTCGAAGGAAAAGAGCTGCCCGGCGTGGCCGCGATCCCGTCCGCGTGAGCGGGCTGAACCAGGCGATGCCGTTCGGCGCGCTGCTCGGCGTCGAGCTCGACGAGGCGTCGGCGGACGAGGTTCGAGGCGGGCTCGAATGGTCCCCGGAACGGTGCACCGCGGGCGGGATCATGCACGGCGGCGCGCTGATGGGGCTGGCGGACAGCCTCGGCGGCCTGTGCGCATACCTGAACCTCCCGGAGGGCGCGACTGCGACCGCGACGGTCGAGTCGAAGACGAATTTCTTCCGCGCGGTGCGGGAAGGCCGCGTCACCGCCGTCTCGCGCCCGCTGCACGCCGGAAAGTCCTTCATCGTCGTGGAGACGGACCTTCACGACGCGGACGGGCGACACGTCGCGCGGGTCACGCAGACGCAGGCCGTGCTCGGCGGCTAGCGCTGCCGAATAGGATCCGCGCGTGCTGATCGCGGGCAACTGGAAGATGTACAAGGGCCCTGCGGACACGGCTGCCTTCTGCACGGCGTTTCGCGAGCACGATGTCGGGGCCGTCGACGTGGTCGTCTGCCCGCCGTACGTGTCGCTCGCGATTGCCGTGCAGCTGCTCGCGGGAACAGAGATCGGCGTCGCCGCGCAGAGCGTGCATTGGGAGCGGGAGGGCGCGTACACCGGCGAGGTGTCCGCGCCGATGCTTCGCGAGCTGGGCGTGTACGGCACGATCGTCGGCCACTCGGAGCGCCGGCAGAACTTCGGCGAAACCGACGAGAGCACCGCGAGACGCGCGCGCGCCGCGCTCGAGGACGGCCTGTTCGTGATCGCCTGCGTGGGAGAGACCGAGCAGGAGCGCGAGGCGGGGGAGACCGAGACCGTGCTTCGCCGTCAGGTAACCGCGCTCGGCGAGCGGGACGAGAACCTCGTCGTCGCGTACGAGCCGGTGTGGGCGATCGGCACCGGCAAGACGGCCACCCCCGAGCTCGCGCAGGAGGCGCACGCGCTGATCAAGTCGGTCCTCGACGTGCCCGTCCTGTACGGCGGATCGGTGAAGCCCGAGAACGCTTCCGAGTTGCTCGCCGAGCCGGACGTCGACGGCGCACTCGTCGGCGGCGCGTCCCTCGACGTCGATTCCTTTGCCGCGATTTGCCTCGCCGCTTCCCCCTAGTCGCGCTCGTCATCCTCGACGGCTGGGGCTGTGCGCCACCCGGCCCGGGGAACGCGGTCGAGCTTGCGGACACGCCGAACTTCGACCGCCTCTGGCGCGACTTCCCGCATACGACCCTCGCTGCGTCCGGAGAAGCCGTTGGTCTTCCGCCCGGGCAGATGGGCAACTCGGAAGTGGGCCACCTGACGATCGGCTCCGGCCGGCGGCTCTACCAGGACCTGATGCGCGTGAACAAGGCGATCGAGGACGGCTCCTTCTTCGAAAACGGTGCATTGCGCGACGCGTTCGCGCACGGGCAGAACGTGCACTTGCTCGGGCTCGTCTCCTACGGAGGCGTCCACTCCCACATCGACCACCTGCGCGCGCTGCTCCGGTTCGCGCCCGAGAAGACTTGGGTTCACGCGTTCACCGACGGTCGCGACGTCTCACCGACGAGTGCCGTGCAGGACCTCGCCGAGCTTCCCCAGGACCGCATCGCGACCGTCTCGGGCCGCTACTACGCAATGGACCGGGACCATCGCTGGGACCGGACAAAGCGAGCCTTCGATGCGATTTGTCTCGGTGAGGGAGACATCGCCGACGATCCGATCGACGCCGTACGGCGTAGTTACGAACGTGGGGTCACCGACGAATTCATCGAGCCCGTCGTCATACGCGGCCGTCCTCGGCTGCGTCCGGAGGACGCCGCCATTTTCTTCAACTTCCGTCCCGACCGTGCGCGGCAACTGTCCGAGCTGCTGCTCCGGAACGGCTTCGACCTGACGACGATGACGCGCTACCGCCAGGATCTCGACTGTCCTGTCGTCTTCGCCGAGCAGGAGGTGCAGGACACGCTGGCCGAGCTGCTCGCCGAGCAGGGCGTCCGCCAACTCCACGTCGCCGAGACCGAGAAGTACGCACACGTCACCTACTTCTTCAACGGCGGCCACGAGGACGAATGGTCGGGGGAGACGCGCATCCTCGTTCCGAGCCCGCGGGACGTGCCGAGCTACGACCACAGGCCGGAGATGTCCGCCCGCGAGGTGACGGAGAGGTTCTGCGCCGAGATCGGGAACGGCTACGGGTTCGCGATCGTCAACTTCGCCAACCCCGACATGGTCGGGCACACCGGCTCGATCCCTGCTGTGACGCGGGCGCTGGAGACGACCGACGACTGTCTCGGCCGAGTCGCCGACGCCGTTACCGCGGCGGGCGGCGTCTGCCTGATCACGGCCGACCACGGCAATGCGGAGCAGATGCTCGAGCCGGACGGCGTCTCGCCGCACACGGCCCACACGACGAATCCGGTGCCGCTGATCGTCACCGAACGAGGGGTCTCCCTCAGGGACGGCGGGGAACTCGCCGACCTCGTTCCGACGACTTTGGAGCTTCTCGGTTTGACGAAATCCTCACAAATGACTGGTCACGAACTCATTTAGCGGGATAAGATTCCGCGTCCCGTGTCGCTGGCTCAGCCTGATCTAGGTGTTCTGCGGAAGGCGCAGCGGGGAGACGAGAGAGCCTTCTCGATCATCCTGCGCGCCTACGAGACGCCCGTTTTCAACTACGTGCTGCGGCTCGTCGGCGACAGGTCGCTGGCCGAGGATCTGACGCAGGAGGTCTTCCTCCGCGTCTTCCAGGGTCTTTCGACGTTCTCGCTCCGATCGAAGTTCACGACCTGGCTGTTCCAGGTGACGAAGAACCGTGTGCTCGACGAGTTGCGCGCGAACGAGCGCAGGCCGCGAGCCGTGGTCGCGCTCGAGGACGTGCCGACACTCGAGGTCGTCGACCAGCCGATGGAGCGGCTGGAGGCGATCGACGCGGTCTGGCGCGCGGTCGAGGCGCTGAACGTCGACCTGAAGATGGCACTGCTGCTGGAGATCACGCTCGCCACGGTCAAGTGGCGTATCTACAAAGCGCGCGAGGAAGTCCAGCTCGCGCTCGCCCGCGAGGGCATCACATTCGGCAAGGACGCCGAGCCGGCCGAGACCGTCGGCGTCGAGTCTTAGCGCGCGTCGCTGAAGAAGTCGAGCGGGTGCGCCTCGACATACGCGCGCAGCCGGCGCTCGAGCAGCTTGTCCCGTTCGTACCAGCCGTCGTCCAGCTGCGTGAGGGTCGTGGTGGTGCGACGGGAAAGCGCGGCGCGGAGGAGGTCGGCGTGCACCGGCGAGCCGATGCGTATCGAGGCCGCGATCGCGTCGCGCACTGCATCGGCGCCCTCGTTTGCAAACAGCTGGTCGAAGCCACCGTTGTTGATCTCACCATCTGCAATCATGAGTGCGGCGAGCGTTCGCTGTCCGAGCGTCGCGTCTTGCGGAAGCTTCCCGGAGGCGTCGGACGCATCGATCAGCACTCCCCAGAGATCCTCAAGGAGATTGGGGCCGGCCACCTGCGACCGAAGGACGAGCAGCCCGCGGCGCGTTGGAGGCGCCGCGTTGTTGAGGAGCCACGCTTTGAGGCGAATCTTGGTGCGGAACGTCGGACCTGCGGCGTACGCATTGACCGTCGACAACAGCGACTCTTGCAATGCTGCCGGGACACGGTGGGCGTTAATCGCGGCGATCGTGAGCTGTCGAACACGAGCCGGCTGATCGAGTTGCAGCACGAGCGAGCCCTTGCGCACGTCTTCGAAGTGGCGCTGCTGGATCGGGATCGCCCAGTCGCAGAGCTCACGCAGCTCGGCGTTGCCTGCGCGCTGGTTGAGCGTCTTCAAGACCTCCCAGTGGCCGACCTCGCCGGCCTCGGCCATCGTCAGGAACTCGAAGCCGTCGAGCGCGTCCGCCCCCTCGTCGAGGTAGTCCTGCATCATCTCTGTCGCCTTCTCCTTCGCCTCGCGCGCCTCGGCGAGGATCGCCGTCTTCTTGCCCTCGAAGCCCGACGCGACGTCGGTCGCGCGGTCTTCGGTCTCCTTGGCTTCCGCGTGCATCTGCTGCAGCCGCTGCTTCAGCTGCTCGTCGAGATCGTCGAGCTTCTGCACCTTCTCGGTGGCGCCCTGTGCCGCCATCGCGAGGCCGAGAACCTCGCCGAGCTTCGATTCCAGGTTGCTGAGCTCTGCCATTCCGTGACCCCCTCGTGGTGTGTTTCACGCTCCGTGTGCGAGCCGATCCGCGAGCCCCTCGGGAAGCCCGGCCTCGCGAATGTCCGCCTGCGTCTTCTCGATGGGATATGCGACGCGGTGGAAGCGGGCAAACCTCGCGTCGAGATCCAGCTCCAGCCACGCTGCGCGTCCGTCACCATCCCGTGGCTGACCTACCGAGCCCGGGTTCAGAAGCCAGCGCCCGTCGGCCAGATCCAGCTCGGTCCCCGCCGCAGCCGGGGCGCCGTTCAGCTCGTCGTCGATCCAGAGGGCGACGTGCGAATGTCCGACGAGGAGCAACGGCTCGTCGGTCGCCTGAAACGTCCACCAGGCGGCTTCGCCCGAGAGGATGTACTCCCAGACCGGATCCCGCGCACTGGCGTGGAAGAGCGCGACGTCGTCCCGCCGTGCGGTCGGCTGGAGCGAGGAAAGCCACTCGCGCCACTGCGGCAGAAGCTGCTGCTGCGTCCACAAGGCGGCGTCCCGCGCGTCGTCGTTGAACTCGTCGATGCTCAGGCCTCCGAGGACGACGAGGTCGTGATTGCCCACGAGGCAGAGGTCCGCACGTTGCGAGACGAGCTCGCAACAGCGGTTCGGCGCAGGCCCGTAGCCGACCGTGTCACCCAGACACCAGATCTCGTCGGGCGTCGCCGCATCAACGGCAGCGAGCACCGCGACGAGCGCGTGCTCGTTACCGTGGATGTCTGAGATGACGGCGACGCGCATCGGGCGGACGGCAACGCTAGTCGCTTTCCTCGGCGCCTGGTCCGTCTGCGCGTGGCTCCTGTGGCGCACGAGCGTTCCCGAGCTGCACCTGAACGTGGATGCCCATCGCTGGTTCAGCGACGCGCAGATCGCCCGGTCACAGCGCTACGAACGCTTCGAATACGTGGTCTGGGCGCTGCACCTCGCCGCGACGATCGTCGCTCTGCTGGTTCTGTCGCGGCGCGCGCCGCGGATGGCGCGCTCGATCGGGCTGGGGCCGGTCGGCAGCGGCGTGATCGTCGGGATGGTGATGCTCGTCACCCTCTGGGCCGTCTCGTTGCCCTTCGGCTTCGCCGAGCAGTGGTGGGAGGCGCGCCACGGCCTTGCGCCCAACGACTACTTCTCGTGGATCGTCGCTCCCTGGGCGTCGCTGTCGTTCGAGGCGCTGTTCGCGCTGATGACGATCGGGATCGTCATGGGGCTGGCGCGGAAGCTCGGCCGCCGTTGGTGGATCGTCGGTGCGCCGGTCTTCGCTGCGCTCGCCGCGACGTTCGGTTTCCTCAGCGGCTACGTGTTTGCCGTCGGCACGCATTCGGTCCGAAGTCCGCAGCTGCGCACTTCGCTGACCGAGATCGCACGTGCAGAACACGTCGACGGAACGCCGATCAAGGTGCAGGACGTGAGCGCATACACGAGACAGGTCAACGCCTTCGCGGTCGGCTACGGCCCATCGACCCACGTCGTGCTGTGGAACACACTGGTCGAACGATTCGACGACGACGAGGTCCGCTTCGTCGTCGCGCACGAGCTCGGGCACGTCTCGCACCGCCACATCCTCAAGGGTCTCGGCTGGTTCGCGCTGTTCGCGTTGCCGATCGCCTGGTTCGTGACGTGGGCGACGCGCCGTCGAGGCGGGCTTGCGAACCCCGCCTCGCTGCCGCTCGCACTGCTCGCGCTCACGGTTGCGGGCCTCGGAACAGCGCCCTTCGAGAACGTCGTCTCACGACGCTACGAGGCGGAAGCGGACTGGTCGGCACTGCGCGCCACGAACGACACGCGCGCAGGCGACGAGGTCTTCAAGGCGTTCCAGCGCACGAGCCTGCAAGACCCGAGCCCACCGCACTTGGCCTACCTGTGGCTGCAGACCCACCCGACGCTTGCGCAGCGGCTGGCGATGGTCGACGCCTACCGCGCCCGGGCGCGCTAGGACCCTTCCGAACGGGGCGGGGCCTCCGGCAGGTTGCGAATCCCTTCCGTCGTCGACCACTTCGAGTACGAGTCCTGCATCGCGTCGAGCAGGTCGCGCATGAACTTGTGCGAGACGTTGACGCGCGCGACGACGACGCCCGGAACGTCGCCCTCCTCGACCTCGTGGTCGACGCGCGCGAAGGTGAGAGAGAACTCGAACGGGGAGAAGCTGATGTTCGCGAAGTTCGCGTACACCCCGGCCATGTTCTCGGGATCGATGTGGATGTTCAGCTGCCGGTCAGGGGTGCCTTCGTCCACGCGCCTACGATACACACGTGGGGGACCACTTCACGCTCGGCCGGATCGCCCGTATCTATGCCGCCGCAGCGTCACTGCTCGTGGTCGGAACGGTCGGCTTTCGGCTGATCCTGCACGAGAGCTGGCTCAACGCGTTCTACCGCACGGTCGTCACGTCGACGCTGAACGGGCTCGACTCGCCGCCGGAGGGCGCCTGGGGCCGCCTCTGGACCGTCCTCATCGTCCTGGGCGGGGTCACTATCTTTGCGTACGTCGGCGCCGCGGTCGTCGAGGCGATCGCGGGAGGCGTCCTCACCGGGGCGCTGGCGGAACGGAGGAGGCGGAGAGCGATCGAGAAGCTGCGCGACCACTTCATCATCTGCGGTTACGGCCGGGTGGGCCGGCGCGTGGCGCAGGAGTTCCGGGCGGCGGGCGTGCGCTATGTGGTGCTCGACTTCAGCGCGGAGGCGATCTCTGCGGCACAGGAGCGCGACGACCTGTTCATCGAGGGCAATGGCACCGAGGACGAGGATCTTCGCGAGGCCGGTCTCGAACGCGCACTCGGCCTCGTCGCGTCCTCGGACTCGGACGCGGACAATCTCTACATCACGCTTTCTGCACGGAACGCTCGGCCCGAGCTGACGATCGTCGCCCGCGCCTCCGACGAGGACGCGGAGAAGAAGCTCAAGCTGGCGGGCGCCGACCGGGTTGTCACGCCGTATTCGACCGCCGGGCGCGTGATGGCGCAGCTCGTGCTCAAGCCGCAAGTGACGGCCTTCCTCGACGTGGTCACGACCGCGAGCGGCGACGATTTCCTCCTCGAGGAGATCGAGGTCAAGCCAACCTGCGCGCAGGCGGGACGCACGATCCGCGACATCCGCGTCCGCGACGAGACCGGCGCGATCATCGTCGCGCTGCGCAAGCGCGACGGGACGTTCGACACGACTCCCTCGCCGGACGAGCGGATCGAGGTGGGCGACGTGCTGATCGGCGTCGGCACTCCCGAGGAGATTCGCGCTCTCGAGGACCTCTTCGCGCCGCGGGAGGCCGTTGCCCGCTGATCCGGTCGCCCAGCTCGCCGCGGAGATCAGCGAGCTCGCGGGCGCGCCGGTCGAGTTGGAACGGCCGCCCGAGCCCGAGCACGGTGACTATGCGACGAACGTCGCCCTGCAACTCGCCGGGCGAGAGCGGCGGCCGCCGCGCGAGCTCGCGCAGGAGCTGGCGGAGCGCGTTGCCGGTCTGGAGGCCGTCGCGCGGAGCGAGATCGCCGGACCCGGATTCGTCAACGTCTGGGTGACTGACACCTTCCTCGCCGACGCGGTCCGCAGCATCGGCTCCGACTTCGGCTCGGGCTCGACGGAGCGGCGCGAGCGCGTGCAGGTGGAGATGGTCTCTGCGAACCCGACCGGGCCGGTCACCGTTGCGTCGGCTCGCAACGGCGCCTATGGCGACTCCGTCGCGCGGCTGCTCGAGTACGCCGGCCATGAGGTCGAGCGCGAGTACTACTACAACGACGCGGGCGCGCAGATGGAGAAGTTCCGCGCTTCCGTCGAGGCCGTCCGCCGAGGCGAGCCGGTCCCCGAAGACGGTTACCACGGCGACTACGTCGCTGAGCTCGCGCAGCTCGAGGGCGATCCGGTGCCGGAGATGCTGCACCGGATCGAGGAGACGCTCGAGCGGTTCCGGATCCATTTCGACACCTGGGCGCTGCAGAGCGAGCTGCAGCACGATCTCCCGGAGCTCCTCGACCGGCTGCCCACCTACGAGCGGGACGGCGCCCTCTGGGTGCGCTCGACCGACTACGGCGATACGCGCGACCGCGTCCTCGTGCGCTCGCCCGAACGTGGCGGGACGCCGACGTACGAGGCCGCCGACATCGCGTACTTGCGCCGCAAGCTCGAACGCGGCTTCGACCGTGTGATGTACATCCTCGGCGCGGATCACTTCGACGTCCGTGGTTGGTACGAAGTGATCGCGAAGATGCTCAGCTACGACCCCGCGCGCATCGAGGTGCTCCTGTACCAGCTCGTGCACCTGACGAGGGGCGGCGAGCAGACGAAGATGTCGAAGCGGCGAGGCGACGTCGTCTTCCTCGACGACTTCATGGACGAGGTCGGTGTCGACGCGGCCCGCTGGTACCTGATCAGCCGTGGACCCGATCAGACGATCGAGATCGACGTGGATCTCGCCGCCGCTAGGACGCAGAAGAATCCCGTCTACTACGTGCAGTACGCGCACGCGCGCATCGCCGGCATCCTGCGCAACGCGGCCCGGGAACGTGGCTCCGAGCCGCAACGTCACGAGCTGGAGCCGGAGGAGCGTGACCTCGTGAAGCGGCTGCTCGAGTTCCCCGGTGTCCTGCGCGAGGCGTCGTTGCGCCGCGGGCCGCAGGCGGTGCCGACGTATGCGATCCGCGTCGCCGACGACTTTCACCGCTTCTACCACGAGCATCGTGTGCTGGGCTCCGAACAGGAGGAGTTCCGGCTCGCGCTCGTCCTCGCCGCGCAGCAGGTGATCGCACGCTCTCTCGATCTGATCGGAGTCGAGGCGCCCGAGCGGATGTGACTATTCCCGAAGCGCACGCAGGGAGCGGACGACCCAGCCGTCGAAGCGGAGCAGATCCCCGAGGTCCCGCGGGGTCGGATGGGGAATCGCGTGGTCGAGCGTCGACGTTGCGGTGAGCCGGGCGTCCGGGATCGCGCGGACGAGTGCGCGTGACTCGGCCAGCGGGAAGTAGATGTCGGTCCGCGCCGATGCGAGCTCGACCGGGGCGGCGATCGTCCGTGCGCGGCGGAGCGGCGAGAGGCGGTCGAGCTGTGTGCGGAGACGCGGCGGGAGGTGCGAGTACGCGTTCTCGAAGCGCGCGGGATCGCGGTTTCGAATCACGCCGAGGACCGCCTGCACGGCCGGCGACTTCGCGCGGGCGCCGGCGAGCACGGCGAGCGGGTCGTCGCGGTCGTCCGGAACGCGCTCGACGAGGCGGAGGAGCCGGTCCTGTTCGGGGCTCGACGGGAGGCCCGCGAACAGCGACCGTGCGACTGCCAAGCCGAGGTAGTCGTCGACGGCGTAGCGGCCCGCGGGCCCGAAGCCGGTCGTCGCCAGCTTGACGACCTGCTTCAGGCGTGCGTACGGCGCGATTCCGCAGACCGCGGTGACACGGCCGACGAGGCGCGGGTCCTCGGCCGCCAGCAGTGCGAGCGAGGTACCGACCGAGACCGAAACGAAGCCGAGACGGTCGCCGCGCGAATCGGCGCTTCGGGCCGCGGCATCCGCGACTGCGACCGTGGAACGAACCGTGCGCTGCGTGATCTCGCCGAGCCGCAGGCCCGGTAGGTCCGGGACGTAGACGACGAAGCCCGTGCGTGCAAGCCCTCGCGCCAGCTTCTGGACGTCGGGGTGCAGCCGACCCAGCCGGGTCGCACCGTTCACGAAGACGACCGCCGGCCACGGCGGATCGCCGCCCGGGCGAATCAGCGTCGTTGGGCGGCCGGCGACGATCGTCTCCTCCGCGTGCGGATCGCGTGTCAGCACCGCAGCCGTCCAGGTGAGGACCGGCGTGTGAATCGTCGTGCTGAGAACGACGACGGCGCGCGCCTGCGCGGCGACCCAGGCACGAAAGACGATGACGAGGACGGCGAGCAGCAGCGCCACGGCGGCGACAACACGCCGCGGCGTCACAGCCAGCCGAGCTCGCTGAACTGCGGCACGCCGCCCTGCCAGGCAGCCCACGCGCCGATCAGCGCGGCACCGATGAGTGTCGCCGCGGCGCAGGCGGCGAGTGTTCGCGACGGCCGGACGATCGTCCACGCGACGAACACGAACGCCGCGCCCAGCGTCAGGAACCAATCCTGGCCTTCGACGGTGTTGGTGAACAACGTCCAGCCGATCAGGAGCGCCGCAGCGAGCTGTGCACGCGTGGGCGACGCGCGCCGGGCGTCCGCGAGCGCGAATGCTGCCAGCAGACCGAACAGTCCGAGGTGCCACTCGAGGTGTCCCCAGCGCTCGTCCCAGAAATGGCGTACCTCCTCCGCACGTCCCGCGAGCTGGTGATGACCGATGTCGTTCGCCGCGAGGTGGATGCCGTGCCCGTCGACATACAGGATCGCCGACGCCAATCCGACGACGAGCGCAAGCGCCCGCGCGTCGCGCAGCGCGTACGCGGCCGCGCCGATGACGGCGAACGGCGTCACGAGGTCGACCCAGGTGCCGGCGTCGCCGATGAACGCGGGTACATTCTGGAAGACCAGCACGGCGATCGCAAAGGCAAGCAGCCGACTCACGCACCCTCAGCCTGCATGGTCGTGCGGACGGTCACGCTCGCCGCACTCGCCTTCGTGGTTGGCGGCTGCGGCGGAGCGAAGCATTCCGCGGTCCCTGCACCGACTCCGCTCCCGCAGCGCTGCTCCTCGCGAGGCCAGGACGTCGACGCGCGGACGCTCTGGTTCCGTTCGGCGGACGGCACGCGCCTCGACGGCGCGGTGTTGGGGCGGGGAGGGCGCGGTGTCGTCCTGCTGCACGAGTCGCCCGCGGATCTCTGCGACTGGGCGCCGTACGCGAAGACGCTGGCGGCGCGCGGTTTCCACGTGCTGCTCGTCGATCTGCGCGGCTTCGGACTGTCGAAGGGCTTCCCGAGCGGATCGCGGGGAGCGCGGGCAGACGTACGCGGCGCCGTCGACGAGCTGCGATCGCTCGGCGCGCGGCGCATCGCCCTCGTCGGCGCGTCGTACGGCGGCGCAACGGCGATGGTCGCGGCGCCCGCTCTCGGTTCGGAGATCGTCGGCGTCGCGAATCTCTCGGGGGAGCTCGTCCTGCACCAGGGCGGCGCCGACGAGCTGAATGCCCTCGCCGCGGTGAGGAGAATGCACGTCCCGTTCCTGGTTCTTGCCTCGCGCGACGATCGATATCTCCTGGGGTCGGAGGCGCGGCAACTCGTTCGTGCCGCGGGATCGAAGGAGAAGCAGGTCATCGTGTACCCGGGCTACCGGCACGGCTGGGACCTGCTCTACATGCCGCCGGTGCGGGCTGCAGACGCCGCGCTCGTCGCATTCCTGCGGCGCGTCACCGAGTAGGATTCCCGTCGTGGCGAGCGCTGCGGGGCAGCCGACGCGTACCGGTATACGGCCTGACCGCAACCTGGCGCTCGAGCTCGTTCGCGTCACCGAGGCCGCAGCCATGGCGGCGGGCCGCTGGGTCGGGCGGGGCGACAAGAACGCCGCCGACCAGGCTGCAGTCGATGCGATGCGTGCGATGCTCGATTCCGTGTCGATGGACGGCCTCGTCGTAATCGGCGAAGGAGAGAAGGACGAGGCGCCGATGCTGTTCAACGGCGAGGAGATCGGCGACGGCACCGGCCCGCAAGTGGACGTCGCGGTCGACCCGCTCGAGGGAACGCGACTGACGGCACTGGGGCAGCCGAACGCGATCGCCGTGATCGCAGTCGCGGAGCGCGGGACGATGTTCTTTCCCGGTGCGGCTGTGTACATGGAGAAGATCGCCGTGGGTCCGCTGGGCATCGACGTGGTGGACCTCAACGCCACGCCGACCGAGAACGTGCACGCGGTCGCGAAGGCGAAGGGCATCTCGCCGCGCGAGATCGCGGTGGTCGTGCTCGAGCGCGACCGCCACGACGCGCTGATTGCCGAACTTCGTGAAGCGGGCGCGAAGGTGAACCTGATCCGGGACGGCGACGTCGCGCCCGCGATTGCGGCGGCTCAACCTGGGACCGGTGTCGACATCCTCTACGGGATCGGCGGCACACCGGAGGGCGTGATCTCCGCCGCGGCGCTCAAGTGCGTGGGCGGAGGCATCCAGGGAAGGCTATGGCCGCGCGACGACGAGGAGCGGCAGAAGCTCGTCGACGCCGATCTCGATCCCGATCGCGTCTTGACGACGGACGATCTCGTAGCCGGCCACGACGTCTTCGTCGCCGCGACCGGCGTGACGAATGGCTCCCTCCTCCGCGGCGTCCGCTACCTCCCCAACGGGGCGATCACGGACTCGATCGTCATGCGGTCGCGCTCGGGCACGACCCGGCGCATCGAGGCGACGCATGCGCTCGACAAGCTCGAGCACTTCACCGGCCGCGAGTACCGGTGATTCTCGCCGCTACGTTGGGCGGAGAATTAAGACGGATGTAACGCTTGACGTTCTAGGGTGACTGCTCAGCGGTGCGTTTTCTCGTTGCCTTTCTTGCTCTTGCGGTGGTCGTCACAGGGACCGCCGCCGCCGCCGGACGCGGGCCGGCGATCCGGTACGTGGACGACCGGTTCGGCGCGATTCTGGCAACGCCGAAGAAGCAGGCGCTCTACTACTGGCAGGTCGAGAAACGCGCGGGTGGCAAGATCCGCTGCACGGGTGCGTGCGCCAAGCTGTGGCCGCCGCTGTATGCGAAGTCGACGGTTCCGAAGCACGTCGCGGGAGTCAAGGGCACGTTCGGCACGATCAAACGCCCTGACGGACGGAACCAGGTCACCTACAACGGGCTCGCCGTCTACACGTACGCCCACGAAGGACCGGAGCAGGTCCTGTGCGACAACGTGGACGGCTGGTTCGTCGTCCGTTTGCGCTAGCGAGCGATCAGGCGGGAACGGCCTCCTTCTCCATCTCCGGCGCGTACATCCCGGTGCGCGCGGCGCTGTTCATCTTCGCCCGGTGGTAGTACGCGCGGCGCGCGGCCTCGACGTTCTCCGGCTTGCCGCCCCAGGCCTTCAGCGCCGGCGCCTGCAGCGCGCGGCCGTACGAGAACGAGAGCTGCCACGGATGCGGACCGCGCTTGTTCATCGCGTTCAGGTTCGTCGTGGCGTCCTCGTCCGACTGTCCACCGGAGAGGAAGACGATCCCCGGCAGGGCCGCAGGCACGTGCCGGCGGAAGCACTTGAGCGTCCACTCGGCGACCTCGTCGGCGGACGCCCGCGGCGACGCGTCGTAGCCCGACAGCACCATGTTCGGCTTCAGCAGCGTGCCCTCGAGCCGGACCCTCTGGTCGAACAGCTCGGTGTAGACCGCGCCGAGCACACGGCTCGTGACGTGAAACGAGCGCTCGATCGTATGCGTGCCGTCCTGCAGCACCTCGGGCTCGACGATCGGGACGAGTCCCGCCTCCTGGCAGAGCGCTGCGTAGCGGGCGAGCGCATGCGCGTTCGTCCAGGTGCAGTAGTCGCTCGGCAGGTGATCGCTGATCGAGTAGGTCGCGCGCCACTTCGCGAAGCGGGCGCCCAGCTCGCGGTACTCGGCGAGCCGCTCTCGCAGACCGTCGAGCCCTTCCGTGACGGTCTCACCGTCGGCGTTGGCCAGCGGCTTCGCGCCCTTGTCGACCTTGATCCCGGGGATGATCCCCTTCGACTCGAGAAGCTTCGGGAACGGGGTCCCGTCCGAAGCCGATTGCCGGATCGTCTCGTCGTAGAGGATGACGCCGCTGATGAACTCCTCGGCGCCTTCGGTTCCGAAGAGCAGCTCGCGGTAGGCGCGGCGGTTCTCCTCTGTCGACTCGACCCCGATCGAGTCGAATCGTTTCTTGATCGTGCTGTCGCTCTCGTCGGCGGCGAGGATGCCTTTCCCCTCGGCGACGAGCGCCTTGGCGGTCTGTTCGAGGTCGCCCATGTCGTCGCTCCTTTGCCCTGATTTCCAGGGGAGTATCGCGCACTCAGCCTCCGTCCCGCAGCAGCCCCTGGACGGCATCGAGCTCCTGCCGGGCGGCCGGGACGATCCGGCCGGCGCTGATCCACCAGGCCGGATGCACCTCGCGCCAGCCGTGCTCGAGGTCGTCGACCCAGGGGCCGACGACGGTGATCCGCGTGCCTTGATCGGGAATCGGCACGCGGGTTCGGTCCTGCGGGATCACTTCGACCACGAGGTCGTCCTGGCCCTTCCCGAGCAGGCGAACGTCGTCGGGCCGGAGATCCAGATGGACGTCGCCGTCGTAGGGCTCGAACTTGACGCGCGTGACGACGCCGACAGCCACGACGCAGCGCTCACGCACATGGAGTCGGTCCGAGTGGTACACACCGGCCAGCGCCGGACCGTCTCTGCAGTTCGGCGAGGGCGGTGACCAGGCATGGCGCGGCCAGACGAGGCCCGCTGCGAGTACCAGCGCGAGCAGGGCGAGCACGATCTCGAGGCGCCGCATCGTCTCAGCGTGCCCGACGCGGCCGGTGCGCGAAAGACGCATTTCCGGCCATGTCGCTAAGCTGCGTCGGGTGCAGCTCGCACCCTGTGTCGTTGCGGCCGCGCTCGCCGCGGCGTTCGCGACGGGCACTGCGGGCGCGCACGTCGGCGACAGGGACGGGTCGACGCTCCGAGGTCGGGCGCTCGCGCTTCGCAACGCCTCGCTCGAGACGGCGAAGCTCGACGACGCTCTTGCCCGTGCCGCCCGCGACACGCCTCGCGCCCGCCTTCAGGTCGTCCTCGTGCCTGCGGGCTCACGAATCGTCGCGGCGCGGCGGGCCGTCGGGCGCCTAGGTGGTCGCGTCGAGCTCGTCTCGGCCGGGCTCGTCCTCGCGCGCGTTCCGGCCGGCGCGTTGACGCGCCTCTCCCGAGACTCATCGGTACGGCGCGTGCACATGCCGGTCCGACCGGCAGCGGCGTCGATCACCGACGAAGGCGTCGACGCCACGAATGCGACCGTGTGGCACGCGGCCGGTTTGACCGGCAAAGGGGTGAAGGTCGCGATCATCGACGACGGATTCGCCCACCTCGCGGACAAGCAGGCTGCAGGGCAGGTCACTGCGCGCACCACCGCTGTCGATTACTGCAGCGGGCACATCGACGTCGACCAGCACGGCACCGCGGTGGCGGAGATCCTCAGCCAGCAAGCGCCGGACGCCGAGCTCTTGCTCCTCTGCGTCGACAACGAAGTCTCCCTCGACGCGGCCGAGAAGTACGCCAAGGCGCACGGCGCGTCGATCATCACCATGTCGCTCAGCTGGTACGGAACCTGGAGCGGCGACGGCCAAGGGCCTGCGGGCACTCCCGATGCGACGGTCGCCGACGCCCGCGCTGCCGGGATCCTCTGGGTCAACTCGGCCGGTAACGACGGCGTCAGCCACTGGACGGGCACCTACGCGGACGGAAACGGCGACGGCTTCGCCGACCTGGGGCCGAACGCCGACGCGACGGACACGTTCCTGCTGCCGCCGGGGAATCTTATCTGTGCGTTCCTGCGCTGGGACGGCTGGCCCCACGCGACGCAGGACTACGACCTGTATCTCCTGCGCGAGCCGAGCCGCCAGATCATCGGACGCTCGGTCAACAACCAGCACGAGCTCCACGACGCGGGGCACGAGGAGCTGTGCGGCGTGAACGCGAGCTTCGGCACGCTCTCGGTCGGGATCGCGATCATGACCGCATACCCGAACCAGGGGCCGTCGCCGACGTTCGATCTGTTCGTCGAGGGAGAGCCGTTCTCGCTGAGACTCGAGTACGCGACCCTCGGCCGCAGCATCAGCGATCCCGCCGCAGCTCCTGGAGCGGTCGCCGTCGGGGCGATTTGCTGGCAGAGCAGCGCGCTCGAGTTCTACAGCTCGCAGGGACCGACGGTCGACGGGAGACTGAAGCCCGACCTCGTCGCTCCCGACAGCGTCTCGTCGTCGACGTACGGCCAGTTCACACGCTGCGGCGGCAGCGGCTTCGCCGGGACGTCGGCCGCCGCGCCGCACGTGGCCGGCGCCGCGGCGCTCGTCAAGCAGCGCTCGCCGAGCTTCCGCGCCGCGCAAGTTCGGGCCTACCTCGTTGCGCATGCAGGCGATCTCGGCCCACCCGGTCCGGACCAGGGCTTCGGTGCCGGACGGCTCCTGCTGCCGGGGGTCGAGACGCCGACCGTCGACGCCGTGACGATCAAGAACGTGCGCGCTCGGCAAGCCCGCGTGACCGTCGCAGTGTCGACGAAGGATTCGGACCTCCAGGTCAAGCTCGAGTACGGACGGACGCAGCGCTACGGCTCGTCGACCACGGCGCAGCTCGTCTCCGGCGCGCAGTCGCGCGCGACGGTCACCCTCTTGCTGAACGGACTCCGGCCGGGAGCGACGTATCACCTTCGCGCGGTTGCGGCGAGTGCCGTCGGCACCGCGAAGGGGTCCGACCGGTCGTTCCGGACGGTTCCCGCGGCGCGCTGAAGCGGGTCGCGACGCGGATTCGGCGCGGGGACCCGGCGCTAGAATCCGGCCTGCGCGGACGTAGCTCAGTTGGTAGAGCACTGGCTTCCCAAGCCAGGTGTCGTGGGTTCGAGTCCCATCGTCCGCTCTTTTTGCGGAAGCGCGCTGCGCGCGCCCGCGGGTTGGGGGCTTGTGCCAGGTTCCTTGGGAGGGCCTGGGGTTCTTCGGTGGGTAGGGACTAAGGGGTCCTCGCCGTGGTGCGGGTGATGCCCTTTGGAGGAATCCGGGCGACGGAGTCCGAAATCGCGGCTACCGTGTCCGTCGCGACCGCTTTTTACTGTTTACAAACTTAAGTTGCCTAGCCGGCCCGCCGATGCCTTGCTCATGATCGCCCGCCTCCTCGCCACGTTCACAGCGGCCGTTGCCGCACTCGCCTTTGCCGGCTCGGCGCTCGCGAGCGCCCCGTTCTGGACGCAGAAGCCCGATCTCTCCGTCCAGGACGGCCGCCTCTACGCCGCGAACGGCGGCTGGGGCTCGTACTCCGGCCCCGTCACGAACTACGTCTTCCGCTTCGTCCGCGACGGCGCGACGGTGCAGGGGCCCGACAGCGTTCCGTCGTCGACGCCGCCGAACGTGATCCCCGCGAACACGTATCCCGACGTCCCCAACGCGATGTACTACACGCTCACCGACGCCGACAAGGGGCATTGCTTCGTCGCAGAGGTATGGGGCGGGATTCGCTCGCGCTACGTGCGGCAGGACGGCACGGTCGCCTACGACGTCTGGGAATGGGGCTCGCAGAGTCTTTCCGGCGAGTCGTCGACGACGAACCAGGTCTGCATCGGCGGTGCGGCCCAGGCGCCGCCCCCGCCTCCTCCTCCGCCGCCGCCGCCGCCGCCGCCTCCTCCTCCTCCGCCGCCGCCGAAGCTCGTCTTTGTCGCCGTCCCGGCAGTCAAGGGCGTCGTCGGCGTCGCCTACACGGGACAGTTCGGCGTGCAGAACGGGACGAGCGTTTCCTACGCGGTCACGTCCGGTTCGCTTCCGGCGGGTCTCGCGCTCTCGACCGGCGGTCTGATGAACGGCATTCCGACGAAGGCAGGCATCTATTCGTTCACCGTCCGCGCGAGCGACTCGGTGGCCACGGCCACGGAGGGCACGTTCACCGTGCAGATCGATGCGCCGACTCTCGTGCTCGCTCCGCAGATCCTCCGCGGCGGGCGGGCGAACCAGCCGTACGCGCAGCAGCTGACCGTCGTCGGCGGCTACGCGCCGTACACGTACAGCGTGCTGCAGGGAGCGCTGCCGAAGGGCATGACCCTCTCCCCGGACGGCCTGCTCACCGGCACGCCGGACGCTGCCGCCGGGAAGTACACCTTCACCGTCTCCGCGACCGACAAGTACGGGCTGAGCGCACGGCTCGACCTCGTCTTCACCGTGCTCCCCCCGAAGATGGCGATCAGCACCGAAACGATCCCGAACGGCGTCCGCGGACGAGCGTACAGCGCAGCGGTGCTCGTGTCAGGCGGCAGCGAGCCATACGCGTTCGCGATCGTTGCCGGCGCACTTCCGCCCGGCGTGAAGCTCGGCAGCGACGGAACGCTCCGCGGCCGGCCCACGCGTGCGGGCAGCTTCGCCTTCACGGTGCAGGTGACCGACGCGAACGGCGTCACACGCGTGCACTACTACGGCCTGCGCGTCCGCCAGCCGGCGAAACGCTAGCCCTTGTAGCCGAGCACGACCTGGTCCGGGCGCGCTGCGAGACTCGCGTAGCTCGCGCCGAACACCGCCGTGAAGAGAAGTGCGAACGCGAGCCGATCCCCTGTCGTCGCGCCGTGTGCGGCGAGCGCCGACCAGCCGAGCACCGTCAGCAGGAGCCCGTTGCCGACGCGGGCGCCGATACCGATCGCGACCTGCTCTGCTCGACCGGTTTCGGCCACGTAGAGGCGCCTCAGCATCCAGGCGACGGCGCCGAAGAACAGCTGCAGGACGACCGCGAGCGTAGGGTCGACGCTCAGGCACACCAACGCGTCGCCGGCCAGGAGGGCGACGAGGCTGGTCGCGCAGGTCGCCGTCTTTCCCCGGCGCAGCAAGAGCGTCGGCTTGCCGTACAGCGCATCCCCACGTCGGTCGCGGAAGTCCTTGAGGACGATCCGCGCGAGGAAGAGGCAGAACAGCCCGGCCGCGAAGACCGCGTCGTCCACGGCGAGCGAGCCGCCTGCGGCGACGGCGCCGAGTCCGAACGGAATCAGCACATAGGCGACGGCGAGCACCACGTGCGCGAGCGAGGTGCGGTACGAAAGCAGGAGCGGACGAGCCGAGTAGGCAATGCTGATCAGCAGCGCCGATACGACGATCGCCACGCCTCGCAGGCCGAGTGGAAGCGCAGCGCCGAGCGCGGTCGCGCCGGCGAGCACGTGCAGGACGTGCAGCTCCCCCCGCGTCGCCGTGCCTTCCACGAGGGGGCGGCCGGCGTTGCGGGGATGGTTGACACGATCGATCGCCTCGTCCGCGAGGTCGTTGAGAGCCGTCGCAGCGACGTAGCTCGAAGCGAGCGCAAGCAATGCCAAGGCATGCCGAACGGACAACGCGGTGAGCCCGTCCGCCCGCGCGGCGCCGAGCAGCGTGAACATCGCAACCATCGCCGCGACGCGATACCGCAGCAAGACGAAGTAGAGCCGTGGAAGTCGCGTCACTTCGGCGTGACGACCTTTAGCGGCCAGATCGCCGTCAGCACGAGCACGTAGACGACCCAGAGCACGTGGTACAGCGCCAGGAAGTAGAGCCCGACCCAGAAGAAGCTGACGAAGACCGACGCATCGCCGACTGCACGCGCGCGGCGCGAGGCGGAGTCGAATGCCAGCGCGCCGAGTGCGGTCGCACCGGCGAGGGCGAGCCCGACGAGGACCGAGAGACCGGACGAGAACACGAAGTCGAGGTAGCTCCACCCCGCGGCGAGCGGAATCAGCAGCAGGAAGACGACGGCGGCGCCGCTTGCGGCGAGGAGGATCGTTGCCGCGATGATCGCCAGGACGACGTTGTGCGTCCGGGCGAGCCTGTCGATCGCACCGAGCTCCGCGAGGTGCTCGATGCGGTGGCGGAAGAAGCGGTAGAGCAGCAGGTACGCGGCGAGGTAGAGCACGAAGATCACCACCGCCGCCGTGCTCGCGTTGAACCAGTTGTCCGGCGTCACCCACGAGTCGAGGTCGTGTGTCCTGTTCACGTCGTAGAAGCCGCGGGGAGCGAGCGTGAACTTGACGAACACGACCAGTGCGTTGAAGCCGACGGTGAAGACGACGGCGGCCCAAGGCAGGCGGAGATCGAAGCGGAGCCCGAGAACCAGCGCGACCGTGCAGATCAAGCCGACGAGGACGCTGGTCGTGAGCAGCATGCGAACCGGCGGAACGTCACCGGTCTCTTTGACGCTGCGCGGGACCAGGCTGACCACGGCGATCGAGAGCGCACCGGCGGCCGCCAGCTTCAGCGCGAGTGGAGGCGTGAAGAAACGGTCGAGAGTCGACGGTTGCGACGACACGCGGTCCCAGTGAACCTCCTGCGTCGGACGGGAGCTCAGCTCACCCAGACCTCTGCGAGCCGCCGCCGTGTCTCGAGCAGGTGCTCGGGCAACACCTTCACGTCGGCGAGCACGGGCATGAAGTTCGTGTCGCCGTTCCAGCGGGGGACGACGTGCAGGTGCACGTGGTCCTCGATCCCCGCGCCCGCGACGCGGCCGAGGTTCCAGCCGAGGTTGAAGCCGTCCGGTCCGTACACCGTGCGCAGCGCCTCGAGTCCGCGTGCGGCGAGCGCGTGCACCTCGGCAGCCTCAGCGTCGTCGAGCGAGCCGAAGTCGCCGGTATGACGCGTCGGCGCGACCATCAGATGGCCGGAGGCGTACGGGAACTTGTTCAGGACCGCGAGCGCGCGCTCACTGCGCGCGAGCAAGAGCTCTTCCTCCGGCTCGCAGAAGATGCAGCGGTCCAGCTCGTCGGCTTGCTGGATGTATTCGAGGCGCCAGGGCGCCCATAACGGCTTCGGCACGGCGCCGTTCTACCGCATGCGTAAGGTGCGCGGATGCGCCGGGTGCTCGCGCTCCCCACGTGGCAGCTCCTGGTCGCGCTCCTCGGCGTCTCTGCGGCACTCCGTGTGTGGGCTGCGGACACGATCCCGACCCCGTGGATCGTCCCGGACGAGCTGATCTACGCGGAACTGGGACGCGCGTTCTGGCGCACCGGGCACCTGACGCTCTTCGGCCACGACACGCAATTCTTCTCCTTGTTGTCCCCTGTGCTCGCGGGTCTGCCGCTCTCGCTGGACGACCGCGAGGCCGGCTACCGGCTTCTGCAGGCACTCCAAGCCGTGGTCATGTCGCTCGCTGCGGTTCCCACCTATCTGTGGGCACGAGCGCTCGTCCCGCGCGGCTGGGCGCTCGTCGCCGCTGTGCTCGCGCTCGTCCCGCCGTCCCTCGCCTATGCCGGGCTGATCATGACCGAGGTCGCTTTCTACCCGGCCGTGGTGCTCGCGGCCTGGGCCGTGTGGCGGGCACTCGAGCGCCCCGAGCCCCGCACGCAGGCGTGGGCGCTCGCTTCCATCGTCCTGGTCTGCTCCGTGCGGCTCCAGGGCTTCGTCGTCGCGCTCGCATACCTGACGGCGATCGCGTTCGACCGCAGGCGCTGGCGGTCGCATCTGCCGGTTCTCGCCGGCTTCGCCGTCGTCGGCGTGCTGTGGTCCGCCTGGCAGCTGCGCCACGGCGGGCCGGTGACGAAGGTGCTCGGCGCGTACCAGGCGGCGGGGGAGGCGCACTATGCCTTCGGGGCGACCTTCCGTTTCGTCGTCTATCACCTCGCGGACGTCGTGCTGATCACCGGTGTCGTGCCGGTGCTAGCGCTCGGGCTGCTCCGAGGGCGCGACGTGCGACTGTTCCGTGTGTTGACGCTCGCGCTCACGGCCTGGCTCGTCCTCCAGGTCGGAGTCTTCGCTTCCCGCCACATCGGTCACACCGCAGAACGGAACCTGTTCGGGCTGCTCCCGCTGTACGGGATCGCCACCGTGACCTGGTTGGTGCGCGGGGCGCCTCGTCCACGTCGCGCGGTGGCGGCGCTCGGCGCACTCTGCGTGGTGCTCCTCGTCGTGTTTCCATGCGAACGGTTCGCCTCGCTGGCCTCGACCCCGTCGAACTTCACGCTCGTTCCGCTGCACCAGTTCGCGTCTCACGCGAATCTCGACCTTGTCGTGCCGCTGGCCGGCGCTGTGCTGGTCGCCGCGGTCGTCCTGTTGCCGCTCCGGATCGCGCGCGTCGCCGTGCCGGCCTGCCTCGTCGCGCTCGGCGTCGCGGCTTCGGTCGCGACCAGCCGCTTCATCGTCCGCGAGGCTCGGGTGACGCAGGCGATCGCGCTCGGCCCTCAGCGCGAATGGATCGATCCGATTGCCGACGCACCGGTCGCGTGGCTGTTCACCGAGGACGTGAGCTGGGTCAGCGTCTGGGAGAGTGCGTTCTGGAACGGCCGGGTGCGCGACTTCTACGACTTGCTCGGCGCGGTGGTCCCGGGCGGCCTGCCGCAGCGCTCGGTCGGGCCCTTCGAGGACGGCAGCCTGGTCCTCGCCGACGGGACGCCGGTGCTCGCGCCGTACGTCCTTGCCTCGCGAACGGTGCACGTCGACGGGTTCGTTCTCGGCGGCGCGCAACCCGGCTATCAGCTCTGGCGCGTGAACCCGCCGCTGCGACTGACGTCGTGGCTGCGCGGCGTCAACACGTCGAGCTACGCCCCGAGCGGACTCGTCGTGTTCTCCAAGTACGCGTGCCGTCCCGGAACGCTCGACGGGACACTGGTCTCCGATCAGGAGCGATTCGTCACAATCCGCCGGAACGGACAGCTCTACGAGCGCATCACCGTTCGGGCGAACGTCGCGGTGACGCTCGCGGTTCCGGCCAGAGTCCCGGAACCGGTAGGGAGTGGACGCTGCACCTTCACGCTGCAGGCGAACGGCCCCTTCTACGCCACCGGGCTCGCCTACACCTGACGGCGACATCCGCGTGCTCCGCCTTGGTTGACTATCGCGATGGGGAGAGCGCTGATCGCGTCGTTGCTGGCTGCCGCCGTCGTCGCGCCCGCGGCGCCTGCGGCGCCCGCGGCGCTGCCGTTCAAGGTCTCGGTGCAGTTCTCGAAGCGTTCGCCGAAAGCCGGCGCCCGCTGGGAGTACGCCGTCCTGGTCACCGACCGCGACGGAGTGCGCATTCCCGCGACCGTCTACCCGCAGGTCTTCGTCCGCGGTGAGGTGTTCGACACGCTCGGCGCGCACTACACGCTGCTCGGCATCGTCGACCAGCCCTACACCTGGTCGAAGCGCCTGCGCGGTCGGAGCGGAGTCGTCTTTCGCCTCACCGTCTACGCGGCGGCATCGCAGGTCGTGCTCAAGTACGCCGTGCGCGTCCGCTGACGCCTAGAGCCAGCGCTTGTACTTGAAGAAGCCGACCATCGCGATGATCGTCACGACCATCAGCCCGACGACGAGCCAGAACGCCGTGTGCGTCCCCTCGCCCGGGAACGCGACGTTCATCCCGAAGATGCCCGAGATCAGCGTCAGCGGCAGAAGGACCACGCTGAACACGGTGAGGATCCGCAGCACCTCGTTCTGGCGATGTGAGAGCACGGACTCGTTCGTGTCCTCGAGCGCCTCGACGACCTCCTTGTAGTTGTCGAGCAGGTCCCAGATCCGCTCAGCCGCGTCGACGATGTCGTCGAAGTAGAGCTCGAGCTCCTCCGGGAGAAAGCGCTCGACGTGCCGCTCGAGCAGTCGCAATGTCGGCCGCTCGGGCTTGATGATCTTGCGGTAGGAGATGATCTCCTGCTTCACGTTGGAGATGTCGCGCACGATCTCCTCGGACCGGCCCTCGAACAGCTGGTCCTCGAGCGTGTCGAGCTTGTGCGCGATCTTGTCCAGGATGGGGAAGCAGTAGTCGAAGAGGTCGTCGAGCACCTCGTACAGCAGCCGGCCCGAGCCTTTCGAGAAGAGCGACTGGCGCAGTACCTCGTCTTCCTCGCAGTTCCGGAAGAGCTTGGAGACGGGGTCGAGGCGGACGTTGGGGATCGTGACGAGGTAGTCCGGCCCGATGAAGACGTCGAGCTCGCCCGCGTTCAGGCGTCCGATCGACTTGTCGTAGACCGGGAAATGCAGCACTGCGAAGAGGTAGCCCTCCTCCGCGTAGTCGTCGACCTTCGGCCTCTGCCGCTTCGACAGCACGTCCTCGACGTCGAGCGGATGCCAGCCGAAGCGCTCGGCGAGCCGCTCGATCTCGTCTTTGCGCAGCGCGTCGAGGTGAACCCAGGTGAGGCCGGAAGCGGTGAGCTCAGCGGCGCGCGGCCGCTCGCGCGCGGCGCCGTCCGCCGACGTGCGACGACGCGTACCGGGACGCCGGATGCGAGGCAGGTTCGGCATCGGTACTGAGTGGGTCCTCGATCGTCACAGCCATCTCGTTCGACATCGTACCCAGGGTGCCTGCGTCCCTCACCTGAGGGACGCAACTTCAGTGCGCGTGCCGGATGATGGATGTTCGGTGTCAAGCTTGACTGCGGTAGCGCCTCTCCGGGTCGCGGCGTCTCGGCGTCTGCCCTTCTCGGCCGTTCTCGGCTGTGCGTGGCTGGCGGCCTACACGCTCGCCACGGCGCTCGCGCAATCGCAGCAGGCGCAGAACTGGGTCGCGGACGGCGCCTACCTCTTGCCAATCGCGGCAGCGGTCTGCCTCGCCCTGCTCGCGGCGTTCCGCTCGCATGCGCGCAAGAAGCCGTTCTGGGCGATCCTCGCGCTCTCGAATGCGTTCTGGCTCGTGGGAGAGGTGACCTGGAGCGTCTACGAGCTCGTCCTGAACCGGGAATCGCCTTTCCCCTCTGTTGCGGATGCGTTCTACGTCGCCTCCTACGCGCTCGTCCCCGTCGCGATCCTCGGTGCGTTCGGCGGCGGGTCGCTGCGGCAAATCTGGCGCAGCACCCTCGACGCTTCGATCGTCGTCGCGGTGGTGGCGCTGGTCGGCTGGTCGCTCTTGATCGGGCCGCAGCTCGAATGGGGGCTCTCGCTGAAGACCGCCACGGGGATCGCCTATCCGCTGCTCGGCGTGATGATCCTGATGCTCCTCGGCTCGGTCGGCGTGTTGGGCGTCAAGCGTGCGCCGCTCTCGATCGTGCTCGTCGGCGTCGCGTTCGCCGTCTCCGCGTTTACGGATGCGGCGTACACCTATTTCGTGGTCTTGCACGACAGCGTGAACGGCAAGTGGATCAGCATCGGCTGGCAGGCCGAGGCGGTCCTGCTCTGCATCGCGGCGACTGCGGCCCTCCGGCGTGAGCCCGGGCGCATCGTCCGCGGCGCGCGCGAGCGAGGGCTGCTCCTCGTGCTCGCGGGCGGCGTCGCAGCCGTCGCAGTGATCGCGCTCGACGCCTCCCGGGGAGGTCTCTCGACGACGTCGCTCGCCCTCGGCGTCGTCGCGGTTGCCGCCGTGCTCGTCCGTCTCTACGTGACGTCGCGCGAGAAGGACCGCCTCGCCCACCGGGTGGAGAGCGCGCTGGCGGAAAAGCAGCGCCTCGTCGCCGAGCTGCGGGAGCGCAACGACGAGCTGAGCGAGCAGACAGCCTTGCTCACCCAGAGCCTGGCGCTTCGCGAGCAGGTCGAACGAGAACGTGCGGACCTCGAAGAGCAGCTTCGCCACAGCCAGAAGCTCGACGCGGTCGGCAAGCTCGCCGGCGGGATCGCCCACGACTTCAACAGCCTGTTGATGGCGATCGGGGGCTACAGCGCCCTCCTGGTGGAGCGGCTCGACGGGGAGGAGCTGGAGGACGTGCGCCAGATCCAGTCCGCCGCGGAGAGGGGCGCGGTCCTGACCCGCCAGCTGCTCGCCTTCGGCCGCAAGCAGATCCTGCAGCCGCGCAGGGTCGAGCTGAACGAGGTCGTCGCCCAGACGCTGCCGCTGCTCCGGCCGCTGCTCGACAGCGACAGCACGTTGGAGTTCGAGCCCGCCGCCGAGCGCTGCGACGTCGACGTCGATCCCTTGCAGCTCCAGCAGGTGCTCGTCAACCTCACGCTCAACGCCCGCGATGCAATGGCGCGCGGGGGAACGCTCACGCTCGCACTCGAGCACGCAGACCTGTTCAGCGATTCGGCACGGTCGAGCTTGGAGCTCGCACGCGGCCGGTACGTGTGCCTGAGCGTGACGGACAACGGCACCGGCATCGACGCCGAGACGCGCCGGCACCTGTTCGAGCCGTTCTTCAGCACGAAGGCCGACGGGATCGGGCTCGGCCTCGCAACCTCGTACGGGATCGTGCGCCAGAGCGGCGGCGACATGCGTGTCGAGAGCCACCCCGGCGCCGGAGCTCGTTTCGAGATCTTCCTGCCGCGCGCGGACCTGCGGGTCGAGGCGCCGCGCCCCGTCCGCGTGGCGGGCCGCAGGACGGTCCTGCTCGCGGAGGACGAGCAGGTGGTCCGCCGCTTCCTGCGCCGCGTCCTCGAGGGCCTCGAGTGCGAGGTGCTCGAAGCCTCGGACGGCGAGGAGGCGCTCGCACTCGCAGCCGCGCACGCTGGTGCGATCGACGTGCTTTTGACGGACGTGGTCATGCCCGGACTGTCCGGGCGCGAGCTCGCGGAACGTCTCGGCGCCGTTCGCCCGGGGCTGAAGACGCTGTTCATGTCCGCGTACACCGACGACGCACTCGTGCGCCGCGGCGTCCTCGGCTCCGGGGCCGGCTTTCTGCAGAAGCCCTTCAGCGAGCTCCAGCTCGCGGCCGCGCTCGACGACGTCCTCGATCCGGCCTAAGCGGCCAGGTGTGCCGAAGGCGCGCGGAGTACCGCCTGCGGAAGGTGCCGCTCGAGCGCCAGGGCGAATCCGACCGCCGCGAGGTTCAGCGCCGCGGCTCCGGGCCAGAGGGCGTTGGGCGCATGCTGGAGCACGAAGCCGCCGACGGCCGGCCCGATGATCCAGCCGACCTGCCAGGACTGCGAACCGAACGCCATGTAGCGCCCGACGAGCCGGTTCGGTGCGAGGTCGGCGGTGAGCGGCCCGTGCACGATCCCGTGTAGGCACTCGCCGATCGCGAAGACGGCGACGGCGAGCGCCATCAGTGCGAATGCGCCCGTCGCGCTGAACCAGGTGCCGGCGGCGCCGACCGTCAGCATCGCGGTCGCCCAGATCACGCCCATCACCGCAAGCGCCTGCATGCGCCGGTGCCCTTCGGCCAGCTTCGCCACGGGCAGCTGTGCGAGCACGACGACGAGGGAGTTGATCATCCAGAGGATCCCGATCAGCTTCTCGTCGACACCCGCGTCGTTCTTCGCGTAGGGCGCGAGCAACTCGACGACGACGACCATTCCTGCCGTGATGAAGAGCGTGTTGACGACGACGTAGCGCATGAATGGTCGGTCGCGCAGCACTTCCGTGTACGTGCCTCGCTCGGGCCCGGCATGACGCGGGGAGGGGAGGAAGAGCGCCACCGCGGCATAGCTGAGGAACGTGCACGCGTCGAGCAGAAACAGCACGGTGAACGTCCGCGGGTGCTCGACGCGCGCGATCGCGCCGCCGGTGAAGCCGCCGAGCGCCACGCCGAGGTTCATCGTCAGCCGCTGCACGGCGAAGGCGTTGTGCCGCCGCCCGGTCGGTGCGAGGGCGGTCAGCATCGCGGACTGGCTCGGCCAGAAGGCGCCGCTGCAACTGCCCATGAACAGCTGAAGCGTGTACGCGCTCCACACGTCGTGAATCAACGGGAAGAGCGAGATCGCGGCCGCCATGCCGACGAGCGAGCCGATCAGGACGCGCTGCGGCCCGATGCGGTCGGCGAGCGAGCCGGCCAGGAATCCCGACAGCAACGCCGCCGCCGAGTTCACCGCCGCTGCGAGCCCCGCGAGACCGAGCGAGAGCCCGCGCACGTTGTGCAGATAGATGATCAGGAACGGGAGGACGATCCCGTTTCCGAACGCGTTCGTCAGGCCGCCGAGCTGCAGCAGCCAGACATCCCGCGAGAGTTGCGGGTCGAGGCTGCGGACGTACGCGCGCACGGCCGGAGGCTATGCGACGCGATCGTGCCTACAATCGGCCGATGCCCGGCCGGCTCGGGGTGCTGGCAGCGTTGGTCGTCCTTGCCGCCTCGTCGGCGGCATCGTCGTCGCCGCCGGCGGACGGCCGTACGGCGGCGCTTCAGCATGTGACCTTGTTCGGCGACTCCGTCGCCGAGGCCTTGCCCGACTACGATCCGGCGCGCAAGATCCTCATGGACGGCGTCGACCTGGAGTTCGAGGTCGAGCCGTGCCGCCGCGTCGGGCAGCTCAGCTGCCCCTTCAACGGCGCCCGACCGCCGAACGTGATCGACGTCGTCAACAAGCAGGGCGCGAAGCTCGGGCCAACGGTGATCGTCGCGGTCGGCTACAACGACTTCGAGGACGAGTACGCGCACAACATCGCGGATGCGCTGGACGCGATGAAGAAGGCCGGCATCAAGCGTGTGCTGTGGGTGACGCTGCGGGCGGCGCGCCACTCCTATCTGACGATGAACGATGCCATCGTCTCCGCGGCGGCAACCCACCCGTCGATGCTCGTCGTCGACTGGAACCTCTATTCGCGCAGCCATCCGGAGTGGTTCCAGCAGGACGGCATCCACCTCGGCCCCGACGGCGCCGTCGCGATGGCGACCCTGCTGCACACGACGCTCCTGGACCTCGGAATCGGAGGAGCACCGAAGGTCCTACCGCCGAGCAAACCGGTGCGCGTGACGACCGCACGGTTGCCCGCTGCGACGAAGGGCAAGAGCTATGCCGCGAAGCTCGCCGCGGCGGGCGGGCGTCCGCCGTACTTCTGGTCGCTGCCCCGAAGGCTGCCGAAGGCCCTGCGCCTGCGCTCGACGGGCTGGCTGTCCGGCATCCCACGCCGCCCGGGCACGTTTCGCGTCGACGTCCGCGTCAGGGACGCCGCGGGGACGGCCGCAACCCGTCGGCTCTCACTGCGCGTTCGGTCGTAGCGCCGGCCGACGGGGATGCTCTTCCCGACCGCCACCTTCGCCGTCTTTCTCCTCGTCGTGCTCACGCTGTCCTGGGCGCTGATGGATCGGCCTCGGGCCTGGCGGCCCTTCATGCTTGCGGCGAGCTACTTCTTCTACGGCTGGTGGGACTGGAAGTTCGTCTTCCTCCTTGCCGCGTCGACGCTCGTGAACCACGTCGCAGCCGTCGCGATCTGGCGCGCGCAGCGCCGGAGGCTGCGGAAGACGTGGCTCACCGCGGCAGTCGCCTTCGACCTCGGTCTGCTGGCGTACTTCAAGTACGCCGGCTTCTTCGTCAGCTCGGTCGACAACGCGCTGGCGCGGATCGGCGTCGCCGGTGCGTCCGCGGTTGTGAACGCCGCTCTCCCGGTCGGCATCTCGTTCTATACCTTCATGGCGATCTCGTACGTCGTCGACGTCTACCGGCGCGAGCTCGAGCCTTCGTCGTTCTCGCGGTTCGCGGTGTACCTCTCGTTCTTCCCACACCTCGTCGCCGGGCCGATCGTGCGCGGCCGGGAGTTGTTGCCGCAGCTGACGGCTCCCCGGAACACGCGTCGCGTCGACACGACGCGCGCCTACTACCTGATCCTGACCGGGCTCTTCCTGAAGGTCGTGATCGCGAACCACCTCGCCACGCATCTCGTCGACGACGTGTTCGCGGCGCCGAACCGTCACTCCTCGCTCGAGGTGCTCTTCGGCGTCTACGGGTATGCGGTCCAGATCTTCGCCGACTTCTGCGGCTACACGAACATCGCGATCGGCGTTGCGCTGCTGCTCGGCTTCGAGTTCCCGCAGAACTTCGCCGCGCCGTACACGGCGGTCTCGCTACAGGACTTCTGGCGGCGCTGGCACATGACGCTCTCCCGCTGGCTGCGCGACTACCTCTACATCCCGCTGGGCGGCAACCGAAAGGGACGGCTGCTCACATACCGCAACCTGCTCGCGACCATGCTGCTCGGCGGGCTGTGGCACGGCGCGGCTTGGACGTTCGTCGCCTGGGGCGGGATTCACGGCCTCGGGCTCGCGGTCGAGCGCCTGCGCCGGGATCTGCGCGCCGCCCGCGGACAGGGAGAGCCGCCGGATACGAGACTGCGCCGCCTCCTGGGCCGGGTCGTCACCTTCCACGTCGTCTGCTTCGCCTGGATCTTCTTCCGCGCGGATTCGTTCGAGCGTGCCGGCCAAGTGATCACCCAGCTCTTCAGCGCGTGGGGGAGGCCGTCGCCCCTCGTGACCGGCTCGGTCCTGCTGGCGATCGTCGTCGGCATCGGAAGCCAGTACGTCCCGCTGCGCGCAGTTGCCGCCGCGCAGGCCGGGTTCCAGAGACTGTCCGTCCCTGCTCAGGCTGCGTGTCTCGGGCTCGGACTGATGGTCGTCGACACGCTCGGCCCGCCCGGGGTCGCCCCCTTCATCTACTTCAGGTTCTGATGCGGTTGCTTCCGGCCACACGCGGCATCGTGCTCGCCTTCCTGGCGCTCGGGCTTGCTGCGCTGTTGAACGCGCAGGGGTTGCGGAAGCGCGCGGAGATCCAGCCGCAAGGCATGGGGCGCGACGTCGCGCTCGCGTTCACGCGCCCGCTCGCGCGTGTGAGCTCGGCGCTCTATCTCGACCGGCCGCGCCGCGCCCTCCAGGTCGCGATCGGGCGACGGGACCAGGATCGGATCGACACGAGGGTCGCATTCAGGCTGCCGCCGCCGGCCGGTCCGCTCCCGCATCCAACACCCCGAAAGACCAAGCCGCAAAGGCCCGCCCCGAAGAGCCCTCGCAAGCGCCCCTCCTTCGACCCGGCGCGCCCTCTGCGCGTTTGGGTCGCCGGAGACTCGCTCGTGCAGGTTCCGGGCGAGTCGCTCGAGCGGGCGACAGGTTCGCGCGCCGCGATCGAGATCCTCGGTGTCGAGAGCCGTCTCGGCACCGGTCTGGGTCAGCCCGGGGTCTACAACTGGTTCACGAGGATCGCGGACGCGATCTCGGACCTGCATCCGAACGTCGCCGTGCTCTCGTTCGGCGCGGACGACGGGCACGACTACCTCGGAGGCGTGCCGGCCGGGCGAAGGATCAGGAAGCTCGGCAGTCCGAGCTGGAACGCCGAGTACCGAAGGCGAGTCGACGGCGTCACCCGCGAGCTGAGCGCAGCGGGTATCTACGTCGTCTGGATCGGATTGCCGATTCCGGCCGGCCCAGGCTTCCGGCGCAGCTTCCCGATCGTCAACAAGGTGATCCGAAGCGTCGCCGCGGCGAACCCGCGCAGGTCGGCATACGTCGACACCTGGCACATGCTCGACAGCAAGCAGGGCGGATACGCGGAATACCTGCGCAACGAGAGCGGCCGGCTGGTGCTGATGCGGGCACGCGACGGCGTGCATTACCAACCGGCGGCCGGTGATCTGATCGCCCGCACGATCCTGCAGCGGCTGAACCAGATCTACGACCTGACGAGCTGGCGGCGGAGCCCGGCGGGAAGCGGCGCCGCCAGCTGAAGAGGACCCGAGGCCCGGTGAGGGCTCAGACGTTCAGCCGGAACACGAGCAGTTCCGTCGGCGGGCGCCTCGACGTACGCGTCGCGGTTAGCGTTCCGCGCACGTTGTCGTACAGCCCGGTGCCTCCCGTCACCGCGAGGTAGTAGAGACCGCGGTACTGGAGCGCACCGCTGACGCTCAACTTCCCTGCGGGTAGGAGATATGTCCCCGTACAGTTCCGGAAGTTCTGCCCGATGTTCACGCACACGAGCTGGCCGCGGCCGATCGGCCTCTCGCGCACGCCCTTGTTGTAGAGCTTGTAGCGCGTGATCTCCATGTCGCCGGGCGACGACCCGCGCGTGCCGACGTCGATCCGCGTGTAGTCGACCTGAACGTCGCTGATCCGAACCACGCCTGGGCCCTTCAACTTGCCGACGGGGACAGCGGCTTGGGATAGCACGAGCGCGCCCGCAGCCGCAGCGAGCACGATGCCCAGCCTCTGTGCCATTCCTGCTCCTTTCGGGTCGTGCCTCATGTCGCGTCGGGACCCCTGTCGGTGGGCACTTCGAACCAGAACGTCGAGCCGGTTCCGGTCTCGCTGTCGAAGCCGATGTTGCCGCCGTGGGCCTCGACGATCTCCCGTGCCAAGGCGAGGCCCAAGCCGGTGCCGCCGATGCCGCTGGCGCTGGCATCGCCCCGATAGAACTTGGTGAAGATTCGTTGTTGCTCCGCCCGGGGAATTCCCCGTCCCTCGTCTCGTACCTGCACGCGCACGACCCCGTCCTCGCGCTCGCCGCTGAGCCGTACGACGCCGCCGTCGGGCGAATATTTGATCGCGTTCGAGAGCAGATTGGCCAGCACTTGCCCGAGCCGGTCGCGATCGCCGACGATCAGGAAGGGCTCGTCGCCCAGATCGAGGTGGATCTCGTGCGCCTCGCTCTGCCCGGCGAAGAGCTGCGCCTGCTCCCTGAGCAGGGCCGCGAGATCGAGGGGCTCGAACGACATCTCGAGACGTCCTTCCTCGATGTGCTGCGCATCGAGGAAGTCGTTCAGAAGATCGGAGAGCCGGCGGCTCTGGGCGTCGACGATCTCGAGGTAACGCCTTCGTTCGCCATCCTCGAAGTCGCGCTGCAGGAGCAGGCTCGTGAAACCGAGCACGCTCGCCAGCGGCGTCCGGAGCTCGTGCGAGACGATCGAGATCAGCTCCGCCTTCAGCCGCTCGCTCTCCTGGAGCCGGGCGTTCTGCTCGGCGAGCTGTGCGTTCCGCTGCTCGAGCCGGCTGGTCATGTCGTTGAACGAGCGCGTCAGCTCGCCGACCTCGCCCGGCCCGGTCTCCTCGAGACGAGTCGCGAGATCGCCGCTCGCGACCTGGGTCGCCCCGGCGGCCGCGGCGCGCAGCGGGCGCGCGATCGAGCGGGCGAGGAAAACGCCGAAGAGGACGACCAGGAGGGCCGACACGGCGAGGCCGACGATCCCGCCGACGATTGCCTGCCGCGAGCGATCGTCGGCGGACGCAGTCTGCCTAGCGGCCGATTGGCTCTCGGCGTCGAGCAGGTCGCTGAACTGCTTGCGGATCGCGTCGATGCGGATCTTGTCCTCGTTCACCGCGTCTTTGGTGGTCGCAGCCTCCGGTGTGCTGCTGCGCGCGAGATTGACCAGATTCTTTGAGAACTCGTCGACGTACCGCCGGATCGAATCCACGAGCCGCCCCGCTTGGGCTTCCTGTGGGCTGCCCTCGAAAAGAGCCTCGAAGCCGCCGAGTCGGGCCGCGAGCGCCCGGCGGGAGCGGTCCCAGGAGGCGAGGATCTCTTGGTTCTGCGTCACTGCGAATCCACGAGTGCTCGTCTGCACGTCGAGCGCCAGCTTCTCGAGGTTGAGCGTCGCGACCGTGCGATGGTTTGCGTCCGTCTCGGCCCGCGTGGCGTCTCGCAGCCCTGAGACAGCCAGCACCAGTGCTCCGAAGACACTCGCGATGAGGAGTGCAAAGACGATGCTGGCGGCGACGAGCCGCGCTTCGAGCCCATGCAACATCCGGCTCACTTTGCCTCGTTCGTTCGCCGCGGTTGGGACCTGTGCCGTCGTCAACCGATGAGCTCCTCGACCGTGCCCTTCAGGTGCTCCGGCTCGAAGGGCTTCGGCAGGAACACGTCGGCGCCGGCCGCGGAGGCAGCGTCTACCGCATAGCTCCAAGCCGTGACCACGATGACGGGGATCTTGCCGTGCTCGGGATCGCGTCGCAGCTCGGCGAGCACCTCGAGTCCGTTCCGTCGCGGCAGCATCACGTCGAGCACGATCAGGTCCGGGGCCTCCGCTCGAATGAGCTCGAGCGCGACGTCGCCGTCCTCCGCCTCGACGTAGCGGTACGCGTCGCCGAGGACGGCCCGAATGAGCTCGCGCAGGCTCTCCTCGTCGTCGCAGACGAGGATCGTCTTGGTCTTGGTGAATGGCGCTTGCGGCTGCATCATCGGCCCCGGATCTCGGTCTCACGTTGCCCTCGCCGCAAATGCGCCCGGCAGGAATCGAACCTGCGACCTCGCGCTCCGGAGGCGCGCGCTCTATCCCCTGAGCTACGGGCGCAGGGGAAAACAGTTTAGCCCGGGACCAGGGGCGGTTCGCGTCCGAGGGTTGACTTTCCTGCCCGCGCGCCTAACGATTCAACTGCCGAAAGTCATCTTCTGTTCAGGGGGCTCTATGAAGCGGTTGGCAGGTCTCGCGGCATTCGCTGCGCTGGTGTCGGGCTTCGCTGCATCGGCGGCGTCCGCGGATCACTCTTGGAACGGGTACCACTGGGCGCGAACGTCCAACCCGTTCACGCTCAAGGTCGGGAACAACCTCACGACCGCCGATTGGGTCGCGCATTACCGCCAGACCCTTGGCGACTGGAGCCAGTCGACCGTCCTCGACCTCGCCGAGGTCCCGGGCGGGGCGCGGAACAAACAGTGCCGGCCGACCTCCGGCCGCGACGAGGTGTGCAACGGCAACTACGGTCAGAACGGCTGGCTCGGACTCGCGTCTATCTGGATCCAGTCCGGAACGCACATCACGCAGGGCACCGAGAAGATGAACGACACCTACTTCTCCTTGCCGCAGTACAACAACTCGGCGGAGAAGGAGCACGTGATGTGCCAGGAGATCGGCCACACGTTCGGCCTCGGCCACCAGGACGAGTCCGGGGCCTCCCTGAACACGTGCATGGACTACTACCACAACACTTCCGACTCGGACACGAAGTCGACCACGCCGAATCAGCATGACTACGACCAGCTCGTGTCGATCTACTCGCACACCGACTCGACGTCGACCGTCGGTGGTTCCGCGGGCTCACTGCCCGATGCGGTTCCGTCGTGGGCGGCGGCGATGGATCGCTCGCACTCGGTGTACATCGACCACCTCCCGAACGGGGTCGACCTGGTCACGTTCGTGATCTGGGCGAACCCGATTCACGGCTGGGGCGGATAGCGCGGAACGTCGAGGGGCCGGCGCAGAGCCGGCCCCTCTTCTCGTCCCCGAGTCTCTCCTTGTTTCAGTCGTGGCCCGGCGCGAGCGTACCGCCGTTCGCGCGGAAGAACAGCCACTGGTCCTGCATCCGTGCGGCCTGTCCGGCCGTGAACTGGTTGTAACAGGAGTCGTACGAGTAGTCCATGTAGTTGTGGATCGAGTCGATGCCCGGCTCCTTGCAGGAGTCCTGGCCCGATTGATTGCCCGAACGTGGGCCGGAGACTATCCCGCCCGGGTTGACGAATCACTATCCAGATAGGCTCGGGCGATGGAACTCCGTGCCGAGATCGTGACGCTGCGACTGGCCGAGACCTTCACGATCTCGCGGAGCTCGCAGGACGAAGCCGAGGTCGTCCAGGTCGAGGTCGAGCACGCCGGACAGACCGGCCACGGCGAAGCTGCGGCGATCGAGCGCTACGACGAGTCCGCGGAGTCCGCCCGGGCGTACCTCGAGGAACACGCTGAGCTGCTCGGCGAGGATCCGTTCGCGCTCGACGAGATCTTCGAGCGGCTGCCGCGGGAGCAGTTCGCGGCCCGCGCGGCGATCGATGCGGCGCTTCACGACCTTCAGGGTCGCTTGACCGGGCTCCCCGTCTGGCGCCTGCTCGGCCTGCGACGGAACGGCCCGCCGACGTCCTGGACGATCTGGCTCGGCGATCCGGACGACATGGCGCGGCGCGCGGAGCAGACGGTTGCGCAGGCGCGCTTCCGCCGGCTGAAGCTGAAGCTCGGCGCAGGCGATGGGCTCGACGTCGAGCGCGTGCGCGCGGTCCATAGCGTCACCGAGCTGCCGCTGCAGGTCGACGTCAACGAGTACTGGTCGCTGGACGAAGCGGTCGACTCGATCGGCGAGCTCGCGGGGCTCGGCGTGCAGTACGTCGAGCAGCCGCTCCCTGCGGGCGATCTGGACGGGCCCGAGCTGAAACGCCGCGCAAAGCTCCCGCTCTTCGTCGACGAGGATTGCCACACGCTCGCGGACGTTCCCGCATGCGTGGAGCGCGCGCATGGGATCAACATCAAGCTCGCCAAGTCGGGCGGCCTGCGCGAGGCGGTGCGGATGGCGCACGCGGCGCGCGCGCTCGGGCTCGGGGTGATGCTCGGGTGCATGGTCGAGTCGGGGCTCGGGATCGCGCCGGCTGCGCACATCGCGAGCCTGTGCGACCACGTCGACCTCGACGGCAACCTCCTGCTCGCGGAGGATCCGTGGCCCGGCGTCGAGTTGGTCGACGGCGTGCAGCTGCCATCGGACGCGCCGGGGCTCGGCGTGCAGCGCAGCGCGAGCGTCACGAGCGCCTGACGACCAAGACGTACGCTACGCGCATCGAAACGCGCTACCTGATCCTGGCGGAGGGCAAGTCCGGCGACCCGCACTTCGGCAAGACGGCGCGGGGCGTCATGCGCTACGCGCCGGAGAAGGTCGTCGCGCTACTCGACACGGAGCGCGCGGGGGAGACGCAGGAAGGCTGGCCGATCGTCGGCCGGGTGGACGACGCGCTGTGCTTCAACCCCAACACCGCGCTCGTCGGGGTGGCGACGCAGGGCGGCCGCTTCCCGCCTGCGTGGAAGGAGCTGCTGCGCGCGTGCGTCTCGAAGGGCTTGCACCTCGAGAACGGGCTGCACGAGTTCCTGACGAACGACCCCGAGCTGGTCGAGCTCGCGCGGCGCCACCGCGTCGAGCTCCGGGACCTGCGCAGGCCGCCCCCCGACCTGAGCGTGCCGACGGGCGAGAACCTCGAGCTGCCCGGGACGATCGTGCTCACCGTCGGTTCCGACTGCGCGATCGGAAAGATGACCGTCGCGCTCGAGCTGACGAACGAGGCGCGCCGCCGCGGCGAGCGGGCCGAGTTCGTGCCCACCGGTCAGACGGGAATCGCGATCGCCGGGTGGGGGATCGCCGTCGACGCGGTGGTCTCGGATTTCCTGGCCGGCGCCGCCGAGCGGCTCGTCCTCGAGGGCCACGAGCGGGGCGGCGAGCTGCTCTTCGTCGAGGGTCAGGGCTCGCTGCTCAACCCCCTCTATTCCGGTGTGACGCTGGGCCTCTACCACGGCTCGGCGCCCCATCTGCTCGTCCTCTGCCACAAGGCGTCCCAGCGCTACATCGAGGACGACGAGCGCTACCCGATCCCGCCGCTCTCCGAGCTCGTCGAGCTGCACGAGCGGATGTCGTTGCTCTCGCGCCCCGCCAGGGTCGCTGGAATCGCCCTGAACACGCGCGACTTCGACGAGGACGATGCGCGGGCGGCGATCGAGGCCGCCGAGGCGGAGACCGGCCTTCCGGCCACCGACCCGGTGCGGTTCGGAGCGGGCTCCCTCGTGGACGCGATCCTGGCTCAAGTCCCCGCCTGAACCTGCCGAAACCTCCGGTACGGTCATGGGGCATCTTCTGCGGTCACTCGCCCTGCTCGGGCTGCTCGTTGCGGCGCTGCTTCCTGTGCATGCCTCCGCGGCGCTGAAGCTCGGAGTCGCAGAGGACGCGCCCAAGGGAATGGACGACGGCGGCTCGGCGATGTTCCAGCAGATGCGGACCGTCGGGATGTCCGTGGTGCGGATGAGCGTCTTCTGGGACGAGACGCGGCCGACGCAGATCGTCGAGAAGGCCGCCCTCGACCGCGCTCTGCCGCAGGCTCGTGGTCGCGGTGTCCAGGTGATCCTGTCGATCGTCCCGCTGCACGGGAACGGCGTCACGCAGACGCCGAACGGCTTCAACCTGTTCGCGCAGTTCTGCGTCCAGGTCGCCCAGCGCTACCCGTACGTCAAGGACTTCATCATCGGCAACGAGCCGAACCAGCCCCGTTTCTGGCGACCACAGTACGACGCGAACGGCAAGCAGGTCGCCGCAGCGACCTACCTCTACGCGCTGATCCGCGCGCGGGACGAGCTGAAGGCGTACGACCCTTCCATCCACGTGATCGGCGTCGGCCTGTCGCCGCGAGGCAACGACGACGGCAAGGCACCTTCCAATGCCTCGACGTCGCCCGTCATGTTCATCCGCGCCCTCGGCGACGCCTACCGCGCAGCCGCACGCAATGCCCCGTTCGTCGACGACGTCAACTTCCATCCGTATCCGAATCCGCAGTCGGCCGGCGACCCGCCCGCGAAGGGACTCCAGTGGCCGAACGCCGGGCCGCCGAACCTCGACCGCCTGCAGCAGGCTTGGTGGGATGCGTTCCACGGTACGGCCCAGCCGACCTTCCAGGAGAACGGCCCGCGCGCACTCAGCGGCGCCGGCGGCTCCGTGCAATGGGTCTTCGACGAGAGCGGCTGGCAGACGTACACGTCGAACCTCGCCGCCTACACGGGCTCGGAGAACACGCAGACGGTCGACGAGAACACCCAGGCCCAGTTCTACGCTGAGCTGATCGGGCGTTACTCCTGCGACCCGCGCGTGCAGATGCTTCTCTTCTTCCACTGGATCGACGAGTCCGACCGCGACCGGTTGCAGACGGGTCTCGTCCGCGCCGACGGGACGTTCAAGCCGGCGCAGGCCACCGTCCGCTCGGCGCTCGGCGCCGGGTGCGCGACGGGCCCGGTGCAGTGGAAGCACACGCTGGGAGTGGTGGGGTCCAGCGTGACGTGGAAATCGTCGCCTGCCGGAGTCTTCGCGGTCAGCGCCGAGGAGGACTTCACCTATACGGCCAACATCGTCTCGCTGCTCAAGGGCGCGGCGAAAGGCTGGGGGACGCCGATCGCCTCGGTGCGCGGCGGCGGCAACGCCTACTGGAAAGCCCCTGTCAAGTTGCCACGCGTGAAGCTCAAGCGCGGGCGCTATCAGTACACCGTGACGCTCCGCTCGACGACGAACCCCGAGCGGACGACCGTCCTGACGAGCAAACCCTTCGCGCGCTGACCTGCTACAGCTTCCGGCGATGACAGACCCGCGGCTCGAGCGGCTCGCAGCGCTGCTCCTCGACTACTCGCTCGAGCTCGAAGCAGGGAAGGTCGTTCGCCTCGAGGGGAAGGACGCTGCTGCGCCGCTGCTGCTCGCGCTCTACGGAGCGGCGATCGAGCGCGGCGCGAATCCGTACACGTCGATCGCGCTCGAGGGGCTGGAGGAGCTGCTGCTCGAGGAAGGCTCGGAGGAGCAGATCGAATTCCTCTCGGACATCGAATGGGCGGAGGTGGAAGCCGTCGACGCGACCGTCACCGTCTGGGGGCGCGCGAACACGCGCTCCTTCACGCGGCTGGACGCGCAGCGCAACCAGAAGCTGGTCGCCACGCAGAGGAAGCTGAAGAACGCCTATTGGAAACACATCGAGGCGGGGACGAAACGATGGGTCGGCACCCAGATGCCGACGCACGCGCACGCACAGGATGCGGGCATGTCGCTGAGCGAGTTCGAGCAGTTCGTGTTCGGTGCCTGCCACGTGCTCGAGGGGGAGGACGCCGCGGCCTACTGGCGCTCGACGTCGGGGCTCCTCACGGCACGCGCGGGCGAGCTGACGGGAATGCGCGAGCTGAGGATCGTCGGCCTCGACACGGATCTGCGTCTCGCCGTCGACGGGCGCACCTGGCGGGCCGCCGACGGGCGCCTGAACATGCCCGACGGCGAGGTCTACACCAGCCCGGTCGAGGACGGAACGGAGGGAGAGGTGCGATTCACGTACCCGGCGATCTTCAACGGACGCGAGGTCGAGGACGTACGCCTCCGCTTCGAGGGCGGTCGCGTCGTCGAGCACGACGCCGCGCGCGGCGCCGACTTCCTAGGCGCCATGCTCGACATGGACGGCGGCTCGCGGATCCTGGGCGAGGTTGCGTTCGGCCTCAACTACGAGATCGACCGCTTCACGGCGGACGTCCTCTTCGACGAGAAGATCGGGGGCACGATGCATCTCGCGCTCGGCGCCGCCTTCGCGGATCTCGGCGGCCGCAACGAGTCGGGCCTGCATTGGGACATGATCTGCGACCTGCGCGCCGGCGGCGAGGTCTTCGCGGACGGCGAGCTGATCTGGAAGGACGGGGCGTTCCTGCACGAGCCGGCCGTGGGGGCGACGCGTGTCTGATCCGTACCACTCGAAGCTCGCGAACGTCCTCGTCGACCATTGCACGCACGTCGCTCGTGGCGACGTGGTCCTGATCGAGTCGCCGCTCGTCGCGGCGCCGCTCGTCCGTGAGATCTACCGCGAGGTCGTGCGCGCTGGCGCGCATCCGCTGCAGCGCCTCTCGCTCGAAGAGACCAGCGAGATCCTGCTCCGCTACGGCAACGACGAGCAGCTCGAGTGGGTGAACCCCGTCCGGCACGAGGATTTCGAGCGGGCGGACGTCCGCATCGTCCTGCTCGCCGGCTCGAACACGAGGGCGCTGACGAGCATCGACCCGTCGCGTCAGGCGCTGTACGGTCGCGCCCACGAGCAGCTCGGCAACCGGTACCTCGAGCGCGCGGCCGCGGGCGAGCTGCGCTGGACGCTGACGCAGTTCCCGACACAGGCGGCCGCGCAAGACGCAGAGATGTCTCTCGACCAGTACGAGCGCTTCGTCTGGCAGGCCGGCATGCTCGACGAGGAGAATCCCGCCGCGGCGTGGACGCGCTTCGCCGAGCACGTCGACCGCGTGTCGCGCTTCCTCGAGACGAAGTCCGAGCTGCGTGTCGTCGCGGAGGGCACCGACCTGACGGTCGGCGTCGGAGGGCGGCACTGGATCCCGGCGGGCGGGGGCGAGAACTTCCCGGACGGCGAGACGTTCACCGGCCCGGTGGAGGACTCGGTCGAGGGGACGATCCGGTTTTCGTTCCCCGCCGTCTTCCAGGGACGCGAGGTCGACGACGTCCTGCTCCGTTTCGAGCGCGGCGAGGTCGTCGAGGCACACGCGGCGCAGGGCGAGGAGTTCCTCCGGCAGATGATCGCGATGGATGATGGGGCCCGGCGGGTCGGCGAGTTCGCGTTCGGCTTGAACGAGCGGATCGCCGAGTACACGAAGAACACGCTCTTCGACGAGAAACTCGGCGGAACCTGCCACCTCGCGCTCGGGACTGCATATCCCGAGACCGGCGGCAAGAACCGCTCCGGACTGCACTGGGACATGGTGTGCGACCTCCGGAACGCGAGCGAGGTGTACGCCGACGGCGAGCTCGTCTACCGCGACGGAACGTTCGTCGACGGCGTCCTTTCCTGATCCACGGCCGTGTCCGGTCTGACCCGCGTCGCGGTCATCTCCGACACCCATTTGCCGCGCGGTGCGCGGACGCTGCCCGCGAAATGCGCCGAGCTCTGCCGCGCCGCGGATCTCCTTCTTCATTGCGGCGACGTCACGGCGCTCGGGTTCTGGGAGGAGCTGCAACGACTCGGGCCGCCGCTCGAGGGCGTCCACGGGAACATGGACGAGCCGGCGTTGCGCGAGCTGCTACCGGGCACGCGCGTCGTCGAGGTCGGGGACGCCCGCATCGGGATGGTGCACATCGCCGGGCCGGCCGCCGGACGGGACGAGCGCCTCGTTTCGCGGTTTCCCGGCTGCGCGGCGGTGATCTACGGGCACACGCACGTTCCGCAGGTCGAGCGGCACGGAGACGTCTGGATTCTCAATCCGGGTTCTCCCACCGAGCGGCGGCGAGGCCCGGTACATGCCATGCTTGTGCTCGAAGTGCGGAAGAGCACGATCCTGCCGGAGCTCGTCGAGCTGTGATCGAGCGCTTGCTGCTCCTGGTGCCGGTCGTCGGTATCGTCGCCCTCGGCGCCGTGATCGTGATCGCCTCGGGCTGGGGCGGCCTCTGGCTCTACGGGTTCTGCGTCGTCTTCGTCGTCTCGGTGGTCCTTCTGATCACTCGCGGCGGCGAGGTCGTTCGGCGGTGGGGCCGCTGGCACAGCGGGGGCAACCCTTGACACGAACGTGTGTTCGCTCTAGCATGGCGAACAGATGCTCGGACGCATCCTCCTGATCACCGTCGCAGCGGTCGTCCTCTGGGGCGTGGTCGCCCGGGCCTCCACGGGGGCCGGGCCCGAGCGGACCTACGTCGTCCGCCCGCACGACACGCTCTGGTCGATCGCGGCCCGCTTCTACGGCGGCGATCCGCGTGCAGGCATCTGGAAGCTCGAGCAGCGGAACAGCCTCGCCGGGACGCTGCTCGTACCTGGCCAAAGGCTTCGCGTTCCTCTGTTGGTCCCGTCGCCACGCAGGCTTTCGCCTGCTGTGGCTCCGGGGGACTAGGCGGGAACTCAGAGGAACGCGGAGCCTCCCACCGGGCATCCCCGGCAGAATCGGGGCGTGGATCTCGACCTGATCTTTCTCGGCACATCCGCATCGGCGCCGAGCCCGCGGCGGGCGCCCGCGGCACTGCTGCTCCGGCGGGGCGGCGAGCGGCTGCTGATCGACTGCGCCGAAGGCACCCAGCGGCAGCTGATGCGCTCGACGATCGGCCTCCCCGAGCTCCGCGAGGTCTTCATCACCCACTACCACGCCGACCATTACCTCGGTCTGCCCGGGATGCTCAAGACGTTCGCCCTCCGCGGCCGCGAGCTCCCGATCACGATCTACGGACCGCGCGGCCTCGTGGATCTGTTCGGCGCCCTGCGACGCATCTTCGGCCGCGTGACGTATCCCTACGAGCTCGTCGAGCTGCAGCCGGGGGACGTCCTGGACCGGGGCGAGTACCGCGTCGTCCCGTTCGCCGTGTCGCACGGCGTGCCCGCCGTTGGGTACGCGATCGTCGAGGAGAAGCGCCCGGGCCGCTTCGACGTCGCCCGCGCCGATGCACTCGGCGTCCCCCCGGGACCCGAGCGCGGACACCTCCAGTCGGGGGAGGCGATCCAGCTCCCGGACGGAACCGTCGTCACGCCGGAGCAGGTACTCGGCCCGCCGCGTGCAGGACGGAAGGTCTGCATCACCGGAGACACGGCGCCGTCCCTCTCCTACCTCGATCTCGCGGAGGGCGCCGATCTGCTCGTGCACGAGGCGACGTTCTGCGAGGACGAGCGCGAGCGCGCGCAGGAGACGCAGCATTCGACCGCCAAGGAGGCGGCGCAGGTGGCCTCGGCGGCGGGCGTGCGCATGCTGGCGCTCACGCACCTCTCCGCGCGCTACTTCGGGCCCGAGGTGGCAAAGGAAGCCCGCGCGGTCTTTCCGCAGACCGTCGTTCCGCGCGACTTCGACGTGATCCAGATCCCGTTCGCGGAGCGCGGCGCACCGCATCTCGTCAAGGGCGGCGCGCTCGAGCAGCGGGAGGTATCGTCCGCTCCCTGATGAGCGCAATGGTGCACCTCGCCGTCGCCGGCGACATCACCGAGGCGGAGGAGATGCAGGAGATGCTCTCCGCGGCGGGGATCGAGTCGGAGTTGCAGAGCGCCCTCGACGAGCCGCTGGTCGTGCTCGTTCCGGAGGAGAAGCTCGACGACGCGAAGGACGCGATCGAGGCGCTCACCGAGCCGGACGAGATCGTCGGCGACTAGACGCCCGAAGTCCGGCTGACTTCGGTCTAGGCTGGACGCCGTGAGATTCTGGACGCCGGTCGTTCTGCTGGCCGCACTCACATGGTCGAGCGCGGCCATGGGGCAGACGGACACGCGCGGCGGGCTCGTCGCCGTGACGCCGATCACCGGCACCAAGCCGGCGTGGTCTCCGGACGGGAAGCTGATCGCGTTCGCGGACCAGACCGGGCCGACGACGGGCGCGTCGTGGCGCCTGTTCGTCGTCGGCGTCGACGGGCGCGGCCGCCGCCAGGTGATCGACATCGGGCGCGACGCGCCCCGCGCAGTGTCCTGGGCTCCGAACGGCAACAGCCTCGCCTACGACGCCTTCGACACCGACGACGGCGTGACGAGCGTCTTCACCGTCGCTGTGGCCGGTGGGCGGCCGACGAAGATCACATCCGGGTGGGCTCCGTCCTGGGGAGCCGACAACAAGCTGCTCTTCGTCGACCAGTCGACCGATCTGCGCGACGACCGCGTGTTCGTGGTGAACGCCGATGGAACCGCCAGGCAGCAGCTCGAGCCGTGCTTCGAGGTCGACATCGGCGGTTGCTTCGACGGCAATCCCGACTGGTCGAGCGACGGAAAGCGCATCCTGCTCGACAGCGTCCGCGGATCCGCATCGGCGGTCTGGACGATGGATCCGGACGGATCGAACCGGCGGATCATCACCCCGTTCGTTCCGGCCGCGGCATATCCCCGCTGGTCGCCGGACGGCTCGAAGATCGCCTACCACCACTTCGACGTCGCGGCCTCGACGCCGGGCGACGTGTCGGTGATGAACGCCGACGGCACCGCGAGCCAGGTCGTCGCGAAGAACGGCGGCTTTCCCGATTGGTCGCCGGACGGCAAGACGATTGTGTTCACGCGCGCCGGCGTCCTCGGCGAGAGCCTCTATCTCGTCGACGCGGGTGGGTCGAACGAGCGGCAGCTGACGGCGCCCGCCCCGGTGGCGGCCAGGTGCGTCGTGCCGAAGCTCGCCGGCAAGACGCTGGCTGCGGCGACCGCGCTCCTGAAGAAGGCGAACTGCAAGACGGGCAAGGTCACGCGCGTGAAGTCGAAGAAGGTCAAGCGAGGGGCGGTCGTCTCGTCGAAGCCGAAAGCCGGCACCACCGCCGCGGCCGGTACCGCCGTCGCACTCGTCGTCAGCCTCGGGAAGTAGCAGGCGTAGAATCGAGCGAGCGATGGGTATCCAGACGGTGATCTTCCGTGGCCGGCCGAGGCGCGCACCGCGCGCGGCCCGCCGCACGCCGCGCATCTGACCGGTACTTCCTCCGGAGCTCCGGGCTCGCCGACGCGATCGTCGCCGACGCATGCGTCGAGGTCAGCGATCTCGTCCTCGACGTCGGCGCCGGAAGCGGACGCCTCACGGCGCCGCTCGCGCGCACCGGAGCACGCGTGTGCGCGATCGAGCTCGACGGCAAGCTCGCCCACGGGCTGCGCGAGCGATTTGCCCATGCAGGGAACGTTCGCGTGCTCGAAGCGGATGCCGTTCGCGTGCCGCTGCCTGCCGAGCCGTTTCGCGTAGTCGCAAACCTGCCCTTCGGCAGCACGTCGGCGATCCTGCGCCGGCTGCTGGCCGCCGCGCTGACGCAGGCGGACGTGGTCGTCCAGTGGGAGCTCGCGCGGAAGCGCGCCGCCGTGGTCCCGAGCACGGCATTGAGCCTTTGCTGGGGCGCGCGCTTCGAGCTCACGGTTGTACGGCGGATCCCGGCCGAGTGCTTTGCGCCCAAGCCGTCTGTCGACGCAGCCGTGCTGCGAATCGTGCGGCGCCGAGCTCCGCTCGTCGACGACATGCGCGGCTTCGAAGCCGCCGTACGCACCGCGTTCGCACGCGACCGGCTCACGGGCCTCGGGCCGCCGCAGACGCTGAAGCGCGTGGGGCGGGAGCTCGGCTTCCGACGTGACGCGAAGCCGCGCGACCTGGACCTGCACCAGTGGGCGGCGCTGTTCCGCGCGTTGTCGCGCGGCGGCGGACCTGGCAACGTCTCGGGCACGTAGGGGAAAACGTGCGCACCGCATTGCTGATAACCGTCACTGCTCTCGCCGGCCTTGCTGCGCGAGCCGCTCTTGCCACGGCGCCTCCGGCAACGGTGTCGTGCGACTCGGCCGCGATGTTCACCGAGCCGCCGAAGCCTGGCGGCGACGAGCGCGTCGTGTTCGGCCGGGTTGCCGTCCCGCCGCGGGATCTCGCCCAGGTTGCACACGTGGACGGACCCTGGCCGTACTGGCGCAAGGCAGGTTTGCTCGTCCGTGCAGGGACCACAGGCGTCGTGATCAGCGTGCCGCGGGTGTGGCGGAGTCGTGTCGCCATCAGCTGGGGCGACAGTGGCGTCGTTCCAGCCCTGCGAGTCGCTCGATGCTCCAGCCCGCCGAACGAGTGGAACGTGTACACCGGAGGCTTCTACCTCCGTCGCCCCGCATGTGTGCCGCTGACCGTCCGAGTCGGCAAGCGGGAGAAGCAGGTCCGCTTCGGCGTCGGCCGGACCTGCTGAGGTTGCCCGCCTCCGTCCTCCGCACCGGCTACAGTCCCCCGCGACCGTAGACCCCTTTAAGCCGGTCCAGCGAGGCCGGAAAGGAGTTGCGAATGACGATTGCCGCCCGCGAGAAGCCGACCCTGCCCGTGCCTTGAGCCGGGCGGGCGTGTCTGCCGGGAAGGTCTTGCTCGACGCCGAGGCGATCGACCGGACGCTTTCCCGCATCGCGCACGAGATCATCGAGCGAAACGCCGAGCTCGACCAGGTCGCACTCGTCGGGATCCATCGCCGCGGCGTTCCGATCGCGCAGCGCCTGCGCCGGCTGGTCGAGGAGCGAACGGACGAGGAGCTCGTGCTCGGCCAGCTCGACATCACGTTCTACCGCGACGACGTGCAGGTGCGCGGCGGCGAGGCGCCTCTGCATGCACAGCCGCTCGTCCGCTCCACGTCCCTCGACTTCCCGCTCGAAGGGATGACCGTCGTGCTCGTCGACGACGTGCTCTACACCGGGCGCACGATCCGCGCCGCCGTCGAGGCATTGTTCGACTACGGGCGCCCGGCGCGCGTGCAGCTCGCGGTGCTCGCGGACCGTGGCCACCGCGAGCTCCCGATCCGGCCGGACTACGTCGGCAAGAACCTCCCGACCTCTCGTGACGAGCGGATCCAGGTGCAGCTGCTCGAGGTCGACGAGGTCGACCGCGTCCTGTTGATCCCCAATGCCGAGGAGGAGGATCATCACAGTGGCTGAGATCAAGGTCATGCGGGAGGGGTTGCTTCCGCCGAAGGGGCCGCCGCGCCGGCACCTGCTCTCGATCCGCGACCTCACGCGCGACGATGTCGAGCGGCTGCTCGGGACCGCTCGCTCGTTCGAGCGCTCGCTCGAGCGCGAGGTGAAGAAGCTGCCGACCCTGAGGGGACGCACGGTCGTGAATCTCTTCTACGAGTCGTCGACGCGAACGTCGTCGTCGTTCGAGCTGGCGGCGAAGCGGCTCAGTGCGGACACGATGTCCGTGAAGTCGTCCGGCTCCTCCGTCGAGAAGGGCGAGTCGCTCAAGGACACCGCGCTGACGCTCGGTGCCTACGACCCGGATGTGATCGTCATCCGTCATCCGCAGATCGGCGCGCCGCAGCTCGTCGCGCGTCTGACCGACGCGAACGTCGTGAACGCTGGGGACGGCAAGCATCAGCATCCGACGCAGGCGCTGCTCGACCTGTACACGATCACCGCCGAGTTCGGCCGCGTCGACGGACTGCACGTCGCGATCGTCGGCGACGTGCTGCATTCACGCGTAGCACGAAGCGACATCCAGGCGCTGACGCTGATGGGCGCGCGCGTGACGCTCGTCGGCCCGCCGACACTCGTCCCGCGCGGGATCGAGGCGATGGGCTGCGAGGTGGCGACGGACATCGACGCGATCAAGGCCGCCGACGTGGTCTACGTCCTGCGCATGCAACGGGAGCGGATGGAGGAAGGCGCCAACTACATCCCGAGCCTGCGCGAGTACAGCGCGCGCTGGGGCGTGACGCCCGCGCGCCTCCGGCCCGGGCAGAAGGTGATGCACCCCGGGCCGATGAACCGCGGCGTCGAGATCGACCCCCGTGTCGCCGACGCGCAGGACGCGCTGATCGAGACGCAGGTCCGCGCCGGCCTCGTGGTGCGAATGGCGGTGCTGTACGACCTCCTTACACACGGCCCGGTGTCGGTCGCTCCTGCCGCGGCGACGCCGCTCGAGGTCGCGTGATGCTGTTCGCGAATACGGCGCCGGCCGAGTCGCTCATCGTAACCGGGGCGCGCGTTCTCGACCCGACGGAGGGCGTCGACGTGCGGGTGGACGTGCGCGTCGACGACGGCACGATCGCCGCGATCGGAACAGGCCTCGACCACAACGCTCACCGCGTCGTCGACGGCAGCGGGCTCGTGCTCGCGCCTGCGTTCGTCGACCCGCACGTCCATCTTCGAACGCCGGGTCGCGAAGACGAGGAGACGATCGCGACCGGCACCGCGGCCGCGGCGGCGGGCGGCTACTGCGCGATTCTTGCGATGCCGAACACGGAGCCCGTCGTGGACTCGGCGGCCGTGCTGGGCTCGCTCGTCGAACAGGCGCGGGAGGAAGCGGTGATCCCGGTCGGCTTCCTCGCCGCGATCACGAGGGGCCAGCGAGGCGGCGAGCTGACGGAGATGGCCGAGCTCGCCGACCAGGGCGCCGTCGGCTTCACGGACGACGGGCATCCGGTCGTCGCCGCGGCGCTGATGTGGCGAGCCCTGCAATACGCCTCGATCACTGGACGACCGCTCGCGGTGCACTGCGAGGAGCCGACGCTGTCGCGCGGCGGACACATGCACGAGGGCATCGTCTCGGCCGAGCTCGGAATCGGTGGCTGGCCCTCGATCGCGGAGAGCGTGATGGTCGAGCGCGACCTCTCGCTTGCCGCATACGAACGGCGCGCGCTGCACCTGATGCACCTCTCCGCGCACGAGTCGGTCGACGCGCTCCGGCGCGCGCACGCTGCCGGCGTGTCGGCAACGGCGGAGGTGACGCCACACCACCTCGTACTCACCGACGACGCCGTCCGGTCCCTCGATCCGAACGTGAAGATGAATCCGCCGCTCGGCACGGAACAGGACCGCGAAGCGCTCCTCGGCGCCTTGCGTGACGGGACGATCTCCGCGATCGCGACCGACCATGCTCCGCATGCGCGCCACGAGAAGGAGGTGCCGTTCGAGGCGGCGCCGTTCGGCGTCACCGGCCTCGAGACCGCCTTCGCCGCGCTCTACACGCATCTCGTCGAGACCGGTCTCCTGCCGCTCGAGACGCTGCTCGCGCGCATGTCGACCGGCCCGGCACGCGCCTACGGCCTCGACGCACCGCGGATCGCGGTCGGCGAACGGGCGAACCTCGTGCTGCTCGACACCGCGGCGAGCTGGCGCGTGCGCGCGGACGGGTTCCGTTCCCGCAGCGTCAACTCGTGGCTGCTGGGCGAGACGCTGAAGGGACAGGTTGCGATGACGGTCGCAAGCGGGCGCGTGGTGTACGAGCGATGAGCGGTTTCTTCGCCCTCGAAGACGGAACCGTCTTCACCGGCGAGTCGGTCGCAGCCGAGGGCCATGCGTTCGGCGAAGCAGTCTTCACGACGGCGATGACGGGCTACCAGGAAGTCGTCACCGATCCCTCGTACGCGGAGCAGATCGTCTGCTTCACCGCACCGATGGTCGGCAACTACGGCGTCGCAGCAGGACGGTCGGAGTCGAAGCGTCCGCACGCGCGCGCGGTGCTGATGCGCGAAGCGCGCGGGCCGCAGTGGACGGATTGGCTGCACGAGCGCGGGGTCGTCGCCCTCAGCGGCATCGACACGCGCTCGCTCGTCCTCAAGCTGCGGGAGTCCGGCGCCATGCGCGCCGTCGCCGTCGCCGGGGAGGCGAGCGCCGACGAGGCAGTGGCCGCGGTGCGCGAGCAGCCGTCGATGGCGGGGCGTGCGCTCGTCGGCGGCGTCTCGACGAACGAGCCTTACGTCTACAGCGACGCCGGCTCCGTCCGAGTGGCGGTCGTGGACTACGGCGTCAAGCGCTCGATCCTGCGCCGGCTTGCCTGCGCCGGCGCGCAGGTGACGGTCTTCCCCCACGACGTGGACGCGGATGAGCTGGCTCGCTACGACGGCGTCGTGCTCACCAACGGCCCGGGCGACCCCGCGCCGCTCGTCGAGGAGACCCAGACCGTGCGCGAGCTTCTCGGCCGCGTGCCGGTGCTCGGCATCTGCCTCGGCCACCAGCTGCTCGCGCTCGCCGTGGACATGCAGACGTTCAAGCTGCCGTTCGGGCATCGCGGCGCCAACCACCCCGTGCTGGAGCGGGCCACCGGTCGCGTGCTCGTCACGAGCCAGAACCACGGCTTCGCCGTCGAGCCGTCCGATGCGCGCGAGGCGACCCACGTCTCGCTCTACGACGGGACCGTCGAGGGCCTCGACTTCGCCGCCGAGCGCGCGCGGTCGGCGCAGTTCCACCCCGAAGCCGGTCCGGGGCCGCACGACGGCTGGCCGATCCTCGCCGAGTTCGTGGAGGACCTTCATGCCGCGGCGTAACGACATCGAGAGCATCTGCCTGATCGGCTCGGGGCCGATCGTGATCGGGCAGGCATGCGAGTTCGACTACGCCGGCTCGCAGGCGCTGAAGGTGCTGCGCGAAGACGGCTTCCGGACGATCGTCGTGAACTCGAATCCGGCGACGATCATGACCGATCCGGGCTTCGCCGACCGCACGTACCTCGAGCCCTTGGACGTCGAGGGTGTCGCCGGCGTGCTCGAGCGCGAGCGGCCCGAGGCGCTGCTGCCGACGATGGGCGGACAGACCGCGCTCAACCTCGCGATGCAGCTCGCGGAGTCGGGTGTGCTCGCCGAGTTGAGGGTCGAGTTGATCGGCGCGGGCCTCGGCGCGATCAAGCGCGCCGAGGACCGGGAGCTCTTTCGGTCGGCTGTGCAGTCGGTCGGCCTGCAGGTGCCCGGATCGAAGATCGTGCATGCGCTCGAGGAGCTGGCCGGCACCGCCCTGCCCGCTGTCGTGCGCCCCGCGTTCACGCTCGGCGGACACGGCGGCGGCTTCGTCTCGACGCGGGAGGAGCTGGAGCGGCAGGTCATCAAGGGCCTGTCCGAGTCGCCGATCTCGCAGGTCCTCGTCGAAGAGTCCGTGCGCGGCTGGGACGAGTTCGAGCTCGAGGTCGTGCGCGACTCGCTCGACAACGTCGTGATCGTCTGCTCGATCGAGAACCTCGACCCGATGGGCGTGCACACGGGCGACTCCGTCACCGTCGCGCCGCAGATGACGCTCAGCGACGACGCATACCAGGAGCTTCGCGACGCCGCCGCCGCGGTGATCCGCGCAGTCGGCGTCGAGACCGGCGGCTCGAACATCCAGTTCGCGCGCCACCGCGACACCGGCGAGCTGCGCGTGATCGAGATGAACCCGCGCGTCTCGCGCTCGTCGGCGCTCGCGTCCAAGGCCACGGGGTATCCGATCGCGAAGGTTGCCGCGAAGCTCGCCGTCGGCTACACGCTGTCGGAGATCCCGAACGACCTGACGAAGACGACGCCGGCGAGCTTCGAGCCGACGCTCGACTACGTCGTCGTCAAGTTCCCGCGCTTCGCGTTCGAGAAGTTCCCCGGCGCCGACCAGACGCTGGGGACGCAGATGAAGTCGGTCGGCGAGACGATGGGGATCGGCCGCACGTTCACGGAGGCGTACCTGAAAGCTCTCCGCTCCCGGGAGCTCGACGCGGGAGCGGCGACGCCGTGGCGCTCGTTCGACGACCTGCCGGACGGGATCCACCCGTGGTTCCGCGAAGAGATCGAGCAGGTCGCGCGCGCTCTCGAGGGGACGACCGATCTGCTCGCCCTGAAGCGCTTGGGCCTCGACGACGCCGCGATCGCCGCAGCGTGGGGGACGGGCGAAAGCGAGATTCGCTCCCGCCGCGCCGCCGACGGGATCCGGCCCGCCTACCGGCGCGTCGATTCGTGCGCCGCCGAGGTGCACGCGGAGTCGAATTACCTCTACTCGACCTGGGGGGAGGCCGACGAGGCGCCCCCCGAGCCGGGACGCTCGGTGGTGATCCTGGGCTCCGGGCCCAACCGCATCGGTCAAGGGATCGAGTTCGACTACTGCTGCGTGCACGCCGCGGCGAGCTTTCGCGAGCTCGGCTACGAGGCCGTGATGGTGAACTGCAACCCGGAAACCGTCTCGACCGATTACGACACGTCCGACCGGCTCTACTTCGAGCCGCTCGGCGTCGAGGAAGTCCTCTCGATCCTCGAGCGCGAGCAGCCGCACGGAGTCGTGATCCAGTTCGGCGGCCAGACGCCGCTCAAGCTCGCGCGCGCGATCGAAGGCGCGGGGTTCCGGGTGCTCGGCACACCCTTCGAGGCGATCGATCTCGCAGAGGATCGGGAGCGGTTCGGCGCAATGCTGCGCTCGATCGGCGTTCGCTGCCCGGAGTGGGGAATGGCCGAGACGGCAGCCGAGGCCGTCGAGACCGCTGAGCGAATCGGCTATCCCGTGCTCGTGCGCCCCTCGTACGTGCTCGGCGGCCGCGCGATGCGCGTCTGTTACGACGCGACCGCCGTCGAAGAGGCGGTGAGCGCAACGCACGCTCGGGTGCTGATCGACCGCTTCCTCGAGAACGCGATCGAGATCGACGTCGACGCCCTCGCCGACGGAGGCGACTGCTACATCGGCGCGGTCATGCAGCACGTCGAGGAGGCGGGAGTGCACTCCGGCGACTCCGCGTGCGTGTTGCCGGCGCCGTCGCTGAGCGCCGCGCAAGAGAAAGAGGTGACGGAGACGGTACGAGCGATTGCGAAGGGGCTCGGAGTCGTCGGGCTGCTCAACGTCCAGCTTGCGATTGCCGACGGCATCGTGTTCGTGCTCGAAGCGAACCCGCGCGCCTCGCGCACCGTGCCGTTCGCGTCGAAGGCGACGGGCGTGAACCTCGTTGGCGCAGCGTGCCGCCTCGCCGCAGGGGAGATGCTGGGCGACCTGGCGCTGCCGCGTGAGCATCCGCCCGCACAGGTGAGCGTCAAGGCAGCCGTGCTGCCGTTCCATCGCTTCCCCGGCAGCGACCCGGTGCTCGGCCCGGAGATGCGCGCCACCGGTGAGGTGATGGCGAGCGCGGCCGACCTTCCGACGGCGTTCGCGAAAGCGGAGCGTGCGGCAGGCCGCCCCCTGCCGACGACGGGGACGGTGTTCCTGTCCGTCCGGGACATCGACAAGCCTGCGCTCGTGCCTGTCGCCGCCGCGCTGGCCGGACTCGGCTTCCGCCTCGTCGCCACGAACGGCACCGCCGCGACGCTGGAGGCCGCCGGGCTCGACATCGAGCGCGTGCGCAAGGTCACCGAGGAAGGTCTCGGCGCGACGGTGGTCGATCTCGTCCGGCGCGGCCGGTGCGACCTGGTGATCAACACGCCGCAGGGCCGCGGCGCGCGTACCGACGGATACGCGATCCGCGAGGCTGCGCTCGTCAACCGCGTGCCTTGCATCACCACGGTTTCGGGAGCTGCGGCGGCGGTGCACGCGATCGCGAGCGCCCGCACGGAGATCGCGCTGTCGCTGCAGGAGCGGATCGACGCTGAAGCGCGAAGCGCTTAACGTTCTCGCGAACGAGCCCGTCGGCCCGTACACGCTGCTTCGTGTCGGGCGAGGCGACCTCGACCCTGGGGTGCCGGGGCAGTTCTTCATGCTGGAGGCGCCTGGACGGCTCCTGCCGCGTCCGATGTCGCTCTGCCTCGCACCTGCTGGGGAGCTCGGATTTCTGATCGACCCGATCGGACCGGGGACGCGCGCGCTCAGCGCCATGCGCGTGGGCGAGTTTCTGCAGGTGTTCGGCCCGCTGGGGAACGGGTTCCGGCTGGACGTCGAGCGGCCGTTGCTCGTCGGCGGCGGGATCGGCGTGGCCCCCTTCCCGTACCTGTCCGAGCGTCTGGGCGAGCCACGGGCGCTACTCGGCTTCCGCTCGGCGTGGCATGCAGAGGCGGCCGAGCTGGTTCCGAATGCGGAGGTCGTGCTCGAGCCGACCTACGTGACCGACGTGCTGCCGCAGGGCCACGACGTTCTCGCGTGCGGGCCGGAGCCGATGCTCGAAGCGGTGCGCGCGCTCGAACCCGGCGCGCAACTCGCCTGGGAAGCTCCGATGGCCTGCGGCTACGGCGCGTGCTACGGCTGCGCCGTCAAGATTGACGACGAGTTGAAGCGTCTCTGCGTCGAGGGGCCCGTGTTGCACGGCGCGCAGCGACGTGTCGTGACGGAATCCCCTTCCGTGTCGTGAAGAGACGAGCGATCGGCGTTACGACTCTCGGCCGGTTGCGCTGCTACCTTCGCTGAGGTGCGACTCCTCAACGCGAGCGGCTGTCTCGACGGGCTCACCGCGCCCGACACCGCGCGGGCGCTGGACGTCTTCGTGACGAAGACCGTCACGCCGGCACCGCGCGAGGGCAACCCTGCCGTGCGGATCGCGGAGATAGATGCGGGGATGCTGAACTCGATCGGTCTCGCGAACCCCGGCCGGGACCGCTTTGTCGCGGAGTCGCTGCCGCGGCTCGCGCTGCTCGAGGTCCCCCTCTGGGTCTCCGTCGGCGGCTTTGCCGCGCACGACTATGCCGAGCTCTGCTCGGCACTGGACGAGTTCGCGGAGATCGAGGCACTCGAGCTGAACCTGAGTTGCCCGAACGTGGACGAGGCGCCCGAGACGGCCGAGGCGATCGTCCTGGCCTGTCGCGCAGCGACGGGCAAACCGCTCTACGCCAAGCTTTCTCCGGCCAACTGGAACATCGCCGAATCGGCCAAGGCCGTGCAGGCTGCCGGCGCCGACGGCCTCTCGCTCGTGAACACGATTCGTGGGCTCGCACTCGACGAGCGCACGCTCGCACCGATTCTCGGCCGCGCAGTCGGCGGCTACTCGGGACCCGCGCTGAAACCGATCGCACTCGCCGCGGTGCACGCGTGCTGGCGCGCAACAGCGTTGCCGATCGTCGGAATGGGCGGTGTCATGAACGGACGCGACGTGCTCGAGTTCATCGCGTGCGGTGCACGCGACGTCGCGCTCGGCACGGTGTTGTTCGCAGATCCGAATGCACCGGGGCGTGTGCGCGCAGAACTTGCAGCCGAAGCGTCGTCGTGCGGTTTTGCCAGCGCAGACGACGCGTTTGCATGCGCGCATGACGCCCAGTCGCCCGTTCAAGTGACACGTCTGTTGTCCACTCTGTAGACGAAAGCGCACATCGTTGCAGCCGCGCGGGACGCTGTTAGACTCACCCGCTCATGACCCCCGCGGAGACCAAGGCTCAGGCACCCGCCCGGTCGCGCGATCAACGGATGGAGGCGCTGAAGCGGGCAAACGACATTCGGGTGCGGAGGGCCAAGCTCAAGAAGGACTTGAAAGACGGACGCGTGAGGGTGCAACAGATCCTGAGCAGCCCGCCCGATTACGTCGAGACCGCGAAGGTGTTCGACATCCTGATGGCGGTCCCGAAATTCGGGCGCGTGAAGGCGGCACGCTTCCTCAACCAGTGCCGCATCAGCCAGTCGAAGACCGTCGGCGGCCTCTCGGACCGGCAGCGCGCGGAGCTGGTTGGCCTCTTCGAACGCCACTAGCCGCGGCGAGCTGCCGGTCTTCGTCGTCACCGGGCAGTCCGGTGCCGGCAAGGGGACGCTTATCAAGCGCATGCTCGCGCAGTTCCCGCAGCTCGAGCTCGCCGTCTCGGCGACGACGCGGAAACAACGGCCGGGCGAGACCGAAGGCGTCCACTACTACTTCATCGACGACGCCGAGTTCGATCGGCGACTCGGCGAGGACGCGTTCCTCGAGTACCACGTCTTTCCCTGGGGGCAGCGCTCCGGAACGCTCCTCGCGGAGATCGACCGGATCGGAGCCGCGGGCAACGTCGCGCTGCTCGAGCTGGAGACCGAGGGCGCGCTCCGCGTCGCCGAGCGCGTCCCGGGCGCCGTCACGGTCTTCGTCACGGCTCCCCTTCCAGAGCTCGAGCGTCGCCTGCGCGGCAGGGCGACCGAGAATCCCGACGAGATCGAGGAACGTCTACGTGTCGCCCGTGAGCAGTTGGAGGTCGCAGGACGCTTCGATCACGTGGTCGCGAACGACGACCTCGACCGGGCATCGGACGAGCTCGCGGCCATCGTCGAACGGGCGCTCCACGCTGCAGCTACGATGACCGGGTGATCCATCCCCGTATCGATGAGCTCATGGACCACGTCGACTCGCGCTACGCGCTGGTCATCGTGGCGGCCAAGCGGGCTCGCCAGATCAACAACTACCACCACCAGCTCGGCGAGGGCACGTTCGACGACTTTCCGCCCCCGCTGGTCGAGTCCCGCTCCAAGAACTACTTGACCATGGCGCTGGAGGAAATCTCCAGCGGCAAGCTGAAGTACGCCTACCAGAAGCGCTAGTCACCGGCCGAAGTGCAAGCACTTCGGCCGAGGGGAAATCGGACGTCTTTTGCGCGCTTGGGAGGTAGCAGGCTTCGGCCAGGGCGGGTGAACGGCGCGGCGAAGCCGCGCCGCCGACGCTGCCGGATTAGGGGCAGAATTCGCCCATGGCCAAGATTCTGGTCGGGATCACCGGCGGGATAGCCGCCTACAAGGCCTGCGAGCTGATCCGGCTCCTCGTCCGCGACGGCCATGAGGTCGTGCCGATTCCGACGCGGGGCGCCGAGGAGTTCGTCACGCGCAAGACCTTTTTCGCCCTCGCCCGAAGGCCCGAGAGCGACGACCCGTATCCGCATCTCCAGCGCGCCGACCTGCTCGTCGTCGCACCGTGCACGGCGAACACGCTCGAGAAGCTGGCGCGAGGAAGCGCGGACAACGTCCTCACCGAGGCGGCGCTCGCGCATCGGGGTCCGATCCTCGTCGCGCCGGCGATGAACGCGCGGATGTGGATGCACCCCGCGACGGCGGCGAACGTGCTCACGCTGCAGGAGCGGGGCGTCGACCTGATCGGGCCGGAGGAAGGTGAGCTCGCGGAGGGCGAAACCGGAGTGGGGCGGATGAGCGAGCCGGAAGAGATCCATCGGCGCGCGACCCAGCTGCTCGCGCCGCCGCAGCTCGCAGGGAAGAAGGTGCTCGTCTCCGCCGGTGGGACTCGCGAGCCGCTCGACGCGGTGCGGTACGTCGGCAACCGCTCGTCCGGGCGCATGGGCGTGGCGCTCGCCGAGGAGGCGCGGCGCCGCGGCGGTGACGTGACGTTGCTCGCCGCGAACCTCGCCGTCGCGCCGCCCCTCGGCGTCAAGGTAGTCGAGACGCCGACCGCGGACGCAATGCTCGACGCCGCCCTCGCCAATGCGGACGCCGACCTCGTCCTGATGGCTGCAGCCGTGTCGGACTACAAGCCGACCGAGCAAATGACGTTCAAGCGCGCCAAGGCTGCCGACCCCTGGAACGTCCAGTTGGCGCCGACCGTCGACATCGTGCGCACGCTCGCCGGGCGCCGGACGAACGGGCAGGTGCTCGTCGCCTTCGGCGCCGAGCTCGGTCCTGGAGGCCTGGAGCGCAAACGGGCGATGCTCACTGACAAGAACGTGGACCTCGTCGTCTACAACGACGTATCCAGAACCGACGTGGGCTTCGACACGAATGACAACGAGGTGGTACTGATCACGAGGAACGGCGAGCGCCGGATCGCCAAGGCTCCGAAGGCGCGGATCGCGGCCGCCGTCCTCGACGCGGCGGCGGAACTCCTGGATGGACGCGAGCCCTAGGTCCGTCGACAGGGAGGCGGCGGCGCGGACGATCGGCTCCGTCGTCGAAAACGTCGCGCACGTGGTGCACGCCGACGCCGAGACGCTGCGGCTCGTCGTGCTCTCTCTCGTCAGCGAGGGACACCTGATCATCGAGGACTTCCCGGGAGTGGGGAAGACGATGCTCGCGAAGGCGCTCGCGCGATCGCTGGACTGCTCGTTCTCACGGCTCCAGTTCACCCCCGACCTGTTGCCGTCGGACGTGACCGGCGTGAACGTCTTCGATCAGCGGACGAACGAATTCGAGTTCCGCGCCGGACCGGTCTTCGCGAACCTGCTGCTCGTCGACGAGATCAACCGCGCGTCGCCGAAGACGCAGTCCGCGCTGCTCGAGTGCATGCAGGAGTCGCAGGTGACGATTGACGGCGTCACGTACGGGCTCGAGCGCCCGTTCATGGTCATGGCGACGCAGAACCCGATCGAATATGAGGGGACGTACCCGTTGCCGGAGGCGCAACTCGACCGCTTCACGATGCGCATCTCGCTCGGCTACCCGCAGCTTGCCGACGAGGCGAAGATGCTCGCCGAGCAGACGTCCGATCCACCGCTCGAGAGCCTTCAGCCGGTCTGCACCGGCGCGGAGATGCTGGCCGTGATCGAGGAGGCGACGTTGGTCTTCGTCGAGGAGTCCCTCAATCGCTATGTCGTCGCGTTGGTCCGGCACACGAGGGCCGACCCGCGCCTCTATCTCGGTGCGTCGCCCCGTGCGGGGATCGCGCTGCTCCGCGTCGCGAAGGCGCGCGCTCTCGCGGGCGGTCGCGAGTTCGTGTCGCCCGACGACGTCAAGGCCGTCGCCGAGCCCGTGCTCGCGCACCGGTTGATCCTCGCCCCGGAGGCGCGCTCCGCCGGCCTCACGCCCGAAGACCTGATCCGGGAAGCGGTCGAGAAGACACCAGTTCCGGTATGACTGCGCGCGGACGCTCCGCGCTCGCACTCGGCGTCCTCACGTACCTCGCCGCCTGGGCGTTCGGCTCGCGGCCGCTCTACCCGGTCGCAGTCGGGTTGCTGCTCGCCGTCCTGCTCGGGTGGCTGGCGGTCCGGTTGACCGCCCGCCCGGTGGAGCTTCGGCGCTCGCTCCGGGCGGAGGCGTTCGAGGGTGACGACGTTCACGTCGGCCTCGACCTCGAGCTGGAGTCGCCGCTCGCGCCGGCGGGGATCACGCTCGTCGAGCAGTACGCGAAGCTGGGCCGGAGGCGCACACCGCTGCAGCGGGAGGGCAATCACCTGTGGGCGCGGTACGTGTTTCCGGAGGTGCCGAGGGGGCGCTACCGGATCGACGCGGTCGCCGTCGTCGAGGATCCATTCGGGCTCGAGCGGATCGAGCTTCCGCTCGGTCGTCAGCCGGCGCTCGTCGTCTATCCGCGGCTCGTCGAGCTCGACCGGCTGTTCTCCGAGGCGGGGGCGCATGCCGGTGAAGGTCGACGGCTGCTGTTGCAGCGTCCGTCGGGCTTCGACGTCCACAGCGTCCGCGAGTACGTCGAGGGCGACTCGCTCAGGAAGGTGCATTGGCGGTCCACGGCCCGGCGCGCGCGGCTGATGGTGAAGGAGCTCGAAGATTCGCCGCGCGACGAGCTCGCCGTCGTTCTCGACGCGCACGCGCGCAGCGTGGTCGGAGAGAGCTTCGACGTTGCGGTACGCGCCGCCGGTTCGATCCTCCAGGCATACGCGCGGCGAGGGCGCCGGGCGGCGCTCGTGATCGGCACCAAAGAACAGCTCGTGCAGCGCGTGCACGCCGAGGGAGACTGGCGGCGCGCGCTCGAGCTGCTCGCCGCGGTCGAGGCGGACGGCGACCTGCCGGCCGAGCGGCTGCTCGGTGGCGACCGCAACCCGGCCGGGCTCGCGGTCGACCTCGTCATCGTGACGCCGCGGCTGGCCGCCGGGCTCGTCGAGCGGCTCGTGCAGCGTGCCTCGGCGCACCGCAGCACCGGTGTCGTGTTCGTCGATGCGGCGAGTTGGAACGGACGCGCGCGCGCCGAGCCCGCGCTGCTCCGCCTGCAGGCCGCAGGTGTCGCGGTCGCGGTCCTGCGCCGCGGCGACGAGCTGGCGCGCGTGCTCGGCGCGGAGAGCTTCGCGGAGGCAGCCCATGCGTAGGGCGCTTCTGGTGGCGATCCCGGCGTTCGTGATCGTGCAGAACTGGCTGCGCCTCGAGCAGCCCCAGCGGGAGGGCGGCCGGGCGCTCCTGCTCGTAGGACTGGCGCTCGTGCCTCTACTCGCGGCGCGCCGGCGGCACCAGCTCGTTCTGCTGGCCGCCGCCGCGCTCGCAGCCTGCTGGGTCGCCGTACGCACGGCTCCGTGGGACGCGCGGCCCTGGGACGAGCGGCACGACTTCTTCGGGCCGCTCACGTCGAGGATCGGCAACGGCGTTCTCGACTTCTACGACGTCCGCCTGCCGTTCGACCCGTACTTCCATCCTGAGATGCACGAGGTCCTGCTGCTGGCGGGATTCGCCTTCGCGGCGGCGCTTGCCCTTGCAGCCGCGGCGCGCCGTCCGCTGGCGTGCGTGCTCGTGCTGCTCGTCGGCGCGGGCTGGCCGGCGACCCTGCTCCCGAACGGTCGCGACCTCGCACGCGGGACCGTGATCCTCGCCTGCGCTCTGCTCCTCCTGGCGGGCTTCCGCGCCGATGCCGGCCGCACGCTCGTCCGCGCGGCCGCGGCCGGGGCTGCACTCGTCCTCGTGGCGTTCGCTGCGTCGACCCAGCCGGCGGTGGCGAAGAGCGCGTTCCTCGACTGGCAGCACTGGGACCCCTACACGCGGCCGGACAAGGCCGTCGGCGTCCGCTATGTGTGGGACGCGCAGTACGAGGGGTTCAAGTTCCCCCGCAAGGTCACGACGGTGCTGAAGGTCAAGGCGCCGCCGCGCTCCGTGTACTGGCGCGCGACGACACTCGACGAGTACACCGGCGGACGTTGGGTGGAGCACCTGCGTCCCCTCACGCCTGAGTTCTTCGACGGCAAGAACTCGATCGTGGCGGGCGACCCGCTGGCGCCGACCTCGGCCTACGACGCCGCGAACTGGAAGCCGGCAGAGTTCGAGGTCGAGGCCTTCTCCGACGACCACGTGGTCGCACCGAGTATCCCGGTCGCGTTCGGGCTCGACTTTCACGATGCGGCATTCGCGAACAACGGCGCAGTCGTCGTACGCGGTGGCCTGCACCGCAACCTGAAGTACGAGGCGTGGAGCTACCTCCCCGACCCGCCGCCGGCGGTGCTCGCGCGCTCGCGGGCGATCTACCCCTCCGAGATCGCCCCGTACCTCGCCGTCGTTCCGGGCATCAGCACGCCCGCGTTCGGAAGCCCGAACCGCGACGCGGCGATGACGCGTCTCCTCACCTACCCGCCGTTCGCCAACTACTTCGCGACCTATCGTCCCTTCTACGAGCGGGGGCTCAAGGTCATCGGCCGGGCGCGCAGTCCGTACGGGGCGGTCGTGGCGGTCGAGACTTGGCTGCGCCGCACGGGCGGCTTCACGTATGACCAGCAGCCGAAGGTTCGGACGACCGAGCCGCTGGTCGGGTTCGCGCTCGACACCAAGCGCGGCTACTGCCAGCACTTCGCCGGTGCAATGGCGTTGCTGCTCCGTTACCTCGGGATTCCGACGCGCGTCGCCGAAGGCTTCACGAGCGGGAAGTACGACCCGGACTCCGGTACGTGGACCGTGACCGATCACGACGCGCACGCCTGGGTCGAGGTCTGGTTCCGCGGCTTCGGCTGGCTACCGTTCGATCCCACGCCGGGTCGGGGCTCGCTGAGCGCAGGGTACTCCGCATCCTCGCCCACGTTCGACGCGTCGTTCACCGAGCTGCTGATCCGCGGCGCCGCGGCGAGGATTCTCAAGCAGTACACCCAAAGGCACCATGGGAGCGACCGCGACACCCTCGGCGGCAGCGTCTCCGCGGCAGACCCCCGCCGCGCGGGGGGCACGTCCTCCGGCGGCGCGGCACGCCGCGGCGGCAGCCTCGGCAAGCTGATCATCCTCGCGCTCGCCTGCGTGGTGCTGCTCGTGGCGCTCGCCAAGACCGCACGCCGCCGTGTCCGCTACGCGACCGGTGACCCGCGCCGCGTCGCTTCGGCCTGCCGGGGCGAGCTCGTCGACTTCCTTGCCGACCAGGGCGTCCGGATCGCGCCCAGCACCGCACCCGCGGAGCTGGCGCGCGAGCTGCGCGAGCGGCTCGAGGTCGACGCGGGGCCGTTCGCGCGCGCCCTCGCCGAGGCGCGCTACGGCCCGCCGGACGGTGCAGAGGCTGCCGCGCGCTCTGCGCGCGTCGAGCTCGCGGATCTGCAGGCGCAGATCCGGGCCCGTGTCGGGGCGCTGCGCCGAGCACGCGGTTTGGTGTCGCTCCGGTCTCTCGGCTTCGCGGGCTGAAGGTACGTGCACGCGATCGTGATGGCCGCCGGCGAGGGGACGCGCATGCGTCCGTTCACCGACCGCTGGGCAAAGCCGATCCTGCCGATCGACGGACGGCCCGTGATCGCGCACGTCGTCCGCGAGCTGCACGAAGCCGGCTGCGGTCCGGTCACCATCGTGACGGGTCACCTTGCCGAGCAGGTCGAAGAGCTGCTGGGCGACGGCGGCGCGTTCGGCGTCGAGCTCCGCTATGTGCGCCAGCCTCGGCCGGACGGCTCGGCGGACGCAGTCCGGCGCGCTCTGGAGGACGGCGCGGAGGCGCCGGCGATCGTCGTTGCGGCCGACACGCTGTTCGATCCGGGCGCACTCGCCCACTTCCGGCGCGCGTGGGAGGCGAGCGGCGCGCCCGGCGCAATCGGCGTCCGCCGCGGGCAGCCGCGGAGCGGGGGCAAGCTCACGATCGACGTCCGTGACGATCGTGTCGTCCGGGTGGTCGTCGAGGATCCGGCCCGTGAGTTCACCCCGGCGCCGCTGTGGGGCTTCGCGGAAGCTCTCGTCCGCGAGCTCGAAGGCCTGCCCGGCCCGCCGTTCGAGTTGGGCGCCGCGTACCAAAGGGCGATCGATGCAGGCGCGGAGGTTCGGGCCGTGCTGATCGGCGGCAGCCGCGACCTGACGGCGCCGGCTGACCTCGTGCTGGAGAACTTCCGCTACCTCCCCTGAGCGGGCGCATTTCCCTCGGCGCGGCGAGCCCGACCGGCTACCGTGAGTGCACCATGAGCGAGCACGAGATCTACGACCTTTTCCAGCAGGGACGCGAGCATTTGAGGGGCGGCCGGGCGGCCCAGGCCACCGTCGCGCTCGAGAAGGCGAAGCGGCGCGCGCCCGATAAGGCCTCGATCCGCGAGGCGCTCGGGATCGCGTATTTCCGCATCCGGCGCTACGAGGAGGCCGAGAGCGAGTTTCGAGCGATGCTCGAGCTCGCCCCGACCGACGACTACGCGCACTACGCGCTCGGCCGCTGCCTCGAGAAGCAGGGCCGTGCCAGGGAGGCGAACGGCCAGTACAAGCTCGCCAACGCCATGCGTCCGGGCACGAACGACTACGAGTCCCGAATCCGCGACTTGAACTGACGCCGCGTCCGGGTGTATGACGCCCGAATGACGACGATCGTCATCGGCGCGGGGCCGGCCGGTCTCGCGGCCGCGGCGATGTTGCAGCGCGCCGGCGAACAGGTCGTGGTGCTCGAGCGCGGCGAGATCGGAGCTTCGTGGCGAAGCCGGTACGACCGGCTTCAGCTGCATACGGTGCGCTGGCTGTCCGGCCTACCGGGATATCGAATCCCACGATCGTTCGGGAAATGGCCTTCTCGTGACAGCGTTGTCGAGTACCTGGGACGATACGCGGCGCGCCACGCGATCGACGTGCGCACAGGCGTCGACGTCCAGACGATCGGTCGCGACGACGCGGGCTGGGCGCTCGGCACGTCGAACGGCGCTTTCGACGCTCCGCGCGTCGTGATCGCGACGGGACACAGCAACGTCCCCTTCGTCCCGTCTTGGCCGGGCGAGCTCGACGGAGACATCGTGCACTCCGCGAGCTACCGCAATCCGGTGCCCTTCCGCAGCCGCCGCGTCGTGGTCGTCGGATCCGGGAACTCCGGCGCGGAGATCGCCGTCGACCTGGCGGACGGCGGCGCCGCCGATGTCCGGCTCTCGGTGCGAACGCCGCCGAGCATCGTCCGTCGCGACACGCTCGGGTTTCCGAGCCAGGTGCTCGGGATCGCGACCGCCCACCTGCCGCCGCGCGCCGTCGACCGGATCGCGCTCACGATCCGTCGCGTTTCGATTCCCGATCTCGCACCGCACGGTCTGCCGGCCCCTGAGCATCCGTACTTCGACTTCGTGCGCCGTCGCGTCGTTCCGATCCTGGACGTCGGAATCGTGGAAGCCGTCCGGAACGGCCGGGTGAAGGTCGTTGCCCCGATCGAGCGCCTCGACGGGGCGTACGTGGTGCTCACCGACGGCTCGCGGGTCGCCGCGGACACTGTCCTGGCCGCGACCGGGTTTCGGACGGGCCTCGAGGGGCTGGTCGGTCACCTGGGCGTGCTCGACAAATACGGCGAGCCGCTGGTGCACGGAGCCGAGGCGCACCCGAAGGCGCCCGGCCTGCATTTCGTGGGCTATCGAATCGTGCTCGGCGGGGCGCTTCGTGCGGCCGGGCACGACGCAAAGCAGCTGGCACGCTCCGTCGCGCGGAGTCGTGCGGAGGTTCCGGCGGCTGCGCTGGCAGCTGCGTAGCCCCTCGAGCCCGTGAGAGCGGTCGTCCAGCGCGTCTCCAGGGCGAGCTCGAGCCCCGGCGGCTCGATCGGCCCGGGGCTGCTGATCCTGCTGGGCGTGGCGGAAGGGGACGACGAGCCGGTCGCGCGCGGGCTGGCGGCCAAGGTCGCCAAGCTGCGGATCTTCGAGGACGACTCCGGGAGGTTCGATCGTTCGCTGCTCGACACCGGTGGAGCTGCGCTCGTCGTCTCGCAGTTCACGCTGATCGCCGATAGCAAACGCCAGAAGGGAACTCGGCCGAGCTTCTCGGGAGCTGCGCGGCCCGGCGCCGCCGCGCCACTCTACGAGTCTTTTTGCGAAGGGCTTCGCTCTTTGGGTGTTACGGTCGAGACCGGAGTCTTCGGGGAGCGGATGATGGTCGAACTCGTCAACGACGGCCCCGTCACGATTGTCCTCGACGCCTAAACGGCCGAAGGCGATTGAAGGGACCGACACCTCCGTCAGGGCCGTCGCGTGACGCGAGCGCGTCTCCTACGCGTTCTGCTCGGCGACGCTCAGTACCGTATCGGCCGCAACAAGCGGGCGTCGCCCATCGGGTAGGACGCGACGCGACGGTAAACTCGGGTCGTGAGTACCGGCGACGACAAGCAGCGGATCGACGAGATCAGCGCGTGGTTCGATGAGCGCGGCTACGACTTGTTCCAGCGTCGCGGGCCGCAGGAGGCTAAGGCCCGACAGAGCGCGCGGTTGCATCGGACGCCCAGTAGATGCGCGCGGCTGCCGTTAGCGCTTGCCCGAAGCGATTAGACCGCGCGCCCGGCAAGCGCCTCTCGAAGCGCGTCGAGTTGCTCCGCGTATTCGACGCCGACCTCCCGATAAAGGTCGAGCAAGACGTTGTATGTGCCGTCGTCGGCGCCGATGAAGTTCCAGAACTCAGCGCCAAACCTCACTTCGTTCGCGAAATCGAAGAAGGGCTTTGGGTAAGGGTGGTCATAGGCCGCCAGGGAGGCATACGGGTTGTAGGGAACACCCCACCAGACGTGGACATTGGGGTTCCGTCGAACGCCTAGAACGGTCAGTAGGCGCTGCTTCATCTCTCGGCATTGGCCCTTGTTGGGTTTTGCACTCTTCATCTCGAAGTAATGCTCGTCTCCGTCGTGCGTCTTCACGTAGAGGTCGATCCGCGTCCTTCCGGCGACTTCTCCTCCGAATGACTCGATTAGCTGCTGGCGTTCGTAGTTGTGGTCAGGTTCCGCTTCGCCAGCCTCAAGCTGGTCGATCCGCTGCGTGATGAACTCGCGCGCCAGAACAGGAAGATTTCCGCGAAGATCGAGCGCGCGCCTCGTCTCTTCGTGAACCGGCGTTCCAACTTCTAAGGCAATGCGTTCATGCAGATTGCCGAGAGCAGTTGAGAAGCCGCGCTCACCAAGGCCGCGGATGCCGGGTACAAGAGCATCGTGAAAAGGCGCAAGTCGTCCCTTCGGAGAGATCCCCTCTTCCTCGATCTTGCGGATCTCGTCGTATTGCCCTTGGATCCACGAACCCATGAAGCCCCGCAGAAGGGCTCGTACGCGCTCCTGAGGTTGGTCATCCATGGAACGCGTCTACGAGTTGGAACGGCAGACCAGGACGTCCTCGAAGAACTCGCCTGCGCGGCGTCCGGTGCGACGATTGACATGTCGTGTCAGGCGCTCTTCAAGCGAGAGTCCGGCCCTTTCGAGAATCGTCGGATACAGATTCCGGCTGTCATTGACGACGATGACAACGGGAGCCTGTGCCGTCATGAACCGGTGCGCATTCCTGAACGCAGCCGCGATCCCGTCAATGTATGCGTCGAGTGCGCGACGGCTCACCCCAAACTCGGCGGCTCCGATCTCTTCCGTTCGGAGATCCGGAAGCCGAAGTAGCTCATAGGCGTAGCGGTGTTGTTCGTGGTAGTCGATCAGGCCGGGATATGGGGGCGATGTGATGATCCCGTCGATCTCGCATGGCAGCTCCGCGAATCGAGCATCGGCATGTATCGCCGTCACGTCGGCCGTCGTTCGCACGGCAGCGAAATCGCGAATGCGGCGGACGGTGTCGGCGGTGTACCTCCTCAAAAACTTCGCCGCCTCTTGAACAGGCGCACATGTCCGCCGGTGCTTGTAGCACCAGTATGGGCCTTTGACGGGGGCGCGAGGGAAGTCGAGGTCGAAGTGGGTCGTGCGCCGTGCCGATCGTGCCGCGCGCGACAACGTCACGCGCGCGACGTCCCACATTGGATCTTCGAGTGATTCTGAGGCTACGCACTCGTAGGCAAGCAGCTCGCGAAGCGCCGGCGGCGCATACCACTTCCGAAGCCACTTTGAGGCATCCTTAACGTCAACGATCTCGGCAGTCTGCCGTGCTTGTTCAAGTGTGCTGCGGAGCGCAAGTTCGAGACTGCCAAGGGGATAGGAGTTCGTCTTCACACGGGCGAGAAGACAGTTGAACACCGAAATGTCGCATCCGATCGAGTGAACGCCGTATGCGTTCGCCTCGACGAGCGTCGTGCCTGATCCGGCGAACGGGTCGTACACACAATCGCCGGGCTGAAAATGGCGACGGAGGAAGACGTCGACCAGTTGTGGAATGAACTTGCCGAGGTACGGATGCAGCGCGTGGACGTGCTTAGTCCGCGCGACCTGAGGCAACTCCGCCTCCGACCACGATAGTTCGAGCGCGATCTCTGAGTACAGAGCCTCCTGCGTTCTCCCCGCCACGCGGCAAGTCTAGGAACCGGCGCGGACGGCGAAGGGCCGTCTCGGACGGACGCTGACCCGCACGTACCCGTCTACCCGCATGTCTTCTCCGATCCGTACGAGGGGCATCGGCAGCCGCCCCGGGTCGCGTCTATCGTTCAGCCGACACCACGAAAGGCAACCGTCCGTCGTTCTTGCCCGCGGCGCCACCTGAGCCGGCGGGACGGCTGTACGAGGTCTTCTCGGCGGAGCTGCGTGCGCTCGGCGTCCCGGTGGAGCAAGGCGTCTTCGGCGCCCGCATGGCCGTGGAGCTCGTCAACGACGGGCCGGTGACGAACGTGCTCGACTGACGGTGCTACACTGGCGGCTGACCACATTTCGGCAGTTTCGAAATGGGCCCTGCGGGCCCATTTTTTATGACAAGAGAGAACTTTTGGCAGCAACGCACGACAAGGAGAGAGAGCTGACGCGGGAGATCGCACGCAAGGTGGAAGGCGCCCTTCCGGGGACGGAAGTGCTCGCAGTCGAGCTCACCGGCCCGGAGCGGTTCACCGTGTTCGTGGATCATCCGCAGGGAGTCGACCACGCGCTCTGCGAGCGTGTGACGAACGTGCTGCGCGAATACCTTCGCGAGTACGGGGTCGAGGTCTCCTCGCCGGGTCTGGAGCGGCCGCTTCGCAAGCAGCAGCACTTTCGCAATGCTCTCGGCCGCCGCGTCGCCCTCCGCACGGAGGGGCGCAAGCGCCTCCGCGGCGAGGTCGTCGACGCCGGTGAGCGCGAGGTCATCGTCCGGACGGACAACGAGTCCGTGCACATCCCGTACGAGGCGATCGTCCGGGGCAACTTGATCGACGAAGGGAAGTAGGAGATGTCGAGGGAGATCATCGAGGCGGTTCGCACGATCGAACGCGAGAAGGGCATCGACGGCGACACACTCATCCACGCGCTCGAGGATGCGCTCCTCGCCGCGTACAAGAAAACGCCCGGCGCGACGCGGCACGCGACGGTCGAGCTCGACGACGACGGCGACTTCCGTGTCTATTCGATCGAGATCCCGCAGGATCTCGAGGCGCGACTGCTCGAGGAAGCCCGCGAGCGCGCGATCGAAGAGCTCGAGCGGCTCGAGGAAGAGACCGGCGAGAAGAACCACACGCTGCTCTCCGACGACGACCTCGACCTCGACTGGGCCGAAGTGCCGCCGGAGCTGATGCGCCGGCAGGACGTCACGCCCGAGAACTTCGGCCGCATCGCTGCGCAGACCGCCAAGCAGGTCATCCTGCAGCGGATCCGCGAGGCGGAGCGCGAGATGATGTATGACGAGTACATCGACCGCGTCACCGAGGTCGTGACCGGCATCGTCCAGCAGGCGGGCGACCGCAACAACGTGCTCGTCGACCTGGGCAAGGTCGAGGCGCTCCTGCCCCGCTCCGAGCAGGTGGACGGCGAGCGGTACGAACAGGGCTCGCGCATCAAGGCGGTCATCACCGAGGTGCGGAGCGGGACGAAGGGGCCGCAGGTGATCCTCTCCCGCCGCGATCCGGAGCTGATCAAGACGCTGTTCGAGCTCGAGGTGCCGGAGATCGCCGACGGGCTCGTCGAGATTCGCGGTGTCGCCCGCGAGCCGGGCTACCGCTCGAAGATCGCCGTCGAGTCGCACGCCCAGGGCGTCGACCCCGTCGGCGCGTGCGTCGGGCCCCGCGGCTCGCGCGTCCGCATGGTCGTGTCGGAGCTGCGCGGCGAGAAGATCGACATCATCCCCTGGAACACGGAGCCGGCACGGTTCGTCGCCAAGGCGCTCTCGCCCGCCCGTGTGCGCGAGGTGTACCTCGACGACGAGGGTCGAGACGCAACGGTGGTCGTCCCGGACGACCAGCTTGCACTGGCCATCGGCAAGGAGGGGATGAACGCGCGTCTCGCGGCACGTCTCACGGGCTGGAAGATCGACATCGTCAGCGACTCCGAGTTCGCGCAACAGGAGGCCGACGCGGCCTTCGGCGGCGGCGGCGACGACGTCGACTTCAGCGGCCGCTGCGCGGCGGTGCTGGCGAACGGCAAGCGCTGTCCGAACGCGACGCTTCCGGGGTCCCGCTTCTGCGGCGTCCCGGCCCACCAGGAACTCGCCAAGATCGAGGCCGAGACGGGCGAATACGCCCCGGGCAGCATCTCGCCGGTCACCGAGGCGGCAAGCGCCGCCGAGGCTGAGTCCGCGGAGACCGACGGCGGCGAGCCGTCGGCGGTCGAGGACGTGGGCGAGCCGGGCATCGGCCAGGTCGATCCCGTCGCGGAGCAAAGCGAGGACGAGCCTGTCGAGCCTCAGCCGACCAAGCCCTACGAAACCGAGGTTCCGACGCCCGTCCTCGAGGACGAGGCGCCCGAGGCCGTTATCGACCCGGCTGAGGTCGGTGCCGCCGAGGCTCAGACCGAGGAGCGAGACGCCACTGCGTGACGGCCGGGCCGACGCGAAGCTGCGCGGGTTGCGGGCGCCGAGCGCCCCAGTCGGAGCTCATGCGCTTCGCAGCGGTCGACGGCGTCCTCGCGCCGGGGCGCACGCTGCCCGGACGAGGCGCATACACCTGCCGCCGTTTGCAGTGCTTCGAGCGGGCGCAGGCCCGGCGCGCATTCAACCGCGTCCTCAAGCAGACCGTCCAGGTTCCGAGGGAACTGGTGTCCCTCTACACTGACCGCTGAATTTCCCACGAAACTGGAATCACATGCCACCACGCCCCAACAGACCGATTAGACCCCGCGGCGCCGGTGGCGCGCGCGGCAAGCGCCGCGTCGTCATCGACAGCGGCGCCAGCCGCCCGCAGCGCCCCGACGCACGCCAGGCGCGCGACCGCGCGGAGCCCCGCGCACCCAAGCAGGCTACGCCGCCGCCGACCGGTCCCGTGACGGTCCAGTCCGGGATCACCGTCCGCGACTATTCGCAGGCGCTCGGCGTCGGAGTCTCCGAGCTGATCAAGATCCTGATGGGCCTGGGCACGCCGAAGACCGCGCCGCAGTCGCTCACGGACGACGAGGTCGAGGTGATCGCCGCCGAGCTGAAGCGCGAGGTGACGATCAGGCACGTAGGCGAGGAGGAGGACGAGCCGGAGGTGTTCGAGGACGCCGCCGAGGACCTCGTCGACCGCCCGCCGGTCGTCACGATCATGGGACACGTCGACCACGGCAAGACGAGCCTGCTCGACGCGATCCGGCAGACGGCCGTCGTCGAGACGGAGGCCGGCGGGATCACGCAGCACATCGGGGCGTACCAGGTGCAGCGGGACGGCCGAAAGATCACGTTCCTCGACACGCCGGGTCATGAGGCATTCACCGCGATGCGCGCACGCGGCGCGAAGGTCACCGACATCGCCGTGCTCGTCGTCGCCGCGGACGACGGCGTGATGCCGCAGACGCGCGAGTCGATCTCGCATGCACGCGCGGCCGCCGTGCCGATCGTCGTCGCGGTCAACAAGGTCGACCTCCCCGACGCGGACCCGAATCGCGTGCGCGGCGACCTCGCCTCCGAAGGACTCCAGCCCGAGGACTGGGGCGGAACGACGCAGTTCGCCGAAGTCTCGGCGAAGACGCGCCAGGGCCTCGACGAACTGCTCGAGAAGGTGCTGCTCGTCGCGGACGCCGAGCTCGAGCTGAAGGCCAACCCGAGCGCTGCGGCATCGGGCCCGATCATCGAATCGCGCCTCGACCCGGGCCGAGGAGCCGTGACCACGATGCTCGTGCAGCGCGGGACGCTGCGCATCGGGGACGCGGTCGTCGCCGGCGACGCGTGGGCGCGCGTGCGCGCGCTGAACGACTTCCGGGGCGAGAAGATCAAGGAGGCGACGCCGGGTATGCCGGTGGAGATCCTCGGCTTCGACAAGCCGCCGCAGGCCGGCGAGATGGCCCGTGTCGTCGAGAACGAGCGCCGCGCGCGCGAGCTCGCGCACGGCCGCTCGGAGCGCGTGCGCCGCGAGCAGCTCGCGCAGCGTTCAGCGGCTGCCGGCGTCTCGCTCGAGTCGCTGTTCGCGCAAATGCAGGAAGGCGCCGTGCAGGAGCTGAACCTGATCCTCAAGGGAGACGTCGGCGGTTCCGTCGAGGCTGCGGTGTCGGAGCTGCAGAAGATTCAGCACGCCGAGGTGCGCGTGAACGTCATCCATCAAGGCGTCGGCGGCATCACCGAGAACGACGTCAACCTCGCGATTCCCGCGGGCGCCCTGATCGTCGGCTTCAACGTGCGCCCGAGTGCCGAAGCGCGTGCGCTCGCCGAGCGCAACGGGATCGAGATCCGCACCTACCGCGTCATCTACCAGCTGACCGAGGACATCCAGCAGGCACTCGTCGGCATGCTCAGGCCGATCGAGACGGAAGAGACGCTCGGCGAGGCCGAGGTGCGCGCGACCTTCCGCGCCTCGCGTCTTGGCACGATCGCCGGCTGCATGGTCACGACCGGCGTGGTGCGCCGCGGCGCGCGCGTCCGCATCGTCCGTGACGGCACCGTGATCTACGAGACGACGATCGCGTCGCTGCGCCGTGTGAAGGACGACGTGCGTGAGGTGCAGGAAGGGTTCGAGTGTGGCATCCTGCTCGAGAACTTCAACGACGTGAAGGAAGGCGACGTGCTCGAGGTCTACGAGACCAAGCAGGTCGAGCGCACCGACCTGAGCGACGTCGCCTCCCCTCAGTCCTAGGTCGCGGCGACGGCGATCGCTGTCGGCGCCGGGCGCAGCATCCACGCGCTGAGCGCGGCGATCCACAGCAGCACGATTGCCGAGAGCGGCGGCCACACGATCGTGAAGATGCCCGCGACCGTCGCGAGCGCGCCGGTCCAGGCGAGCCACGCGGGAAGCGCGCGCGTCTGCAGTGCGAGGACGGTGGTCGAGAGCGCCATTGCCGCGGCTGCGAACAGCGACAGCCCGAACAGCAGCGCGCTCAGCGCCCAGGTCACCTTGGCGGTGTTCGGATCGACGCTGAAGTTCTCCGCGATGTCCGAGGCGAGCGCCATCGTCGTTCCCGCCCCATGCGCCGCGAGCGCGAGGGCGATGAAGGCCGCGCCGGACGCGGTCACCGCCGTCGTCAGCCTTGCCGGCTCACCCTCGGCCCGTGCGAGCACTCCGCGAAAGCTCCCGAGAAAGGAAAGGAAGCAGAGGCCGGCGAGCCCGATCAGAAACAGGGCGACCAGCTCCTTGGAGCGGTTGCCGCTGTCTGCGTAGTAGGAGACGATCTCGCCGCTGTCCGTCTTCATCCCCGGGTGGTCGATGGTCAAAAGCGTGGCGACCACGACGAGCACCGCGAACACGATCCCGTTGGCCGGCACCCAGCGAGCGATCTTCAGGAACATGGAACCCTCCTTGACCCGATTGCGACAAAGGATGTTCGCCCGCGCGGACGGCACGGTTCAATAGAGCCATGAGCGCGGGCTTCGTCGGCATCCTCTCGGCCGAGCTGCACTTTCCCGAGGCGGGCTCGCTGAAGGGCAAGCGGAAGTTCGTTCAGTCCGTCAAGGCACAGCTGCAGCACCGCTTCGGCGCCTCGGTCGCCGAGGTCGACCACCACGAGCTCTGGCAGCGCGCGCGAATCACGCTCTCGTGTGTCGCCCGCGAGTACGGTGAGGTGGAGCGGTTGCTCGCCGACGCAGAGCGGTATCTGAACGGCCAGGAATTCGAGGTCGGAGCGGTCGCACGAGAGGTGGTGACGCTCGATGACTGAACGGATGCGCCGGGTGAACGAGTCCGTCCGCGCCGTGCTCGCGGAAGCCTTGAGCGAACTGAAGGACCCCAGGATCGGCTTCGTCACCGTGACGGGCGTGAAGACGTCTCGGGATCTGCGGCAGGCCATCGTGTTCGTCAGCGTCCTCGGCTCGGAGCGCAAGCGCGCGAAATCGCTCGAGGGCCTCGAAGCTGCGCACGGGGTGCTGCAGGCGCGCCTGGCGCGTGAGCTGCGACTGAAGCGGACGCCTCAGTTGACGTTCCAATACGATCCGTCGGTCGAGCAGGGCGTCCGTATGTCCAAATTGATCGATGAGCTCGTCACAGACCCAGACGGCGACTGACCTCGGACAGGTCAGCGACGTCCTGCGCGCACACGAGCGCTTTCTCGTCACGACACACGAGAACCCGGACGGCGACGCACTCGGTTCGCTGCTCGCGATGACCTTGGCGCTGCGCTCGCTGGGGAAAGACGCGACCATGTACCTCGCCGGCCAGGCGCCTCTCCCGGGCGAGTACGCATTCATGGACCTCTCCGAGTTGCGGCGCGAGTTACCGGCTGATGCCCCGGACCGCGTGCTCGTCGCCGTCGACTGTGCGAACGAGAGCCGGCTCGGGCCCGACCCGGAGATCCTCCTCAATGCCTCGTATACGGTCGACATCGACCACCACCACGACAACACCCGTTTCGGGGACGTCAACCTGATCGTCTCCGACGCCTCTTCCACCGGCGAGGTGCTGCGCGATGTCTTCCGTGAGCTCGCCGTCCCGCTCACGCCCGAGATCGCCGAGTCGCTCTACATCGCGCTCGTGACGGACACCGGGCGCTTCCAGTACGCGAACACGACTCCGAAAGCGCTGCGCTTGGCGGCTGAGCTCGTCGAGGCCGGCGCCGACGTGCACCGCGTCTTCCAGGGCGTGTACGAGAACGTGCAGTTCGCGAAGCTGAAGCTGCTGGCCCGCGCGCTCGAGCGCGCAAAGGTGTACGAGGGAGGTGCCGTCGTCGTTTCGTATCTGCTGCGGGGCGACTTCGGCGAGGTCGGTGCGGCCGAGCCGTACAGCGAGGGGATCATCGACTACCTGCGGGCGGTCGAGGGCGCGATCATGGCCGTGCTGATCCGCGAGCCGCCGCGCGCCGACGCGCCGCTGCGGCGGATCTCGCTGCGCTCGTCGTCGGACGAGCTCGACGTGTCCGCGATCGCACGCAAGTCGGGAGGCGGAGGTCACCGCCAGGCGGCCGGCTTCTCGAGCGAGGCGTCGATCGAGGAGATCACGGAGTTCGTGCGGCGGGAGTACGCCCTCGCACGACAGGCCGGCGCATCCTCCCGGCCGGCGGAGCCGGCCTAGAAGGTGCCGGCGAGGGCACTCGAGCCTGCGGGGGTCGCCCTCGTCGACAAGCCCGCCGGTCCGTCGTCGTTCAGGCTCGTCGCCGAGCTGCGCCGCCGGACGGGCGCGCGCACGGGGCATGCGGGAACGCTCGATCCTTTTGCGACAGGATTGCTGCTCTTGTTGTCCGGATGGGCAACTAAACTGGCTCCGTGCTTCTCGGGGCTGGACAAGCGCTACCTCACCGACGTCGACCTGCGGGCACGGACGTCGACGGGCGACCCGGAAGGGGAGGTCGTCGAGCGGTCCGAGCCACCGGGACTGTCGGAGCTCGACGGGCGGCTCGCGGCCCTCCGAGGCTGGATCGAGCTGCCGATCCCGGCCGCATCTGCGGTCAAGATCCGCGGCGAGCGCGCCTACAGGCTGGCCCGGCGCGGCGTGGAGGTGGACATGCCGCTGCGGCGCTCGCGAGTCGACGCGCTCGAAGTCATCACCTATAGCGACGGTGTTGCTCGACTCGACCTGCGCGTGAGCACCGGGACCTACGTCCGGGCGATCGCCGACGCCCTGGGCGGACACTGCCGGACGCTGCGACGCACGGAGATCGGCCCGTTCTCCGTCTCAGAGGCGTCCGACGTCGCCAGGGCCGACCTGATCGCCCCAGGGGCCGCGCTGGCGCAGCTTCCGCCCGAGGCGCGGGCGCGAGCCCCGGAGGCGCTGCTCGCCCGCGCCGGCGCATGACTCGCCGCGCGGTCGCGGTCGGCGTCTTCGACGGGGTCCACCTGGGGCACCGCTGGGTCCTCGATGCTCTGCGCAGGGCAGGAAGACCGCGCGTCGTGACCTTCGACCCGCATCCGGTCGCCGGCACGCCGCTGCTCACGAGCGTGGAACGCCGGGTCGAGCTCCTCCACGAGGCCGGAGTCGAGGACACCGTCGTCGGGCCCCCCGGGACGTCGATCGACGTGTCGGATGCGATCCTCGTCACCGGCCCGGGCTCGGCGGCCGTGAACGGCGCCGCGGAGATGCTGCCGGTGCCGCTCGTCCCCGGCGTGTCCTCCGAGCGGATCCGGCAGCTGATCGCCGCGCGCGAGATCGAGGCCGCCGCCGGAATGCTGGCACGGCCTTTCGAGCTCGAGGGCGTCGTCGTCGAGGGTGACCGCCGCGGGCGCGGCCTCGGGTTCCCGACCGCAAATCTCCAGGTCGCGACAGGTCTCGTCGTGCCTCCGAACGGCATCTACGCCGGGGCCGCTCTGGGGAACCGGGCAGCCGTGTCGATCGGCGTCAACCCGCACTACGGGGCGCCCGAACGGCGTATCGAGGCCTACCTCCTTGACTTCGACGGCGACCTCTACGGCGAGCTGCTGCGGGTCGAGCTGTGGCGGTTCCTGCGCGAAGAGGCGGCGTTTCCGGACGAGAACGCGCTCGTCGACCAGATCGGACGTGACGTCGAGGACGTCCGTTCGGCTTCCCGGCCCGTATGAAACCGCATGTTTTTGCCGCCTGTGACGTCTTCCTCTATGTGAGCGAAAGCAGCGAGCCCCAGGGGGTCGTCGAGAACGTCCGCTGCCTCGAGTGCGGCACGGTCTACGCGAAGCCCAATAGCCCGAACACCGTGGCGAACAACCCGGGCTGCCCCGAGTGCGGCTACGTCGGCTGGCTCGCCGCGAGCGTGCCGATCAGCGAGGAGCTCGAACAGCGCCGCTTCGGCGCGGGTCGGCTCCGGCTCCACCGCGTGTAACGGCGCTGACGCCGCCGAAATAGTGGTGTCGGGACGGCCAGCGGCGCACGGTCCGTCCGCTGCCCTCGATCGACGCGAGCGCGTTCTCGTCGACGCCCGGCTCCGCGTTCACGGTCGCGTCGGTGGGGTGGAAGCGCGGCCGATCGATCGCGACCTGCGCTTCGAGCCGCTCGTCGAGCACGCCGGCGAGCACGAGCACGAGCGCCGTGCGCAGACGCGTGCCGCCGGCTGCGCCGGCGACGAGCGCGAGCCCGTCGTCCGCAAGCGCCAGGCAGGGCGCCATCATCGACTGCATGCGCTCGCCGGGCCGAAGGTCGCCGACGATCAGGTCGGTCTCGCCGAGCATGCTGTTCAGATGCAGGTCGAGGCCGGGGAGGAAGTCACCGGAGCCGAGACCGAGGCTCGTCGTGAACGCGCAGGCGTTGCCGTCTGCGTCGACGACGCTCACGTTCGTGGTGTGCGTCTCCGGTCCGTGGCCCTCGAGGATCGGCAGCACCTTCAACACACGCTCGGTCTCCGAGAGCTCCCGCAGACGGGGCAACGCCCGAAGCACCTCGGCCAGGCCGGCCAGGCCGCCGCGCGTGAGGACATGATGCGCGGCGTAGTCGAGGTCCAGGGGCTCCTGCCACTCGGCGTCGTAGGCTCGCAGGTCGTCGCGCGTGATCGCGCCGCCCCGGTTCCGGACCAGGGTGAGCAGCGATTCCGCGAGCGATCCCTCGTACGCGCTCCGTGCTCCTTCGGCGGCGAGCAAGGCAAATACCTTCTCCAGTCCCGGCTGGCGCAACGTGTCGCCCGTCTCGAGCAGGCGCCCGCCGGGGCTGTACAGGTCGCCCCCGCGATCGAGCGTCATCACCGGCGCGAGCATGGCGAGGCACGCGGCGTGGGCGGAGGGAACCTCAACCCCTGACCGTGCCAGCGTCATTGCCGGCTCGAAGAGCTCGCGCCACGGCAGACGTCCGAACCGACCGTGCAACGTCCCGAGGCCCGCGGGCACTCCCGGGACCGCACACGATGCCGGCCCGATCGCGTAGTGGACGAGCTCTTCGCCGAACGGAACGGGCATGTGCACGAGGTCGGCGCCCTTGCCGGAGGGGACGCTGCAGAAGCAGTCGAGGTGCCAGGCGCGTCTCGCCGCCGCGTCCCAGTAGACAGCGTGCCCGCCGCCGAGCAATCCGGTCATGACGGTCTCCGCGACGCAGGCGGCGGCGACGGCAGCAACCGCAGCATCAGCTGCCGATCCGCCCAGTTCGAGCATCGCGACGCCGGCTTCGGCCGTCGCCGGATGGCCCGCAGCTACGGCTGGCGGCATCTGACTCACGACGGTCTCTGTTTCCCGACGCCCCGCCGACGGTCAGGGAAGCGAGAAACTGCAGGTTCTAAGCCCATTCGCTACCCTGTTTCCCGGACGGCAGCCTCGGCCGCATGCTTTCTTCCTTGGACGGCGTGCTGGGACTGTCGAGACGCATTAGAGAGAGGGGAAGCTTGAGCCTCACCAAGGAAGAGAAGCAGGAGATCATCAATCAGCACGGCCGCAACGGCACGGACACCGGCTCCACCGAGGTCCAGGTCGCGATGCTGACGCGCCGGATCAACGAGCTCACCGAGCACCTCCGGACGCACAAGCACGACCATCACTCGCGGCGGGGCCTGCTCAAGCTCGTCGGACGGCGCCGCAGGTTCCTGAATTACCTGCAGCGGACAAACCTCGAGGGATACCGCGCCCTGATCAAGGAGCTGGGCCTCAGGCGCTAGCTCGGAAATAGGGGGTGGAAGTTTGAGCGAGCTCCAAGTGCCGGAGCTGACTCAAACCTCCACCCTCGTCAAAGGAAGAGTGGAGGAAGAACAGATGGCAGTTGCCACACATGGCGTCTCGTCGATCTCGGTCGAGGTCGGCGGGCGCGAAATCACGTTCGAGACCGGGAAGCTCGCCAAGCAGGCAGACGGCGCAGTCGTCGTCCGCTCGGCGGACACGATGGTGCTCGCGACGGCCCAGGGCCGGATGGAGGCGCGCGAGGGCGCGGACTTCTTCCCGCTCACCGTCGACGTCGAGGAGCGGATGTACGCCGCCGGGAAGATCCCCGGCGGTTTCTTCAAGCGGGAAGGCCGGCCGACGGAACGCGCGATCCTGACCGCGCGCATGATCGACCGCCCGATCCGGCCGCTCTGGCCGAAGGGCTTCAAGAACGAGGTGCAGGTGATCTGCACCGTGCTCAGCGCAGACATGGTCGTCGGGCACGACATCCTCTGTATCAACGGCGCGTCCGCGGCGTTGATGATCTCGCCGCTCCCGTTCATCGGTCCGGTCGGCGCGGTTCGCGTCGCACTGGTCGACGGCGAGCTCGCGATCAACCCGACGCTGCAGGAACTCGCGGAGAACACCGATCTCGACCTGATCGTCGTCGGAACGCGCGAGGCCCTCACGATGGTCGAGGCCGGCGCGAATCAGATCGCCGAGGAGAGGCTGCTCGAGGCGCTCGACCGCGCGCATGCGGAGATCGTCAAGCTCTGCGACGCGCAGGAGGAGCTGCGGAGGCAGGCCGGGAAGGCGAAGTGGATCGACAACGCCGTCAGCGAAGAGATCGCGCGCGAGCACGGCGGCCGGATCCGCGAACGCATCGCGAACGTCGGTGTCCGCGAAGCCGGCACCGTGGTCGAGGAGCTGATGGAGGAGCTCTGTCCGGAGCTCTCGATGGACTCGACCGACGAAGACATCATCCGGCAGGTTCAGGTGCGCTCGGCGCTGCACATGCTGCTCGACAAGGAGCGGCTCGCCGCGGTCGAGAGGCCGGTGCGTGAGCAGTACGAGAACGACCTGCGGGCGCTGACAGAGGCCGAGCAGGATTCCAAGGAGCTGAAGTCCGCCAAGCGCACGCTGCTGTTCGAGCGGATCAACGACGGCGTTCAGCTGCCGTTCCCCGTCGGACCGATGGTCGACGGCGCCGAAGGCCCGCCCGCAAAGGACTCGCTGACGAAGCAGTTCGTGAAGCGGGCCGCGGAGACGATCTACAAGGACCTCGTTCGCAAGAAGATCGCAGTCGAGAAGCGTCGCCCCGACGGGCGCGGCGCCGAGGACATCCGTTCGATCGACGTCGAGGTCAGCGTCACCCCGCGCGCGCACGGCTCCGGCCTGTTCACGCGGGGCCAGACGCAGATCCTGTCGTCGCTGACGCTCGGGACCGCGAAGGAAGGGCAGCGGATCGACGACCTGTCGCTCGAGCAGGAACGCCGCTTCATGCACCACTACAACTTCCCGCCCTACTCGGTCGGGGAGACGGGGTTCATGCGCGGGCCGAAGCGCCGCGACATCGGCCACGGTGCGCTCGCGCAGCGGGCGCTCGAGGCGGTGATCCCGTCCGCGGAGGAGTTTCCGTACACGGTCCGGATCGTCTCGGAGACGCTCGAGTCGAACGGCTCGTCGTCGATGGGCTCGGTCTGCGGCTCGACGCTCGCCCTGATGGATGCCGGCGTGCCGATCAAGGCGCCGGTGTCGGGCATCGCGATGGGCCTCGTCAAGGAGGGCGACGACTACGTCATCCTCACGGACATCCAGGGTGCGGAGGACCACCTCGGCGACATGGACTTCAAGGTCGCCGGCACGCGCGACGGCATCACGGCGCTGCAGATGGACATCAAGATCACCGGCGTCACGTCGGAGATCATGCGCAACGCGCTCGAGCAGGCAAAGCGGGCGCGCGAGTTCATCCTCGAGAAGATGCTCGCGGTGATCCCGGAGTCGCGTCAGCAGCTCGCCGGGCACGCGCCGCGGATCTCGACGGTCAAGATCAACCCGGAGTACATCGGGATGGTCATCGGCAAGGGCGGTGAGACGATCCGCTCGCTCGAGTCCGAATACGAGGTCCAGATCGACATCGAGGAAGACGGCACGATCCTCATCTACGCGACGGAAGGCGACAAGGCGAACGCGGCGATCGCCGCCATCCAGGGCCTGACGAAGGAGCCCGAGGTCGGCGACGAGTACCGGAACGCGAAGGTCGTCAAGACGACGCAGTTCGGCGCCTTCGTCGAGCTGAAGAAGGGCACTGACGGCCTGCTGCACGTCTCGAACGTCGGCCCCGGAAGGGTCGGCCACATCGAGGACGTGATCAACCGCGGCGACATCCTGGACGTCGTCGTCCAGGAGGTCGACAAGGATCGCGGACGGATCGGCCTGAAGCTGATCCAGAAGCACGAGAACGGCAACGTCGTCTCGCCTGAGGAGCTGATCGAGCGGGCGAAGAACGCCCCGCCGCGCGAGGAGCGCGAGGAGCGCCCGCGCGGGCGCGACGGTGACCGCCGGGGCGGCGGTCGTGGCGGCGGACGCGGTGGACGCGACCGCGGGCCGCGCGGCGATCGCGGCGGCGGCCGCGACGGCGACTAGCTCGCGAGAGTGAAGGGGCGGCGCTCAACCGCCCCTTCCAGTCCTTCTTCCCTTGCTTCGCTTCGCTCGCGCTCGGGGCGCGCCTTCGGCGCGCGATTGGTTGGTGTTCAGGGAGCTCTGGAGGGCGGACGTTGGTGAGCGGCGCGGCCAAGCCGCGCCGCCGACGAAGTACTGCCGTGGCTTGTGTCGCGGCGTCGTGAGGAAACGGTAGCGGGCCAGCGAAGGATCATCGCCTACGATGGCCCCGTGCAGAAGTACGTCATCTCCGAGCTCGACTCCGGCGAGCGGGTGATCACCGAGCGTGTCCCGAGCGTCCGCTCGGTCGCGCTCGGCTACTGGATCGGAGCGGGCTCGCGCGACGAGAAGGACGAGCGCGCAGGCGTGTCCCATTTCCTCGAGCACCTGCTCTTCAAGGGCTCGGCGCGCTACTCGGCGACCGAGATCGCGGAGATCTTCGACGGTCTCGGCGGCGAGCTGAACGCGGCCACCTCCCGCGAGCACACCGTCCTCTACTCGCGCGTCCCCGATGCGCATCTCGAAACCGCAGTCGACGTGATGACCGACATGGTGTTCGCGCCGACGTTCGCGGAGCTCGACTCGGAGCGCGAGGTCGTGCTGGAGGAGATCGCAATGTACGAGGACACGCCGCAGGAGCTCGTGCACGACCTCTTCTCGGAGGCGGTGTTCGCACCCCATCCGCTCGGACGGCCGGTGATCGGCACGCGCGAGGTGATCGCCACGGTGTCCCGTCGCGCGCTCGCGAACTATCACCGCTCGATGTATGTCGGCGGGAACGTCGTCGTGGCCGCCGCGGGGAACCTGCAGCACGAGGAGATCGTCCGTCTCGTCGAGCGCGCGCAGCGCCGGCGTGAGGCGTCACCGCCAAAGGGGGTGCGCGTGCGCAGGCCGCTCGTGGCGCCTCCGCCACCCGGTCTGCAGTTCCAGCAGAAGGACACCGAGCAGTACCACGTTTGCGTCGGCGCCCCTGGAATCGCGCGCTCCGACCGGCGCCGGTTCGCCGCTTCGCTGCTCGACGCGATCCTCGGTGGCTCCGCGTCTTCGCGCCTCTTCCAGGAGATCCGCGAGAAGCGCGGGCTCGCGTACGCCGTCTACTCGTTCGTGTCGCAGTACACCGATACGGGGCTGGTCGGGTTCTACGTCGGGACGCGGGAGGAGAACCTGGACGTCTGCCTCGAGATCGCCGCTTCCGAGCTCGCCGACGTGGCCGCGGGCAACCTGCGCCGAAACGAGCTGGAGCGCGCCAAGGAGAACCTGAAGGGGCGCATCGTGCTCTCGATGGAGTCGACGTCGAACCGGATGTCACGGCTCGGAAAGTCGCTGATCAGTGATACCGAGCTCCTGTCGCTCGACCGCGTGATCGCGGAGATCGACGCGGTCGAGCCGGACGAGCTCGCGGAGCTCGCCTCCATGCTGCTCGCGCCGGAGCAGCTGTCGGCGTCGGGGATCGGGCCCGACGAAGAGCTCTTCCTGCGCGCCGTCGAGCGGGTCAACCCGGCGCTCGCGGTCGCTGCGTGAACGTCGCGCTGTTCGGGCGCGGCGGCAGGGTCGGGCGCGTGCTCGAAGCCGCGCTCCTGGCTCAGAGCCACAAACTCGTGGAGCTGGACGAGGCCGAGGCGGCGATCGACTTCACGGCGCCCGACGCCGTGGTGCCGAACGTGCTGCGCGCACTCGACGCGGGAGTGCCCTGCGTGGTCGGGACGAGCGGCGCCGACCTTGCACCCGTCGACGAGCGCGCGCGCGAGCGCGGGCTGCCCGTGTTCTTCGCTCCGAACTTCGCGATCGGGGCGGTCGTCATGATGCGACTGGCGGCGGAGGCGTCGAAGTTCCTGCCGCGGGCGGAGATCATCGAGTTGCACAACGAGGCGAAGAAGGACGCACCGTCGGGAACCGCCCGCGCGACTGCGGAGCTGCTGCCGGGCAACCCTGCGATTCACTCGGTCCGCCTGCCCGGGCTCGTCGCCCACCAGGAGGTCCTGTTCGGCGGCGACGGACAGCTCCTGACGATCCGGCACGACGCGTACTCGCGCGAGGCGTACGTTCCGGGAGTGCTGCTCGCACTCGAGAAGCTGCGGAGCCTCCCGGCGGGATTGACGGTGGGCCTGGAGGCGCTGCTCTAATGCACGCGACGGGCGTCGAGATCGTCGAGCTGGACATCGCGCAGGTGCTGACCCGCCGGCGCGAGCTCGCGCGGCTGTGGCCCGAGGCCTCGCGCGACCGGATCGACGACATCCTGCCGCGGCACGCGACGCGCGAAGGCTTTCGCTTCCTCGGCGCGTTCGGCGAGGACCGCCGCCTTGCGGGCTTCGTCTACGGCTATCGCGGCGCGCCGGGCCAGTGGTGGCACGACCGAGTCGCGAAGGCGCTCGGCCGCGCAGGCACCGAGCGCTGGCTGCCGGGCGGCCACTTCGAGTTCACCGAGCTGCACGTCGATCCGCATCGGCGTCGAGAGGGAATCGGCGGCGCACTGCACGACGCGATCTTCGAGATCGTCGACGCCCCGACCGCCGTCCTCTCGACCCAGACCGACAACGAACCGGCGATCGCGCTGTACGAAGGCCGTGGCTGGCAGGTGATCGTCCCTTACCTCGACTTCGGATCCGGGCGACCCTTCCTGATCATGGGCCGCAACCTTCGGTGAGAATCGAGGTCGTCGAAGGCGACATCGCGGCGCTCGAGGTGGACGCTGTCGCGAACGCGGCGAACGACGAGCTCTGGATGGGGGCGGGCGTGGCCGGAGCGCTGAAGCGGGCAGGCGGCGAGGACATCGAGCGCGAGGCGATGGCGCAGGGGCCGATCGCGGTCGGCGACGCGATCGCGACGAGCGGCGGCACGTTGCCTGCCCGCTGGGTCATCCACGGTGCGGTGATGAGCCAGGACCTGCGCACTTCCGGCCAGTTCGTCGAGGAGAGCACGAGGAGCGTGCTCCGGGTCGCGGAGGAGCTCGGTGCACGGTCGCTCGCGCTTCCCGCGTTCGGCACCGGCGTCGGCGGCTATCCCCTCGAGGACTGCGCCCGCGTGATGATCGGCGTCGTTCGCGGGCACGAACCGCGTTCGCTCGAGCGCGTCGTCTTCGCCGTCTTCGGCGACGACGCTCGGCGCGCGTTCGAGCAGGCGCTGATGTGAACGCCCGGCAGGCGCAGGCCGGGCGCCGCAGCCTCGCGGTACTTGGTGCGGTCCTCGTCGGCGCTGCCTTCGGCCTGAGCGCTTTCGCGCTCGCGGTTCTCGCAGTTCTCGCGGTCGTCGCGGCGTGGCTGACGCGGGACTTCGTCCAGCTGGCGCGATCCGACCGGCGCAGTGGGTGGACGCTCGTCGCGCTCGGCGTGACCGTGCTCGTCGTCGCCGCCGCGGGGCTCAGCTTCGGGCTCGGCGCGCTCGCCGCACCGCTTCCGGTCGCGCTGACCGTCGCGGCGGCGCGCCGGGAAGGGGTCCGGTCGGTCGTGTGGTGGCTGACCGCGCTCATGAATGCGTGGCTCACGGTGCTGTTCCTCGTGATCGTCTGGATCCTCATCTGAACCTTCGAGCTGCAAGACAGCGCGGGGGCCGCCCTGTACGGCCCCCGCTGAGGATGCTGTCCCCTGACCCGTCTTCAAGTCAGCTCAAACAGGCTGCCCCCAGATCCGTCCCGTACACCTGCGAGTAGACGAAGCAGCCGACGCGCTTCGACACGAAGAGCCGGGCGTTCGTGTCGATGTACGGAGCGACGGGCGCCGCCACCTTCATCAGATCGCGGTCCAGATTCGCGTAGGCGCCGTAACGCGCCTGGCCGGCCAGCTTCGCGGCGTCCGCCATGCGCTTGTTCCAAGCCGGCTCGTTGAAGTACGAGAGGTTGACGTTGTTCTCCGGCTGGATCGACGTGCCGCTGAGCAGGATGTTGATGAAGTCGTAGGGGTCGGGATAGTCGGCTCCCCAACCGCCCAGGAGCAGGTCGTACTTCGCGCCGCGGACGCCCGCCCTCGTCGTCTGGACGACGCGGTCGAGCGGCGTGATGTTGCAGTTGAGCCCGATCTTGCTGAGGTTGAACTGCACGACCTGTGCGACCGTCGGGCCGAACGACGAGTTGAAGGTCCAGAACTCGCACTTGCCGTCGCGGGTGTGGCCCTTCGCGAGGGCGTTCGCCTTCGCGTAGTTCGCACCCTTGAGCGGATACAGGTTCCAGTCCTTGAAGCCCGGCAGGCCGACCGGAATGATCTGGTCCGTCCGGGTCCCGGCAAGCGCGCCGTGCTGCCGCAGCATCTGCGGACGGTCGATCGCGTAGTTGACCGCCCGGCGCAGCTGCGGATTGTTCTTGAACAGCGGCTGCTCGACGTTCATGTTCAGGTACCAGAAGACCGGATTCGGCCGGACGTAGAAGCTCGCCGAGTTCCCGGTGTGTGACTTGTTCACGCCGTACTTGTCCCGCAGCTCGGCTGCGGCGTTCGGCGGGAACGCGCCGACGTCCGTCTGGTTCGCCTCGACTCGCAGACGCTGGGCATCGAGCGAGATCGCGATCGCGTACGTGATCTGATCCGGGTTCCGCGGCCGCGAGCCCTTGTAGAACGGGTTGCGCTTCAGGACCGCCTCGCGGCCCTGCGTCCAGCTCTCGACGTAGTACGGCCCGCACGCGGCGCTCTTCGCAGGCGCGGCGATGCCGTCCGGGTTGACCGGCAAGTTCGTTGCGACTGCCGAGAAGAACGGCATCGTGATCCGGGCGAGGAAGTCCGGCGCGATCCGCGTCAGCGTGAAGCGGATCTTGTACTTGCCGAGCACCTTTACTCCGGATGCCGTGGCCGCCTTGCCGTCCAGGACCGCCTTGGCGCCGACGAGGTCCTCGATGAACGTCGTCGCAGGCGAGCTCATCTTCGGCTGGAGGTCGCGGTTGATCGCGGCGGCGAAGCTCTGCGCGGTCACCGCCGTGCCGTCCGCGAAGCGGTAGTTCTTGCGCAGCGTGAACGTATACGTCTTGCCGTTACCGGAGACGGCGGGCAGCGACGTTGCGACCTCCGGAACGATGCGGTTGCCGCCGGCCTTCGCTTCCTTGTCGGGGAAGTTGAGCAGCTTGCACGTCGTGGCGTATTCCATCTGCCAGGACTGGGAGAAGTAGGCGAGAGCAGGGTCGATGAAGTCGAAGTCGTTGCGGATGTCGACGCGCAGCGTTCCGCCGCGTGCCGCAGTCGCAGCGGCTCCCTCCGCGCCGCCTGACGCCGGCGTGGCTACCGCCGCGGCGATCGCGAGACCGACCCCGGCCGCCAGCACCGCCAGCGAGACCGTGAATCGCTTGGACAACGGGACTCCTTTCGCCGCACTTCCGGCGGGAGCCCTGCCGTGCACACCCTCGCGCGCTTAGACGCCGCGAGCCCCGCCGTTGTTAGCGGCGCCCGCGACTCTCAGGGGAGAGAACGTATGGAGCGGGGCTACGAAGGCCTGTGCGGGCCGCACGAACGACAGGGACCCTGCGGGCCGTGCGTGTTCGGGTACCAGCATTGAGGATGCGCACCCGGGCGACCACCCCCGCGCAGCCCCGCGCGAGAACCCGTCACGTCACGAACTCGGAACCGAGCCTCCCGGCAGGTGCGCCTCATGGGCCTTCAGACGGGGGCGGCCGGCGATAGTTAGAGGTTTCGATATTAAGCCTCGGTTATGCGAAGATTGAGCCGCCGTGGGGCTGCGCGGCCTGTGCGGGTGCACCCCGGTGCGGCCACCCCGCGTAGCCCCACCTCTCGCGCAACTGACCGCGTTCACGGCACGATGCGGCCCCGCGCTGCGCGCACTGTGGCCTCCGGCCTCGCACCGCCAGCGGCGCGTCAGAGGCGCGAGCCGGTCCAACCAGTAGGATTTCTCCGTGCTCGGCGAGGTCCTGACCGCCATCGCCACGCCGTTCGACCACGAGGGACGCGTCGACCTCGACCGCTTTCGCGAGCTCGCATCGCACCTCGTCGAGAACGGCTCGGACGGGCTCGTCGTCTGCGGCACGACCGGCGAGGCGCCGACGCTCGCGGACGAGGAGAAGTTCGAGTTGTGGGAGGCGGCAGTCGAATTGCTGCACGGGCGCGCCACCGTCGTCGCCGGCACGGGCACCTATGACACGGCGCACTCTGTGCATCTGACGAAGCGCGCACACGAGATCGGCGTCGACGGACTGCTCGTCGTCACGCCCTACTACAACCTTCCGCCACAGCGCGCGATCGTCCGTCACTTCGAGACGATTGCGGACGCGAGCGACAAGCCGATCATCGCCTACAACATCCCTGCCCGCGTCGTCCGGAACATCGAGCCCGAGACGATCGAGCGCCTCGCCCAAATCCCTTCGTTGCGCGCGGTCAAGCAGGCGAACGCCGACCTCGATCAGGCGCGACAGATCCCGGGCTTCGGCCTCGACCTCTACGCAGGCGACGACAACTTGATCCTCCCGTTCCTCGAGCTCGGAGGGATCGGCGGCGTCTGCGTGTACACGCACGTCGTCGGCCCGCAGGTCAAGGAGATGGTTCGCGCCTATCACGACGGCGACGCCGACCGCGCGCGGCAGATCGACGCCGAGCTCGCGCCCGCATACGAGCTGCTGAAGGTGCAGACGAACCCGATCGCGATCAAGGCGGCGTTGAACCTGCTCGGGCATGAGGTCGGCGGCCTCCGGCTGCCGCTCGTCGAGGCCGACCAGCCGGAGGTCGCACAGGTGCGCGACTGCCTCGAGCGGCTGGGCATTCTGGTCACTGCGTAGTTACGCTTCAGGCGCAGGCAACGACGGAGGGTGACGCCTCCCGAGCCGCCGGCCGTCCGCCGTGACAGGACGCCAACGAGGCCGCGTAAGGCGGCGAAGTGCGGTGGCACCGCGGGATTCGCCTCCCGCCCGCACCCCCAGGCGACGTTGTCGAGGGAGGTGCGAACGAGATGGAACGAATCCTCACGTCGGAGCTGGCGGCGCACGCCGGCGAGCGAGTGCTGCTCCAGGGTTGGCTGCACCGGCAGCGACGGCTCTCGCGGGTGTCCTTTCTCGTGCTGCGCGACCGGGCCGGCCTCGCGCAGCTCGTCGTCGGAGAGCCGCTCGAGCTGCAGCCGGAGAGCGTGCTCGAGGTGGAAGGCGTCGCGGTGGCCACCCCGCAGGCGCCGGGCGGGGTGGAGCTCCACGATCCCGACGTGCGCGTACTTGCCGAGCCGGCCGAGCCGCCGCCCCTCGAGCTGCACCGCCCGGAGCCGAAGGAATCCCTGCCGACGCGTCTCGATCTCGCCGCGCTCGCGCTCCGTCACCCGCTCGTGCGGGAGCGCTTCCGGCTCGCCGCGCGTGCCGTCGCCGCCTTCAGGCGAACGCTCGATGCACACGGCTTCACCGAGATCCAGACGCCGAAGATCGTGGGCTCTGCCACGGAGGGCGGCGCGAACGTCTTCCGCGTCGACTACTTCGGACGCGACGCGTTCCTTGCGCAGAGCCCGCAGTTCTACAAGCAGACGATGGTCGGCGTCCTCGAGCGCGTCTACGAGGTCGGTCCAGTGTTTCGCGCGGAACCCCACGAGACGGGAAGACATCTCGCGGAGTACGTCTCGCTCGATGCAGAGCTCGGGTTCGTGCGCGATCACCGGGACGTGATGGAGGTGGTGGGCGACGTCGTCGGCGCAATGATCGAGGCGGTTGGTGAGACGCCTCCCGCGAAGACGGCGCTCGTCCACTTCGAGGACGTACGGACAGGCGAGGAGCCCGACCTCTCGCCCGCCGACGAGCGGCGGATTTGCGCCGAGCACGGCGAGCTCGTCCTCGTCGAGGGCTTCCCGGCGGCCAAGCGCCCGTTCTACACCCATCCGGATCCCGAACGGCCGGAATGGTCCCGCGGCTTCGACCTGCTCTACCGCGGCCTGGAGATCGTGACCGGCGGCCAGCGTCTGCACCGGCTCGAGGACTACCGCGCCGCCCTGGCGGCGCGGGGCCTCGACGAGGCGCCGTTCTCCGGCTACCTGGACGCGTTCCGGTACGGGATGCCCGCGCACGGCGGCTTCGCGCTGGGCCTCGAACGGTTCATGGCTCAGGCCCTCGGCGCGGGCAACATCCGCGAGACGACGCTCTTTCCCCGCGACCGCTCGCGCCTGTTCCCATGAGCCTGGCGTCGCCCGAGGGGCCTACACTGCCTCGGCATGACAGTTCGCATCATCCCGCTCGGGGGCCTCGGCGAGGTTGGCAAGAACATGACCGTGTACGAGGCCGCAGGAGAAACGATCGTTGTCGACGCCGGGCTCGCCTTCCCGCGCGACGAGCACCTCGGGGTCGACCTCGTCCTTCCGGACATGGGCTATCTGGCGGATAAGGGGCGGATTCGCGCGGTGGTGCTCACGCACGGGCACGAGGATCACGTCGGCGCGCTGCCGTACCTGCTGCGCGAGGTCCGCGTGGACGAGGTGCTCGCGACCCGCCTGACGCTCGGTTTGATCAAGTCGAAGCTCGACGAGCATGGCCTCCTCCGCGCCGCGGAGCTGACCGAGCTCGAAGTGGGGGAGCAGCACGAGCTGGGTCCCTTCCGCGTCGAGCCGGTTCGGATGGCGCACTCGATCCCGGACTCGGTCGCGCTCGCGATCCGCGCGGAGGGCAAGCTGATCGTGCACACCGGCGACTACAAGCTCGACCACACGCCGGTCGACGGACAGAAGACCGACGTGGGGCGCCTCGCCGAGCTCGGCAACGAGGGCGTCGACCTGGTGCTCGGAGACTCCACGAACGCGGAACGGCCCGGGGTGACCGCGTCGGAGCGAGTCGTCGGCGAGGCTTTTCGCCAGATCTTTCCGCTGCGGCACGGCCGGATCATCGTGTCCTCGTTCGCATCGAACGTGCACCGGGTTCAACAGGCCGTCGACGTCGCGATCGACCTGAGGCGAAAGGTCTGCGTCATCGGACGCTCGATGCGCAAGAACGTGAACATCGCGCGCAACCTCGGCTACATGGAGGTGCCCGAAGGGATGCTGGTGAAGCCCGACGAGCTCGCAGAGCTGCGCCCCGAGGAGCAGTTGATCGTCTGCACCGGTTCGCAGGGCGAGCCGATGTCCGCCCTGACGCGGATCGCGTACGGCGACCACCCGGCGATTACCGTCGAGCGCGGCGACACGGTGATCATCTCTGCGAAGCCGGTGCCGGGCAACGAGCTCCGGGTGCACGACTCGATCAACAGGCTCTCGAAGGCCGGCGCAGAGGTGCTGCACCAGGAGATCGCGCCCGTGCACGTCTCGGGACACGGTTGCCGCGAGGAGATCCGGACCGTGCTGGCGCTGCTCCGTCCGCGCGCGGTGATGCCGGTGCACGGTGAGTTCCGGATGCAGGCGGCGCAGGCGCAGCTCGCCCGCGACGCCGGCGTGCAGGCAAACAGCATCGTGATGGCGGAGAACGGCTCGGTCGTCGAGCTCGACGACACGGGCGCGCGGATCGTCGATCAGATCGAGGCCGGCGTCACGCTCGTGGACGGGCTCGGCGTGGGGGACGTCCAGGACGTCGCGCTGCGCGACCGGCGCCACCTCTCGGAAGACGGCGTCCTGATCATCGTGGCGACCCTGGCGCAGCACAACGGTGCCCCGCCGGCGCGTCCCGAGTTGATCGCCCGCGGCTTCACCGGCCCGGACGAGCTGCTCGACGAGACTCGCGAGGAGGCGGCGCGTGTGCTCCGAGAGCTGCTCGCGGACGACGTCGTCGAGATCAAGCTGCTCCAGGAACATCTGCACGACACCGTCGGCCAGCTGATCTACGACCGCACCCGTCGACGGCCGATGATCCTTCCTGTAGTAGTAGAAGTATGAGTGCTCTCGCGCCCCTGACCGCCGCCCCCTATGGCCGGCGGAGCCGGCCTCCGGAGGCGGCTCGACCCGCCGACGGCACGCTCGCCTACGAGGCCGTGCTACTTGCACTGTCTCTTCGGCGATCGCGCGCCCGGCGGGCCGTCAGGAACGCGAGACCGTGCAAGACGGAGGCTCGCTGAATGAGCGCCACTGCGGCAAGGCCGGGTTGGGCCGAGATCATCGCCGACAACGCCGCGGAGCTCGGTTCCGCCGCGCGCTTGATCGCGCAGCTACGCGCCTGCGAGGTGTCGGCGCTCGCGTTTTGCCGGCTGCTCGAGCGCTGGCAGCGCGGCGACGCGCAGCCGGGCACGCCGGGGGGCCGCGAGGCAGCGCTGCGGCGCGCCGCGGACCGCGTCGAGACCGCACTCGCGGGCCTCGAGGACCCGCTGGCCCGCTACCTGCTCGAGCTCGAGCCCGTGCTCGCGGAGGGCCGCTCCTGGTACGGCGAGCCGGGTCGCGGCGAGCTGGTCGACTGGAAGCCGGTGCTCTCCCGCGCAGGCGTCGGCGCGTCGCCCAACCGCGTGGCGCAGGTCTACCTCGAGCTCGCCGTGCTCGTGCGCGCGCTCGAAGGACTGACGACGTCGGCTCGGATGCGCACACAGCCGGACCGCTCCGAGCTCTGGGCGGGCCTCTTCGATCTGCGCGAGAACCTCTTCGGCCGCGCGATCGACGATCTCAGGGCCCTCGCCGCCTGACGCGAAACTGCCGTCGGGCGAGCCGGTCATTTGCGAGCTCGGCCGGCGACCACGGCTCGATTTCAGCTCGAGCTGACACACTTCACCGGTGCGCTTCGGCGTCGCCGTGCTTCCGAACCAACCTTGGCCCGAGCTCGTCGAGACGTGGCGGACGCTCGACGCGCTGAACGGAGTCGAGTCGGTCTGGGTCGCGGACCATCTCGCCAATCCGTACCGTCGCGAGCAGCCGTGGTTCGAAGGCTGGACGTGCCTCGCCTCGCTGGCGCGCGAGACGGAACGAGCTCGTATCGGCCCGCTGGTGTCGCCGATGACGTTGCACAACCCGGCGCGCCTCGCGAAGGCGGCCGTCACCGTCGACCACGCATCCGGCGGACGGCTCGAGCTCGCCGTCGGCTCGGGTGGCTCGGCGTTCGACCACGCACTGGCGCAGGTTCCGCGGTGGGAGCCCGCCGAGCGCGCGCAGCGATTCGAGGACTTCGTCATCAGGGTTCGCATGCTGCTCGACCGCGACGACCTCCGGCCGGGAGCGATGCAGGAGCGCATCCCGATCACGGTCGGCGGCAACAGTCGTGGAGTCCTCCGCGTCGCGGCGAGGCACGCAGACCGCTGGAACACGTACATCGGTTGGCAGCTGGCAAAGGAGGAAGGCAGGCGGCTCACAAAGGAGCGCAACGCGAGGCTCGACGAGCTCTGCAACGCGGCCCGCCGCGACCCCCGCTCGCTCGTGCGCTCCGCGCTGATCGGCCATTCGTTCGTCGCGGAGACACCGTTCGCCTCCCAGCACGCGTTCCGCGAGCTCTGTGTCGCCTACGAAGAGGCAGGAATCGACGAGCTGATCTTCTACTGGCCGCCCGAGTTCTCGATGCCCGAGGACGCATTCGAGCCGGGGCTGTTCGAGCGCCTCTTCGCGTAGTCCCTCACTTCGCTTCGCTCGCGCTCGGGGCGCGCCTTCGGCGCGCGATTGGCGGGCGTTGAGGGGAGCTCTGGTACTCGGAGGGTCGTGAGCGGCGCGGCTGTAGCCGCGCCGCGGGTGACGGGCTGCACAGAACCACTGACCTCGCGATTTTTTCACAGCGGCTCTCTAGTGCCCGACGGCAGGACTGCCGAACGGCGGGTCGAAGCGAGCCGCGTGGCCACACGGAAGAAGCACCGGCGCGGCCTCCGGCCGCGCACGCCGTCGCGCGTCAAGAAACGGAAGGCCCGCCGGGGCGCTCGCAGCGAGCGTCACCCCGAGCTCTGGGGGCTGGGGCTCGTTGCGTTCGGGCTCTTCCTCGGGATCGTCCTCTACGGGGGCTGGGACGGCGGCATCGTCGGGCAGCGCCTGGCGGACGCCGTACGCGCCGTCATCGGCGCCGCCGCCTACTGCGCGCCCCTGGCCACGGTGGCTATCGGCGCACTGATGGTCGCGCGGAGCGAGCTGGTCGACCTGCGTCCGTTCCGCACGGGCCTCGTTGTTCTCGCGTTCGGCTTGCAGACGACACTCGGGTCCGCCCACGGCGGCTATGCCGGAACCGCACTCGGCGACGGACTCGGGAAACTGCTCGGCCCCGGTGCAACGATCCTCGGCGTCTTGGGGCTTGTCGTCGGGATTCTGCTTCTGTCCGGAGCCTCTGCCGGGGCTATCGTGCGGCGCTCAGCCAGGGTGGTCCGCACGTACCCAAAGCGAACGCGCCTGCCCGAGCGGGAGCCCCGTCCGCAGCCGCAGGCTGCGGACGCGCACGCTGCTCCGATCGACGCCGCACAGGCGTTTCCCGATGTCGTGTCCCATGAGCCGCCGCCGCTGTTGCACGAGCCCCTCGCGGAGGACCCGCCGACGCTGTTCGAGCTCGAGCAACTCGAGGAGCACGGCGAATACGTGCTTCCGGATCGCGAGCTCTTGCATCGCTCGAATCCCGCGGCGAAGATCGACCCGGCTGCGGCCGACCGGATCGGCGAGGCGCTGGTGCAAACGCTCGCCCACTTCGGCGTCGAGGCATCGCTCCACGGCCGCATCGCAGGCCCGCGCGTGACGCGGTACGAACTGCAGCTCGCTCCGGGAACGAAGGTGTCGAAGGTCGCCGCGCTCAAGGACGATCTCAGCTACGCGCTTGCGACGACGGAGATTCGCATCCTCGCCCCGATCCCGGGCAAGCAGGCGGTCGGCGTCGAAGTGCCGAACCTGTCGCCGAACCTCGTCACGCTCGGCGACATCTACGGCGACCTTCCGCAAACTGCGTCGCCGCTCAGCGTCTGGCTCGGCAAGGACATCTCCGGCAATGCGATCTGGACCGACCTGGCGCGGATGCCGCACATCCTGATCGCCGGCACGACGGGTTCGGGCAAGTCCGGGTGCATCAACACGATCATCACGTCGATCCTGCTCCGCGCAACCCCGGACGACGTCCGCATGATCCTGATCGACCCGAAGCGGATCGAGCTCGGCTTCTACGAGTCGATTCCGCACCTGCTGACGCCGGTCGTCTCGAATCCGAAGCAGGCGGCCGCGGCGCTGACGAACGTCGTGACGGAGATGGAGCGCCGCTACGAGAAGATGTCCCTGCTGCGCGCGCGCAACCTGCCCGAGGCGAACCGCGCCCTGCGCACGCGCGGCGAGCAGCCGCTGCCGTTCCTGCTCGTCGTGATCGACGAGCTCGCCGACTTGATGATGATCTCGCCGCAGAACGTGGAGGACGCCGTCATCCGGCTCGCGCAGAAGTCGCGCGCCGTCGGCATCCACCTCGTGCTTGCGACGCAGCGCCCATCCGTGGACGTCATCACGGGCATGATCAAGGCGAACGTCCCGTCGCGCATCGCATTCGCCGTGTCGTCGCAGACCGACTCGCGCGTGATTCTCGACACGGCGGGCGCGGAGTCGCTGCTGGGTCAGGGCGACATGCTCTTCAAGCCGCTCGGCACGTCGCGGCTGCAGCGTCTCCAGGGTGCGTACGTGACGGAGGAGGAGATCGCGCTGGTGGTCGAGCGCTGCCGCGCACAACGCGCACAGGAGCTCGACGAGTCGCTGCTCGAGGCGCCGGAGCCGGAGCCGTCCGACGAGGACTACGGCGACGGGGAATTCGACCCCGACGAGGATCCGCTGCTCGACAAGGCGATCGAGATCGTCGTCCAGACGCAAACCGCATCGGTGTCGCTCCTCCAGCGCCGCCTGCGCGTCGGCTACACGCGCGCCGGACGGCTGATCGACATGCTCGAGCGGCGCGGGATCATCAGCGGCTACGAGGGCTCGAAGCCCCGGCGCGTGCTCGTAACCGAGCACGATCTCTCACAGACGCCCTCCTAGGCCTTTAGGATCGCCCAGGCTCTTTGGAAACCGGGCAAGGGAGGATCAGTTGAGGAAGCATCTCTGGCGGTGGGCGGTCGTCGCGATCGCGGCGCTCGGCCTCTCCGTCCTCGCGGCCGGCTGCGGCGGCGGTGGCGAGGAGAAGGCTCAGACAACGACCGCCGGCGGCACCGGCACCGCCGGGGGCGGTGGCGGAGGCGGCAAGGCGATCAAGGTCGGGCTGGTCACCGACATCGGCGGCCTGAACGACAAGTCGTTCAACCACCTCGCGTACCTCGGGCTGCAACGGGCGCAGGCCCAGCTCGGCGCCACCGGCAAGGTGCTCGAGTCGCACGCGAACTCGGACTACATCCCGAACCTGTCGACGCTCGCGAAGCAGAACTACGACCTCGTCGTCGGCGTGGGCTTCTTGATGGCGGACGCGATCGACACGGTTGCGACGAAGTTCCCGGATGTGAACTTCGCCATCATCGACTTCCCGAACGTCGCGTTGAAGCACAAGCCGAAGAACGTACGTGGGCTCGTGTTCAAGGAGCAGGAGGCCGGCTACCTCGTCGGCTATCTCGCGGGCCTGCTCGTGAAGCAGGAGTCGGGCTCCAAGAACACGGTCGCCTCGGTCGGCGGCCAGAAGATCCCGCCCGTCGACCACTACATCGCGGGTTACCAGTTCGGGGCGAAGCAGGCCGACGCGCAGGTGAAGACGCTGAACGGCTACTCGCAGGACTTCGTCGACCAGGCGAAGTGCAAGGAAATCGCGCTCAACCAGATCTCGCAGGGCTCAAGCGTCGAGTTCCAGGTCGCCGGGGGCTGCGGCCTCGGCGCACTGGACGCGGCGAACGAGAAGAACGTCTGGGGCATCGGCGTCGACGCCGACCAGGCCTATCTCGGCCCGCACATCCTGACGAGCGCGCTGAAGAAGGTCGACGTCGCCGTGTTCGACACGATCAAGTCCGCGCAGGACGGATCGTTCGCCGGCGGCGAGGATACGGTCTTCGACGCGAAGAACGGCGGCGTCGGCATCGGCAAGATCAACTCAAAGGTGCCGCAGGAGATCGTCTCCAAGGTGCGCGCGCAGGAGCAGAAGCTCTCGAACGGCCAGGTCACGGGCATCCCGGACACGGTCAAGTAAGGAAACGCTCGACGGGGCGGGTCCTGGAGGCCCGCCCCTTAGGATTGACCGCGATGGCAGACGACGTCGTCCTCGAGCTCCGGGGCATCACCAAGCGCTTCCCCGGCATCGTCGCCAACGATCACATCGACTTCGATCTTCGCCGCGGCGAGGTGCACGCGCTGCTGGGGGAGAACGGGGCGGGCAAGTCGACGCTGATGAACGTCCTCTACGGGCTGTACTCACCGGACGAGGGAGAGATCCTGCTCAAGGGGAAGCCGACGCGCTTCCACTCACCAAAGGACGCGATCGAAGCCGGGATCGGGATGGTGCACCAGCACTTCATGCTCATCCCTGTCATGACCGTCGCGGAGAACGTCGTCCTCGGCGCCGAGCCCACGCAGGGCGCGCTGCTCGACGAGTCGAAGGCGAGGGCGACGGTGCGCGAGCTCGCGCGCGGGTTCCACTTCAACGTCGACCCCGACGCGAGGGTGGAGAACATCACCGTCGGCCAGCAGCAGCGCGTCGAGATCATGAAGGCGCTCTACCGCAAGGCGGACATCCTGATCCTGGACGAGCCCACCGCCGTGCTGACGCCGCAGGAGGCGGCGGAACTGTTCGAGATCCTTCGCACCCTGCAGCGCGAGGGGATCTCGATCGTCTTCATCTCGCACAAGCTGAACGAGGTGCTCGAGATCGCCGACCGCATCACCGTGCTGCGGCGCGGCAAGAGGGTCGACACGGTCTCGGCAGAGGGCGCGACCGAAGAGCAGCTGGCGAAGCTGATGGTGGGCCGCGACGTCCTGCTCCGGGTCGAGAAGACGCCTCCGAACCCGGCGGAATCGCTGCTGCGCGTCGAGGAGCTGCAGGTCGACGACGACCGCGGCCTGCCGGCCGTGCGCGGCGTCTCCTTCGAGGTTCGGGCCGGCGAGATCCTCGGGATCGCGGGCGTGGACGGAAACGGGCAGACCGAGCTGATCGATGCCCTCACCGGGCTGCGCCATCCGCAATCGGGCCGCGTGCTGATCGGCGACCGCGACGCCACGGGGTCGAGCGCCCGCCGCCATCTCGACCTCGGTCTCGGACACATCCCCGAGGACCGGCAGCGGCGCGGCCTCGTGCTCGAGTTCACGCTCGCCGAGAACCTTGAGCTGCACGACTACGACAAGGAGCCGGTCGCGCGTTTCGGCTGGCTGCGGCCGCGCGTGATGATCGAGCGCGCGGAGCGCCTGCTCAGAGAGTTCGACGTCCGCGGCGGCCGGCCGGCCTCGCGCGCGGCCGACCTTTCGGGCGGCAACCAGCAGAAGGTCGTTCTCGCCCGAGAGATCGACCGCGACCCGCGCGTGCTGATCGCCGCACAGCCGACGCGCGGTCTCGACGTCGGCGCGATCGAGTTCGTGCATCGGCGCCTCGTCGAGGAGCGCGACGAGGGGCGTGGAGTTCTGCTCGTCTCGCTCGAGCTGGAGGAGATCCTGTCCCTCTCGGACCGCATCCTCGTGATCTACGAAGGCCGAATCGTCGGCGAGTATCGTCCCGACGCGACGCCCGAGGAGCTCGGTGCCGCGATGATCGGCGGCGGCAGGGAGCGAGCTGCGTGACCGATCCGGAGGGGCCGGAACGCCGGACCGGGGGCGACTACGCGCCGAGCCCAGCCGCTCGGCTCGACCTCTTCCAGCGGGCAGGCGGGATCATCACGCCGCTCATGACGGCGTTGCTGGCGTTCCTGATCGGTGGGTTCGCCGTCCTCGTCACCGGCCACAACCCGCTCAAGGTCTACAAGGCGATCTTCCTCGGCACCGGCCTGCAGTGGTTGATTCCCGGGGTCGGGGATCGTGAGCTGCAGGCGTCGAACCTGCAGCAGACGCTGCTGATCGTCACGCCGCTGATCCTCACCGGGCTCGCGGTCGCCTTCGCCTTCCGCTGCGGCATGTTCAACATCGGCGGCAACGGCCAGTACATCGTCGGCTCGATGTCCGCTGCGTGGTTCGGGACGCATTTCGCCGGCCTGTCGGGCGTGCCGCACGTCCTGCTGGCGATGCTCGCTGCGGCGCTTGCGGGTGCGGCCTGGGCGGGGATCGCCGGCGTTCTGAAGGCGACCGTCGGCGCACACGAGGTGATCACGACGATCATGCTCAACTGGATCGCCTACTGGATCGGCTCATGGGCGTACGGGCTCGGCGGTCCCCTGCAGGACCCTGCCCAGCCTTCGGTGCCGATCTCGCAGGACATCGCCCCGTCCTCGTACCTGCACGTCTTCTGGGGCGATCCGCTCTTGCAGGGCCTGCACATCGGCTTCTTCATCGCGCTCGGCGCGCTCGTCGCGTTCTGGATCGTCCTCAACCGGACGACGCTGGGCTACGAGGTACGCGCCGTGGGCTTCAACCCGGAGGCTGCTCGCTACGGCGGGATCTCGGTCCGCCGCAACTACTTCCTGGCGATGGCGATCTCCGGCCTCTTCGCAGGGGTCGCCGGGTCGCTCGACGTCCTCGGCTGGGAGCACAGGCTGAACGTCAACGACATCCAGGGCTTCTCGGTCGGCTTCGTCGGCATCGCCGTCGCGCTGCTCGGCCGCAACACCGCCGTCGGCACGTTCTTCGCCGCCGTCCTCTTCGGCGCTCTCGTCAGCGGCACCAGCGGCCGCCACCTCGACGCGTCGATCTTCCGGCCGGATCTCGCCGGCAACCTGACCTCGATCATCCAGGGACTCGTCGTGCTCTTCGTCGGGGCCGACCTGCTGATCCTGTACCTCTGGTCGATCCGGCGGCGGCTCGGCTTCGGGAAACGCACGGCCGAGGAGGAGGCGACGGCGACGTGAGCGTCGATGCCGTGCGCGCCAACCTGCGCGACGCGCTGTTCGAAGTGCGGTCGGTTGGCCTGGCCGGGATCGTGCTCGGTGTCGCGGCCTGCTGGATCGCGCTGCCGCCCTTGGCGGCGCGCTCCGTCGTCTGGCCGATCGTGTTCGCGCTCGGCGCGATCGGCTGCGGCGCTTATGCCGCTCGTGCAGGGGAAAACCGAGTCGGCTGGGGGGCCATCGCCGCCGGCTTCCTCGGGGCCGTCGGCGGGATCGCGGCCACCCGCGCCGGGGTTCACAACCTCGAGGCGGTGTTCGTCTGGTCGGCGCTGCTGGCCGCGACGCTCCGCTGGGCGACGCCGCTGACGTTCGCGGCGATCGGCGGCCTGTTCAGCGAGCGGAGCGGCGTCGTGAACATCGGGCTCGAGGGGATGATGCTCATGGGCGCGTTCTGGGGCATCTGGGGGGCCGACAAGCTCGGCAACTGGATCCTCGGGCTCGCCGTTGCGGCGATCGCCGGCGGGCTGCTCGCGCTCGTGCACGCGTTCTTCTCCATCCATCTGCGTGCGGACCAGATCGTGAGCGGCACGGCGGTCAACTTCCTTGCACTCGGGATCACCGGCTACGCGTTCATCGACATCTACGGCGACGCGGGCACGCCGTCGGGCATCTCGGAGATCCCGGACGTGCATCTCGGCTTCGCGGACGACACACCGCTGATCGGGGGCATCGCGCAGCTGAACCTGATGATCTGGCTCAGCATCCTCGTGCTGGTCGCGTCGTACGTGTTCCTGTTCCGGACGCCGTGGGGCCTGCGCCTGCGCTCCGTCGGCGAGCACCCGCGCGCCGCGGACACGGTCGGGATCAACGTCTACGGCGTGCGCTACGGCGCGGTCGTGCTCTCCGGCATGCTCGCCGCCCTCGGCGGCGCCTACCTCTCGATGGGCCAGGTGCACTCGTTCAACCAGAACATGACCGTCGGCCGCGGCTTCATCGCGCTCGCGGCGTTGATCTTCGGAAAATGGCGCCCGTTCGGCGCCTTCGGGGCCGCGCTGCTCTTCGGCTTCTCGACGGCGCTGGCCTTCCAACTCTCGAACGTCCAGGCGTGGGAGTCGTCCTCGATCCTCTTCCGCACGATCCCGTACGTGGTGACACTCGTCGCGGTGGCTGGAGTGATCGGCCGTTCGATTCCGCCCGCAGCCGTTGGCCGTCCCTACAAGAAGCAATAGGAAGCGCAACTGGCGGGCTGCCTCGGCCGTCTTGCTGGGGCTCCTCTCCGTTGCCTGTCTGCCGGCGGCGGTGGCCGTGGCGCATTACTCGAACGTCGAGCTGATCCAGGCGGGTTACGCCGTCGCGCCGGCGTTCCTGGTCGGCGTGCTCGCGGTGCTGGCGGCACGGTCGGCGAGGCGGCGGACGGAGCGGACGATCGGCCGCGTGGGCGGCGTGCGCAGCGCGCGCGTGGGGCGGATTTTCGGCCTTCTCGGCATCTATGTCGCGGCCGCCGGCGCCTTGTCGCTCGCGGTCTACCGGATTCTGGACTACCTTTCTGCGTAGCCGCCCATGTTCGAGATCGGCAGCAGCTTGCGCGAGGCCCGCATGCGCCAGGGCCTCGACTTTCCCCAGATCGAGGCCGCGACCAAGATTCGCGGCAAATACCTGCGCGCGCTCGAGGAGGAGCAATTCGCTCAGTTGCCGGCGCAGACCTACGTCAAGGGCTTCCTGCGAACCTACGCCGAGTACCTCGGCCTGGACGGGCAGCTGTACGTCGACGAGTTCAACTCGCGCTACGTCGTCGGCGAGGAGGAGCCGCCGATCCGCGCCCACCGCACGGTGCGCACGCGACAGCGCAGGCGCCTGCAATCCAGCGTGCTGGTCGCGGCCCTGGTCGGGATCGCGCTCGTCACGGCGCTCGTGATCGCGGCCTGGAAGTCGGGCTCGCCGGAAGGGCAGCACGTGGTCGGGCTCGCTCCGACGCCGGTGACCCGCACGCACAAGCCGCGGCCGAACGGGCCGGCATCGATCACGCTGATCGCGAAGCGTGACGTCCTGCTGACGGTGCGCAAGAGCGCCCCGACCGGGAAGGTGCTGTTCAACGACACGCTGCCGGCCGGCAAGGCGAAGCACTTCACGACCAAGCGGCTCTGGCTCCAGGTCGGAACCCCGGAGAACCTGCGGATCACCGTGAACACCGAGCGCGTCCCCGTGCCCGTCGGCGGCCCGGGTGTCTTCACGATCACGGGTCGCGGCCTCACCGCTTCTTGACGCGTCCCCGCGCGCTCGCGGGCCCGCGGGCGATCATCGTCGTCACGGGAAGCGAGCTCGTGCGCGGCGACCGCCGGGACGAGAACGGGCCGTTCCTCGCCGGCGAATTGATGCGTCGCGGCCTCGAGCCGGCGCGCGTGCTGATCGTCGGCGACTCGGAGGACGAGCTCGCAGAGGCGCTGCGCGAGGGGCTCGAGGCCGATCTGTGTGTCACGTCGGGCGGGCTCGGACCCACCCACGACGACCGCACCGTCGAGCTGGTCGCGCGGGCGGCGGGTGTGCCGCTGCGCGTGGACGAAGGGTTGCGCGCGCAGATCGAGTCGGTGTCGCGGGCGGTAGCGCAGCGGCTGCACCGCCCGTACACGGACTTCGAGCCGGGCGTGCTCAAGCAGGCGACGATTCCCGACGGCGCGGACTCACTCGGGCTCGCCGGGACGGCCCCCGGCCTCGTTCTCCCGACCGGGCGCGGTGCGTGTGTGATCCTGCCGGGGCCGCCGCGCGAGCTGCAGCGGTTGTGGCCCCGTGCGCTCGAGACCGAGCCGGTGCGGCGCGTGCTCGAGCGCACGACCGTTCCCGAACACCGCGTGCTGCGCTTCTTCGGCGCCAGCGAGTCGGAGGTCGCGCGCGGGCTCGCCGCGATGGGCGAGCCGGACGGCGTCGAGGTGACGATCTGCGCCCGCGACTTCGAGATCCACGTCGACGTGTTCGGACCGGGCGAGAGCGTCGCAGCCGGGCTCCGTGAACGTCTCGGGCGGCACCTGTTCGCGGAGGACGAGAAGCCGGTCGAGGCGCGCGTCCTCGACGCGTGCCGGGTGCGAGGCTGGAAGCTCGCGACCGCCGAGTCGTGTACGGGCGGGATGGTCGCGCAGCGGCTGACGTCGGTGCCCGGCAGCTCGGACGTGTTCGTCGGCGCCGTCGTGGCCTACTCGAACGAGGTCAAGCTGCGGGAGCTCAGCGTCCCCGCGGAAGTGCTGCGTGAGCACGGCGCCGTCTCGGCTGAGACGGCGGCGGCGATGGCCCGCGGCGTGCGCGAGCGGCTCGGAACCGACGTCGCGATCGCCGTGACCGGCGTCGCGGGCCCCGGAGGGGGTACGCCGGAGAAGCCCGTGGGACTCGTCTACGTCCACGCCGAGACGCCCGAGGCCTCCCGTGGGATCGACTTCTCCTACGGCTCCGACCGCGAGTCGGTCCGGCGCCGCGCGACCGTTGCGTCGCTGCACCTACTACGCCGGCTTCTGGCACAGACTCGCGACGAAGCCGCGTGAGCTCACCGGCTAGCGTGCCGACCGATGAACGCGTGCGGCTCTTCTGCGGCCTCAGGCTCCCGGACATCGTGCTGGAAACGCTCGAGCGCTGGCAGGCCGAGCACGTCGGGCGCGGCCGGCCCGTGTCGCGGCAGAACCTCCACGTCACGCTCGCCTTTCTCGGCTGGACGGCCCGCGACCGGGTCGACGCGGTGGTCGCGGCGCTGCGCGAGGCGGCGGGCACCGCACGGCCGATCCGGCTCGAGCCCGTGCGCTATCGCGAGACGAGGAGCGTCGGCATGGTCGTCCTGAGCGACGAGGCGCGCGCTGCTGGGGAGCTGGCAGAGGACCTGCACGGCCGGCTGGAGCGGCTCGGCGTCTACGAGCGGGAGGTGCGCGAATGGCTGCCGCACCTGACCGTCGTCCGCTTCAAGGAGCGACCCCGGCTGCGGCCGCCGCTGCCGGAAACCGGGCCCTTCACACCGTCCGATGCCGCTGCTTACCTATCCAGGCTGCGTCCGAGCGGGGCGGAGTACGTCGTTCTCGAATCTGTGCACCTGAATCGGAAGACACGGGGAGGCAACTGAATGGATCGCCAGCAGGCGCTCGACGCCGCGCTCGGGCAGATCGAGCGCCAGTTCGGAAAGGGCTCAGTCATGAAGATGAACGACGCCGCGGCAGTCTCGATCGGCGCAATCTCGACAGGGTCGCTCGCGCTCGACCTCGCGCTCGGGATCGGCGGCCTGCCGCGCGGCCGGATCGTCGAGGTCTTCGGTCCCGAGTCGTCGGGCAAGACCACGTTGGTCTACCACGTGATCGCGGAGGCGCAGCGACGCGGCGGCATCTGCGCATTCATCGACGCAGAGCATTCGATGGACCCGACGTACGCGAAACGGATCGGCGTCGACATCGACAACCTGCTCGTCTCGCAGCCCGACACCGGGGAGCAGGGCCTCGAGATCTCCGAGCTGCTCGTCCGTTCGGGAGCGCTCGACGTCGTCGCCGTCGACTCGGTCGCCGCGCTGACACCCAAGGCGGAGATCGAGGGCGAGATGGGCGACTCGCACGTCGGTCTGCAGGCGCGGCTGATGTCGCAAGCGCTGCGCAAGCTCGCCGGCACGCTCAACCGCACCGACACGATCTGCCTGTTCACGAACCAGCTGCGCGAGAAGATCGGCGTCATGTTCGGCAACCCGGAGACGACGCCGGGCGGTCGTGCGCTCAAGTTCTACTCGTCGGTGCGCCTGGACATCCGCCGGATCGAGACGTTGAAGGACGGCGTGGAGGCGATCGGCAATCGCGTCCGCGTCAAGGTCGTCAAGAACAAGGTCGCGCCGCCGTTCAAGCAGGCCGAGTTCGACATCATCTACGGCAGCGGCATCTCCTGGGAGGGCACGGTGCTCGACGCCGGACTCGAGCGGAAGGTCGTTGCGAAGTCCGGGTCGTACTTCTCCTTCGGCGACGAGCGCCTCGGCCAGGGCCGCCAGAACGCGACGGCCTTCCTGCGCGAGCACCCCGACGTCACGCAGGGGATCCTGACTGCGATCCAGGTCCAGCTCGGGCCCGAGCAGGTCGCGTCGGCGCGGCTGCTGCCCGAGGCAACGCCCGAGGACGCCGCGAAGGCGCGCGAAGAGGTGCCGGCCGAGGCGTAAGCACATGGCGCAGGATGCATTCGAGACCGCGACCCGAGCGCTTCGGCACGCTGATCGCTCGCGCGCCGAGCTCGATGCGCGGCTGGAGCAGACCGGCGTCCCCGAGGCAGAGCGCAGCGACGTCCTCGGGCGGCTCGAGCGCCTGGGCTGGCTCGACGACGAGCGGACGGCCGGCCTCCGGGCTGCGGCGCTGGCCGACCGGGGCTACGGCGATGCCTACATCCGCGCCGATCTGGAGCGCCGCCGGCTCCCGACGGATGAGGCTCTGAGCGGGCTGGAGCCCGAACGGGAGCGGGCCGCGCGGCACGCCCACCGGGGCCCCGTCTGGCTCTCCCGGCGGGGGTTCGATCCCGAGGTCGTCGAAGCCTTTGCAGCAGGGTCCTGATCGGCGATAGGATTCAGCCAGACGACCACGAAAATTGCCTGCACACCGGCTGATTCCGAATCCCACGAACCGAAACCGAAGGCCACCCGACCACCGCTCGAACCCTTAGCGACGTAGACGAGTGACATCAGCGCGGCGCGTGCGCCGCCGCGGTTTCGGCTCCACCGATTCGGGACGTCCCGTGCCGGCGTCAACCGGAGGAGCTTGCGATGCTGGTCGCGCTCGGAGTCCTAGTGGGTCTACTCGCAGGGGGCCTTGCCGGCGCGATCCTGATCCGGACCGTCGGCGCCTCGCGCTTCGACAAGGCGCTCAGGACCCGCCAGCAGCTGCTCGAGGACGCCGAACGTGAGGCGGAGGCGATGCGCCGCGAGGCGCGCGTCGAGGCCCGTGAGGAGGCCGTGCAGCTCCGAAGCGGGATCGAAGCCGAGATCCAGGAGCGCCGCTCCCAGCTGGCCCGGATCGAGGAGCGCGTCCAGTCGAAGCAGGAAGAGGTCGACCGCAAGCAGATCGAGATCGAGCGGCGCGAGCAGGGCCTCGCCGATCGGGAGGAGGCGTCCAAGCAGCTGCACGCCCAGCTCAAGGAGGCCAAGCACCGGGAGCTCGGAGAGCTCGAGCGCCTCGCGGGCATGACCGTCGCGGAGGCCAAGCAGCACCTGCTCGAGCGGAGCGAAGACCTCGTCCGGCACGAGCTCGCCCGCCAGGTGCGCCAGATGGAGGAGGAGGCGCGCAGCGAGGCGAAACGCCGCGCGCGCAACCTCGTGGCCGACGCGCTGCAGCGGGTCGCCGCGTCACACGCGGCCGAGACGACGGTCACGCTCGTCGAGCTGCCCTCGGACGACATGAAGGGCCGGATCATCGGCCGTGAGGGGCGGAACATCCGTGCCCTCGAGCACCTGACGGGCGTCGACATCATCATCGACGACACGCCGAACGCCGTCGTCCTGTCGTCGTTCGACGGCCTCCGCCGCGAGACCGCACGGCTCACGCTGACGAAGCTGATCGAGGACGGACGTATCCATCCCGCCCGGATCGAGGAGATGTACTACCAGTCGAAGGCGGAGCTCGAGGACTACGTGCGCCAGGCCGGCGACCAGGCGGTGTTCGAGGCGAACTGCGGCGAGTTCCACGAGGAGCTGGTGAAGGTCCTGGGCCGGTTGCGCTACCGGACGAGCTACGGCCAGAACGTGCTCAAGCACACGCTCGAGGTCGTGCACCTGGGTGGGATCATGGCGTCGGAGCTGGGCGCCTCGGTGAAGACGACCAAGCGTGCGGCGCTGCTGCACGACCTCGGCAAGGCGATGACGCACGAAATGGAGGGCTCGCACGCCTTGATCTCGGCGCAGCTCGCCCGCCGGTACGGGGAGACGCAGGGAGTCGTGCATGCAATCGAAGCGCATCACTACGAGGTGCAGCCGCAGACCGTCGAATCGGTGTTGCTGATCGCCGCGGACGCCATCTCGGCGTCACGCCCGGGTGCGCGGGGAGAATCGCTGGAGAACTACATCAAGCGCCTCGAGTCGCTGGAGGAACTTGCGGCGGCGCACGCGGGAGTCGAAAAGGTCTACGCCCTCCAGGCCGGCCGCGAGATCCGCGTGATCGTGAAGCCGGAGGACGTCGACGACGACACGGCGGTGCTCCTCTCCCACGAGATCGCGCGGGAGATCGAAGACCAGCTCGAGTACCCGGGCCAGATCAAGGTGACGGTGATCCGCGAGTCACGCGCCACGGACGTCGCGTCGAACAAGCTGGACGTGCGTCGTGAGAGTGCTGCCGCAGCAGTCGAGCCGGCAGCGCCGCACATCGACGCCGCCTAGTTCGTCGTCGCGGAACTACGTGCGCTTGACGAGCGCCGCGGCCGCGCCTAGGCCGATGTACGCGCTGCCCGAGCCGTAGCGGAGGAGCTCGCGCCGGCGACGAAGGAAGCCGCCGACCGTTCCCGCGACCAGCGCATAGAGCGAGTCGGTGACGAGCCCGAGGCCGACGAAGACGAACCCGAGCACGAGCACCTGGAACCACACCCGGCCCCGTCCCGGGTCGACGAACTGCGGCAGGAAGGCGAGGAAGAAGAGCGCCGTCTTCGGGTTGAGCACGTTGACGAGCGCACCGCGGAGGAATGCCCGGCGGACCGGGACGCGGCTGCGATCGACCTCGAGCGCCGGGGTCCGCTCGAGCAGTCGCCGGATGCCGAGGAAGATCAGGTACGCGGCGCCGGCGTACTTGACGACGCTGAAGGCGACCGACGAGGCGACGATCAGTGCCGAGAGCCCGACGGCCGCCGCGAGCACGTGGACGAGGGTTCCGACGTGGACGCCCGCCACGGAGGCAAGGCCGATTCGCCGGCCCTGCTCCGCACTCTGCGCGACGATGTAGAGCACGGCCGGGCCGGGCACGAGCAGCAGCGCCAGCGCCGCCGCTGCGAAGAGACCGAGGATGCCGGGCGTCGGGAAGACCACGGCTACCATTCTCCACCGTGCGGCGGTACTTCGTCAC
>WNFU01000411.1_pt1 | contig 106585 bp, 101 predicted proteins | sample 5400121 | NCBI WGS metagenome assembly WNFU01 (sample SAMN13153360, study PRJNA577476) | soil metagenome | isolation source: 100 cm soil or saprolite under grassland replicate 1 | place: USA:California | collected 2016-06-15 | reverse complement strand
GGCTGCACGTGCCCGCCCGATTTCCCCGTCTGCGTCTGCGGCAACGAGCCCGTGCTGCGCGCGCTGTCGCGGCGGCCGGTCCGACCGAGCGAGGACGAGGTCGCCCACAACCCGCGCGCCGCGTCGGCGCGGCTGCGCGCGGCAGTGAAGGTCTAGCGTGGCTTCGTGGGGAGCAACGGCGTCCGCCGAAGTCGCGGCACCGCGTGCGCGTCCGCGAGCTCGTTCGAAGCCCGTCGCAGCTCGGCGCCATCGGCCCGTCAACCCGTTGCGCAGCGGCGTCGTGTGGATCGTCCTCGTCGGCGCGTTGCTCGCCGGGCTCGTGGCGCTCAACGTCGCGGTGCTGCAGCTGAACGTGCGGCTCGACAAGGTCGGGCGCGAGCGGATCGACCTCCGCACCGACAACAAGGCACTCGAATCGCAGCTCTCGAGCGAGAACGCGGCGCCGCGCATCCAGGCGCTCGCGCACAAGCGACTCGGACTCGTGCCGGCCGGTCCCGACAGCACGACGTTCGTCCAGCTCGCGCCCAAGTAGCCATGCGCCGGTCGCGTCGGAGCCCTGTGAACCGCAGGATCAGGCTCCTCCTCGCCATCCTCCTGCTCGCCTTCGCCGTGCTGCTCGGACGGGCCGCGTGGCTGCAGGGCGTGCAGGCCGGCTCGCTCGGGAAGCTCGCTGCGCGCCAGCACCACGAGACGGTCGTTCTGCCCGCGTCTCGAGGCACGATCTTCGACCGGATGGGCGTGCAGCTCGCGATCGGCGAGCAGGCGACGACGGTCTACGCGGATCCCCAGCAGGTGCGCGACGCGCGGCTCGTCGCGGGGGCGGCGCACGAGACGCTCGGCGTCGACGCGTCGCGGCTGTATCCGCAGCTGCTCGACAAGACGAAGAGCTTCGTCTACATCCAGCGCAAGGCCGATCCGGTGCTCGCCGCGAAGCTCCTGAATCGCAAGCTCGTCGGCGTCGGCTCGTATCCCGAGGAGCGCCGCACGTATCCACAGGGGGCCGTCGCGTCGCACGTGCTCGGGTTTGCCGGGGTGGATAACAACGGCTTGGCGGGGCTCGAGCTCGAGCTCGACAAGACGCTCGCCGGACGGCCCGGCAGCGAGACGATCGTCAAGGACGCGCTCGACCATCCGATCGACGTCAAGGACGAGCGACCGGCGCGCGACGGCCGCGACGTCTTCCTCACGATCGATCACACGATCCAGGCGAACGCGGAGTCGGTGCTGCGCGCGACCGTCGCGAGGTGGGGCGCGAAGAGCGCGACCGCGATCGTGCTCGACCCGAAGACGGGCGCTGTGCTCGCGATGGCGGTCGCGCCCGGCTTCCGTTCCGACGACTTCGGCTCGACGTCTCCGTCCGTCACGCGCAACGTCGCGGTCACCGACGTCTACGAGCCCGGCTCGACGTTCAAGCTCGTCACCGTCGCGGGCGTGCTCGCGGACGGCGACGTCACGCCGCAGACCGCGTTCACGCTTCCGTACTCGATCCACGTCGCCGACCGCGTCGTCCACGACGCCGAGGAGCGGGGTACCGAGACGTTGAGTGTCGCGCGCATCCTCGCGCAGTCGTCGAACGTCGGCGCGATCACGCTCGCCCGGCAGTTCCTCGGCAAGGAGCGGCTCTCGAGTTGGATCTCGCGCTTCGGCTTCGGGCGCGCGACCGGCGTCGGCTTCCCCGGCGAGTCGCCGGGGTTCGTGCTGCCGCCGGACAAGTGGTCGGGCTCGACGATCGGGAACGTGCCGATCGGGCAGGGGATCGCGGTGACGCCCGTCCAGATGGCCGCTGCGTACGCGGCAATCGCGAACCGCGGCACCTGGGTGCAGCCGCACCTCGTCGAGCGCGTGGCCGGTTCCCCGCCCGCGCGGCCGGCGAAGCGCCGGATCCTCTCGCGCCGCGTCGCCGCCGAGCTGAACGCGATGCTGCAGAACGTCGTCCTCGACGGAACCGGCACGCTTGCCGCGGTCCCGGGGTACAAGGTCGCGGGCAAGACGGGCACGGCCCAGATCCCCGACGAGCACGGCTATTCGACCGACCGGTACGTCGCGTCGTTCGTCGGCATGGTGCCGGCGTCGAAGCCGCGGCTCGTGATCCTCGTCAAGGTGGCGGAGCCACACGGCCAGATCTGGGGCGGCGTCGTCGCCGCGCCGGCTTTCGCGCAGATCGCCGCGTACGACCTCCAGTACCTGGAAGTGCCGCCGGACGCCGTGAGCAGCGCTCGGTAGCCTCTAGCCGTGCAGCTCGAGCGGCTGGCCGCGGCCCTCACGCCGGCGGAGATCCGGAATCGCGCGTCCGTCGAGGTCGCCGATCTCGCCTACGACACGCGCGCCGTCGAGCGCGGTGCGCTCTTTTTCTGCGTGCGCGGCTCCCGCGTCGACGGGCACGACCTCGCTGAGGAAGCGCTCGCGCGCGGCGCCGTCGCCCTCGTCGTCGAGCGGCCGCTCGGCGTCGCGGTGCCGCAGCTCGTCGTCGCCGACGTGCGCCGTGCGATGGCGCCGGCAGCGGTCGAGTTCTTCCACGACGCGTCGCGCGAGCTCGACGTCGCGGCAGTTACCGGCACGGCCGGCAAGACCACGACGGCGTATCTCCTCGAGGCGGTCCTTCGCGCGGCCGGCCGGCGTCCGGGTCTGCTGACGAACATCGAGCGGCGCATCGGCGACGAGGTCCGGCCGGCGGCGCTGAACACGCCGGAGGCGATCGACCTCCAGCGCCTGCTGCGCGAGATGGTCAATGCGGGCGACACGGCGTGCGTGATGGAGGCGACGTCGCACGCCTCGGTGCAGGGACGGCTCGACGGCGTGCGCTTCGCCGTGCTCGTGTTCACGAACCTGACGCACGAGCATCTCGACTTCCACGGCTCGATGGACGCGTACTTCGACGCGAAGCGGCGGCTGTTCGCGCAGGCGGAGCGCGCGGTTGTGAATGTGGGCGACGAGTGGGGACGGCGGCTCGCAGCGGAGCTGCCGGGCGCGCTGACGTTCGACGCGTCCCGCGACGCTCTCGACGCGGAGCTCAAGCTGCGCGGCCGCTTCAACGTCGAGAACGCGCTCGGCGCCGCCGTCGCGGCACGCGCGCTCGGCGTCGACGAGGAGGCGATCCGCGCGGGGATCGAGGCGGTCCGCGGCGTGCCGGGACGGCTCGAGCCGGTCGAGGAAGGGCAGCCGTTCGCCGTCGTCGTCGACTACGCGCACAAGCCCGCGTCGCTCGAGAACGTCCTGCGCGCGCTCCGGGAGTCGACGCGCGGCCGCGTCATCTGTGTCTTCGGCTGCGGCGGCGACCGCGACCGTGAGAAGCGGCCCGTGATGGGACGGATCGCGCACGACCTCGCGGATGTCGCCATCGTCACCTCCGACAATCCGCGCAGCGAGGACCCGCTCGCGATCATCGAGGAGATCGTGGCGGGCGCGCCCGGGCTCGAGGTCGAACTCGATCGCCGCGCGGCGATCGCAAGGGCGATCGAGCTCGCCCGCGAAGGAGACGTCGTGCTGATCGCGGGCAAGGGGCACGAGCAGGGCCAGGAGATCGCGGGGGTCAAGCATCCCTTCGACGACCGTGAGGTGGCGCGCGACGTGCTGCGCGCGCTGCAGCCCGCGTGATCCCACTGCCGCTCGACATCGCCGCGGAGCTCGGCGAGCTCGACCGCGCCGGCTGGACGGACGAACTCACCGGGCTGCAGGTCGACTCGCGCCGGATCGAGGAAGGTGACCTGTTCATTGCGCTGCGCGGCGGGGAGGACTTCCGCCGGCACGCGTTCGCGCGCGGCGCAGCCGCGACGCTTGTCCCGCGCGACGAGCATGCCGCGCTTGCCGCGATCGCCGGCGCAGTTCGCGACCGCAGCTCGGCGCGCTTCGTCGGCATCACCGGCTCGATGGGCAAGACGACGACGAAGGACATCCTCGCGGCGATCTGCGAGCCGCAGCGGCGCACGGTCGCCGCGGAACGCAGCTTCAACGCCGAGATCGGCGTGCCGCTGACGATCGGGCGGGTCGAGCCGGACACCGAGCTTTGCATCCTCGAGCTTGCGATGCGCGGCTTCGGGCAGATCGCCGAGCTGTGCGCGTTCGCGCGGCCGGACGTCGGCGTCGTCACGATGATCGCGCCCGTGCACATCGAAAAGGTCGGCTCGCTCGAGGGCGTCATCCGCGCGAAGAGCGAGCTCGTCGCCGCGCTGCCGCCCGGCGGCATCGCGGTCGTTCCCGCCGGCTTCGAGGTCGGGCGCGACGACCTCGACGTCGTGCGCGTGGGCGAGGACGTCGTCGTCGAGTCGTTCGAGCCGCCGATCCTCGTCACCTCGCTCGGAACCGTCGAGGTCAGCTTCACCGCGCGGCATCTCGCGCACAACGCGCTCACCGCGCTCGCGACCGCGCGCGCGCTCGGGCTCGAGCTGCCGGAGCGGATCGACGTCGCGTTCGCCGACATGCGGAACGAGGAGCTGCCGCTCGCCGGCGGCGGCGTGCTCCTCAACGACGCGTGGAATGCGAATCCGATCTCGATGCGCGCGGCGCTCGAGCACCTCGCGGCGGTGGCGGGCGCCCGGCGTCGCATCGCCGTGCTCGGCGAGATGGCCGAGCTAGGCGATTACGCGGGCGAGGCGCACCGCGAGGTCGCGCAGGCCGTTGCGGACGTCGGCGTCGACGTGCTGATCTCGGTCGGCGAGCAGGCGCGCGTCTACGGCGGCACGTACGCGGCCGACGCCGGCGAGGCCGTCGCGCTGCTGCGCGCAAACGTCCAGCCGGGCGACTGCGTGCTCGTCAAGGGCGCGCGGGTGCTCGGCCTCGAGCGCGTCGCCGAGGCAATAGCGAGCGTGAGCGCGTGACCCGCGTCCTCTTCGCCGGTATCGTCGCGGGGCTGATCTCGATCGCGACGGGGCCGCGCTTCATCGCCTTTCTGCGCCGCAAGGAGCTCGGCCAGCACATCCGCGAGGAGGGGCCTGAGCGTCACATCGAAAAGCAGGGGACCCCGACGGCCGGCGGGATCCTCATCGTCTTCGCGGCGTCGATCGCCTTCCTCGCGCTCTCGAAGTACAAGCTGACCGGCCTCACCGTCCTCTTCGTCACGCTCGGTTGCGGCGCGGTCGGCTTCCTCGACGACTTCATCAAGTTCACCCACCAGCGCTCGCTCGGGCTCGCCGGCCGCTGGAAGATGCTGCTGCTCGTGCTCATCACGGCGGCGACCGGCTACCTCGCGCACCGCGCCGGGCTGAACCACCTGACGTCGGTGCTGATCCCCGGGACGGGGTACCGCGTGCCGCTCGGGCCCTTCTGGTACGTCTTCATCTTCTTCGTCATCGCCGGTGCGGCGAACGGCGTCAACCTCAGCGACGGACTCGACGGGCTCGCCGCGGGGACCGCGATCATCTCGCTCTTCACGTTCACGGCGATGGCTGTGATCGCATTCATCCGCTCGGCGCCCTCCCATCCCGAGCTGCGCAGCACCAGCCGCCTCGACCTCGCGATCGTTGGCGCCGCGCTGATCGGCGGCGCGATCGGCTTTCTCTGGTACAACGCCTTCCCCGCCGAGGTGTTCATGGGCGACACGGGATCGATGGCGCTCGGCGGCGCGCTCGCCGGTTTCGCGATCATGACGAAGACCGAGTTGCTGCTGCTGCTGATCGGCGGCATCTATGTCGTCGAGGCGCTCTCCGTGATCATCCAGGTGTTCACGTTCAAGTACCTCGGCCGGCGCGTCTTCCTGATAACGCCGATCCACCACCACTTCGAGATGAAGGCCTGGACGGAGACGAAGATCATGGTCCGTTTCTGGATCATCGCGGGCATCCTCTGCGCGACCGGTTTCGCGCTCTGGTATCGCTACTACCTCAAGTTCAAAGTGTGAAGCGCGTGCTCGTCTACGGGCTCGCGCGCAGCGGTGTCGCCGCGGCGGCGGCGCTCGCGAGCGACGGCGTCGAGGTCGTCCAGGTCGACCGACAGCTTCGCAACGAGGAGGATCTCTCGCTGCTCGACGGCGTCGACGTCGTCGTCAAGAACCCGGGCGTGCCGGGCGAGCGGCCGCTCGTCGAGGAGGCGCGGCGGCGCGGCATCCCGGTGTGGTCCGAGGTCGAGCTCGGCTGGCGACTGCTGCGACCGCGCCCGTTCGTCGGCGTCACGGGCACGAAAGGCAAGACGACGACGTGCGAGCTGCTCGGCGCGATGTTCCGCGCCGAGGGCCGCGAAGTCCTTGTCGCAGGGAACGTCGGCAGGCCGCTCACAGCCGTCGACGCGCCCGACGACGCCTGGATCGTCTGCGAGCTGTCGTCGTTCCAGCTCGAGGACGTCCACGAGCTTGCGCTCGACGTCGCCGTCCTGCTCAACCTCGAGCCCGACCACCTCGACCGGCACGGCAGCTTCGAGCGCTACCGCGACGCGAAGCTTCGCGTCTTCGAGCGCGCACGGTTGAAGATCGTGCCCCGCGGATCGGGGCTGGAAGGAGTGGAGTTCGCCGCCGACGACCCGCTCCCCGCGGAGCCGCGCATTCCCGGCGCCCACAACCGCGCGAACGCGGCCGCCGCCGCTGCGGCCGCGCGCGCCGCGGGGATCGGCGACGACGCGATCGCGCAGGCGCTCGAAGACTTCCCAGGCGTGCCGCACCGGCTCGAGCTCGTGCGCGAGCTCGACGGCGTGCGCTGGGTGAACGACTCGATCGCGACGAACACGTTCGCCGTGCGCCACGGGGTCGCGGCGTACGACGCGCCCGTGCGCCTCATCCTCGGCGGGCGCGCGAAGGGAGAGGACTTCGTTCCGTTCGCGCGGGAGCTGCCCGACAACGTCGTTGGCGTCTACCTCGTCGGCGAGGCGGCGGGCGAGCTCGCGGACGCGTTCGACGCGGCCGCGCGGCCCTCCACGCGCGCCGGGACGCTCGCGCGAGCGGTCGAGCTCGCGGTTGCGGACGCGCGACCCGGCGACGTCGTCCTGCTCTCGCCGGCGTGCGCGAGCTACGACCAGTTCGCGAACTTCGAGGAGCGGGGCGAGGAGTTCAGGAGGCTGGTGGCGAACCTGGGCTGACGGTGGCCCGGAAACCCGAATGGCACGTCTTGACGCTCGTCACGCTGGGATTGACGGCGTTCGGGATCGTGATGGTGTACAGCGCGACATCCGCCTCCGCGGCGATCGGCGGCGCGAATCCAACGTCGTACCTCGAGAAGCAGGGGACGTACGCGCTGCTCGGTCTCGTCGGCCTGCTCGTCGTGTCGCGCGTCGACTACCGGCGCCTCCGCGCGCTCGCGCCGGCTCTCGTGCTCGTCGCGCTCGGCGCGTGTGCGGCCGTGCTCGTCGTCGCGCAGCCGATCAACGGCGCGCGCCGCTGGATCAACCTCGGGCCCGGAGTCTTCCAGCCGTCGGAGCTCGCGAAGCTCGCGCTCGCCGTGTGGGTCGCCGCGTACTTCTCGCGCCGTAACGCACCGCGGACGCTGCGCGAGCTGTGGCGACCCGCCGGCGCGTTGCTCGTCGTCTTCTGCGGGTTGATCCTGCTCGAGCCCGACCTCGGGACGACGATCACGCTCGCGGTCGTCGTCGGGGTCGTCCTCTTCGCGTCCGGCACGCACGCCGGCACGCTGCTGTCCGGCTACGCGCTGCTGATGGGGGCGGGGCTGCTCGTCGTGCTGAGCAAGGGATACATGCGCGCCCGCCTGCTGAGCTTCGTCGATCCGTGGCACGACGCGCAGGTGGGCGGCTACCAGATCGTGCAGGCACAGATCGGCCTCGGGTCGGGCGGGCTGTTCGGCGACGGGCTCGGACAGGGCGTGCAGAAGATCCACTACCTGCCGGAGGCGCACACCGACATGATCTTCGCGGTGATCGGCGAGGAGCTGGGGCTGATCGGCGCGACCGTCGTGATCCTCGCGTACGCCGCCTTCACGTGGGCGGGTATGAAGGTCGCGCTCGAATCGAAGGATCCGTTCGGCAAACGGCTCGCCGCGGGACTGACCGCGCTCGTGTGCTGCCAGGCCGGCATCAACCTCGCGGCGGTGCTCGGGCTCGCTCCGTTGACGGGAATTCCGCTCCCCTTCGTCTCCTACGGCGGCTCCAGCCTCGTGATCGAGCTTCTGAGCGTCGGGATCCTCCTTAACATCGCGGGAAGTGGTGGACGGGTCGCAGCTCAGGTGCCTGATCGCAGCCGGCGGCACGGCGGGTCACGTCCTGCCGGCGCTCGCGGTCGCGGACGAGCTCCGCAGCCGCGGCGTGCAGGTGACGTTCGCCGGGTCGCCGGATCGCGTCGAGGCGCAGCTCGTTCCTGACGCGGGCTACGAGCTCGACACGTTTCGCATCACCGGCCTGCCCCGCAGGCCCTCGCCGGCGCTCGTGCGCGCTGCGCTGCTCGCGGGACGGGCGCCGCGCGCGTGCGCGGCGATCCTCGCGCGGCGCCGGCCGGACGTCGTGCTCGGCGCGGGCGGCTACGTCGCGGGGCCGATGGTGTATGCGGCGTGGCGGAAGCGGATTCCCGCCGCGCTCACCGAAGCCGACGCGCAGCTCGGGCTCGCCAACCGGCTCTCGGCGCGTTTCGCGCGACGCGTCTTCCTCGCGTTCGACATCTCCGGTCGGCGCGACGCGAAGTACCGCGTCGTCGGGCGTCCACTGCCCGCGAGCGCGCAGCCGCTGCCGCGCGCCGACGCGCGCGCGGAGCTCGGCCTGCCGGCGGCCGGACCGGTGCTGCTCGTCGCGGGCGCACGGGCCGGCGCACGCGCGCTGAACGAGCTCGCGGTCGAGGCGTTCGGCGCGGCGGGGCCGGCGGTGCTGCACGTGTCGGGCGAGCGCGACTACGACGCGCTGCGCGGGCGGGTGTCGCGCCCCGACTACGTGCTCGTGCCGGTGCTCGACGGCCTTGGCGGCGCGTACGGCGCCGCCGACCTCGCGCTGACACGGTCGGGCAGCACGGTGTGGGAGCTCGCCGCAGCGGGGCTCCCCGCGGTCCTCGTTCCGTATCCGTTCGCAACCGCCGACCACCAGACGCTGAACGCGCGCTTCTTCGAGCGCGGCGGCGGCGCGGTCGTCGTGCCCGAGCTCGAGCTCGATCGCGTTCCCGACCTCGTGCGTTCGCTGCTCGACGACGAGGACCGTCGCGCTCGCATGGGCGAGGCGATGCGCGCGCTCGCGAAGCCCGACGCTGCGCGCGAGATCGCGGAGGAGCTGATCGCGCTTGCGTCCGCTTGAGGGGCGTCGCATCTGGTTCGTGGGGATCGGCGGCGCCGGGCTCTCCGCGTACGCGACGATCGCCGCGGCGTGGGGCGCCGAGGTCGGCGGTTGGGACCGCAACGAGACTGTCTATCTCGACGACCTCCCGAACGTGACGATCGCGCCTGAGCCGGTCGTGCCGGACGGCTGGGAGGTCGTTGTCTCGAGCGCGTATCCCTCCGTCGCCGGCACGTCCCGTGCCGAGTTCCTGGCCGAGCTCGTCTCGCTGCGCGACTCGATCGTCGTCGCCGGTGCGCACGGGAAGACGACGACGAGCGGAATGATCGCGTTCGTGCTGCGCGAGCTGGGTCGCGACCCGGCGTTCGCGATCGGCGGCGTCGTCCCGCAGCTCGGCGGCAACGCCGGCGCGGGCGAGGGATGGTTCGTCGTCGAGGGCGACGAGTCGGACCGCACGGTCGCCGCGCTGCGGCCGAAGGTCGCCGTCGTGCTCAACGTCGAGCTTGATCATCACACCGAGTTCGCGTCCCGAGCCGAGTTGCAGCGGCTGTTCGACGACTGGATCCGAGACGTGCCGCAGACGATTCGCGGCTGGGAGCTCGAGCCGCTCGACGTCGAGCTCCCGATTCCCGGCCAGCACAACCGGCGAAACGCGGCCGCGGCGCTCGCAGCGCTCGAGCTCGCCGGTGTCGACCGCGTCGACGCGCTGGCCGTACTCGCGCGTTTCCGCGGGGTTGGCCGCCGGTTCGAGGAGCGCGGCGAGGCGGGCGGCGTGCGCGTCGTCGACGACTACGCCCACCACCCGGCGGAGATCGCGGCCGTTCTCGACGCGGCGCATGCGACGACGGACGGCCGCGTGCTCGTCCTCTTCCAGCCGCACCTCTACTCGCGCACGCTCCACCTCGCGCACGAGTTCGGCCGCGCGCTCGCGCCGGCGGACGCCGTGGCGGTCGCGGAGGTCTATGCGGCGCGCGAGCGTCCCGTCGACGGCGTGACCGGCAAGCTGATCGTCGACGCGGTGTCCGACGCACGTCCCGGCGCGCGCGTCGCGTGGACGCCGTCGGCCGCAGACGGCGCTCGGTGGCTCGCGCGTCTCGCACGGTCCGGCGACGTCGTGCTGACAATCGGCGCCGGCGACGTCGACGCCGCCGTCCCGGTGCTGCTCGAGGCGCTCGCGTGACGATCGAGGAAAACGTCCCGCTTTCGCGGTTCACGACGATCGGCACCGGCGGACCCGCCCGCTGGTTCGCGCGACCGGAGACGCTCGACGAGCTCGCGGAGGCGCTCGCGTTCGCGCGCGAGCACGAGGTCGGCGTCGCCGTCGTCGGGCTCGGATCCAACCTGCTGGCCGCCGACGACGGCGTCGAGCTGCTCGTGCTCAAGCTTGCCGGTGAGCTCGCCGCCGTGACCGTCGACTCCGACGTCGTCGCGGCGGGCGGCGGCGCGCCGAACGCGGTCGTCCTGCATCGCGCCCGCGCAGCGTCGCTCGGAGGCTTCGAGTTCGCGTGCGCGATCCCCGGCACGGTCGGCGGCGGCGTGTGGATGAACGCCGGCGCGTACGGTGGCGACTTCGCGGGCGTGCTCGAGCGTGCTCTCGTCGTGACGGCCGAGGGATCGCGCTGGCTCGCGCCGGCGGAGCTCGGCCTCACGTACCGCCATTCCGACCTCCGGCACGGCCAGGTCGTCGCCCGCGTCGAGTTCCGCCTCGCGCACCGGCCCGCCGGGGAGATCAAGGCGACCGTCGCCGGCCTGCAGGCGCAGCGAAAGGCGGCGCAGCCGACGAACAAGCGCACCTTCGGCAGCGTCTTCAAGAATCCCGAGCACGAGCTGAGTGCGGGACGGCTGCTCGAAGCCTGCGGGCTGAAGGGACATCGCAGCGGCGACGCGCAGATCTCGCCGAAGCACGCGAACTTCATCGAGAACGCCGGGGGAGCACGAACGGAGGACGCGATCGCGCTCATGGTCGAGGCGCGGCGACGCGCCCGCGAGCAGTTCGGCGTCGCGTTGCGCCACGAGGTCGAGTTCCTCGGCCTGCCCGAGCTGCCGCCGGTCGAGTAGGAGCGTCGGTCCGCACGACGAACTCCGGCGCGTGAGCCGGAAGACTCGCCCGCAGCCGCGTGCCCGCGCGGCAGTCGCGCATTTGCCGCGCCGCCCGCGCTCCGGCGTCTTGCGTTACGCGCCCTCCGCGCGCTCGCTCGCGATCGGCTTCGTGCTCGCCGGGATCGCGGCGGTCGTCTACCTCGGAGCGCGCGAGACCTCGGTGTTCGCCGTTCGAACGATTCGCGTCGAGGGAGCGCCTCCGAAGCTCGCGCTCCGGGTCGAGCGCGCGCTGCAGCCGCTCGAGGGCGAGAGCTTGTTGAAGATCCGCGCGGGAGAGGTCGCGCGCCTCGCGACGGCGCTGCCGCAGATCGCGGACGCGAGCTACGACCGCGCGTTCCCGAACACGCTGCGCGTGCGCGTCGTGACCGAGCGGCCGCTCGCGGTTCTCCGTCGCGGCGCCGAGTCGTGGCTCGTCTCCCACCGCGGCCGCGTGATCGCGCGGCTCGCGCGCGGCGCGCTGCCGTCGCTGCCGCGCATCTGGGTGCCGCGGACCGCCGAGGTCGCGCTCGGTTCGCCGCTCGCAGCCGGCGCCGGCGCCGAGCAGGTCGCCGTGCTCGTCCCCGCGGAGGGCGCCGGCCTGCGCGGCATCGTCTCGGTGACGATCGACCGCGGCGGCGAGGTCACGTACGCCCTGCGCGGCGGCGTCCAGGTCCATGCCGGCACGGCGAAGGCCCTGCCGCTGAAGCTTGCGATCGCGCGGCGGATTCTCGCGACCGCCGCGATCTCCGGGTACGTCGACGTCAGCGTTCCCGAGCGGCCCGTCGCCGCGGCAAACCCTCAAGTCTCAACTGGAGGTTGAATGTTGAGCCGCGATCATTTCGTTGACAAGGGAGACAGCGGACCGTACCCTGAGGCGTTGAGCGCCGCTCGACTGCCCCTATTCTCCACTACAGCTTGAGGTCGAGGCGACTTGAGATGAGAGATCAGTCCGGGAACTACCTGGCGGTGATCAAGGTTGCCGGCGTCGGCGGCGGCGGCACGAACGCCGTCACGCGCATGGTCGAGTCCGGTCTCTCGGGCGTCGAGTTCATCGCCGTCAACACCGACGCGCAGGCGCTCTTGATGGCGGAGTCGGACGTCAAGATTCAGATCGGCTCGCAGGGGACGCGCGGCCTCGGCGCCGGCGCGGACCCCGCCGTCGGTCTCGCCGCTGCGACAGAGAGTCGCGACGAGCTGAAAGAGGCGTTGAAGGGCGCGGACATGGTGTTCGTCACCGCAGGCGAAGGCGGCGGCACCGGGACCGGCGGCGCGCCGGTGATCGCCGAGCTCGCGAAGGAAGTCGGTGCGCTGACGGTCGGCGTCGTGACGCGCCCCTTCTCCTTCGAGGGCCGCAGGCGTATGGAAGCGGCCGAGCGCGGCATCGAAGAGCTGCGTGACCGCGTCGACACGCTGATCGTGATCGAGAACGACCGGCTGCTCCAGGTCGTCGAGAAGCGAACGTCGATCGTCGACGCGTTCCGCATGGCCGACGACGTCCTGCGCCAGGGCGTGCAGGGGATCACCGACCTGATCACCGTGCCCGGGCTCGTCAACCTCGACTTCGCCGACGTTCGCACGATCATGAGCGACGCCGGCTCCGCGCTGATGGGCATCGGCAGCGCGAGCGGCGAGAACCGCGCGGCCGAGGCAGCGCGTGCCGCCGTGTCGTCGCCGCTGCTCGAGGCGTCGATCGAAGGCGCGACCGGCATCCTCCTCAACATCACCGGCGGCGCCGACATCGGCCTCTTCGAGGTGAACGAGGCGGCCGAGGTGGTCACGAGCGCCGCCGACCAGAGCGCGAACGTGATCTTCGGCGCCGTGATCGACGAGTCGAAGGCCGACGCCGTCACGGTGACCGTGATCGCCACCGGCTTCGGCGGCCTGCGCCGCCGCCGGCGCCGCACCGAGACGCCGTCGATCCTCACCGAGGAGCCGGAACGCGGCCGCCGCGGCCGCGAGGAGACGTTCGAGGGCCCGGAAGAGCTCGACGTCCCCTCCTTCCTGCGCGAGTCCTAGGTTTCGAGCCGAGGTTTAGACCTCGGTGGGCGCGGTACCACCTGGGATGCCCTCATAGGGTCGACGCCGCAGTTGACCCAACGACCCGGTCCAGCCGCCTCGGTTGTCTCCCGCATTCCGCGGGGAATGACCGGGGCGGCGCCCGTTACAGCGTGCGTTTCGGCGCGGCATGCGCCGCGCCCTGGGCGGGGGGTTCTCATTAGCATCGTCTTCGTGGCGCAGACGTTGCAGCGGACGCCTCTCTTCGAACGCCACGTCGCGGCCGGCGCTCGCATGGTGCCGTTCGCGGGCTGGGAGATGCCCGTGCAGTACGACGGGGTCATTCCGGAACACCGCGCCGTCCGGACGGACTGCGGCGTCTTCGACGTCTCGCACATGGGCGAGCTCGAGGTCGAGGGAATGCACGCGCGCGAGCTGCTCCAGTCGCTCCTCTCCAACGACGTCTCGAAGCTCGACGTCGGCGACGCGCAGTACACGCTGCTCACGAACGAGCAGGGCGGCATCGTCGACGACCTCATCGTCTACCGCACCGACGAGTATCGCTACCTCCTGATCGTCAACGCGTCGAACCGCGACGTCGACTTTCGCTGGCTGAAGGAGCGCGAGATCCGCGGTACCGATGTGCGCGACTTCTCGGACGACTACGCGCTGCTCGCGGTGCAGGGACCGCGCTCGCTCGAGCGGCTCAGACTCGAGGAGCGGAAGGCCTTCACGTGGCAGATGGGCGAGCTCGACGGCATCGAGGTGATGATCAACCGGACCGGCTACACCGGCGAGACGGGCGTCGAGCTGATGTGTCCCGCCGAGGACGCGCCCGCCCTCTGGGATGCCGTCGTTACACGCGGCGCCAAGCCGTGCGGGCTCGGCGCGCGCGACACGCTGCGGCTCGAGGTCTGCTACCCGCTGCACGGCAACGACATCACCCCCGAGACCGACGCGATCTCCGCCGGCCTCGGCTGGACGTGCGCGCTCGAAAAGGAGTTCACGGGCGTCGAAGAGCTGCGGCGGATCAAGGAGCAAGGGCCGGAACGGAAGCTCGTCGCATTCGTGATGAGCGAGAAGGCCATTCCGCGCCAGGGCATGACGATCGACGGCGGCGGGGTGGTGACGTCGGGCTCGCATTCGCCGATGCTCGACGTCGGCATCGGGATGGGATACGTGCCGACCCCGATGTCGCAGCCGGGCACCGAGCTGACGATCGACGTGCGCGGCCGCGAGCGCGGCGCGCGCGTCGTCCCCAAGCCGATCTACAAGAAGGAGAGCTGAGTGGCCGAGTCGTATCCCGACGAGCTGAAGTACCACCCCGAGCACGACTGGGCCCGGATCGAGGGCGACGAGGCGACGCTGGGCATCACGTGGTTCGCGCAAGACGCGCTCGGCGAGCTCGTCCACTACGAAGCGCCGAGCGAGGGCGCGACGGTGACGAAGGACCAGTCGTACGGCGAGGTCGAGTCGGTGAAGGCGGTGTCGGACCTGATCTCGCCGCTGTCCGGCGAGGTGATCGCGGTGAACGCGCAGGTCGTCGACGCGCCGGAGACGGTGAATGACGATCCGTACGGCGACGGCTGGCTGGTCCGGATTCGCCTGAGCGATCCCTCCGAGGCAGACGCGCTGCTCGACGCCGCCGCGTATCGCGAGCACCTCGCCTCGCAGTGAGCTACCTCTCCCTGACTGAAGACGACCGCGAGGCGATGCTCGCGGCGATCGGCGTCGACTCGATCGAGGAGTTGTTCCGGGACGTTCCTCGCAGCGTTCGCTTCGACCGCGAGCTCGACCTCGAGCGCCCGCTGCCCGAAGCCGAGCTGCAGCGGCACCTCGAAGAGCTCGCCGCGCGCAACGTCGACACGACGAAGGAGCTCGCGTTCCTCGGCGCCGGCGTCTACGACCACTACGTTCCTGCGATCGCCGACGCGATCCTGCAGCGCGGCGAGTTTCTGACCGCATACACGCCGTACCAGCCCGAGATGTCGCAGGGCGTGTTGCAGGCGATCTTCGAGTACCAGACCGTCATCTGCGAGCTGACTGGGATGGACGTCTCGAACGCGTCGGGCTACGACGGCACGACGGTCGCCGCGGACGCCTGTTTTGTCGCGAAGCACGCGACGGGGCGCTCAAAGGTCGTCGTCACCGAGGCGACGAACCCGCAGGTGCGCCAGGTCGTGAAGACGTACGCGCCGGGGTTCGGTCTCGAGGTCGTCGAGGTGCCGCACGACGGCGGCGCGACCGATCCGGACCGCCTGCGCGCGGCGGCCGAAAACGCGGCGTGCGTCATCTTCCAGCAGCCGAACTTCTTCGGCGTGCTCGAGCCGGCGCCCGACCTCGCGTCCGCTGCGACCGACGCCGGTGCGCTCGCGGTCGCGCACGTCGACCCGATGTCGCTCGGCGTGCTCGAGGCGCCGGGCGCGTACGGCTGCTCGCTTGCGATCGGCGAGGGGCAGGGCACGGGTAACTATCCCGCCTTCGGCGGCCCGCACTACGGCTTCCTCGCCGCGCGCACCGAGTTCATCCGGCGGCTGCCCGGCCGGATCATCGGCGAGACGACCGACCTGAACGGCGAGCGCGGTTATGTCTTGACGTTGCAGACCCGCGAGCAGCACATCCGTCGCGAGAAGGCCACCTCGAACATCACGACGAACCAGACGCTGCTCGCGCTGCAGGGACTCGTGGCGCTGTCGTGGCTGGGTCCGCAGGGACTCCGCGAAGTGGGGGAGACCTGCATGAGCCTCGGCGCGTACGCCCAGGAGAAGCTCGGACTCGAGCTCGTGTTTCCAGGACGGACAACATTCAAGGAGTTTGCCGTCCGGGTCGGACGGAGCGCCCGCGACGTGATCCGGGACGCCCGCGCGCAGGGCGTGCATCCCGGGTACGCGCTCGGTCGCGACTACCCGGGCATGGACGACGCGCTGCTCGTCTGCGTGACCGAGAAGCGGACGCCCGCGGACATCGACCGGCTCGCCGAGGTGCTGGCGTGAAGCTGATCTTCGAGAAGTCGCAGTCCGGGCGCCGCGGCGGCGACCCCCCGCGCTACGAGGGTCTGCCGCCGGCGCAGGTGCCCGACGAGCTGCGGCGCGCCGAGCCGCCGCGCCTGCCGGAAGTCTCGGAGCCCGAGATCCTCCGCCACTACACCGAGCTCTCGACCCGCAACTTCGGCATCGACACGGGCTTCTACCCGCTCGGCTCCTGCACGATGAAGTACAACCCGCGCGTCAACGAGCGGCTCGTGGCGCTGCCGGGCTTTGCGCACCTGCATCCACTGCAGGAGGCAGAGGGCGCGCAGGGCGCGCTCGAGCTGATGTGGCGCCTGCAGGAGATCCTCGCCGAGATCACCGGGCTCGACGCCGTCTCGCTCCAGCCCGCAGCCGGCTCGCAGGGCGAGCTGACCGGTCTGATGCTGATGCACGCCTACTTCGCAGACCGCGGCGAGAACGAGCAGCGGCGGAAGATCGTCATCCCCGACACGGCGCACGGGACGAACCCCGCCAGCGTCACGATGGCGGGGTACGAGCTGACGCCGGTGCAGACGGATGCGCGCGGCAACATCGACGTCGAGGACCTGCGCGCGAAGGTGGACGAGCACACGGCCGGGCTGATGCTCACGAACCCGTCGACGCTCGGGCTCTTCGACGAGAACATCGACGCGATTCGCGACATCTTTCACGGTGCCGGCGCGCTCATGTACTACGACGGCGCGAACCTCAACGCGGTGTGCGGGATCTCTCGTCCCGGCGACATGGGCTTCGACATCGTGCACATCAACCTGCACAAGACGTTCTCGCAGCCGCACGGCGGCGGCGGCCCCGGCGGCGGTCCGATCGCGGTGCGGAAGACACTCGAACCGTTCCTGCCCGTGCCGGCCGTCGTGCGCCGCGACGACGGGACCTTCGGTCTCGACGACGACCGGCCGAAGTCGATCGGGAAGGTACGCGGCTTCACCGGCCCGTTCGGCGTGTTCGTCCGCTCGTACGCATTCATCCGCAGCTACGGGCCGAGGCTGCGCGAGATGTCGGAGGTCGCGGTGCTGAACGCGAACTACCTCCTCGCGCGGCTGAAGGACGCGTACGACCTCCCGTTCGACCGGCTCTGCATGCACGAGTTCGTGCTCTCCGCGCGGACGCTGAAGCGCGAGCACGGCGTCAGCGCACTCGACGTCGCGAAGCGCCTGATGGACTACGGATTCCACCCGCCGACGATCTACTTCCCGCTGATCGTCCCCGAGGCGCTGATGATCGAGCCGACGGAGTCGGAGCCGAAGGAGCGGCTCGACGAGTTCGTGGAGGCGATGCTCGCGATCGCGCGTGAGGCGGCCGAGGAGCCGGAGACGGTGAAGGCGGCGCCGACCTCGAGGCCGGTCCGGCGTCTCGACGAGGTGAAGGCGGCGAAGAACCCGATCGTGCGCTACCTGTTCGAGGCGCACCCCTCCGCGCGTCGCGAGGCGGCTGCGGCCGCGGGCGTCGAGGCTCCAAAAGGCGTCTGAGCAGTAACGAACCGGCCGTCTGCGAGACTGCAGAGCGTGAACAAAATCGAGAAGACTGAGGAGCAGTGGCGCGCCGAGCTGACGCCCGAGCAGTTCCACGTGCTCCGCGAGAAGGGCACCGAAGCGCCGTTCAGCGGCGAGTACGACCACGTCTTCGAGCCCGGCACCTACCGCTGTGCCGGGTGCGGGACCGAGCTGTTCGTGTCGGACGCGAAGTACGACTCCGGCTGCGGCTGGCCCGCGTTCTCGGCGCCGGCGAGCGCCGACGCCATCGACGAGGAGACCGACGCGAGCTACGGGATGATCCGCACCGAGGTGATGTGCGCCGCGTGCGGTGGGCACCTCGGGCACGTGTTCCCGGACGGGCCGCGCCCGACGGGACTGCGCTACTGCATCAACTCTGCGGCACTGCGATTGGAGGAAGAGTGATCAAGAAGGCAACGTTCGGAGCCGGCTGCTTCTGGGGCGTCGAGGCGGCGTTCCGCCAGCTCGACGGCGTCCTCGGGACGCGCGTCGGCTATGCAGGCGGCACCCTCGAGGAGCCGACGTACGAGGAGGTCTGCTCGCACACGACCGGACACGCCGAGGTCGTCGAGGTGACGTACGACGACGACGAGATCTCGTACGACGACCTTTTGAACACGTTCTGGCGCAAGCACGACCCGACGCAGCTCAACCGTCAGGGCTGGGACGTCGGCGACCAGTACCGGTCGGCGATCTTCGTCCACGACGACGAGCAGCGTCAAGCGGCCGAGCGCTCCCGCGACGCCGAGCAGGCCGCGTACTCGAAGCCGATCGTCACGCAGATCGAGCCGGCGCCGACGTTCTGGGAGGCCGAGGACTACCACCAGCAGTACCTCGAGAAGCGCGGTCGCTCGAGCTGCACGCCTCGGCTCGCTCGTAGCGCGTGACGCTCGACCACCGGCAGCTCGGCGTCGACCTCTTCAACGAGGTGTGGCGCCTGATGAAGACGCGCGAGGACGACGACCGCATGCTCCACGCGGCGCACGCCTCGCGCTTCCACTGGGGCGAGGCGCCGGAATGCACGCCGGCGAACCTCGCCCGCGGTGAATGGCAGGTGTCGCGCGTCTACACCGTCCTCGGTCTCGCCGAACCTGCGCTGCGGCACGGGGTGCGCTGCCTCGACATCTGCGAGGAACACGGGATCGGCGACTGGGATCTCGCGTACGCCTACGAGGCGATCGCACGGGCGTACACGGCTGCGGGCAACGCGCCGGAGGCGGGCGCGTACAAGAAGCTCGCCTCGGAGGTGCCGGTCGCGGACGCCGGTGACCGCGCGCACCTCGAAGAGGATCTCGCGACGCTCTAGCGCGCGTCCGGAAAACCGCGGATCGCCAATCGGGGGCGCGCCCGATGCCCCGGTGGGCCTCCGCGCGCACGATCCGGGCGGAGGTGAAATCGATGCTCGAGCAGAGAATCCAGGCTGCGCCACGGCTCGTGGAGCGGCCGCCGGAGCGGATGGCGGTGATCGAAACGGTCGGCGATCCGAGCGTCGTCGGATCACGCGCGGCGGGCGCGCTCTACGGAGCGATCGCCCAGCTCGGTCTGCCCTCCGGCGCGCTTCGCGCCCGCTGGCCGAATGCGAGCACCGCGCCGAAGGAGGAGTGGATCGCGCGCTGGGCTCTGCCCGTGCCGGATCACACGCCCGAGCTCGGCGGCGGCATCGCGCTCGAGACGTGGTACGGCCAGACGGTCGCCGAGGTGGTGCACGAAGGCCCGTACGGCGACGCCGAGGTCCAGACGATCAGACGGCTGCACGCATTCGTCGCCGACTGCGGGTACGAGCTCGCGGGTCCGCCGGAGGAGGAGTACGTGACACTTCCGGGCGAGGAGCCGCAGCGCACGATCATCCGCTTCGAAGTCCGTCAGAAGCACTGACCGACGACGTCGGCGAGAATCGCCGCGATGCGGCTTCCTCGCCGACCTGCCCTGACACGGCTGCCGTTGCGGGAGCCGTGGGCGGTACTCGTGCCGCTCGTACTCGCGCAGTGGATCGCCCTTGCTGTACTCGTCGCATCGATCCGTCACAACGCCTGGCTCTTCTACCAGGGCGGCGACCAGACGTTCTTCTACACGTCCTCGTGGACGATCGCCGGCGGGCACATCCCCGAAGCGGCAATCGGCTACGCCTGGCCGTACCTGCTCTCGCCGGTTGCACTCGTGTCCGGCGCGAACTACCTGGCTGCGCTGCCGGTGCTCGTCCTCCTCCAAGCGGCCGTACTCCTCCCGGTCGCCCTGTACTGCGTCTATGCGATCGGCGCCCGCATCGGCGGCCGGCTGCTCGGATACGTGGTCGCCGCAGCCTGGGTCACAGTGCCGTTCGCGGCGATCCCGTTGTGGGACGGTCGCTACCACGGCAAGTACGTCGAGCAGTTTCTACCGCAGGCGCTCGGCCTCACGGGCCTCGGCGACTTCCCCTCGATGGTGTGCCTCCTGGTCGCGGCCCTGTTCTGCCTCCGGGCGCTCGACACCGCGGATCCGGTCGACGGCGTGCTCGCCGGGCTCGCCGCCGGCTTCGCGGTCGGAATCAAGCCGGCGAACGCGCTCTTCCTCGCCGGCCCGCTGCTCGCGTTCGCGGCGGCGCGCCGCCTTCGTGAGGGGGTCGCGTTCGTCCTCGCGCTCGCGCCGGCGGTCCTCGCGCTTGCGTTGTGGAAGTACCGCGGACTCGGCAACCTGCCGGTCCTGACGCCGTCGCCGCACGCGGCGGCGCTCGGGAACGGCTTCGTCTCGCCGCCCTCCGGCGTCGTGGCCGGGCGCTATCTCGACCTCGACTGGTCTCGGTTGCGCGACAACTACGTCCAGTTGCGCGACGTGTTCTGGGGCGTGCCGATTTTGCAGTCGCTGCCGATCCTCGGCTTCATCGCGGTGGCGCGAAGCGCCTGGCCGAAGGCGTTGCTGCTCGGAGGCTGGCTCGCCGCCTTCATTCTGGTGAAGGGAACGTCCGACGTCGCGAACGTCGAGAGCGGCACCTTGTTGCGACTCTTCATGCCGGGCTTTCCGCCGCTGCTGCTGCTCGCCGCGCTCGTCCCGCTGCTCCTTCCGGTCTTCCGCCGACGGCCCGCGCAGAAAGACGCAACCCCGATCGGCCGGCGCACGACGGCTGCGGCGCTCGCGGTCTTCGGGGTCCTGCCCCTGCTGCTGTTCATGGTCCTGTCGCCGCTGCACGACGACACGGCCGTGAAGTACTTCGACGAGAGCGTGATCGTCCCCGTGGACGAGAGCTTCCCCATCCAGGTCCGGCGCATGGGCCGGCAGGCGGTGCTCTCGTGGCAGCCGCCGGCGTCGGCGGGAGACGCGGTGTTCTTTCGCGTGTTCCGTTCTCGTCCGGTCGTCTCGGCGCCCGACCCGACGCTGCCGCCCGGGCACGACGGCATCCGCTGCGCCGAGCGAAAGCCGAGCGGCTGGACGCGCGCGGCCGACTGCAGCCTCGAGATGTCCGTCGTCGGCACGACACGCTCGACGCGGTTCGCCGACGCCGTCTCGGCCGGGCCGTGGGTCTACCGCGTCGGCCTGGCGGCGAACTGGCGAGACGACCCGAGCGGCGGCGACGTGATGCTGCTCAGCGACGCGGCGCGCCTCGGCGGGTAGCGCATGACGCGGGCGACCGTCGCCGGGTTCGGAGCGTTCGCCGCGCTGGTCGTGGCGGTCCTCGCCCTGCGAATGGCGGAGGTGACTGCGCTCTCGCCGGTCCGTCCTCCGGGCGCGTGGCGGCCGGTCTACATCGCGGCGGTCGTCGTCGCGTTCGTTCTCTACGCGCTCGGCGTCGCGCTCCTCTCGCGCCGCGCCGCGTCGCTTCGTGTCGTGCTCGCCGTCGCCGTGGCGATCCAGCTCGCGCCGCTCGCGGCGCCGCTGCTCCTGTCGACCGACGCGTACTCGTACTGGGACTACGGACGCGTGGCCGCCGTCCACGGGGGCAACCCGTACGCTGATCGCCCGAGCCGCTGGCCGGACGACCCCGCCTTCCGGCTGATGGGCGCGGATTGGCGCGAGCGGACGTCGGTCTACGGACCGGCGTTCACATTCGCCTCCGAGGGCGACGCGCACGTCGCCGCCGGCTCGGCGCGAACGGCGACGCTGCTCTTTCGTCTGTTGGCGGCGGCGGCGATGCTCGGCCTCGTCGCGGCGACCGTCGCGGCGGCACGCGAGCGTGCGTTCGCGGCCGCCTTCGTCGGCTGGAATCCGCTGCTCGCCCTCCATTTCGCGGGCGGCGGCCACAACGACGTGCTGATGATGGCGTTCGCGACGGCCGCGCTCGCGTTGGGCGCGCGCCTCGAGGGCGCCGCGTGGGCGGCCGCGCTCTCGATCAAGCTCGTCGCAGTCGTCTTCCTGCCGCTGCGCGCCCTGGAGGCCCACCGGCGCGGCCGCGGAATCGGCGGGACGATGCTCGGCTTCGCGCTTGCGGCGGGCGTCGTCGGGGCGCTCGCGTCGATCCGCTACGGAACGGCCTGGCTCGGCGTCCTCAGTCCGCTCACGAACCAGTTGCGCCGGACGAGCTCCCTGGGCTTGCCGTACTGGCTGGGAAAGTGGGGGATTCCCGAACGGCCTGCGCGCGACGGCCTCGTTCTGCTGTTCGCACTTCTCTATCTCTGGCTGCTGCGCGAAGCGTGGCGCGGTCGCGCCCGGCTTGCGCTGTGTGCCGTCGGCCTCCTACTCGCGACGCCGTGGCTGCAGCCGTGGTACGCCGTCTGGGCGATCCCGTTCGCCGCGGTCGAGGAGGACCGGCTCGCCCGCGTCGCCGCGCTCGCCGTTTCCGCCTACTTCCTCCAGGACGCGCTGCCGTTGTAGATCGAGCACGAGCGACGCGAGGAGTGCGAGGAGCACGACGTTCCGCGCGACGAGAAGCAGGATCGGCGTCGTGCGGAGGTCGACGAGCTCGTCGTAGCGCGACGGGTACACGGCCTGCGTGAGCGCGAGCGCGGCGAGCAGGAGCAGCGCGTGCCGCCACGCGAAGGCGAGCGCGACGAGCGGAACGAGCCAGAGCAGGAACTGCGGCGACAAGACGCGCCCGAACGCGATCCAGGCGGCGACCGCCGCCGCCGCCGCGAGGACGAGCCGGTGGCGCGTTCGCGGCCCCCGCGCGTAGAGGATCCAAACGCCACACACGGCGCCGAGCTGCAGGGCGGTCGACAGCACGACGAGCGTGTCGGGCAGGCCGCCGCTCAGGTTCCAGGAGCCGTGTCCAAAGCGGACGCGGGGCGCGTACGCGCCGGCGGAGTGCAGCGCGAGGAGCGCGGATGAGTAGACCGTCTCCAGCTGCAGCGCCCGGCCGAGCTGGCGCTCGACGCTGAAGCGGATTCCGCCGGGGCCGAGAACAAGGAAGGGCGCCACGATCAGCGAGGCCGTCCCGACGAACCAGACGACGCAGCGCCGCGCCGCCCGCCGGCCCACGTGGAGGAGAGCGAGCGGGACGAGCACGACGGGAAAGACCTTCGCGGCCGTCCCGGCGCCGAGCGCGGCGAACGCGCTTCGCTGCCGTCCCGCGAGCAACCCGGCGAATCCCGACACGGCGAGGAACGTCGCCCAGAGGTCGTACCGGTGCAGGACGAGCGGTCCGAGTGCGAGCGGCGCGAGCGCGCAATACGCCGCCGCCCGCATTCGTGCCACGAGCCCGACGAGCGCCGCCGACGAACAGCCGCAGAGCGCCTCGAAGGCCATGAACCAGGTGTCGTAGTCGCCGGCCGGTCCGAGCGACGGGACGACGAACGCGGGCAGCGCGCCGGGCGGGTACTCGAGCGAGAAGTCGCGGTACGGGACCTCACCCGCGAGTGTCCGGTCGCCGTAGCTCTGGAAGAGGCTCGTCCCGAGGTGGCCGCGAAACAAGCCGACGCGCGGCAGCGCGCAGGCGACGACGAAGAGCGCGCAGCCGAGCCCTGCGGCCGCGAGGCGGCGCCGCGTGGTCATCGCCCCACCCTAGACTGGCCGGATTGAGCCGGCTCGAGCGTCTGAGCGAGCGCTACGCGGACCACCATCGCCGGCACCGCAGCCGCGACTTCGTGTTCGGCGCGGCGGAGCGGGCCGAGCCGCTGCGGCGGGCGGTCGGCGGACCGGGACGCCGCGTCCTCGACGTCGGCTGCCGTTCCGGCGCGCTGACGCAGCACTACGCCGCGGGCAACGACGTCGTCGGGCTCGACGCCGACCGAGAGGCGCTCGCCGAGGCCGCGAAGCTCGGGATCGAGACGGTCTGGGCGGACGCGGACGAGCCGCTGCCGTTCGCGGACTCGAGCTTCGACGTCGTCGTCGCGGCCGAGCTGCTCGAGCATCTCGTCGAGCCGGAGCGGCTCGTGCGCGAGGCGGCTCGGGTGCTGCGGCCGGGCGGGACGCTGGCCGGCTCCGTGCCGAACGCGTTCCGGCTCAAGAACCGGCTGCGCTTCCTGGCCGGACGCGGGCCCGAGACGGATCCGACGCATCTGCACCTCTTCGCGCCGCACGACGTCGTCGCGCTGTTGCACGACTTCGACGCGCCGCGGCTCGAGTACGTCGTCGGCCGGTTCGTGCGCTTTCACCCGCGGCTGTTCGCGAACGTGATCGTGTTCACCGCGCGGAAACCCGCATGACGCGGACGCGGCGCGCCGCCTACGGCCTGCTCGCGGGGGCGGCGATCGTCCCGCGCCTTGCGGTCCTCCTCTACGAGCGCGGCGACGTCAGTGCGTCCTACGTCGACAAAGGCGACGACTTTGCGCGCACGTTCCTCGCGAGCGGCACGTACGGATTCATCCCGAACGTTCCGTCCGCGTATACGCAGCCGCTGTACGGCTTCTTCCTCGTCCCGATCTACTGGGTGTTCGACCGCTCGTGGCTCACCGTCGGACTTGCGCAGATCGCCGTCGCGGCGGTGACGGCGGTCGTCGTCTACGAGCTCGGGCGCCGTTTCGTCTCGCCGCGCGCCGGCCTCGTGGCCGCGGTCGTCGCCACGCTGCAGCCGTACATCGTCTGGCACGACGTGCACATGAATCGCGAGATCCTCGACCAGCTGCTCGCCGCGACGGCGGTGCTGCTCGTGCTCGCGCTGGTCGAGCGGCCGTCGCTGCGGATTGGCGCGGCGCTCGGAGTCGTGCTCGGCGCCGCCGTGCTCGGCAACGTGCGGCTCGTGTTGCTGCCGGTCCTGCTCGCCGGCTTCGCGATCGCCTCTCGAGGGCGCGTGGCCGTTGCGCCCGCGGTCGCCGTCCTCGCCGTTGCGGCCGTCGTCGTCGCTCCGTGGGTCGTGCGGAACCGGGTCTCGGTCGGCTGTTGGACGCTCTCGACCGACGCGCGGGCGTTGTGGAAGGCGAACAACGACGCGACGCTTCGGACGCTTCAGAGCGGCCGGTGGATCGACGCGGTGCCTCGGATTCCCGGCGCGCCGCTGACGCCGCAGGACGCCGGCGACCTCTACCGGCGGACCGGCCGGATCGTCCACACCGACGAATGCGCCCAGATGAGCTTCTATCGCAGTCGCGCGCTCGATTTCATGCGGGATCATCCGGGCGAGAAGGCGAAGCTCGCGGCTGTCGCCGCACGCATGCTGTGGCAGCCGTCGGTCACGCGCACGGAAGGGCGGCCGGGAGCGGGCACGTTCCTCGACACGGCGCGGACGTGGATCGAGCCGGCGTACATGCTCGTCCTCTACGTGCTCGCTCTCGTCGGCTTGCGGTTTCTGCCGCGAAGGCTCGCGGTTCTCGCTGTGCTCTTGCTGGCGTACAACACGCTGACGGCGATGCTGTTCGCGGGAGAGACGCGCTACCGCGTTCCCTTCGACTTCCTCGTCGCGCTGTCCGCGAGTGCGGCCGCGCTTGCGGTGGCGCCGCGGCTCGCTGCGGCACGCGCGAGGAACGTGCGGTAGAGGATCTCGAGACGGTCGACCGAGCGCGCCTCGTCGAACCACGCGAGCGCGCGGCGCCGGCCCGCGGCACCGAGCCGTGACGCCTTTGCTGGATCGCCCGCGAGCTCGACCATCGCGCGTGCGAGCGGCTCGACCTCACCGGGAGGCACGAGCAGTCCGGTCTCGCCGTCGCGCACGACGTCGACGAGTCCGCCGATCGCGGCCGCGATCACGGGCCGGGCGCGCTCCATCGCCTCGAGCGCGACCATGCCGAAGCCCTCTCCGAGCGACGGCACGACCACGGCCGTCGAGTCGTCGAGCGCGCCCCTGATCGGCACGACGTGGCCGAGGAAGCGAATCCGCGACTCGAGCCCGAGCTCTCGAGCGAGCGCTCGCAACGCCGGCGCGAGCGGCCCGCGGCCCGCAACCTGGAGCTCCAGCTCCGGAATCTGCTCGAGCGCCGCCGCGAACGCGCGGAAGAGCACGACGTGTCCCTTGATCGGGATCAGCCGTCCGGCGACGAGGAGCCGCGGCGGGCCGTCGTACGCCGAGACGGGCCCGTCGACGGCGATGCCGTAGTGGACGATGTCGAAGCTTTCCTCGTCGAAGCCCTCCGTCTCCGCGAGGTAGCGGGCCAGGCCGCGCGAGACTGCGATGTGCGCATGCGCGAGGCTCGCGACGGCGCGGTCGGTGAGCGCGATGACGCGTCCCTCGCGGAACTCGTTGAAGCCGTGCTTCGTGCTGAAGCGGACCGGCACGCGGGCGATCGTCCCCGCGAGCTGGCCGTAGACATCGGCGTGGACGAGGTGCGTGTGGAGGAGCGCGGGCCGCCGCCGAGCGAGGAAGGCGGTCACACGGACGAAGGCGACCGGGTCGACGTCGGCGCGAAGCGGGATCGCGTCGACGGGGACGCCACGGCTTTGCAAGATCTGCGCGAACTCACACGCGCCGGACTCGTGCTCGTGGAGCATCAGCATGCGCACGTCCCAGCCGCGCTCGCGCAATCGCGGCAGGAGGGAGAGAAGGTGCGTCTCCGAGCCGGCGATGCCCGCGACCTTCTGCAGGTGCAGGATCGAGGGTCCGCTCATCGCGCTCCGGCCGCGGCGAGCACTCCGTCCGCCCAGCGTTCGACCGAGTGCCCTGCCGCGACCCGCCGCTGGAGCTCGTGCCCCAACGCGGCGCGCGACGCTGCGTCGAGTCCCGCAAACGCGCGCAGCCGCTCGGCGAGCCCGGTTGCGTCGTCCTGCGCGAACCGGAGCTCCTGCGGAAGCAGGTCGGAGAAGACGGGACTCGACGCGAGCACGGGGAGACAGCTCGCGGCCGCCTCGTAGACCACCTTGTCGGCGGAGCCCGCGCGCATGTTGTTCACGAGGACGTCCGACTCGGCGAGCAGCGACGGGACCTGTGAGCGGGGCACGGCGCCTCCGAGGCGGGCGCGCTCACCGAGTCCCAGCTCGTCCGCCAGGCGTTCGAGCTCGCGGCGGTGCGACTGCTCGACGTCCGTCAGCGCCGGCCCGTGCACGCGCAGCCGGACTTCCGTCTCGGACACGGCCTCGAGGATCGCACGAAGCCCCTTGGCGGGCGAGTAGCGGCCGAGCGCGAGCACGCGCAGCGGTCCGTCGGCGACGCGTTCCATGCAGGAGAACTCGGTGAGGTCGATGCCGTGTCCGATCGCCCGCACCTTCCGCGAGACGAGCGGAAAGGAGCGGCGGTCGACGCTCAGGACGGCGTTCGACAGCCGTTCCGCAGCGCGCAGCGTCGGGCCCGCGTGCCAGTGCGTGTACCAGAGGAGAACCGGAACGCCGAGCGGTCGCGCGAGCGGGGCCGCGAGGACGGCGTAGATCGGGCACATGTGCGCGACGATCGCGGCCGGTCGCGGCCTGCGCGTGAGCTCCTGCGCGAGCGCGGCCTCGAAGCGAAGCCCGCGCCCGGTCTTGCTGCGCGCGGCGAACAGATGCACGCGCACGCCGCTCGGAAGCGCGTCGCGCTCGGCGCCTCCGGCGAGCACGCTGACCTCGACTCGCCGGGCGAGCGCCGCGAGCTTCGGCACAGTCGCGGCAAGCGCCGGATGCCCGGGATCGACGTGCTGTGTCACGAAGACGATGCGCGCCATCTCTAGACGAGGTCGGTGTCGCCGAGTGCAAAGTGCCACGCTGCGGGAAGTGGCGCTTCGGGTACGAGCGGCTTGCCGATCACGCGGATCGTCCGCGGCGTCGGAACGAATCCCTGCGAGAGATAGGCGGCGCGCTGGCCGGGTCCCGGAACGGCGACGACCGCGTCGGCGCCGCCGCGCGCCGCCTCGACGCAGCGCCGCAGCAGCCGGCGCTGCTCGCGCGGCGGCCCGACGAGATCGCAGACGGCCGCCGCCGACACGCCCGCGTGCACGGCGTGGCCGACGACCGCGTAGCCGTTCTCCGACGCGAACGCCCGGTAGTCCTTGGGCGACTGGAGATAGCGCCAGTTGAGGTACGCGGTGTCGCGGACGAGGCAGTCGCCCCAGCCGTCTTGAACGGCGCGCCACGCACGTTCGTGCGCGGCCGTGAAAGCCGTGAGCGTTCCGCCGTGTCCGGCCGGCAGTCCGCCGCCACCGCGCCGGCGAAGCGCGCGCAGCGGGCGCAGCGGCCGCGCCCAGATCCGCATCCGGTAGAGATCGCGCCACCCGAGTCTCCCGACGAGGATCGGGCCGGCGAGCGGATTCGTGAACCCGAGTGCGAGCGACGCGCCTTCCGCGGCTGCGCGCTCCTCGTTGCGCAGCTCGAGCCGGCTGAAGGCGCCCTTTCCGCGTGCGGTGGGATGCGTCGCCGCGTGCACCGCGAACGCCACCGTCATCTCGCGGCCGCCGACGAGGGCGCGCGCGAGCGCCATCGCCGAGACGCCCACGACGTGCCCGTTCGACTCGGCGACCGAGACGATCCCGCGGCCGGCCGGGTTGCGCTCGAAGTACCAGTCGAACTCGCGCTCGGACATCGCGCTCCCGTACACCTCGCGCATGAGCGCGAGGAACTCGACCTGTCCTGCCGACTCGAGGTCGGTGACGGCGAGCGTCACTTGCTCGACGTGCCGAGCGCCGCGTTGAGCAGTCGGCGCGTGTGCGTCCCCGGCACGGTGTCCTTGATCCCGATCAGGTCGCACGCACCCGCGAGCACGAGCTCGAACGTTCGCGCCGAGTACGGCTCGACGTTGTAGCGCCGCAGGCGCAGCGGGTCCGTCGCCGTCGTGTTCGCACCGGAGACGGACGTGAAGGCGACGCGGTAGCCCGCCTGTTGCACGAGGCTGACGTGGATCGGGCCGTAGTGGGCCTGCGCGCCCTTGGCGTATGCGAACGCCTCGACCGCACGCCCGAGCCGTTCCTCGAGCCGGAGCTTCGAGATCGTGATCTCGCGCGCAGCCTCGTCGATCGAGATCTCGGAGAGGGGCCGGTGGCTGATCCCGTGCGACTCGATGCGGACGCCTCCGGCTTCGAGCTCTGCGAGCTCGCTCCAGTCGAGGGTGCGGTTGACGAGGCCGCGTGCGGCGAGGCTCTCGTCGTGCGGCAACGGCCTCGCTTCACCGAGGTAGCCGATCGGGACGAACATCACGGCCGGATAGGCGTGGTCGCGCAGGACCGGCAGCGCGTTCTCCAGCGTGTCTCGGTAGCCGTCGTCGAACGTGATCAGCACGGCGCGCGGCGGGAGCGGCCCGCCCTCGCGGTAGTGCGCGATCACCTGGTGGAGATCGACGACCGTGTACTCGAGCTCGCGCAGCTGTGCCATCTGCTCGGTGAACAGCGTCGGCGACACGGTGACCACGTTGCCGGGCCGGTCGTTGACCTTGTGGTACATGAGGACGCGAAGCCGGGGCTCCGCGTGCCCGTCGGCACGCAGCAGGCCGCGGCTCTCGCCGAGCGCACGGTAGACGGAGTTCTTGAGCAGTTGTTTCGTCTGCTCGGCGCGCATGCGTCAGTGCGGAGCGAGGTGTCCGTTTGTCGCAGTCGTCGCGACGAGATCGCGCACGCGGGCCGCGTACTCTGCGGCGGTGGCGACGAGCGGATCGACGCTCGACCGCGCCGCGGCTGCAAGACGCTCCGCGAGCACGCGATCGGAGAGAAGCCGCACGAGTGCCTCCGCCAGCGCGTCCACGTCGTCCGGTTCGACGAGGATTCCGTTCTCGCCGTCGCTGACGACGTCGACGATCCCACCGGCGCGGCTGCCCACGACCGGGCGCCCGCGAGCGAGCGCCTCGACGAGGACGCGACCCATCCCCTCGCGCGGCGACGGAAGGACGAGGCACGTTGCGCGATCGAGCTCGCGCGCCAGCTCCTCGGCCGAGAGCTCCCGCGTCCAGCGCGTCTGTTCGGGCAGATCGCGCAGCAGCTTCTCGACCACGCCCGCGCGCGGGCCGCCGCCGACGATGCGGAGTTCCGCCCCCGGAACGCGCGGTGCCGCGCGTCGCCACGCCGCTGCGAGGACGTCGACGTTCTTGTACCGCTCGAGCACGCCGACGAAGAGCGCCGCAGGCTGCATCGGCAGGGGCTGCGCCGGCCGGTCGAGGAGCGGCTCGAAGTCGATGAACGCCGCGAAGGTGCTCGCGGGCTCGACGCCGGCGTCGCGCACGAGGTCGGACGTGAACGCCGACACGGTGCGAACCGCGTCCGCCCGGTGCACCGCTTGCAACGCGAGCCGGTCGGCCAGCGGGTTGAGAAGCCGCCGCGCGCGCGAGCCGTAGAGGCGCGTCGCGAGCCGCCAGTCGCCGTGAACGTCGAGCACGACCCGGGCGCCGCTGCGCGCGAACAGCCGGGCGAGCAGGACGGCCGCCGCCTCATGTGCGCCCTGGACGAGGACGACGTCGGGCCGAAGGCGCCGCAGCTCGCGTGCCGCGCGCAGCGGCAACGCGAGCCAAAACGCCAACCCGTCGAGCCGCCGGATCGGGAACGGACGCACCAACGTGAACGTCTCGTCCCGCGGCGGCGCATCTGCGGGCGCGCTTGCGAGGACGTGAACGTCGAGGTCATGCGAAAGCGCGTCGAACTTCCTGCGCAGGCTGGGGCTCAACGGAAGCCGGTAGCGCGTGCGGCCGACGAGGAGGACACGCGGCGTCACCTGCGTCGCGCCTCCTCGAGGAGGATCCGCTCGAGCTCCGCGTAGACGGCGGGAGGCGCGAGGCTCGCGACCGACTCGGCCGCGTTGGCGCGCAGGTGTCGCCGGAGTGCCGGCTGGTCGAAGTAGCGGCGGATCGCGTTGCCCAGCGCCTCCGCGTTCGCCGTCGGAACGACGAGTCCGTTCCACCCGTCGCGCACGACCTCCGTGACGCCGCCCGCGTCCGTCGCGAGCACCGGAGTGCCGACCGACAGCGCCTCGACGACGACGTGCGGGAAGTTCTCCCAGCTCGACGACAGGACGGCCGCGTCGGCGGCCTTCAGCAGCTCGAACACCGTCTGTCGAGGTTGAGCGCCGAGGAAGCGCGCCCGGCCGTTGAGGCCGAGGCTCCGCGCGTGCCGCTCGAGCGCCGTGCGCTCCGGTCCCTCGCCGGCGACGACGAGCGAGACGTCGTCGTTGCGGCAGACCGCCTCGAGCGCGACGTCGATCGACTTCTGCGGCACGAGTCGGCCTGCGAAGACGAGGCTGGGGCCGTCGAGTCGATGCCGGCGCCGCAGCTCCTCACGCTCGGCCAGCTCCGCCGGCGCTGCGACCGGGTTGGCGAGCAGCGTGAGCTTGTCCGCAGGTACGCCCCAGGAGAGCGCGAGTTGCCGCAGCGAGTCGCTCGGCGTGACGACGTGCGCGGCATGACGGATCGCGTGATCGCGCATGCGGCGGAGCGCAGCGATCCGCAGCCCGTCGGCCGGCTGGAACGCGCGCAGGTCCGGTCCGCAGAGACCCCAGCGCAGCGAGCGCTCGAAGGCCGGATCCGACGTCAGCTTGAGGACGAGCGGTGTCCCGGCAACCGCCGCGCTGAAGCTGCTGCGTCCGATCATCCCGGTCGAGTACACGACGTCGGCATGCCGTGCCAGGCGGGTGGCGACGGACACCGCCAGTGCGTGCCGCGCTCCGATCGGGAGCCGCCGCGAAGCCCAATGGACGGGATACGACCGCGGCGCAGGCTTCCGGTCGGCCATCGTCAGCGCCGTGACGCGATGACCGCGCTCGAGCAGGTACTCGCAGAATTCGGGCGCGTGCGTCGTCGGGCCGCCCACGTCCGGCGGCCACATGCCTGACACAACGAGTACGTTCATCCCGCGATCGTCACCTCGACGGACTGTCGGAGGCTTCACGTACGGAAGCTAAGCCACATCGGGGCAACTCTCAAGCGGGGACGGCTCGTCGCGGCGCGCCGGCCGAGCCCTGCAACCGAGATCTTCCTCTGGAGCCGAGCGGCGATCTGGGCGGCCGCGCTCTTCGCGTGGCTCGTCTTCGAGCCGTTTCCACACCCGCAGCCGCCGAACGCGGTTCCGCCGTGGCTGCACGACGTCGGCGTTGTCGTGGACGTCTGGGCCCGCTGGGACAGCGCCTGGCTCGTGCGGATCGCGGAGCACGGGTACGCGTCCGCCGCGCAGACGGGCGCCTTCTATCCGCTCTATCCGGCGCTCGTCGGGATCCTCGGGCGTGTCCTCTTCGGGCATTACGTCGTCGCCGGCGTCGTCGTCTCGCTCGTCGCGGCGTACGGCGCGTTCAGGCTTCTCTACCGCCTCGCGGCGTCGCACCTCGGAGCCCAGGAGGCGCGCCGCGCGGTGCTCTACCTCGCCGTGTTCCCGATGAGCTTCTTCCTGCAGGCCGTCTACAGCGAGTCGCTCTACGTCCTGCTGACGGTCGCCGCCTTCCTGCTCGCCGAGCGGGTCAGGTTCGCCTGGGCGGGAGCCGTCGGCGGGCTCGCGCTGCTGACGCGGCCGTCGGGGATCGCCCTCCTGCCGTGCCTCGCGCTGCTCGCGTGGCGGAGCGACGATCGGCGCCGCTCGCTGCTCTCGCTCGGGCTGATGCCGCTGCTTTTCGTTTCGTACCCGCTGCTGCTCTGGTACCAGGTCGGCGATCCGCTTGCGTTCGCCCACGACGAGCTCGACCCGCTGTGGGCGCGACACCTCAGCGCAGCCGGGCCGTTCGGCGGGATCTGGGACGGACTGGCGGCCGGCTGGTGGGGCGTCGTCCAGCTCGCGTCCGGCTCGAACACCCATCAGTACTGGACGCATGTCCACGACACGACGCCGCTGCGGATGGCGGCCGTGAATCTCGAGTACCTCGCGTTCCTGTTGCTCTTCCTCTGCCTCACCGTCGTCGCGTGGCGGAGGCTCGGCGCGGTCTACGGCCTCTTCTGCGCGCTCAGCCTCGCGATCCCGTTGAGCGTTCCGAGCGAGCGCTGGCCGTTGCTGTCGATGCCGCGGTTCGGGCTCGCCGTCTTCCCGTTCTTCCTCGCGCTGGCCTCGCTCGGCCGGAATCCGCGTGTGCACACGGCGATCCTCACGGTCAGCGCCGTGCTGCTCGGTGTCGCGGTCACCCAGTGGGCGCTCGGCCAGTGGGTGTCGTGAGCGCCGCGGGCGCGGTCTTTCCCGCCCGCCGCTCGCGCCGAAGCCGGACGAGCAGCAGCGTCCAGACGACCGCGAAGACGGCCGAGCCGATCACGAACGCACCTGCGGCTCCCGTCGCGCCGTAGGCCGCACCGAGCGCGAGGACGAACGGCACGAGCACGAGGATCTCGGTCGACTGTGCGAACAGGCGTAGCTCCGGCCGTCCGATCGAGACGGGGAACGACTTCGCCCAGCCCCAGACGATCTGGATCCCGGCGACGAGGAGGAACAACCGCGCAGCGTCGGTGGCCGGGACGGCGCGCTCGCCGAAGACGATCCGGAGCAGCGTCGGCATCACCAGTGCGAGCGGGGGCAGAAAGACGACGCTTGCCGCGACGGCGCCGGCGACGTAGCGGCGAAGGAGACGGTAGACGCGATCCTCGCGGCCGCGCTCGACGTCTTCGGTTTGCTCGGCCAGCAGGATCAGCCGGGCCGGCGCGCTGAGCGTCGCGAAGGCGGACTCCGGCACCTGGGCAACGCGGAAGTAGGCGACCTGCTGCGGGCTGCCGACGGCGGCGAGCAGGAGCGCGCCGAGCGGGCCGCGCATCGGCGACAGCACCGAGCCGAGGCTCGACCGGACGACGAAGCGCCGAAACGGCACGCGGTCGTCGCCGAGCGGAACCGCGGCGCGCCTCGGGAAGCGGCCGAAGGCTGCGAGCGCGGCGACGCTGATCGAGGTCGTGGCGAGTGCCTGGGCGACGACGAGGGCGACGACGGTCTCGACGACGCCGAAGAGGCCGCCGACGGCAAGCGCCCCGAGCCGCAACGCCATCGCGACGACGAGGAAGCCGGCCCGCACGTCGTAGCGGCCGCGCACGACCAGCGCCGCCGCCGCGATTCCCTGCGGCGCCTGCGCCAGCGGCAGCAGCGCCGCGACGAGGAACGGAGCGAGGAGGCCGTGCGCCCAAACGAGGTGCGCGAGCGGCGCGAGCACGCAGATCGCCGTAGCGCCGACGGCGCCGCCGAGCAGCTTCAGCTCGAGTCCCACCCGGAACAGCCGCCGGAGCCTGCCCCAGTCGTCCGCCGCCGCGTAGCGGAAGCCGAACTTGACGAGCGCCTCGTCGACGGTCAGGTCGGCCAGAAGCTGGAAGAAGCCGGTCGCGGCGAGCACGATCGCGAGCAGCCCGAACCGGTAGATCCCCAGCTCGCGGACGGCGACGACCGTGCCGAGAAAACCCAGCAGGGCCGAGAGGTAGATGCCGGCGGCGGTGGACGAGCGGCGCCAGAAGGCCGGCGAGCGCATTGGGACGGCCAGTATATGACGGGCTCCGAAGGCGCCTTTTCGACTTTCGCCGCAAATGGGGCAGAATCTGGTCGTGCGCGCACGGGTCATCGTGGTTGCCGCTGCGCTGCTGTTCGTCGGCGGCGCCGCCGCTGCCGCGCCCGCGACTCCGCACTTCCAGGCGACGCTGCGCGGCGACAGTCATCGACCCGCCGCCGGCGAGGAGTGGCACTTCACCGTTCGCGCGGTCGACGCCGCCGGTCGCCCGGTCAGCGGAACGGCGATCGTGCGCGTCCTCGTGCGGGGGAAGGTCGTCGACACCGTCGGCTGGTTCGGCTTCGACGGCACGCTCCGCAGGACGTACCGCTGGTCGACGACGCTGAAAGGCTCCACGGCCGTCCTCGAGGCGAAGGTCGTCGGCCCGGGAGGCGCGCGTACCGTCACCTACGACGTCCGTGTCACGTCGGCCTGGGCTGCGTCGACCGGCCGGCCGGCGTTCCGCATGACGCTGGCGGGAACCGGCCGCACGCCCGTTGCGGGGACGCGGTGGGGATACGTCGTTCGCGCGTTCGACACGAGTGGTCGGCCGGTCGCGGGCACGGCCGTCGTACGTGTCGTCGTTCGCAGCCGCGTCGTCGACACCGTCGGCTGGTTCGGCTTCAAGGGCACGCTGCAGAGGGCGTACCGCTGGTCGAAGAAGCTCCGCGGCGCGTCGGCGGTGCTCCAGGCGAAGGTGGTCGGGCCGGGCGGCACGCGCGTCGAGAGCTACGCGGTTCGCGTCCGGTAGAGAGACTGCTCGGATCCGTCGGACGAGTCGGCGCGCGCCCGGGTGCAGCCGCCGGGTGGGTGGCCGCCTGGCCGGCGCTCGTTCCCGCGGCGGCGTTGCCGGTCCTGTTCGTCCACGTCCGCTACCAGCCGAAGGTCCAGGTCGGACTCGCCTCGACGACGGTCGGCATCGAGCTCTCCGACCTCGCGGTGCTCGCGGTCGTGCTCGCAGCGGCGTTCACGGGTCTACGTGACGGCTGGGAACCACTGGGGCACGCGCGGCGCTTGTGGCTCGCCGTCGGAGTCTTCCTCGCGCTCGTGCTGGCGGCGACGCTGCATCCACCGCTCTGGCAGGACCACTACGCGTTCGCCACGCACGTCGTGAGCGCGTCGAAGTTCTGCGAGTACGCGTTGCTCGCGCCGGCTCTGGCGCTCCTGCTCCGCCGCGGCGACGACGCACGACCGCTGCTCTGGTCGCTCGTGGCGGTGAGCGCGGTCGCGACGGGCTGGGCGGTGCTGCAGTTCGCCGGCCTGGTGAATGAGTTCGAGGGAAAGCGGCCGCTCCAGCGCGAGCCGTCCTTCGTCGGCATCCACGACTTCGCGGCGCTGTCCGGCGCCGCGCTCGTCGTCGCGCTCGCGGTCCTCGTCCTCGGCGGTGGCGGCGAGCGCGCGCTCGCCGCGCTCGCCGGCTCGGCCGGCGCGATCGGCCTCGTGCTCTCGGGCGCGGTCACGGGTGTCGTCGGCGTCGGACTCGCCGCACTCGTGGTGCTCGCCGTCGCGCGCGCCCGCGGCCGGCTCGAGCCGCTGCGGGTCGCAGCCGTGCTCGCGCTCGTCATCGTCGTCTCGGTGGGGGTGCCGCTCTTGCGCGGCGGCGAGGTCCGGCGCGCGGTCCACGAGCTCGGCATCGGCACACAGCGTCACGAGGGCCGACGCGCCGACAGCTACGTGCAGCGGTCATTGCTCGGGTACATCGGGCTGCGGATCTTCCTCGACCATCCGGTGCTCGGCGTCGGGTGGCAGGCGTCGGAGGACTTGGAGAACTACAGCCCCTATCTCGCGGACGCGCACCGACGGTTCCCGGACGTCGCCGACGTTGCGTTTCCCTCGCCCGCACATCCTTGGGGGATCCAGAACGCCTACGTCGAGACGCTCGCCGATCTCGGCGTCGTCGGCTTCGTCGCGCTGCTCGCGCTGTTCGGTGTCGCACTCGTGCTCGGCTGGCGCGCGGCCGTGCGCGCGCCGCCGGCGCTCGTGCTCCCGGGCGTCGCAGGGATGCTCTGGCTCGTCGTCGCGGGAGGCGTCTGGAACGGCGTCGGGCTCGTCGCCGGAATCCCGCTCGACGCGCTGACCTGGCTCGGCGTCGGGCTGATCGGCGCTGCCGCCGCTTGGACGGACGATGCGCGCGGCGGCTGAGTGGCCTGGAGAAGGACGCCGCAACGTCCGGCGCAGCGCGCCGACGTACGCCGCGCTCGCGCCGCTCGTCGCGTGGCTGGAGGCGGAGGCGGCCGCGGCGGCCGAGCGGCTTCCGGGCGGGTTCCGCGTGCTCGACGTCGGCTGCGGCGTCAAGCCGTACCTCCCGTTGCTCGCCGACCGGGCGAGCGAGTACGTCGGCGTCGACCGCGACAATCCCGCCGCAGATCTCGCCGCGTCGGCCGAGCACCTGCCGGTCGCGGATGGGAGCTTCGACCTCGTCCTCTGCACGCAGGTGCTCGAGCACGTCGAGGATCCCGCGCAGGTCGTCCGCGAATTGCGGCGGGTGGTCGCGCCGGGCGGCCGCGTCCTCGCCTCGACGCACGGTGTGCAGGTCTACCATCCGGCGCCCCTCGACCTCTGGCGCTGGACGCACGAGGGGCTCGAGCGGCTCTTCCGGCAGGCCGACTGGTCGTCGTTGACGGTCGCTCCCGGTTCGGGGACGACGGCCTGCCTCGGCATGCTCGTCTCGATCTACCTCGATCTGCTCGCGAAGAACGCGCACGTCAGGCCACTCGGTCGGCCGCTCGTGGCGGCGATCAATACCGCCGCCGAGGCGCTCGACCGCCGTTTCGCCGCGCTGCGCGAGCCGCGGCCCGGGAGCCTGTTCGCCAACTATCACGTGACGGCGGTCGCGTGAGCGAGCCGGTGCGTGTCCTGCGCGTGATCACGCGACTCAACGTCGGCGGCCCCGCCCTCCACGTTGCCTATGTGTCGTCGGGCCTTGCCGAGCGCGGCTACGACACGACGCTCGTCGCCGGCAGCCTCGCACGCGGCGAGGACTCGATGGCGTTCGTCGCGGAGCGGCTCGGGGTTCGGCTCGTCCGCGTCGCCGAGCTGCGGCGCGATCTCTCGCCGTATCACGACGTCGTCGCGCTGCTCCGGCTCGTCCGTCTCATCCGCGCGGAGCGGCCGCAGATCCTGCACACCCACACGGCGAAGGCGGGTGCGCTCGGACGAGTCGCGGCGCTGCTCGCGCGCGACGCGAGGCCGCCGGTCGTCGTCCACTCGTTTCACGGGCACGTCCTGCGCGGCTACTTCGATCCCGTGCGCACGTTCGGCTTTCGCGTCGTCGAGCGATGGCTCGCCCGCAGGTCGACGGTGCTCGTCGCCGTCAGCCCCGAGGTGCGCGACGATCTCGTGTCGCTCGGAATCGCCGCGCCCGAGCGCTTCGCCGTGATCCGCCTCGGACTTGCGTTCGACGAACGCGTCCCTTCGAACCCGGCACAGCGCACCGAGACGAGGCGACGGCTCGACATCCCGGACGACCGCTTCGTCGTCGGCTGGATCGGCCGCATGACCGCCGTCAAGCGGGCCGAGGATCTCCTCCTCGCGTTCCGGCGCCTGCGCGAAGCCGGCGTCGACGCCTGCCTCTGTCTCGTCGGCGACGGGCCCGAGCGGGCGACGATCGAGCGTCGCGCACGGGAGCTCGGCGTGATGGCGGACACGCTCTTCCTCGGCTTCCAGACGGACGTGGCCCCGTTCTACGCAGCGTTCGACGCCTTCGTGCTGCCGTCGAGCCGCGAGGGAACGCCGGCAAGCGCGATCGAGGCGCTCGCGGCCGGCCTGCCGGTCGTCGCCACGCGCGTCGGCGGGCTGCCGGACGTCGTCTCCGACGGCGAGGACGGATTCCTCGTCGAGGTGGGCGCGGTGGACGCGCTCGCGGAACGGCTGCAGCGTCTCGCCGCCGACCCCGCCCTGCGCGAGCGGATGGGCGCCGCGGGACGGCGACGTGTGCTGCAGCGTTACTCGGCCGGCCGGCTCGTCGACGACATGGACGCCCTCTACCGCTCGCTGCTCTCGAAGCCGTAGACGGCGGCGGTCCGTCTCGCCATCCGCTCGACGGAGAACTCGCCGCGCGCCCGCGCGAATCCGGCCGCGCCGAGCCGTGCCGCGGCGGCGCGGTCCGCGAGCAGGCCGTTGATCGCCGTCGCGAGTGTGCCGGGCTCGACGATGAGCCCCGTCTCGCCGTCCGCGACGAGCTCGGGAATCGCGCTCACGCCGGTCGCGACCACCGGCAGCGACGCGAGCATCGCCTCGAGCAGTGCGAGTCCGAAGCCTTCCCACCGCGCCGGGTGCACGAGCAGCTCGGCGCGCAGCAGCCAGGCGGCGACGTCGGGAACGCGCCCCAGCAGGAAGACGCGATCGTGGACGCCGAGGCTCGCGGCGAGCGCGTCGAGCGAGGCGCGTTCGGGCCCTTCGCCGAGAACGACCAGCGCGACGTCGGGATGCTCGGCGCGCACCGCCGGCAGCGCCCGGATCGTCCGGTCGACCCCCTTCTGGGCGACGAGCCGCGAGACCGAGAGCAGTACGCGCGCGTCGTCGGGAACGGCGCTCGGCGGATTCTCGCCCCAGGCCGCCGGCGGCTCGTCCAATCCGTAGTGGACGACCTCGAGCTTTGCAGCCGGCAGGCCGACCCGCTCGACGTTGAAGCGGGCGAGCGCATGGGTGATCGCGATCACGCGCTCGGCGCGCCGGGTCAACGCGCGCTCGACGAAGCGAAACGGTCCGGTCCGGAAGCGGTCGTCGTTGTGCTTCGTCGAGACGAGTCGACCGCGCGCGGCGAGCGCGCCGTAGACGTCCGCGTGCACGAGGTGCGTGTGCACGAGGTCCGGCTGCGAGCGGCGAAGCGCGCGGGAGAGCGAGCGGAGGAGGCGCGGGTCGAGGTCGCGCGGTGCGCACAGACGGATCGACGCGACGCCCGCTCGGTCGAGCGCCTCGTAGAACGCCGTCGCATCCCAGGCGGGGTCGTCCAGCCCGACGAAGACGGGATCGAGACCGAGGCCGGCGAGCGCGGGGAGGAGCGCCAGGAGGTGCCGCTCGGAGCCGCCGATGCCGCGCATGCGGTGGACGTGCGCGACCCTCACGTCGACGCCTCGACGTGTGTCCGCAGCCAGAGCTCGAGCATGAGCAAACACCAGAGCCGGTGGCCGTGATCCGCGCGACCCGCAACATGGTCGTCGAGCAGCCGCTGCACAGCTTCGGGCCGGAAGAGATCGCGCTGCCGCGCACGTGTGTCGAGCAGCGTGTCGTACGCAAGCGGTCGCAACTCGCCTCTGAACCAGCGTGCGAGCGGAACGCCGAAGCCGCGTTTTGTCCGTCGCGTGATCTCGGCGGGCAGGTCGCGGGCGAACGCGCGGCGGAGCGCGATCTTTCCCGTGCGCCCCCGAAGCTTGAGCCGATCCGGTAACGCGAGCCCGAGCTCGACGACGTCGTGGTCGAGGAACGGTGACCGAAGCTCGAGCGAGTGAGCCATCGACGTGAGATCGGCCTTCGGCAGCAGGTCGCCGGGCAGGTACGTCTCGAGATCGAGGAGCTGCAGTCCCGTGATCCCCTTTTCGCGCCGCGTGCCGAGCAGCTCCACCGTGGGCCGCGCGTCCTGCGTCCAGAGTGCAGCGCGCTGTGACGCCGCGAACACCTCGACCAGCCGCGCGTAACGCTCGGTGGGCGGGGCCGACGCGGCGTCGAAGAAACGCGCCGCGCGCAGGCGAGGCGAGCGGGGCTCGCGACCGGGGGAGCGGAGGACGCGGCCGGCGGCGCGCGCGAGCCGCCTCGGCACGCGTGCGGCCAGCTCGTGCGCCGCGTAGCGCTCGTAGCCGCCGAACGCCTCGTCGCCGCCGTCTCCCGTCAGCGCGACCGTGACGTGCTGCCGTGCGTGCTCGCAGACGACGTAGAGCGGCAGCGCCGCTTCGTCGCCGAGCGGCTCGTCGAGCGCCTCCGCGAGTCGCGGCAGCGTGGCGGAGACGTCCGGCTCCACCTCGATCTCGACGTGGTCGGTCGCATAGCGCTCCGCGAGCTTGCGCGCGAACGCCCGCTCGTCGTAGCGCGCATCCGGGAAGCCGACGGTGAACGTGCGGACCGGACGCGCCGACGCCTGCGCCATCAGCGCGACGACGATGCTCGAGTCGACGCCGCCGGAGAGCAGCGCGCCGAGCGGCACGTCCGAGACGAGCCGTCGCTCGACCGCCGCCCGCACGGTCTCGCGCACACGCTCGAGCCACTCCTGCTCCGTCAGGTCCGCCTCGTTCGGCTCGGGCCGCCAGAACCGCTCGACGCGCTCGGCGTCTCGTTCCGCTACGAGCACGTGGCCGGGAGCGAGCTTGTGGATTCCCTCGAGCGCCGTCCGGTCGCCGGGCACGTACTGGAGCGCGAGGTACGCGTCGAGTGCCGCGCGATCGAGCTCGCGGCGCAACCCCGCCAGCGTGAGCAGCGCCTTCAGCTCCGACGCGAAGGCGAGCGAGCCGTCGGGAAGCCGCGTCCAGAGGAGCGGCTTCTTGCCGACGCGGTCACGGGCGAGCACGAGCCGGTCGCGGGAGCGGTCCCAGAGCGCGATCGCGAACATGCCGGACAGGCGCTCGACGAAGCGCGGGCCGTGCTCCTCGTAGAGGTGCGGGATCACCTGCGTGTCGCCGGTGCCCGGCACGACGTGTCCGCGCGCGCCGAGCTCGGCGCGCAGCTCGCGAAAGTTGTAGAGCTCGCCGTTGAAGACCGCGACGACGTCTCCCGACTCGGACGCGGCCGGCTGGCGACCGCCCTCGGGGTCGAGCACGCGCAGGCGTTGGTGTCCGAGCGCGCAGCGACCGAGAATGTCGGTGGAGCCCTCATCCGGCCCGCGGTGGACGAGCGTCGCACGCATCGCGTCGACGGCGGCCGGATCGGGAGCACCGCCGATCGTGACGACACCACAGATCCCGCACATACGCGACAACGCTACGCACCTGACCCGCGGCACGCTGGCGCTCGTCGCCGCGCTCGCCGTCGTGCGCGTTGCCGTCCCGCTGGTCGCACTCGCGGCGTCCGGGAGCAAGCTGCCCGGACTCCCGCGCTACGACTACGTGCCGACGACCGGAGACGGATCGGGGTTCTACGCCGCGACGCGCGAGTTCCTCGCGTCGTGGGGACGGTTGCCGCTCGCCGTCCTGCTCGTCCTCGTCGTCTTCGTCACGGTCGGCGCGGCGGCGCTCGTGTGGGCGCGGTCGAAGCGAGCGCTCGCGCTCGAGTGGCTCGTCGTGCTCGCTGCGACCGGGTTCGCGCTCGTTGTCGCCGCGGCCGTCACGCAGATGAATCCGCCCGGCGCCGCGGTGTTCGGGTGGCCGTTCGTGTGGAGCCTGCCGATGCTTCCCTACCGCGCGCTCGGGTTTCCGCTCGACGCGGACATCGCCTTCGGCTTCGGCCTCGCGCTCTCGTTGCTTGCGAACGTCGTCACCGTCCTTGCAACTGCATTCGCGGGGCTGTTCGCGACCGGGCGCCGGTCCGTCGGCCTCCTTGCCGCCTCGGTGTTCGCGTTCTGGCCGCTGCTCGTCGGGCTCGTCGGCGGCGCGCGTGCGTGGGGGAACGGGACGTGGACGATCGACGCGGGACTCGCCATGTACACGGAACCGCTTTCGACGGCGCTCGTCACCGTCGCGCTCGCGCTTCTCCTGGCGCCGCGGCCGACGCCGCTCCGGCTCGCGGTCGCCGGCGTCGTGCTCGGGCTCGCAATCGCGGTGAAGCTGTCGAACGTCATCGTCGCGGTCCTCGCGCTCGTCCTGCTGGCAATGCGGCTGGGCCGCACCCGCGTGCTGCCGTATCTCGCAGGTGTGGTGTCGTCCGCGCCGGTCCTCGCCGCGTACTGGCCGAAGGGATACACCGGAGAGACGGACCTGTTGCCACGGCATCCGTTCTCGGTGGACTACGTGATCCGCAACTGGCGCGACTCGCTCCTGTTCGGACCGCGAACCCTGCTCGTGCTCGTGCCGCTCGCCCTGCTCGGCTGGCTCGCGCTTCGGAGCTCGTGGCCGCGCCTCCTGCTCGCCGTCTGGGTCCTCGGCAACGCGGTCCTGTACAGCTCCTACCGCGTCACGCCGGACCACCCGCGCTTCCTGTTCGCGAGCCTGCCCGCGGTCTTCGTGCTCTGGAGTGCCGGCGTCGGGACCGTGGCGCTGCGCGTCCGCGGCCTCAGGGTCAGACGAGCCTAAGCGACTCGCCGCGCGATCACTCCGGCGCCGCGATGCTCCATGCTGCGGTGGTGGTCGTCAACCGGCGGACTCTGCGGCGCGCGATCGGCTCGACCGACGTCTTCTGCGGAGGCGTCACCGCGCTCGCGGTCTGCGTGATCGGCCTCGCCGACGGCGGCTTCGCACCCAAGGCGCAGCGGGAGAGCCTGCTCGCGTTCGCGTTACTCGCGGCGGGCGCACTTGTCGCGCGGACCCGCGTTCCGCTGCGACGGCGCGAGCTCGCCATGCTCGCGGCGCTGGCGGCGTTCGCCGCCTGGATCGCGATGTCGAAGTGGTGGTCGAGCCTTCCCGCGGCGGCGCTGCCGGAGTCGGAACGGTCGCTCGTCTACGTCGCGGCCGTCGCGGCGGTGCTCGTCGGCGTCGGCACGAGGGCGGTGCCGTGCGTCCTCGCCGGCGCGGTCGCCGGAGTGACGGCGACCTCGGCCTACGGCCTGGGCGACTACCTCTTCTCGCGCCCGCCGCTCGACCGCTTCGAGGGCCGGCTGCTGTTCAGGCCGCTCGGCTACGCGAACGCGTTCGGCATCTATGCAGCGCTCGGCATCGTGCTGTCGGTGGGACTCGCGCTTTGGGCACGCACCCGGCTCGAGCGCGCGATCGCGCTGGCGCCGCTCGCCATTCTCGTTCCGACGCTCTACCTCACGTCGAGCCGCGGCGCCTGGGTGGCCTTGCCGGTCGGGATCGCCGTCACCCTCTACGTCGGACGGCGGCTTCGCTCGCGCGTTGCGTTCGGCGCGCTCGTCATCGCCGGCGTCACGGCGGGTCTCTTCCTCGGCTCCGGGAGAGGACAGGCGATCTCGCTCCTCGGGCCGAACCGCCCGCACTACTGGCGGGTTGCCTGGCAAGACTACGAGGAGCATCCGAGGCTCGGCTCCGGCGCGGGAACGTACGGGAACTACTGGATCAACCACCGCCCGACCCCGGAGTTCGTGCACGACGCGCACAGCCTCTACGTCGAGTCGCTCGCCGAGCTCGGGCCGATCGGACTCGCGCTCGTCGTCCTCGCGCTCGGACTGCCGCTCGCGTGCCGGTGGGACCGGCGGGGGCCGGCAGTCGCGGTCGCCGCCGGCGGTTACGTCGCGTTCCTTGTGCACGCAGGGATCGACTGGGACTGGGAGGTGCCCGCGGTGACGGTTCCGGGACTCCTGTGCGGCGCGGTGTTGCTCGTCGCGACGCGCGATCCGCGGACCCCGGGCAGCTCTTTCCGCCTCCGGGCGGCGCTCTTCGGGGCCGTGCTCGCCCTGGCGGTCCTCGCGTTGATCAGATTGCGGGGCGGCGTGGGTTTGCATTCCTGAAAACTCCGTCCTAGACTGGGCCGGTTCGGTGGGGAAGACTCGGGACCGCGTGCGCACGATCCGGCGCGTTGCGGCAGGCGCCTTCATTACGTCTGCCCTAATCGCGCTCGCCGTGATCGGTTACGCGGGGGGAACGGGTCTGACGTCGAGCTCGTACTACGGCTACTGCGGCGGCGGCGGCTACGGATACGAGTACTGCCCGCCGGCCAACTCCGCTCCCGTCTATTCGCCGCCTGTCGACCAGACGTCGAACGAGGGTGCGAGCACGAGCTTCGCGCTCGGCTCCTTCACGGATGCCGGCGATACGGGCCCGTGGAGCGTCACGGTCGGCTGGGGTGACGCTTCGGCGCCCGAGACTTTCAGCGTGGCGACATCGGGATCGCTCGGCAGCAGATCGCACACCTACGCGGACAACGGGACCTACACCGTCACCGTGACGGTGCGCGACGGCGGCGGCCTGTCCGACAGCGGAACCTTCCGCGTCGTCGTCGCGAACGTGGCGCCGACGTGCGGCCCGATCACCGCGCCGGTCTCGCCGGTCCAGGTCGGCACGCTCGTGACTGCTTCGGCGCCGTTCACCGATCCCGGCACGCTCGACACGCACACCGGCGTGATGGACTGGGGCGACACGACGACGAGCGCCGCGACGATCGTCGAGACGAACGGCTCCGGCACGGCGACCGCCACGCACACCTACACGGCCGCGGGCGTCTACACGCTCGTGCTCACGATCACGGACAAGGACGGCGGGTCGGGGACGTGCACGTACCAGTACGTCGTCGTCTTCGAGACCGGCTCGTTCGTCACCGGCGGCGGCTGGATCAACTCACCGCCCGGCGCGTACACCGCGAACCCGGCGCTGACGGGCAAGGCGACCTTCGGGTTCGTCTCGAAGTATCAGAAGGGCTCGACGACGGTGATCGGCAACACGGAGTTCCAGTTCGTCGCGGGTAACCTCAACTTCAAGAGTTCGAGCTACGACCCGGCGTCGCTCGTGATCGCGGGGGCGAAGGCGATGTACAGCGGCTCGGGGACGATCAACGGCGCCGGCGACTACGGCTTCCGCGTCTCGGCGATCGACGGCGACGTGAACGGCGGCGGCGGCGTCGACAAGTTCCGGATCAAGATCTGGAACAAGGCGACGAGCGCGGTCGTCTACGACAACCAGCTCGGCGGCGGCGACTTCGCCGACCCGACGACGGCGATCGCCGGCGGCAACATCGTCATCCACAAGTAGCCGCGCGCGCTTTCGCGCACGGCGTTGACTTCATTGACAATCGCCGTGCGACGGGTCCATGATCCGGACGCGATTACATCCGGGTTGGGAGGGGAGAGGATCATGAGAATCAAGCTCGCCGCTGCGGCGGCGCTCGTCACGGGCGCCTGGCTCGGGCTCGTCGCGCCGCACGCGCACGCCGCAGGAACACTCAGCGTCACTCCGAGCTCGATCGCGTTCGGCTCCGTGCCGGTGGGATCGAGCGTGACGGGGTCGGCGACCGTACAGAACACCGGCGACGTCGACGTCTTCTTCAACGGCGAATCGATGGTGGCGCCGGGCTTCGGGCTCGCGCTGGGCAGCGATACGTGCTTCGCGCACACGCTGCATCCGGGCGACTCGTGTACGGCGGCGGTGCAGTTCACGCCGACGGCGCTCGCCTCATACAGCGGTACGTTCGTGCTCTTCAGCGACGTCGGCGTTCCGAATCCGCTCTCGATACCCGTGAGCGGCACCGGTGCGCCGAACCTGACCGTGACGCCGGCGTCGATCGGCTTTGGCTCGGTGCCGGTCGGATCGAGCGTCACCGGGTCGGTGACGGTGCAGAACGTCGGCTCGACGGACATCTTCTTCAACGGCGAGTCGATGGTGGCGCCGGGCTTCGGGCTGGCGCTGGGCAGCGATACGTGCTTCGCGCACACGCTGCATCCGGGCGACTCGTGTACGGCGGCGGTGCAGTTCACGCCGACGGCGCTCGCCTCATACAGCGGTACGTTCGTGCTCTTCAGCGACATCGGTGCTCCGAATCCGCTCTCGATACCCGTGAGCGGCACCGGTGCGCCGAACCTGACCGTGACGCCGACCTCGTTCGACTTCGGCTCGCATCCGATCAGCTCGCGCAACGACGCGGTCGTGTCCACCGTCCAGAACGTCGGCTCGACGGACGTCTTCTTCAACGGCGAGTTCGGGAGCGGCGGCGACTTCTTCCTCTCCCCGCTCGACACGTGCTTCGCGCACACGCTGCACCCCGGCGACACGTGCCAGCTCGCTGCGCAGTTCGTGCCGTCGGCGCTCGGGACGCGAAACGGCTCGATCGGACTCACGAGCACCGGCGGAGCGCCGAGTCCGCTCGTCGTTCCGCTGACCGGCGTCGGCACGCCGAACCTCGTGCCATCACCGGCGAGCGTCGACTTCGGCGACGTGGTGATCGGCACATTCAGTGCAGTGAGGCACGTGACGCTGCAGAACCTCGGCACGACGACCGTCTCGTTCGACTCGTTCAGCGTCACGCCGCCGTTCGTGCTCGCCGCGAACGGCTGCGGAGCCTCGCTGGCGGGCGGCGCCTCGTGCGACATCTCGCTGCAATTCCATCCGGACGCGCTCGGCACGCGGCTCGGCACGCTCCACGTCGGCAGCAACGCGGCCGGCGGGCCGGTGGACGTCCCGCTCACCGGCGTCGGAGTGACCGCGCCGGCGACCGCTAGCCTGTCGGCGACGGGCCACGACTTCGGCTCGCTCGGAATCGGCACGAGCAGCGCGCCGTGGGTGCTGCTCGTCACCGACAACGGGCCCGGGTCGATCCTCGTCTCCGCGGTGACGCTCGCGGGAGCGAATCCCGGCGACTTCGCGATCCTGTCCGACTCGTGCAGCGGCGTGACGCTGTCGCAGGGCGGCTCGTGCGCGCTGTCGCTCGCGTTCCAGCCGACGGTGGCGGGATCGCGGACGGCGAACGTCGTCGTCACGCACAACGGCGCCAACTCGCCGCTCTCGGCGGGGCTGTCGGGCGTCGGCGTCGCGTCGACGGTGACGCTCTCGACGAACGAGCTCGACTTCAAGAACACGAAGGTCGGGGATACGAGCACGGCGAAGACGCTGACGCTCACGAACGACGGTCCGGGGACGCTGGACGTATCCGGCGTCACGATCGGCGGCGCCGCGGCGGGCGACTACCTCATCACCGCGAACACGTGCACGGGCGCGCACCTCGCGCCGCACGCGTCCTGCAGCGTGAGCGTCGCGTTCAAGCCGACCGCGACGGGCACGCGTCTCGCGACGCTGACGATCGCGGACAACGCGGCCGCCGCTCCACAGAGCGTTGCTCTGGTCGGGAAAGGCGTGGGGAAGAAAGGCTGACGAAACGAGGAGGGGGCCTGCCGTCCGGCAGGCCTCCTCCGTTTCTCAACCGATCCTGACGACCCCGCGGAGCTCGCCGCTCGGGTGAGCCCGCGTGCTCACGACGATCTCGGAGCGACCGGCGGCAATGTCTTGCCAGAACGGCGTCACGATCGCGACCACCTGAGCATGACCGCCCTGGCCGTCACGGTCGCCTTCGCGGTGAACGTGCCGGAGCCGGAGCGAGCGGGAGCGATCGGCTTGAGCTGCGCACGCAGGAGCTGATCGGCGCCGGACGCCGCGGGTGCGAGCGCGAACGCGACCAGTCCACCGATGAGGAGCCGCTTCACGGCGTCAGCTTAGCCCAGCTTCCCGGAACGAACGTCACCGCGTCGCAGCGAGCTGCCCGCACGCCGCCGCGATGTCCCGGCCGCGGGTTAGCCGAACCGTCGACGGGATGCGGTGACGATCGAGGACCGCCTTGAACGCATCGATCGCCTTGCGCGTCGACCCGGCGAATGCTCCCGTCGGGTTGTAGGGGATGAGGTTCACCTTGAACACCTTCGGATCGAGCAGCGCCGCGAGCTCCGCCGCCTGCTCGACGCGGTCGTTGACGCCGCCGAGCATCACGTACTCGACGAACACCTTCCGTCCGCGCAGCTCGAAGTAGCGGCGGCATTCCGCGAGCACGTCCTCGAGCGGATACCGGTCGTTGACGGGCATCAACTCGCTGCGCAGCGCGTCGTTCGGCGCGTGCAGCGAGAGCGCGAGCCTCAGCGACTCCTCGACTTCGTCGACGAAGCGCGTCAGTCCCGGCAGCCACCCAACGGTCGAGACCGTTGTGCGGCGGTGCGTGACGCCGACGTCAGGCAGCCGTCGCGCGGCCGCGAGCACGTGGTCGAGGTTCAGCATCGGCTCGCCCATCCCCATGAAGACGCAGTGGTCGATCGCCTCGACGCGACGGAAGTACAGCGCCTGGTCGAGGATCTCGGACGCGGTGAGGTTGCGCCCGAAGCGCATCTGTCCCGTCGCGCAGAACGTGCATGTGAGCGGGCAGCCGGACTGGGACGAGACGCAGATCGAGCGGCGGCCGTCGCGGTAGCGCATCAGCACCGCCTCGACGGGATGGCCGTCGCGCGTGCGGAAGAGCACCTTCACCGTTCCGTCCCGCGCGCGCGCCTCCTCGACGACGTCGAGCGTCGAGAACGGCACCTCGTCCTCGAGCCGCGCGCGCAGCGCTGCCGGCACGTTCGTCATCTCGTCGTAGCCGGACGCACCGCGCGCGGCCCATTCCCACACCTGCCGCGCGCGGTACGCCGGTTCGTCCTGCAGCACTGCTTCGAGCGCGTGGAGATCCACGCGGACACGCTAGCCCAGGCTCGCCGCCTTTTCCTCATATGCGGGCTTGAGCTCGTGATAGCGCGCCGTCCAGTCCTCGCGCGTCGTCGGCGAGCCCGAGAGCAGTGCGTCCATAGCGTCGAGATGGGACTGCCAACCGGCAACTCGCGCACGATGCCTTCGTCCTGGTTCGTGCCGCCCCAGTCGAACGTCACACGTCCGCCGGGATGGGGCTCGATCGTCATCGTCGCGAGCCAGTTGCGAACGTGCGCCGGCTCGACGAGCACGGTCCAGACCTCTTCCGGGGATGCGTTGTAGTGCCGCTCGAGGTGGACGGCGTGCTGCGAGCCCTGGCGGGTGAGCGTGCCGAGGGTTTCCGTGGTCATCTCCTCTCCTTTCTGCGCCGACGCAACTCGGTGTCGAGCGCGTCGAGCCTGTTCGTCCAGAACGTGCGGTAGCGCGCGAGCCAGTCGTCGAGCTCGGCGAGAGGGGCGGGGTCGAGCGCGTAGATGCGCTGCTGCCGGTGCGGACGGGCGTGTACGAGCCCCGACTCGCGAAGCACGCGCAGATGGCGCGAGACGGCCGGCCGGCTGACGCGGAAATGCGAGGCGATCTCGCCTGCGCTGCGGTCGCGCGTCGCGAGCAGCTCCACGATCTGCCGCCGCGTCGGGTCGGCCAGTGCCTCGAGCGCGTTCACTCCTCTTTTGTAACACACGCGTTACGTAACTGTCAAGTTACACTTCGCGTGCGAGGATAGAGCTATGACCCGCACGTACCTGACGACGCGCCAGTCGCTCCGGGACGGGCTGCCCTTGCGCCTCTACCAGAAAGCGAAGCGCTTCGGCGTGTGGGACCCGGCCGCGCTCGACTTCTCGAGGGATCGCGACGACTGGCTGCGACTGACCGACGTGCAGCGCGAGGCGCTCCTGCAGCTGACATCGCTCTTCCAGGCCGGCGAGGAGTCGGTGACGCTCGACCTGCTGCCGCTCATCCAGGTGATCGCGGCCGAGGGACGGCTCGAGGAGGAGCTCTTCCTGACGTCGTTCCTCTGGGAGGAGGGCAAGCACACGGAGTTCTTCCGCCGCGTCCTCGACGAGATCTGCGTCGAGACCGGCGACCTCTCGCACTTCCACTCGCCGAGCTACCGCAGGCTGTTCTCCGAAGAGCTGCCGGCCGCGATGGGCGCGCTCGTCGACGATCCCTCTCCCGCGGCGCAGGCGCGGGCGGTCGTCACGTACACGATGATCGTCGAGGGCGTGCTCGCCGAGACCGGCTACTACTCGTACTTCGAGACGCTCGAGCAGAACGACCTCATGCCGGGCCTGCGCGAAGGCGTCGGGAAGCTGAAGCAGGACGAGTCGCGGCACATCGCCTACGGCGTCTACCTGCTTGCGCGCCTGCTTGCGGAGGATCCCAGTCTTTGGGACGGCGTGGTGGCGCGGATGAACGAGCTGTTGCCGCTCGCGCTCGGCGTCGTCGAGGAGTCACTCGATCCCTTCGACGAGCCGCCGTTCGGAATTCCGCCGGAGGCGTTCATCGAGTACGCGACGTCCCAGTTCGGCAAGCGCTACGCACGCCTCGAGCGCGCGCGCACGCAGACGCTCGCGCAGGTGGAGACGGAGGAGTCGCTAGGCTCAGACGCGTGATCGATCTCCGTTCCGACACGGCGACGAAGCCGTCGGCCGGGATGCGCGCCGCGATCGCGGCCGCGGAGGTCGGCGATGAGCAGAAGCGCGAGGATCCGACCGTCAACGAGCTCGAGCGCCGCGCCGCAGAGCTGCTCGGGCAGGAGGAGGCGGTCTACCTCCCGACCGCGTCGATGGCGAACCAGATCGCGCTGCGCATCCTCACCGAGCCGGGCGACGAGCTGCTCGCGGAGGAGAACTCGCACATCCTGCTCTCCGAGCAGGGCGGGCCCGCGGTGCATTCGGGCCTCGTGACGCGTCCAATCGCCGGCACGGCGGGACGCTTCTCGCCCGACGACGTCCGGCGGCTGATGCGCGACCGCACGTCGATGCACATGGCGCGCACACGGCTCGTCTCGGTGGAGAACACGCACAACTCCTCCGGCGGCCGTTGCTGGCCGCTCGAGGAGATCGACGCCGTCGTCGCGACGGCTCGCGAGCTCGACCTGCGCGCCCACCTCGACGGCGCCAGGCTGCTGAACGCCGCGGTCGCGACGGGTGTCGCAGCCGCCGAGTACGGCCGCCGCTTCGACACCGTGACGCTCTGCCTCTCGAAGGGGCTCGGCTGCCCGCTCGGCGCGCTCGTGGCGACTTCCTCGGAGTTGGCGTGGAAGGCGCGCCGGATGAAGCACCTCTTCGGCGGTGCGATGCGGCAGGCGGGGATCGTCGCAGCGGCCGGCGTGTACGCGCTCGACCACAACGTCGAACGTCTCGCGGACGACCATGCGCGCGCGCGACGGCTTGCCGAGGCGTTGCACGAGGCCGGTGTGCCGATCGATCTCGAGCAGGTCGAGACGAACTTCGTCCAGGTCGACGTCGAACCGCTCGGCCTCACGCGCGAGGAGGCGCTCACACGGCTGAAGGAGCACGGCGTGCTCCTCTCCACGACGGTGTGGCCGACGAAGTTGCGCGCCGTCACCCATCTGGACGTCACCGACGACGACGTCGACGCGGCGATCGACGCCGTGCCGCGCGCGCTCGGAGCCCTTGCCCGCGCCTGAGAGCCTCGCCGCCGAGCTGCGGCGGCAGATCGCGACCGCGCAGGCCGAGCAGCGCTCGCCGAGCGTCGCCGCGGCAGTCGTGCGCGAGGGCGAGCTGGTCTGGGCCGACGCCGTCGGGATCGCGAACGCGGACGGCGAGGCGGCGACGCCCGACCACCAGTACCGGATCGGCTCGATCACGAAGTCCTTCACCGCGGCGGCCGTCCTGCAGCTCGCGGAGCAGGGTGAGGTCGATCTCGACGACAGGCTCGACGCGCACCTGCCCGGCATCGAGCACGGCGGCCTGCCGGTCCGCCGGCTGCTCGCGCACGCCTCCGGGCTGCAGCGCGAGATCCCCGGCGACGTCTGGGAGACGCTCGTCTTCCCGAGCGGCGACGAGCTCGTCGGTTTGCTCGCCGAGGCGGAGATGGTGCTCGGCCCGGGCGAGCGCTTCCACTACTCGAACCTCGCGTTCTCGCTGCTCGGCGAGCTCGTCGCCCGCGTCAGCGGACTCGGCTACGAGCGCTACGTGACGGAGCGGATCATCGAGCCGCTCGGCCTGAAGCGGACGACGTTCGAGCCGTCGCCGCCGGTTGCGGCGCCGTTCTTCGTCGATCCTTATGCGGACGTCCTGCACGCCGAGCCCGTGATCGAGAAGTCGGGCGCGGTCGCAGCGGCCGGCTCGCTGTGGAGCACCGCCGCCGATCTGTGCGGCTGGGCGACGTTCCTCGCGGAGCCGCGCGCCGGCGTGCTGTCGGAGGCGTCCGTCGAAGCGATGGCGTCGGTGCAGGTGATGGTGCACAACGACCGGTGGGATGCCGGCTACGGGCTCGGGCTACAGCTCGTTCGCGTCGGCGACCGCGTGTACGTCGGCCACTCGGGCGGCATGCCCGGGTTCCTCTCGAACGTCAGCGTCTCGCGCAAGGAGCGGGTCGGCGCGGTCGTGTTTGCGAACTCGAGCGCCGACATCGACCCGTCGGAGATCGCCCGCCGGCTCGCCGAGACGACGATCGAGCAGTGGCCGACGGCGCCGGACGAGTGGCGGCCTGGGGAGGCCGCGCCCGACGAGCTCGCGAGCGCGCTCGGCCGCTGGTGGTCGGAGGGAACGGAGTTCGTCTTCCGCTACCGCGACGGCCGCCTGCAGGCGCGTTGGGTCGCGGCGGCGGAATGGATGCCGTGGTCGGTCTTCGAGCCGTTCGGCGACGACCGTTTCCGGACCGCGTCCGGCCGCGAGCGCGGCGAGCTGCTCCGCCTCGTGCGGGACGACGACGGCACGGTCACGCGGATGTACTGGGCGACGTATCCGGTGACCCGCGCGCCGGAGACCTTCGGCTGAGCTACTCGTACTGGAGCGCTTCGAGGACGTTCAAGCGTGCCGCGCGGCGGGCGGGGGCGATCGCGGCCAGGATGCCGACGAGGATCGCTGCGAAGGTGAAGATGATCAGCGACGTCACGGGCAGCGAGAAGACGATGAAGTCGACGCGCGCCACGAGCAGGGCGGCGAGCACGATGCCGAGCAGGATTCCGAGCACGCCGCCGATCAGCGCGGTGATCACGCTCTCGTGGCGGATCATGCGCCTGACCTGGCGTCGCGTCATCCCGATCGCGCGCAGCATCCCGAGCTCGCGTGTCCGCTCGAACACCGTCAGGACGAGCGTGTTGACGATTCCGAAGAGGCTGACCACCACCGATAGCGCGAGCAGCACGTAGAGGATGTTGAGCACCGAGTTGAGGCCGGAGATCTGGTTGTCGATGAATTCCTTCTTCGTCTGCACCTTTGCGTTCGGGAAGCCCGCGAGCGCGTGTTCGAGCGCGGCCTGGTTCGCGGACGACTCGCCGCCGCGCATGCTCACGAACGAGAAGAGGTCCTTCGGGTCGTCGTAGTTGGCGTCGAACGTCGCGTTCGAGATCGTGATTGCGCCGAACGGCGATCCGCCGCTCGGTGGGTCGAAGATGCCGCGGATGACGACGTGCAGCGTCCTGCCGCGCGGCGTCAGCACGTTCACCGTCGAGCCGACGTGCAGGTGGTGCCGGTCCGCGTACGGATCGCCGACGAAGCCGCCGTTCCGGCCGAGCGTCGCGAGGACGGCCTGGCTCCCGTCCTTCCAGTCGACGGCGAAGAGCTTCGCCGCGTCGGGGTCGACTGCGGTCAGCTGGATCGTCTTTCCGAACGCCCTCGCGTCTCCGGCCCGGACGCTCGACGCAACCGTCACACCGGGCGCGCCCGCCGCCGCCTTGCCGATCGAGACCGGCACCGACGAGAAGTTGTTCTGCGCGGTGATTGCGTAGTCGGCGTCCCACAGCTTGTCCACCGCGCCGCGGAACGAGGACGTGATTCCCGCAGCGAGCAGCGCGACGAGCGTGACGAGGGCGAGGCCGATCATGAGCGCAGCCGCCGTCGACGCGGTCCGCTGCGGGTTGCGGCGGGCGTTGTCGCGCGCGAGGAAGCCGGCGGCGCCGCCGATCCGCGTCGCGGGCCAGCCGAGCACAGCGGCGAGCGGCCGTACGAACCGGACCGACAACAGCGCGACGCCGAAGAAGACGAGCAGCGCGCCGAGACCGAGCCAGAGGAGGATCGCCGTCGTGCCGAGGCCGCCTTTGAACAGGCCGTAGACGAGCGCGGCGAACCCGAGCGCCGTCAGGAGGGCCGACGCGAGCGTGCGGTAGCGCGCGAAGCGGCCCGGCGGGAGCACGGCTCCTTCGCGCACCGCAGCGATCGGCGGCACGCGCGTCGCGCGCAACGCGGGGCGCAGGCTCGCGACGAGCGTGACGACGACTCCGACGACGAAGGCAACGACGATCGTCCGCGTCTCGAAGACGAGGCCGCTGTTCGGGAGTGTGAAGCCCACCGCGTCGAAGAGCTTGAAGAGCAACTTCGCCAAGCCGAGGCCGATGAAGAGGCCCGCTGCCGACGCGAGGGCGCCGATCACGAGCGCCTCGAGCACGATCGCGCCGAGAACCTGCCGGCGAGACGCGCCGATCGTCCGCAATGTCGCGAACTCGCGCGTGCGCTGCGCGATCGTGATCGAGAGCGAGTTGGCAATCACGAAGCTGCCGACGAAGAGCGCCACTCCCGCGAATGCGAGCAGGAACTTCTGCAAGAAGGAGAGGAATTCGTTCGTCCCCGAGGCGTCCTCCTTTGCCTGCGCGGTACCCGTGCGCACCTGCGTCGCGGGCGGCAGGATCCCGTTGATCTCCGTGACGAGCTGTTCCGGCGTCACCCCCGTCTTCGCGGCGACGCGGATCTGGTCGAGCTTGCCTTCCTTCTGGAACAGGCGTTGCGCAGTCGGGAGGTCGAACCCCGCCAGCGTGGCGCCCCCGAGCGTCGCGACGTCGCCGAAGCGCACGAGGCCGGAGATACGGATGTCGCGCGCCGGACCTTCTCCCTGAATGCGGATGTGCTGGCCGACGTTCAAGTCCTTCTTCTTCGCCGTCGCCTCGTCGACGACGACCTCGTCGGGGCCCGGCCAGTCGCCGTGGACCAGCCTCAACGACTCGAAGCGCGGCCGCGACGGATCGACGCTGAAGCCGAGGTTCGGCGCTCCCCCGAACGAGATCACCTTGCCGTTCGGGTCGATCAGCTGTGCCGTGCCGGCGACGCCGCCGATCGCGTCCGCGACGTCCGGCAGGTTCCGCACGCGCCCCAGCAGGGACTCGGCGAACGGTGGCGCCACCGTCGTGTCCTGGTTGTGGCCGAGACTGAACGCCGTCTTGCCGGTGATCGTCGCGTCGGTTCCGACGTAGACGGACTGGAAGATCGTGTCGAACGCCTGCTTGATCGAGTCCGTGAGGACGTACGTGCCGCTCACCATCGCGACGCCGAGTACGATCGCGAGCGCAGTGAGCGCAGTGCGGACCTTGCGCCCGAGCAGACCGCGCAGCGCGAACGTCGTCACGCAGAGTGGCCGAGCTCGGCCATCGTCTCGAGAACGGTGTCGGACGTCGTCTCGGACAACTCTCGGACGATCAGGCCGTCGTCGAGGAAGAGGATGCGGTCGGCGATCGCAGCCGCGCGCGCGTCGTGGGTCACCATCACCGTCGTTTGGCCGTACGCGTCGACGGACGCGCGCAGCAAGTTGAGGATCTCCGCGCTCGTCGCGGAGTCGAGGTTGCCGGTCGGCTCGTCGGCGAACATCACCGTCGGCTTCGAGACGAGCGCGCGCGCGATCGCGACGCGCTGCTGCTGTCCTCCAGAGAGCTCGGCGGGCCGGTGCTTGCGCCGGTCGGCGATCCCGAGCGACGAGAGCAGCTCGTCGATCCAGCCGCGCTCGGGCTTCTCGCCCGCGAGCGCGAGCGGCAGGGTGACGTTCTCTTCCCCGGTCAGCATCGGCAGCAGGTTGAAGAACTGGAAGACGAAGCCGATGTGCTCGCGCCGGAGCTTCGTGAGGGCGGTGTCGTCGAGCTTCGTGATGTCCTCGCCGGCGACGATGACCGTGCCTGAAGTGGGCTTATCCAGCCCGGCGAGAATGTGCATGAGCGTCGACTTGCCCGAGCCCGAGGGGCCCATGACGGCCGTGAGCGCGCCGCGCGGAATTGCGAGGTCGATGCCGCGCAGCGCGTCGACTGCAGTGTCGCCCTCGCCGTACCGGCGCGTCACGCCTTCGGCGGACACGACGATCGGAGCGACGGGGGTCTCGGCGGCGGCGGCCTCGGCCACTTTCACAGACTAGCGATCGCCTGCAAGCAGAACCCACAGCACGAAGGCCGCGTAGACGCCGACAAGAAGATAGCCCTCCCAGCGCCTCGAGCGGCCGTCGCGGATCACGAGCGCGACCACGAGCGCGCCGATCCCCATCCCGGCCAGCTCGGGGACGCGGAACGCGAGCGGCAGCGCGGGCGTCACAGCGAACGAGAGCAGCGCGACCGCCGGGACGACGAACAGCGCCACCTGCGCGCTCGACGAGACGGCGATCTCGGTTGCGAGCCGCATCTTCCCGCGCGTCGCGATCACGACCGCGCCGCCGTGCTCCGCCGCGTTGCCGACGATCGCCACGATGACGATCGAGATGAAGAACTGATGCAGCCCGGTCGATTCGGCGAACGCCGTCAGCGAATGGACGAGGATCTCGCTGACGAACGCCGTCGCGAGCGTCGCCGCGGCGAGCACGCCGAGCGCCGACGGCAGCGTCCAGGCTTCGAGAGCCGCCGCGGCCCGTGGTGCTGCGTGGTGCCGTCGCAGGTTGTCGACGGTCATCACCCCGTACAGGGCGAGCAGGAAGATCGCGACGGGGATCGTCAGCACGGCGAGGGAATGCCGGTCGGGACTCCCGTGCAGACCGGGCACCGACGGGACGAGGAAGACGACGACGGCTGCCGCGACGAGGCCGAGCTGCAGGAACAGCGAGCGGCGGTCGAGCCGTTCGCGCGCATCGCCGCCGGCGATCATCGCGACGCCGAGCACGAGCAGGAGGTTCGAGACGACGCTGCCGGCGAGCGAGCCGCGGACGACGTTCGGCAGGCCGTCCGCGATCGCGAAGATCGCGATGATCAGCTCGGGCGCATTGCCGAAGCTCGCGTTGAGGAAGCCGCCGACGCCCGCTCCGGTGTGCTCCCCGGCGTGCTCGGTCGACTCGCCGATCAGCCAGGCGAGCGGGATCAGCGCGGCTGCGCTCAGCACGAAGAGGAGCACGTCGCCCGCGCCGAAGAGGTAGCGCGCAGCGACCGCGACGGGCGCGAGGACGAGCGATGCCCACAGAAGCCTGCGCCCCACGGCCGCCAAGCCTAGTGCCCCAGCCAGCAGTCGCGCGTGCTAGCGCGGCGCGCACGAAAAGTCAAGGTTGCGGATCCCCGCACTGGGTACGCACAATCCGTCAATGGACGTCGCGCAACAGCAAGCAGAGCTTCCGCTCCGGCCGCAGGACGAGCTCGAGTGCCGCCGCTGCGGCGTGCATTGCGACAAGGTCGTCTACCCGGCGGCGTGCATCGAGAAGTCGTGCCCGTTCCTCTATGCGATCGAGGAGTTCGGGCACCGTTACATCGGCTGCCTGCACAAGGTCTTCGACGTCGAGATCGACGTCGACCTGCTCCAGGCGGCGGAGCGGACGCACACCGGCTTCGGCGCGGTGAAGGCGATGCGGCGGCCGCTGCCGATGTGCACGTCCGACGTCGACTCGTGCTACACGAGCCGCTTCGGCGACCTCGGCTGCGTCAACCCCGAGTTCCACGAGCTGCCGCTGGGCGAGCCGACGTTCAAGGTCTTCGCGCGCATCGCTCCCAGCGCCTGAGCTAAAGGCTACGCAGCGGACGCAGCAGCGCCGCGCCCACGACGGCGCAAGCTCCCGAGGCGGCGAAGGCGATCCGCCACGACGTCGCGCCGAGCACGGCGACGAACGCGAGCGGGGCGACGATGCCGCCGACGCCGAGGACCGTCTGCTGGAAGCCGATCGCCGCGCCGCTGCGGCGCGGGCCGGCCGCTTCCGCCGCGGCGGTGAACGAGAGTCCGTTCCAGCTCATGCCGAGGACGCCGGCGACGACGAGCACCGGCACGAGCGCGACGAGCGGCGCGTGCGTGAGCACGGCGGCCGCGGCGAGCGCGACGCCGCACGCGGTCGCGACTGCGCGGAAGAGCGGGATCCGGCGGTGCAGGCGGTCGGACGCGCGTCCGACCGCGATGCGGGCCGCCGCGCCGCCGACCTGCACGGCCGCGAGGACGAATGCAGCGTGTGCGGTCGACAGCCCGCGCGCGTCGTGCAGGAAGAGGACGACGAAACCCATCATCGCGAGTTGCCCGGCGAGGACGAACGCGCTCGCGCCGCAGAGGAGCCACATGCGCGGGTCGCGCAGCGGGCTGACGAGCTCCTCCGCGATCTCCTCGTCCACGTGCCGTTCGCGCAGCACGACCGCCGCGAGCGCGGCCCACGCCGCGCAGTTCACGGCGAGCGCGAAGAACGCCGCGCGCACCCCGGAGCTCGATGCAAGCGTGGGCAGGACGAGCGCGCCCGCGAAGCCGCCGATCGGGATCGCCGCCTGCCGGATCCCGAGCGCGAGCCCGCGTTCCTCCGGGCCGAACCAATGCATCACCGCGCGGCCGCTCGCGGAGTTGACCGACGCGCCGAACGCGCCGGCGCACGCGAGCGCGAGCACGAGGCCCGCGAACGAGCGCACCTCGCCCGCGACGACGAGGGCGAACGTGGATCCCGTGAGCCCGTACGCGATCGCGCGCCGCTCGCCGATCCGGTCGCTGACGATGCCCCACGGGAGAAGCGTCAGCGTCATCCCGGCGTTCGTCGCGCCGAGCACGACGCCGATCTGCGCGAGCGAGAGATCGAAGTGCGTCCGCAGCGCGGGCACGATCGCGCCGATCCCGATCTGCACCGCGGAGAGGCTCGTCGCCGAGAGCGTCCCCGCGGCGAGGATCAACCAGCGGTATCGACCCACCGCGCGTGCATGTCGCGGACCTTCTCCAGCTCGTCCGCGTTCGGCCCGTGCTTGTCCTTGCCCGGCACCTCGAGGAACGCCGGCAGGCCCTGCAGCCGCGGATGCGAGAGGAACACGCCGAGCTTCTCGCCGAGCTCGCCTTCGCCGATGTTCGCGTGCCGGTCGCGGTTGGAGCCGAGCAGCGCGGCCGCGTCGTTGACGTGCAGCGCGCGGAGGCGCTCGAGGCCGATGCGGTCGTCGAGTCGCTCCAGCAGCTCGTCGAGGACACCGGGGTCGGTGACGTCCACGCCGGAGACGTAGAGGTGACAGGTGTCGAGACAGACGCCGAGCCGCTCGTGGCCGCCGCAGGCCTCGAACAGCGCGATCAGCTCGTCGAGCGAGCGGCCGACCGTTCCACCCGCCCCCGCGGAGTTCTCCATCAACAGCCACGTCGTGTCCGTCGTCGCGTCGAGGAGATCGAGGATCGCCGGAACGCAGTGCGCCATGCCGGCGTCCATGCCCTCGCCGAGGTGCGAGCCGACGTGAAAGACGACGCCGTCGGCGTCGATCGCGGCCGCGACCTCGAGCGTGTTGCGCATCGCGGTGCACGACTGCTCGTAGAATCGGTCGGATGCGAGGTTGACGAGGTAGAGCGCGTGTGCGACGACGCCTCCCTCGCGAATGCCGAGCTCTCGTCGCCGTTCCTTGAACAGCTGGAGGCTCTCGGGGTCGTGGTTCGTCGGCCGCCACATGCGCGGGCTCTGCGTGAAGAGCTGCACGGCGTCGGCGCCCATCGCCTCCGCGCGGTCGAGCGTCGTGTGGATGCCGCCGGAGGACGAAACGTGAGCCCCGAAGAACACGCGACTACCATAGGCGGCCGCGATGTCTGTCCGCGTCCGCATGGCACCGAGCCCGACCGGCTTCCTCCACGTCGGCGTCGCGCGCACGTTCATCTTCAACTGGCTGTTCGCCCGCCAGCAGGAAGGCGAGTGCCTGCTGCGGATCGAGAACACCGACATGAACCGCGAGGTCGAAGGCGCGACGGAGCAGATCCAGCGCTCGCTGGCGTGGCTCGGCGTCGACTGGGACGCGCTCAGCTTCCAGCTCGAGCGGCAGGCGCGCTGCGAGGCGGAGGCGCAGCGGCTCGTCGAGGCCGGTCATGCGTACGAGGACGAGGGCGCGATCCGCTTCCGCATGCCCGACGACGGCGTCACGGCGTGGGACGACCTCGTGCTCGGCCGTGTCGAGGTGCCGAACAGGGAGCTCGAGGACGTCGTGCTCGTTCGCTCGGACCGCCGTCCAACCTACAACTTCGCGTCGCCGGTGGAGGATTGGCTCGACGAGATCACGCATGTGATCCGCGGCCGCGACCACGTCTCGAACACGCCGAAGCAGATCACGATCCTGCGCGCGCTCGGCGCCGAGCCGCCGGCGTACGCGCACATGCCCGACGTCCTCGGCGACGACGGCAAGAAGCTGTCGAAGCGGCACGGTGCGACGTCGCTCGACGAGTTCCGCGACATGGGCTACTACGCGCCGGCGCTGATGAACTTCCTCGCGCTGCTCGGCTGGAGCTACGACGACAAGACGACGATCATGTCGCGCGACGAGCTGATCGAACGCTTCTCCTTCGACCGGGTGCAGCCGAGCCCGGCGACGCTCGACTACAAGAAGCTCGACTGGATGAACGGCGTCTACCTCCGCGCGCTCTCAGCCGACGCGTACGCCGACGTGCTCGTCGACTACCTCGGGCCGGGTTGGGACGCGGAGAAGGTCCGGCGCATCGCGCCGCTCGTGCAGGAGAAGCTGACGCGGCTCGGCGAGTTCCCGCAGTACGCGAACTTCTACTTCCGCGACGAGATCGAGCCGGAGGACCCGTCGCTGCTCGATCCGGGCGTGCTGGCGCGGGCGCAGGAGACGCTGGCCGCGCTCGGCACGTGGGACACGTCCACGATCGAGGCGGCGCTGCGGGGGCTCGCGAACGACCTCGGGCTGAAGCCGGGACAGGCGTTCCAGCCGATCCGGATGGCGGTCACCGGCTCCCGCATCTCGCCGGGGCTCTTCGAGAGCCTCGAGCTGCTCGGCCGCGACGAGTCGCTCAGGCGTTTGGCCCGCGCCGTCGCGGCAGCGGCCTAGGCCGCGCCAGCGGATCCAGGGCGTGCTGGAACAGCCGCCACGCGCGGCGGCGGAACGCTGCCGTCGGGGCCGGCAGCGGCCACCTGTCCTCGGAGCGGTTCATGCAGGCTCATCAACCCGGGTCGGTCGTTTAAGACTTACAAAATCTAAACGTCCGGCGGCGGCGGGCGGTTACGGGTGCAGGAGCACCGACGCCGCAAGGGTCGCGACGAGCGTCATCGCGACGAGCAGCCAGAGGCCGAGCAGCGCGGCGAGCAGGAGCAGGACCGACCCGAGCGCGACGGCGCCCGCGGCGACCGCCGGCGGGTAGTGCGGGTCCGGCGTCCGCAGCGCCGGCGGCGCCGGGACCGTGCGAGGACGGTCGAGCCGCAGGCGCGCGAAGCGGACGCGGAAGAGCGCGCCACGCCATTCCCACACGAGCGCGGCCGCGGCGTCGGCGTTGCGATGCTCGAGCGCGTCCGCGATCTCCGCCGTCATGTCGCGCGCCTCGGCGAGCGCGTCGGCAAGCTCGTCGTGCTCGAGCTCGCGATCCTCCGGCGGTGCGAATCCGACCGCCGCCTCGGACGCGCGATGCAACGCGTACTGCAGCGCACGGAGCTCGACGCAGTCGTCCTCGCCGAGTGCGGCTGGATCGCGGGCGAGCGTGTCGAGGCGGGCGAGCGTCGCGTGGAGGTCGATCAAGAGACCGGCCACCGCTGCCGCGTACGAATGCGGCGATCCGCTGCGGACTGTCTGCCTCACGGACCGAGCGATCATACCCCGGTAGACTCCCCCGTCGCGGTGTCGGATTGAGGGGGAGGACGGTGCTCGTCGTCGACGACGAGCCGGCGATCCGGCTGCTCTGCCGGGTCAATCTCGAGCTCGAGGGCTTTCGCGTGCTCGAGGCAGGCAACGTCGACGAGGCGCGGGAGAGGCTTGCCGCCGAGGACGTCGGCGTCGTCCTCGTCGATGTGCACATCGGCCCCGTGGACGGACGGGACTTCGCGCGGGAGCTGCGCGCGCACGACCCGCCGCGTCGCGTTGCGCTGCTCACCGGGTCGATCGACCTGAGCGCCGAGGAGCGCGAGGGCGCCGACGCGGTCGTGTACAAGCCGTTCACGATCGACGAGCTCGTCGAGACGGTTCAGCGGCTTTCGCGTGCTGTAGATTCGTCGCAGTGAGCGTCGCCGCGGTCCGCAGCCCCGCCGAGTACGAGCAGCGCCTTCAGCGTTACCTCTTCGAGCGCTCCGAGGAGGGGCGTGCGGTCCGGGTCGGCGAGAAGGAGACGTCGGAGCAGGCCGCGATCGTCGCACGGTATGCGGATCTCTTCACGCGCGACCAGCTCGAGTTGTTGCGCGAGTGCGAGCAGGAGGCCGAGGAGCCGGACGAGCGTGAGCGGCTCTATCGGTTGCGCAAGACGTGCGAGCAGGGACTGGCGACGGCCGAGCTCGCGGAGGAGGACGACGAGCTCGAGAACCGCATCCTCGCCGCGCGCGTCGTGTGGAACGGCGAGGAGCTGCCGCTCCGCAGCGCGCAGGCGCGCCTCGCGGTCCTCGAGTCGTACGGTGAGCGCGAGGAGCTCGGCACGCTTCAGGCGGACACGTCGGCGGGCTTCAACCAGGATCGGCTCGACCTGCTCGCGAAGTGGGAGGCGCTCGAAGCCGAGCTGAGCGGCATCCACGAGGCGGTCGAGCGCAACGAGGAGGAGAAGCAGATCTCGCTGCGCGAGCTCGAGCGCGCCCTCGTCGCCGCGAGCGCCGCGGTCGCCGAGCCGTATCGCAAGCTGCGCGAGCACTGGTTCGAGGTGCTGCTCGGTCCGGAGCGCGACGAGCTGCCGTCCTCGTACCACAGCGCGTACATGCGCCGGCTTTCGCCGCTCGAGGCGACGTATACGAAGGAACGCTCCGTCGAGGTCTGCATGGAAACGCTCAACAACCTCGGCTTCGACATGGAGAACGACGAGAACATCCGCCTCGATCTAGACGACCGTCCGCAGAAGTCGCCGCGCGCCTGCGTGATCGCGTCCGATCCGCCGAAGGTCGTGCACCTGATCACGCGCGCCCAGGGCGGCCTGCACGACTACCAGGCGTTTCTGCACGAGGCGGGCCACGCGCTCCACTACGCGGGCTGCGACCCTTCGCTGTCCTATGCGTTCCGCCGGCTCTCGCGCGACCACGGCCTGACCGAGATCTACTCGTACATCCTCGAGTCGATCACGCGCGAGCCGAAGTGGCACGCGCACTACTTCGGCCTCTCGGACGAGCAGGCCGCGGAGAACGCGCACGGGACGTTCTTCCTCGAGACGCTGCTCTTCCGCCGCTACGTCGCGAAGCTGCAGTACGAGCTCGACTTCTGGACGCGCTACAACGAGCAGGGCGGCACGTCCGAGGGCTACGCCGATCGTCTCACCGCGGCGACGGGACTGCGGTACCGCGAGGACGGTTTCATCTCCGACATGGATCCCGGCTTCTACAGCGCCGACTACCTGCGCGCGTGGATCCGCTCGGCGCAGCTGCGCGCGTATCTGCGGCGCGAGGTGGGGGACGAGTGGTGGCGGAATGCGGAGACGGGCGATCGCCTTCGCGCGCTCTTCTTCGAAGGCACACGCCCGTCGACCGAAGAGATCGCTGCTCGAATCGGCTTCGCGCCGCTCGATACGTCGCCGCTCGTCGGCGAGCTCACCGGTTAAAGCTCGGCCCTAGGCCGTCGCGGTGACCGTGATGCCGCCGCGCGACTTCTGCTGCAGCGTCACCTCGACCGCATCCACGTCGAGCTGCAACGCGTCGGCGACGTCGTCGCGGATGCGCACGGCGAGCGCCTCGCAGAACGCTCCCTCGTTGCGAAAGCGCGAGAGATAGAGCTTCAGCGACTTCGACTCGAGACACAGCTTGTCGGCGCGGTATGCGATGCGGGCGACGTACATGTCGGGCTGCCCTGTGATCGGGCAGACGGCCGACAGCTCGTCGCTCGTCAACTCCACGTCGCCGACGCCGGGATTCGCGAACGTCTCGAGACCGGCGTAGTGCTCGCTGCCCGCGTGGCCGAGTGCGACGAAATCCGTCTTGGTCTCCATGGCGACACTGTACGCTCGATCCCGTGCGGGTGTACCTCGCCGGGCCGCCGGACGCGGAGGAGTACCGCCGCCGCGCGGAGACCCTCGTGCGGTCGCGCGGGTGGGAGCCGGTCGATCCGATGCGCCGCGACTTCCGCGGGCGGACCGAGGGGCACGAGGCGGAGATCGTCGAGGGCGACCTCGCGGAGATCGACGCCTGCGACGCGGTGCTCGCCGACGTCACGCGCGCCGACGAGGGCACTGCGATGGAGGCATGGTACGCGCACCGCGCCGGCAAGCCGGTCGTCGCGTACACCGGCGGCAGGCCCGTCCATCCGTGGACGGCGTACGTCGCCACGAGCGTCCACGAAACCCTGGAGGAAGCCGTCGCCGGCGTCATACGCAGCGTCCAAGGTCCGTAGCGGCGATCGCCGTTGCAGAGCCCGTACCCTGCGCCGGCGCCGCTACCGCACTAAAAAGAGGCGCATACGGGATTCGAACCCGTGCCGCCGCCGTGAGAGGGCGGTGTCCTAGGCCACTAGACGAATGCGCCCCGACCGGCGGTTAGTGTAGCCGCGAACGAGGTCCTAGCGGCGAGCGGCTCGGGCGACAACCCCAACCGCGGCGACCGCCGCGGCGGCGCCGAGCAGGTCGATCGCGACGCCGCGTCCGACCGGAAGTGCGGTCGCGGTCAGCACGATCCCGGCGCACACGACCGTCGCGATCGCGAGCACGACGATCAGCCCGGCGCGCCGCTCGTTCAGCCGTTCGGTGTCGTGCGCGCGGCCGCGCAGCTCGAGCGACCAGTACGCGAGCTCGGCGATCCCGACGAGCGCGGCCGCGTAGATCGGCGACCACTGGTCGATCTCCCCGCCGCCGAGCCGCCACGCGTATGCCGCCGCCAGGAGGACGAGCGGCCAGGGAAGAAGCGAGACGAATGGGCCGGCGAGCGCGACCGCGAGCAGCACGACCGCGGCGACCGCGAGGACACGGAGCTCGCGCGCGTGCTGGTGCGCGGGCAGCGCGACGACCGCGGCGAACGCCGCCGCCGCGACGACGGCCGCGCCCGCAGCGGCTAGGCGCGCGCGTACCTGGCTTGCCGCCTGAATGCTCCCACCTCCGCGAGCGCCGCCTCGAGCGGAACCTCGGGCCTCCACTCGACGACCGGTACGCCGACGCGCTCGTACCGTGCGCGCAACGCTTCGCGCTTGAGCTGCCACAACCGGTACGCGATGTGCTCGCGCTCGCCTTCCGCACTCGACGCGAAGACGACGGGAGACACCTCGATCACCGCAAGGTCGAAGCCGCGCGCGCGCAGGTCGAGCAGCGTCGTGACCGCGCGCTCGTCGAGCAGCGGACTGACGGCGAGCACGAGCGCCTTCGGCGGCAGCGTGCCCGGCGGGATCACGTCGGCGTCCTTCCACGCGTAGCTGAGGATGATCTCCGTGTCGAGCAGCGAATCGACGATCCGGTAGAGCTGCACGAGGCCGGACGACGGCAACAGCCAGTTGAGGTAGCCGCCGAAGCTGACGAGCCCGACGCGGTCCTTCCGCTCGAGGTAGCGGTCGGCGAGCGTCGCGGCCGCGCGCACGGCGACGTCGAGCGTCGACTCGCCCTCCTCGCGCGCCTCGACGAACGTGTCGAGGAACACGATCACGTCGGTGTTCCGCTCGGGATGCGCTTGGTTCACCCACAGCTCGTCGCGGCGGGCGCTCGCACGCCAGTTGATCCGCCGCAACGAGTCGCCGTGCTCGAAGCGGCGCAGGTCCGCGAACTCGATTCCCTCTCCCTTCGCGCGCGCGACCTGGTTGCCGGTGTACACCTGTGTCTCGAGCGGCGCGACGAGCGAACGCAGCTGCTCGGCGCGCGGGTAGACCTTGAGCGGCCGACGCCGGTCGAGCGTGCCGTCGTACGCGAAGAGATCGAGCCGGTCGTGCGCGCGCAGGACGAGCTCCCCGATCACGTACGCACCCCAGCGGTTGCAGCGGGCCTTCAGCTCGAGCGTCCGCTCCTCGCCCTCGTCGAGGTGGAGGGTCACCGGCGTCGCGCCCTCGACGAGCTCGAGCGCGGGCGGGAGCGGCACGTGCAGCTCGAGCCGCTCGACGGGCGCGCGCGCCTCGAGGTCGATCGTGATCGTGACCTCGTCGCCTTCGACGGCGCGGTCCCGGTCGAGCGCGAGCGAGACGAGGAACTGCGGCTCGCGCGCGCCGGCGAGTCCGGCGAAGAGGATCAGTGCGAACGGGGTCGCGAGCACGGCCAGCTCCGGCCGCCCGGTGACGAGCGCGGCGAGCAGCCCGAGCGCGGCGAGGCCCGCGTAGGCGCCGAGCTTCGGCGCCGCCGTCCGTCTCATTCCGCCGGCGGCGTCGGCACGGTCTCGAGCGCCTCGCGCACGAGGTCCTCGCCGCTGACGCGTTGCACCCACAGCTCCGGCCGCAGCGTCAGTCGGTGCGCGAGCGCCGGCACGGCGACGGCCTTCACGTCGTCGGGCGTCACGTAGTCGCGTCCCTGCAGCGCGGCACGCCCGCGCGAGAGCTTGAGCAGCGCGAGCGTTCCGCGCGGCGACGCGCCGACCTGCACGCGCGCCGAGGCACGCGTCGCGGCGACGAGGTCGACCATGTAGAGGCCGACCTGCTCCGAGACGTGCACCTGCTCGAGCGCCCGCTGCATCGCGAGCAGCGTCTCCGCGTCGATCACCGGCTCGAGGACGATCTCGTCCACCTCGCGTTCCATCCGCCGCTCGAGCACATGCCATTCGTCCTCCCGCTCGGGATAGCCGACGCCGAGCCGCAGCAGGAACCGGTCCAGCTGCGCCTCAGGGAGCGGATACGTCCCTTCGTACTCGATCGGGTTCTGCGTCGCGAGGACGAGGAACGGCCGCTCGAGCAGATGCGTCGTTCCCTCGATCGTCGCCTGCCGCTCCTGCATCGCCTCGAGCAGCGCCGCCTGCGTCTTCGGCGGCGCGCGGTTGATCTCGTCCGCGAGCAGCAGGTTCGTGAAGATCGGGCCCGGCCGGAACTCGAACTCGGCGTTGCGCTGGTTGAAGATCGAGGAGCCCGTCACGTCGGAGGGCATCAGGTCGGGGGTGAACTGGATGCGCGAGAAACGGAGCGTCGTCGCCTGCGCGAACGATCGCGCGATCAGCGTCTTCGCGAGCCCGGGATAGTCCTCGAGCAGCACGTGGCCGTCGCCGAGCACGCCGAGCAGGACCAGCTCGAGCGGCGCGCGCTTGCCGACGATCGCGCGCTCGACCTCGTCGAGCACGCGCGTCGCGAGCTCGCCTACCTCTTCGATCGTCAGCTGCGTCGTCGCCACGTCCGAATCCTCCCTCAGATCCGATCGAGTGCGTCGACGACCTCGCGCAGCTCCGCGATCGGCGGGCCCGTCGCCCAGCGGTCGCGCGGCTCGGGCTTGTCGGCGCGCAGCCACGACCACGCGGTCGCGCCGAGGATCTCCGCGGCCGCGTCCGGACGCCCGTCGAGGTCGACGCCGTGCCGGATCAGCAGCCGGTGCGCCGCGACCTCCCGAAGCAGCGGGCGCAGCCGGTGATGGAGGTAGAAGCCGCTGCCGAGCGAGAGGTAGACCTCACGCTCGAGCCGCTCGAGCTCGGCCGGACGCTCCGGCAGGACGTCGAGCGGGTCGGCGAGCTCGTCGGCGAGCGTCGGCTCGTGCACGTGCGGATGCGCGGCGCGCGTCGCGCGCACGCCCGCGAGCAGCCCGACCGCGCCGACGTAGAGGACGAAGACGTCGAGCGCGAGCGTGCGCCGGCCCGGAAAGGTCGTCAGCCCGAAGCCGAGCGCGATCGCGCCGAAGACGACGAGCGCCGTCCAGCCGGAGAGCAGCCGCCTCACGCGCCGCGCCGGCCCTCGAGCGAGCCGCGCATCTTCTCCGCCGCGGCGGCGAACGGATCCTCGCCGAACGTCCGGCCCCGCTCGGCGTCCACCTGCGCGCCGAGCCGCTCCTCGGCGTGCCGTTGAGCCGCCGCGCGTCGCAGCTCGTCCTCGTCGCGCTTCGCGCGCAGCTCGTCCCGAACCTCCGTCAAGGCGACGATCGCCTCCTGGCGCATCGTCTCGTCGACCTCGTGCTTGCTGAACTTCGCCCACTCGAAGAGGCCGGTCAGCCGGCCGAGCGCCGCGCCCGACGCGCGCAGCTCGCCGAGCGCGCGGGCGAGGTACTCGAGCGGCGCCTCCGACGGCCGCCGCGGGACGCCGGACGACGCGAAGAGACGCTCCATGCGGGCGTACGCCGCGACGATCGCCTTGCGCGGATCCTTTTGCGCGTGGAGGTCGTCGAGCGTGTCGTCGAGCAGCGCCTCGAACTGCTGCTCGAGGACGAAGCGCTCGACGAGCTCGTCGCGCCTGCGGCGCATCGACCTGAGGCCGATGAAGCCGAGCAGCGTGACGCCCGCCGCCGTCGCGATCACGACCGGCAGCCACTCGAAGCTCGGCGGCCGCGGCTGGCCGTTCGAGAGCTTGCCGTGCGACTTGTTCGTGGCCTGCCCGAGCGGCACGCCGTTGCCACTGCTCCCGCCGCGATGGAAGGGCCGGAAATGGAAGCCGAAGCGCGTCAGGATCGCCGCAAGCAGACCGAGTGCCAGGATGAGCGCGAGCGCCTTGTACGTCGCTTTCCCCTGCCGCTTGCGCCGGGCCTCCGCCAGCAGGTCGCGCTCCGAGAACCAGAGAAAGAGGAGTGCGAAGAAGCCGCCGACGAAGACGACGGCGAAGATGCTGAAGAGGTAGTTGCCGACGCCCCGAGGCGGCTGGTGGATGCCGCTGTGCGTCCCGGGCAGGTGGTGCGCGCGGCTCGCCGCGGCCACGAGCCCGAGCAGCACGAAGAGCGCGATGCCGAGGAGCGCGATCCGCGCGGGGCGGTGCTCGTGTTGGCGGGGAGCCGGTTCGTCCATCCAGACAACGCAACCCTCAGGATCCGGGCCGCTTACGCCGATACGACTCCGTGACAGTCCCGGAGTTAGCTCAGCATGCCGCATCAGCCGAACGTGACAGCCGCGAAGGCACTTCAGGGCCTCATCGAGGTCACCCGTCTCGCGCGGTCCGGCGGCACCCTCGCGACGCGCCTCGAGCGGCTCGCCGGCACGATCGGCGACTCGCTCGGCTACGCGACGGTCGTCATCACGCTCTACCGCTCGGCCTGGGACGACTTCTGCATCGCCGCCGTGAGCGGGCGCGAGGACGCGCGGCGGCTGCTGCTCGGCTGTACGCGCACGTGGGACGACTACCGCCCGCTCCTCGACGACCGCTTCCTGCGGCGCGGCGGCTACGTGATCCCCTTCGGCTCGTTCGACTGGAGCCACTCGGGCACGAGGTACACGCCGCCGGTCGAGCCCTCGTCCGACGATCCCGACGCCTGGCACCCGCAGGACGTGCTCCTGCTGCCGCTGAAGGCCGCGGACGGCGCGTTGCTCGGGATGATCTCGGTCGACGAGCCCGCGAACCTGCGTCGTCCGACCGACGACGACCTCGACGTGCTCGCCGCGGTCGCCGACCACGTCGCGCTCGCGATCGAGGAGGCACAGGAGGACGTCGCCGCATCGCGTCACCGCGCGTCGCTGCAGCACCTCCTGCAGGTGTCGTCGCGGCTGACGGAGACGCTCAGCGTCGACGTCATCCTGCAGTCGGTCTGCGACGCGATCCGGCGCGCGCTCGGCTTCCAGCGCGTCTCCGTCGAGCTCGCGGGCGCCGACGACGCGGCCTTCTCGCCGCGCGCCTACGCCGGCTGGGGAACGGGCGGCCCGCCGCGCAGTGGTCTGACGCGCGAGACGATCGCGCCGCTGCTCGATCCGGCGTTCGAGGTCGAAGGCTGCTATCTGCTGCCGCTCGAGGTTGCGCGCGCCCGCGTCACGACGAAGAGCCGCTGGGCGTCGACGCTGAACGGCGCCGGGCCGCGCGCATGGAACCGGCACTGGCTCGTCGTCCCGCTCAACGGCCGCGACGGCTCGCTCGAGGGGTTCATCTGGGTGGACGATCCCGCCGATCGCCTGCTGCCGTCGCAGGAGAAGCTGCAGGCGCTCCGCCTCTTCGCGAACCAGGCGACGACGGCGCTCGACTCCGCGGCGCGCTTCCAGGAGCTGCAGTTCCTCGCCGACCACGATCCGCTCACGCGGCTCGCGAACCGTCGCGCGTTCGTGCGGCAGCTGGAGCTCGAGACGACGCGCTCGCAGCGCTACGCACACCCGTTCACGCTCGTGCTCTGCGACCTCGACGAGTTCAAGGCGCTGAACGACCGCTCGGGCCACCTCGTCGGCGACGACCACCTCGTCGGGTTTGCCGACCTGCTCGCGACGTCCGTGCGACGCGCCGACTTTGCATACCGCGTCGGCGGGGACGAGTTCGCGCTGATCCTCGTGGAGTCGGACGAAGACGACGCGCGCCGCGTCGTCGAGCGCATCGCAGACCGTCTCGCCTCCGACGTCACCGCCGGTGTATCGGCGAGCTTCGGTCTCGCGGTGTACGAAGGAAACGGCGACTCGGACGAGCTGTTCCGCCGCGCCGACGAGGCGATGTACCTCGCGAAGCGCTCGGACTCGAGCGTCGCGGTCGCCGCGTGACCTTCGCGTACACTCGGCGCCCTTGACGACTCGCTCGGTCTCACAGGAGGCGCGGCGCCAGCAGATCCTCGACGCCGCGATCCGGACGTTCGCGCAGAAGGGGTACCACGCGACTCGCGTCGCCGACATCGCAGAGGAGGCGGGCGTCGCGTACGGGCTCGTCTACCACTACTTCGAGTCGAAGGAGGCCGTCCTCGACGCGGTCTTCCGGCAGATGTGGGGGATGATGCTGACGGCGATCCGCGACGCCGTCGCGAGCGAGGAGTCGCCGACCGAGCAGCTCCGCAAGACGGCGGCGATCGTCCTGCGCTCGTGGCGCGACTTCCCCGACGTCGTTCGCGTGCTCGTGCGCGAGGTGACGCGCAGCGGCGAGCTGCTGCAGCGCGAGGTCGAGGAGCTCGGACTCGCGGTCGAGACGCTGCAGGAGATCGTCGAGCGCGGCCAGGCGCAGAAGGTGTTCCGCACCGACGTCGACCCACGGCTCGCGGCCTGGATCGTCTACGGCGCGCTCGAGGAGATCCTGACCGGCTGGGTGATGGGCCAGCTGCCCGCCGGGGAGGACGACGTCGCCGAAGCCGAGCGCACGGTCGTGCGGATTCTCTCGCACGGAATCGTGGACGATTGAGACGAGTGCGGCTACTCTGCTCCGACTTGCGGCCGGGTCGTCTCGTCCTCGTCTTCGCGGCGGTTGTCGCCGTCGCGGGCGCGTTCACGCTGAGCGCGCGCGCAGCCGTGCCCGTCACCTGGTGCGGCGGCTCGAGCGTCGCCAACACGGACCGGAAGCCGGACCTGCTCGCGGGCAACGAGGTCAACGTGATCTACGCGCATCCGTCCGACGCCTCCGACCGGCTCGGGCAGTTCGCCTCGTCGATCACGACCGACATCGCCGCGATCGACGCGTGGTGGCGCAAGCAGGACTCGACGCGGACGCCGCGCTTCGATCTCTTCGCGTTTCCCGGCTGCGCGTCGACGTACGGCAAGCTCGACCTCGCCGACATGACGCTGCCGCAGCCGACGTCGTACTACTACAGCCTCGGCACGCGCTTCGACCGGATCCTCAACGACCTCGGCGGCCCGCCCTTCTACGTCAACGACCCGACGCGCAAGTACGTCATCTACTACGACGCCTCGGTCTCGGACCCCAACGTCTGCGGCCAGGGCGGCGGCTACTCGGATCTCTATTCACGCGGCCCGAGCTGGGCGGTCATCTACACGCAGAGCTGCGGCCTCGTCTTCGGTGACGGCAACCACGGCGCCCACGTCGTCGCGCACGAGCTGATCCACTCGCTCGGCGCGGTCACGGCCGGCGCGCCGCACGACTGCGCGCCGCCGAACGACGGGCACGTGTGCGACAGCTCGGTCGACATCCTTTGGCCGTTCCTGATGCCGGACAGCGTCTTCGACACGGAGGTCCTGGACGTCAACCACGACGACTACTACGCGAACGGCGGCGCGTTCGACATCCGCAACTCGTCGTGGCTGCAGCATCTCGACCTCCTGTCGTTCGCGCTCACCGTCACGAGCGCGGGCAGCGGGACGGGCACGGTGACGAGCGACGTCGGCGGGATCAACTGCCCCCCGTCGTGCAGCTCGACGCAGACGCAGGGGACGGCGATCAAGCTGACCGCCACTCCCGCCGCGGCGAGCAAGTTCACCGGTTGGAGCGGCGCCTGCACCGGAACGGGTGTCTGCACGGTGACCCTCGACGGCGCAAAGAACGTGACCGCGACCTTTGCGAAGCAGCAGGCGCTGACCGTTTCCGTCGACGCGTCGCGCGCTTCCGGCAGCGTCGTCAGCGAGCCGGCGGGAATCAGCTGTCCGGGCACCTGCTCAGCGACGTTCGAGTCCGGCACGACCGTGAAGCTGATCGCACAGCCGGGAACGGGCTCACGCCTCGAGCAGTGGGGCGGGGCGTGCAGCGGCCGGGGCGATTGCAGCGTCGCCGTGACGGATGGCGTCTCCGTCAGCGCGACCTTCGGCGCCGCGAACCACACGCTCGCCGTCGCGCTGAGCGGCAAGGGAACGGTCGTCTCGTCGCCGGCCGGGATCTCCTGCCCGCGGCACTGCTCGACGTCCCTCGCCGCCGACACGCTCGTCTCGCTACGCGCCGTTCCCGCGAAGGGCTACGCCTTCGCCGGCTGGAGCGGCGACTGCCACGGACGCGGCGCCTGCGCCGTGACGCTGACGGGCGACCTCAGCGAGCGCGCGACCTTCAAGAAGAAGACGCGCTAGCCGGCCCAATCCTCGCGCGTGATCGCCCAGCGCTCGTGGTCGCGCCAGCGGCCGCCGATCTTCAGGTAGCGCGGCGAGAAGCCCTCGCAGCGAAAGCCCGCCCGCTCGACGAGCACCTTCGAGCGCAGGTTGCCCGGCTGGATGTTCGCTTCGACCCGGTGGAGCTTCAGCTTCCTGAACGCGTGCCGGAGGACGAGCTCGAGTCCCTCCGCCATCAGGCCGCGCCCGGCGTTCGGCGCGAACGCGTAATAGCCGAGGTACGCGCTCTGGAAGAAGCCGCGCGCGATCTGGCTGAGGTTGTAGACACCGACGAGCGAGCCGTCGTCGTTGCGGCACACGAGCAGGCAACGCTCGGTCGGGAGCTTCGAACGCTCGAGGTAGGCGTCGAACTGGCCGCCGGTCTCCGGTGCGTAGACCCAGGGCCGGTGCAACTTGCGGCTCGCGCGCGCGAGCCGGACGAACTCCTCACGGTCGGACGGGCGCGGCTCGCGCAGGTGGACCCGACGCCCCCTCTCGACCACATCGCGCACGGAAGCTGCGGGGCAAGGATTCGAACCTTGACTACTCGGTCCAGAGCCGAGCGTCCTACCATTAGACGACCCCGCAAGGCCGACGGCCATTGTAGCGGCGCTAAATCTCGAGCCTGTACATCGGCACGAGCCGCTTCTCCGCTTCGGTGTCGATGTGCGCGACGACCTCGACGTAGCGCTCCAGCCCCGAGCCGCTCAGCTTCGCCTTCAGCAGCCCATCCACCTGGTAGATCCCGGACGAGTTGTTCATCAGGATCTCGATCAGGATCGGGCGCTCGGCGCCGTCCTTGATCTCGACGTCGTCGATCGCCGCCGCCGAGAGCGAGTGGATCGACACCGAGCCGCGCTCGAACGGGATCCGCGAGCGGCCCTTCGCCATGTCGAGCGCGTCCGCGACGCGGACGATGCCGGCCTCGAGCGTCAGCGGCTTGCCGTAGTCGCGGTGGCTCGTGATCGCCTGGAGCACCTCCGTCGTGATCACCGTCAGCTCGGGCTCGTCGTAGAGACCCTCGAGCAGCTGCCGCATCTTCGGCTCGGCGAGGAAGAGGGAGAAGTCCTCGTGGCCCTCGCGGTGCACGGCCATCCCGATGCAGTGGAGGAGTGCGCCCAGCACGACGACGACCTCGGCGTCGTCGCGCTCCATTCCGAAGTCGCGCACGAGTCCCGGTTCGACGTCGTGCTTCGTGAGCTGGCGGAGCAGCTTGAGCGCGATGTTCGCGACGATCTGGATGTGCACCCACGAGTGGTCGTTGATCTCCATGCGGACGACGGCGTTGACGTTCGCGGCGTGCCACCAGCCCTTCAGCTGCTTGTCCTCGTTGACGCGCTCGAGCAGCGTGCGCAGCTTGCGGTTACCGCGCACAGGCACGTTGATCTTCATCTGCTCGACGGCCTGCGCCGGCGTCAGGCGCGTCTCGCGCTCGGCTTCCTCCGAGACGGGCTGCTCGATCCGCTGCTCGGTTTCCCTGTCGAGCGTCACGAGTGGAGCTTAGAGCGCGGCGTGGGGCGAGGCCGCAGCCTCGCCCCACACGGGCGCGTTTACGAGCGGTGGATGACGACGGAGCCGGCGCCGAGCGCTTGTGGATCGGCGCTGGCGATGTCGTCGGACGCGCCGAGGCGGTTGTCGTAGACGACGGCGTGCGTGGCCGCGTTCCAGATCTTGATCCGGAAGCGGTCGACGCTGTCCCCGCCGGGCTGGTCGCCGTCGTATGCCGTCAGCAAGAAGCCGTAGCCGGCGACGCCGTTGACGGTGCCGAAGCCGCGGTACTGCGACGTCCACCCCGACACGACGAGCCACTCGTAGCTCGTGCTCTTGAACGTGAAGCCGGCCGCCCGGAACTGGAATTCCGTGTTGCCGTCCGGGGTGGTGCGTCCGGGCACGTACTTGGAGACGAACCCGAACGTGGCCCGTCCCGTCAGCGACGGGTTCGCGACGTACGCGCCGGCCGGCGAGTCGATCCAGCCGCCGCCGGTGACGAAGCCGGCCGCCCGGTCGAAGACGACGACGTACTGGAAGATCGACTGGCCGAAGCCGCCGTCCTTGTCGGTAACCGTGAGGGTCACCGTGTAGACGCCGGCCGACGTGTACGTGTGCGTGCCCTCCGCCGTCCCCGACCCGTTCGTCTCGCTGATCGCGCCGGCCGAGAACGTGCCGTCGCCCCAGCTCCAGAGCGCAGTGTGCGTGTCGAGGACGCCCGGGTCGGTGAACGGCGCGCTCGTCGTGACGGGCGTCCCCACGGACACGGGAGCGAGCGGCGCGGTGATCGCGCCAATCGTCGGAGCGACGTTGTTCACCTGGACCGTCGTCTTCGCGGATGCCGAAAGCCCGCCCGGATCGGTCGCCCTCACCGCGACCGTCGGTGCGGCAGGCCCGTCGACACCGAGGTAGCTGACGCTCTGTCCCGGCGTCTCGAACGAGCCGTTGTCGTCGAGATCCCAGGCGTACGAGAGCACGTCGCCGTCCGGGTCGCTCCCGCTCGCGGTGAGGAGAACGGTCGAGCCCTCGTTCACCGTGTACGGGCCGCCCGCGCTCACCGTCGGCGGCCGGTTCGGGGAAATCACCGTCGTCGTCGCCGTCGCCGTGTTGTTCGCGCCGTTCGGGTCGTAGCTCCGCCGGTCGACGACCGCGAGGTTCTCGAGCGTGCCGGGCGTATGCGTCCGCACGACGATCATGAGATCGACCATTCCGCCCGCCGGGATGTCGGCCGGCGAGCAGACGATCTGGAACGGATTCAGCGGCGCGCAGCTCGGGCTCGCCGAGACGAAGTCCACGCCCGCAGGCAGGTTGTCGACGAGATTGATCACACGGCCGACGCCGGGACCGCTGTTCGTGAGGCGCAGCGTGTATGTGAGCAGGTCGCCGGCGACGACGGGGTCGGGCGCGTCGAGCTTCGTGAGCGCGACGTCCGTCGGTCCCTGGACGAGCGTCGTCGCCTCGGCGTGGTTGTTCGCCGGGTTCGGGTCCATCGTGTCGGAGAAGACGTTCGCCCCGTTCGTGATGAAGCCGTCTCCGCTCGGCGAGACGTTCAGCGTCACCGTCGCGCCGTTACCCGCCGGGATCGACCCGACCGTGCAGTTCACGACGCCGGAAGCGGACGTGCAGCTACCGGGACCCGACACGTAGGTCGTTCCCGCTGGCAGCGTGTCGGTGATCTTGACGTTCGACGCCGTGTCCGGTCCCGCGTTGTTGACCGTCAACGCGTAGGCGAGGATGCTCCCCGCCGCGACGGGATCGGGAGTGTCGCTCTTCGCGAGCGAGAGGTCGGCCGTCGGCGTCGGTGTCGCCGAGATCCTCACGTCGAAGCCGGTCGCGCCGCCGTGGTCCTCGCGCAGGATCTGGATCAGGTGGTGGCCGCCGGAGAGATTCGGCAGCGGGAAGACGTACTCGCCCGGGAACGAGCCGCCCGGCGCGAGCGCGCCGCGGATGTACACGCCGTCGACCCAGAGGAAGAAGCCGTTGTCGACGCCGATGCTCGCCTGGACGTTCGTGTACCCCGCCGGCGGCGCGAGGACGTCGTAGACGATCGCCGTCTCCGTGTTGATCGCCCACGTCAGCGGGATCGGGACCGGCGAGGCGCTCCACGACGCGCCGGTGGGGACGCCGGGGCCGAGGAAGCCGTCGAGCGGGCCTGCGGCCGGCGCAAGGTTCGGCGCCGGAGCAGGGTTGATGACGGGATCGCCGCTCGCGCCGTTGGCGAGCGGGAACAGGCCCGACGTGCCGTCGAGCACCGTTCCGATCCCCGCGTTGTAGTAGCCGGGTGTCGCGTTCGTAACGATGTCCGCCGCGAACGCCGAGCCGGCGCCGTACGCGAGCGCGGCCACGACGACGGCCGCCAGCGCAATCATGCGTGCCCTCACCTGTTTACCTCCCTCGTTCCCCCGAGTCGCCCGGCTGAGCGAGGGCAGCCGCCCGCACCGATCGTAGGCGTTTTGCCTAGAGAGTCAAGCGACGGCGGCGGCCCAGTCGCCGTAGAGCGACGTGTAGAGGCCGCGACGCTCGAGCAGCTCGTCGTGCGTTCCCTGCTCGACGATCCGTCCGTGCTCGAGGACGACGATCAGGTCGGCGTTGCGGATCGTCGACAGGCGATGCGCGATGATGAACGCGGTCCGGCCGCTCAGCAGCAACCGCAGCGCGCGCTCGATCTTGCGCTCGGTGCCGATGTCGACCGCCGACGTCGCCTCGTCGAGGATCAGGATGCGGGGGTCGGCGAGCAGCGCGCGCGCGAGCGCGACGAGCTGCCGCTGACCGCTGGACAGACGCGTGCCGCGCTCCTGCAGGTTCGTCTCGTAGCCGTCCTCGAGCTGGACGACGAAGTCGTGCGCGCCGACGGTCTGCGCCGCGCTGATCACCTCTTCGTCCGTCGCCTCCGGCTTCCCGAACGCGATGTTGTCGCGGACGGTGCCGGCGAAGAGGAATCCCTCCTGCGGCACGACGCCGAGCTGGCGGCGGAGCGATTCCTGCGTGACGTCGTTGAGGTCGTGACCGTCGATCGTGATCCGCCCCTCACGCGGCTCGTAGAAGCGCGCGAGCAGCTTCGCGATCGTCGACTTCCCGGCACCTGTGTGTCCGACGAGCGCGACGGTCGTGCCGGCGGGGACGTCGAGCGAGATCCCGTGCAGGACCTCGACGCCCTTGCCGTAGCCGAAGCGCACGTCCTCGAACGCGACGTGCCCTTCGATCTGCGGCAGCTCGACCGCGTCGCGCCGGTCGACGACCTCCGGCTCCTCGTCGAGCACCTCGGTGATCTTGTCGAGCGCCGCGACGGCGGAGAGGAACGTGTTGTACAGCTGCGAGAGCTGCTGCACGGGGTCGAAGAAGTTGGAGAGGTAGCCGACGAACGCGAAGAGCGTTCCGACGGTCATGTTCCCGTCGAACGTGCGGTAGCCCCCGTACCCGAGCACGATCGCCGTCGCGACGGCGGAGAGGAAGTCGACGAACGGGAAGTAGAGCCCGTTGAGGACGACCGTGCGCATGTTCGCCTCGCGGTACGCCGATGCGACCTCGTGGAAGTTCCGCTCGTTCTGGGCCTCGCGCGTGAACGCCTGCACGACGCGCATGCCGGCGATGTCCTCCGCGAGCGTCGCCGTCACGAGCCCGAGCCGTTCGCGCACCTGGCGATATGCGCGCGCCGAATGCTTGCGGAAGAGCGCCGTCGCGATCACGAGCAGCGGCAAGATCGTCATCGTCGCGAGCGCGAGCCGCCAGTCGAGCAGGAACAGGATGACGGCGGTGCCGACGAGCGTCAGCGAGTTCTGCACGAGGCTCGTGACGCCGTCGGTGACGAGCTGGTCGAGCGCTTCGACGTCGTTCGTGAGCCGGCTGATGATCACGCCGGCGCGGTTCCGCTCGTAGTAGCCGAGCGAGAGCCGTTGCAGGTGCCGGAAGAGCGTGTTGCGCAGGTCGGCGAGGATGCGCTCGCCCGTCCAGCCGGTGAAGTACGTCTGCGCCGCAGAGAGTGCGATCGTGCCGACGCCGGCGACGACGAAGAGCGCGACGATTCCCCAGAGCACGCCCGCATCGTGCGCGAGGATGCCGCGGTCGATCGCGAGTTTCGCGAGGTAGGGCGGTGCGAGCGAGATCGCGGTCGCGAGCAGCAGAAAGAGGATCGCGAGCCCGGTACGCGCCTTGTACGGCGCCGTCAGCCGCGCGAGCGTCGAGACGCGCCGAGCGGTCGCGCGCCACGACCAGTCCTCGACCTTGCCGCCGCGCTCGCGCAACAGATGGCCACCGGGCTGGTGGACTCTCACGCGGTCGCCTCCACGCGGCTCGCGAACTCCTGCTCGAGCAATCCGTGCTCGTAGATGTCGCGGTAGACGGGGCTCGACTCGACGAGCTGCTCGTGCGTGCCGCGCGCGGCGATGCGGCCGCCGTCGAGCACGACGATCTCGTCGGCGAGCGAGATCGTCGAAAGGCGGTGCGCGATGATGATCGTCGTCCGGCCGCGCATCACTTCGCGCAGCCCCTGCTTGATGAGCGCCTCCGTCGTCGCGTCGACGGACGCGGTCGCGTCGTCGAGGATCAGCACGCGCGGGTCGACGATCAGCGCGCGGGCGATCGCGACGCGCTGCCGCTGGCCGCCCGAGAGAGTGATCCCGCGCTCGCCGATCAGCGTGTCGTAGCCCTCCGGCAACCGCTCGACGAACTCGTGCGCCTGTGCGAGCCGCGACGCGTGCTCGACTGCCTCGTCCGTCGCGTCGACGATGCCGAAGGCGATGTTCTCCCGAACGCTCGCGGAGAAGAGGAAGGGATCCTGCGACACGATCCCGATTGCGCGGCGCAGCGAGCGCAGCGTCACGTCGCGCACGTCGGCGCCGTCGAGCTCGACGCGCCCCTCGCTGACGTCGTAGAAGCGCGGCACGAGCGCGGCGAGCGTCGTCTTGCCGGCGCCCGTGTGCCCGATCAGCGCGACGGTGCGTCCCGGCTCGAGCTCGAGGTCGATGGCGTCGAGGACGCGCCGCCCCGACGCATAGTCGAACGAGACGCCGCGGTAGGAGACGCGACCCGGTCCCGGCGGAAGCTCGGCCGCGCCAGGCCGGTCGGCGACCTCCTCCGGCTCGTCCAGGATCTCGAAGATGCGCTCGCCCGACGCCGTCGCGCGCTGCGCCTGCCCGATCCACATGCCGAGCATGCGCAGCGGCATGACCAGCATCAGCACGAGGATGTTGAAGAAGAAGAACGAGGAATACGACAGCGTCCCGTCGATCACCATCCGCCCGCCGACGAGCAGCACCGCTCCCTGCGCGAGCAGCGGCAGGAAGGAGAGGAGCGGGACGTAGAGCGCCCGCTGCCGGTTCGCGGCGACGCTCTGCCGGAACACCGCCTCCGACGCGGTCTCGAACTTCGCCTGCTCCGCACGCTCCTGTGCGAACGACTTGACGACGTGGACGCCGACGATGTTCTCCTCGGCGACCGTCGCGACGTTCGCCATCTGCTGCTGCACGTCGCGCAGCAGCGGGTGGGCGACGTGCGAGTACCGGTACGCGAGCCCGATCAGCAGCGGCGCGATCCACAGCGCGACCAACGTCAGCTTCCAGTTGACGACGAACATGACGGCCATCGCGCCAATGAGCGTCAGCACGTTCTGGAAGAAGAAGATGAGGCCGTAGCCGAGGAAGAAGCGCACCGTCTGCAGGTCGACCGTCGCGCGCGACATCAGCTGGCCGGTCTGGTGGCGGTCGTAGAAGCCGAACGAAAGCCGGACGAGGTGCGAGTAGAGCGCGCTGCGCATGTCCATCTCGACGGCGAGGGCCTGCTTGCCCGAGATGAGGCGGCGGCCGGCCATGAAGAGCGCCCGTGCGACACCGACCGTGACCACGGCAGCGACGATCAGCTGCAGCGCGCGCCGGTCGTGCCCGTTGACTGCGTGTCCGAGCCCGGCACCGGTGAGGAACGCTGACGCGAACTGACCGGCCTGCGAGAGCACGGCGAGGACGATCGAGACGATGAGCGACAATTTGTACGGCCGCAGGAAGCCGAGCAGCCGGACGAACGTGCGCCTGTAGGGAACGGCTGCCATCCCCGAAACTTAGCCGCGGGCTCTCAGGTCGCCGCCGACGCGGCGGCCTGAAGCTCTGGACGCAGCTCCCGCAGCAACGCCAGGAACGCGGCGGTCGCGCCCGCGGGCTCGCCCGCGTCGCGACGCCGCACGGCGACGATCGGCCGCCGCGGCGGCGTGCGGTCCGAGAGCGCGACGATGCGCAACCGGCCCGACCGCACCTCGTCCGCGACCGAGACGTGCGGGAGGAACGCGACGCCGAGTCCCTGCTCGACCATCTTCTTGACGGAGTCGGTGTTGTCGACCTCCATCACGCCGCGCGGCACGATCCCTGCGTCGAGGAAGATCGCGCTCGTCAGCTCGTGGTAGCTCGACGCCGGGTCGAACATCACGAACTGCTCGGAGGCGAGCTCCGGGAGCCGCACGCGCTCCGCGACGGGATGGTCGGGATGGACGACGAGCACGAGCTCGTCCTCGTAGAGCGTGAACTGCTCGATCTCGGGGTCGTTGAACGCGCGCAGGAGTCCGACGGCGACCTCGTCGCGCTTCACGAGCTCGAGCATCTCCTCGGAGTGCCCGGTGCGCAGCGTCACCTGCACTCCGGGGTGTGACTCCGAGAAGCGCTTGAGGATCGTCGGCAGCATGTACGTCGACACCGCGGGCGACGCCCCGAGCGCGACATGGCCGGCGGCACCGCGCTCGAGCTCGGCGAGCAGCACACGCCCGTCCGCGACCGCCTGCAGCGCACGTTCCGCGTAGGGGAGAAAGGCGCGGCCGGCCTCGGTCGGCCGCGCTCCGCTCCGCCTGCGGACGAGCAGCGGCGTGCCCAGGCCGCGCTCCAGCGCGTTGAGGCGCGCGGTCAGCGCAGGCTGCGTGACGTGGAGCGCCGCCGCGGCGCGGGTGACCGAGCCGAGCCGCACCACCTCCACGAACGCCTGCAGTTGCGGATGCATAAGCAAACTCTATCGAACCGATTGAAAAGAACGATTTGCGTTTCGTTGCACGCCCTGCGACCGTGGACAGAAGATGCCGGTGGCGACCACGACGATCTCGATCGCCGGGCCCGCCGCAGAGCGCGCCGAGGAGATCCTGACGGCCGACGCGCTCGCCTTCGTCGCTCGGCTGCAGCGTCAGCTCGGACCGCGCCGGCGCGAGCTGCTCGAGGCGCGCGGCGAGCGCTGGCAGCGCCTGCGTGCAGGCGAGCTGCCGGACTTCCTCGAGGAGACGCGCGACGTGCGCGAGGGCGACTGGCGCGTACCGGAGGCGCCCGCGGCGCTGCGCGACCGCCGCGTCGAGATCACCGGGCCGGTCGAGCGGAAGATGATGATCAACGCGCTCAACTCGGGCGCCCAGGTCTTCATGGCCGACTTCGAGGACGCGAACTCGCCGACGTGGCGGAACTGCGTCGAGGGCCAGGCGAACCTGAAGGACGCCGTCGCGCGCACGATCTCGCTCGATACCGGCGAGAAGCAGTACACGCTGAACGAGGAGACGGCGACGCTGCTCGTTCGCCCGCGCGGCTGGCATCTCGTCGAGAAGCACGCGCTGCTCGACGGCGACCCCGTGTCCGCGAGCCTGTTCGACTTCGGCCTCTACGCCTTCCACTGCGGCCGCGCGTCGCTAGACGCGGGGGTGGGTCCGTACTTCTACCTCCCGAAGCTCGAGTCGCATCTCGAGGCGAGGCTCTGGAACGACGCGTTCACGATCGCCGAGGACGAGCTCGGGCTCGGGCGCAGCGCGATCCGCGCCACCGTCCTGATCGAGACGATCCTCGCCGCGTTCGAGATGGACGAGATCCTCTACGAGCTGCGCGAGCACGCGTCGGGGCTGAACGCGGGCCGCTGGGACTACATCTTCAGCGTCATCAAGAAGCTCGGCCACCGCGAGCAGTTCGTGCTTCCCGACCGCGGCGACGTGACGATGGCGGTGCCGTTCATGCGCGCGTACACCGACCTGCTCGTGCGCACGTGCCACCGCCGCGGGGCATATGCGATCGGCGGCATGGCGGCGTTCATCCCGTCGCGCCGAGATGCGGCCGTCAACGAGGTCGCGCTCGCGAAGGTGACGGAGGACAAGCAGCGCGAGGCCGGCCAGGGCTTCGACGGCACGTGGGTCGCGCATCCCGATCTCGTCCCGGTCGCGCTGCCGGAGTTCGAGCGCGAGCAGCAGCTCGACGTCCTGCGCGACGACGTCGAGCCGGACGCGGCGGCGCTGCTCGACGTCGCCTCGACGCCGGGTTCGATCACCGAGACGGGCCTGCGCGCAAATGTCGGCGTCGGCATCCAGTACATCGCGTCGTGGCTGAACGGCGTCGGTGCGGCGGCGATCAACAACCTGATGGAGGACGTCGCGACGTCGGAGATCTCGCGCTCGCAGGTCTGGCAATGGGTTCGCCACGGCCGCGTCGCGGAAGACGACGTGCGCGCGGCGATCGACGACGAGGTGCGCGCGCTCGAGGGAATGGCACGCGTGGACGATGCGCGCACGCTGTTCGAGCGTGTCGCGCTCGGCACCGAGTTCGTCGAGTTCCTGACGATTCCCGCGTACGACCACATCGACTGACGGAGGAGGGAGGCGGGCATGACGAAGCAGATGAAGCTCGAGGCGGCGCAGCTCCAGAAGGAATGGGACTCACCGCGCTGGCAGGGGATCACACGCGACTACAGCGCCGAGGACGTCGTCCGTCTCCGTGGCTCGCTGAAGATCGAGCACACGCTCGCGCGCCGCGGGGCCGAGCGGCTGTGGTCGCTCCTGCACGACCTGCCGTACGTCGCCGCGCTCGGTGCGCTCACCGGCAACCAGGCGGTGCAGCAGGTGAAGGCGGGGTTGAAGGCGATCTACCTCTCCGGCTGGCAGGTCGCCGGCGACGCGAATCTCGGCGAGACGACGTACCCGGACCAGTCGCTCTATCCCGCGAACTCGGTCCCGGCCGTCGTGCGCCGGATCAACAACGCGCTCCGCCGGGCCGACCAGATCCACTGGTCGGAGGGAAAGAACGGCGTCGACTGGTTCGCGCCGATCGTCGCCGATGCCGAGGCCGGCTTCGGTGGCGCGCTGAACGCGTACGAGCTGATGCGCGCGATGATCGAGGCGGGAGCGGCGGGCGTGCACTACGAAGACCAGCTCGCGTCGGAGAAGAAATGCGGCCACCTCGGCGGCAAGGTGCTCGTGCCGACCGGCCAGTTCGTGCGCACGCTGACCGCGGCGCGGCTCGCCGCGGACGTCGCGGGCGTGCCGTCCGTTCTGATCGCCCGCACGGACGCGCTCTCGGCGACGCTGCTCACCTCCGACCACGATCCGCGCGACCGCGAGTTCGTCACGGGTGAGCGCACTCCTGAGGGTTTCTTCGACGTGCGTGACGGGATCGAGCCGGTGATCCAGCGCTCGCTCGCCTACGCACCGTACGCCGACGTCCTCTGGTTCGAGACGTCGACGCCCGACATGGGGGAGGCGAAGCAGTTCGCGGAGGCGATCCACGCCGAGTTCCCGGGCAAGCTGCTCGCGTACAACTGCTCACCGTCGTTCAACTGGAAGAAGCATCTCGACGACGACGAGATCGCGCGCTTCCAGAAGGAGCTGGGCGCGATGGGCTACAAGTTCCAGTTCGTCACGCTCGCCGGCTTCCACGCGCTGAACGCGTCGATGTTCGAGCTCGCGCGCGGCTACGCGGAGGAAGGTATGACCGCGTACGTGAAGCTGCAACAGCACGAGTTCGACCTCGAGGAGTCCGGCTACACGGCGACGCGGCACCAGCGCGAGGTCGGCGCCGGCTACTTCGACGAGGTGGCGCAGGTGATCTCGGGCGGTCTCTCCTCGACGCTCGCGCTCCACGGCTCGACCGAGGAGGAGCAGTTCACGCTAGAGGAGAGCGAGCCGCGCTAGCTCGGCCTTGATCGTGCCGACCGCGTCCGCGACGCGCACGCGGTTCGCGGGATCGTTCAGCCAGCCGGACGCGCCGGACGGATGCGGCAGCGGAATCGCGACGATGCCGTCCACCTCGTAGCGCTCGCCGACGCACTCGGTGACGCTCTTGAGGCCGAGCAGGCGTCGCGCCGCGAGCCCGCCGACGGTGACGACGAGCTGCGGGCGTAGGAGCTCGAACTCCCACTCGCGCCAAAACGCGCAGAGCTCCTGCTCGCGCGGCGTCGGCGTGCGGTCGCCGCGCCCGGTTGCGGCGCGGCCCGGGTAGCACCGCGTGACGGAAGCGCAGTAAAAGGTGCGGTAGAAGGTGTCCTCGTCGAAGTCGAACCAGCGACGCAGCGTCCTGCCCGCGCGCCCGCGCCAGGGCAGCCGCTCCTCTCCCTCCTGCACGCCGGGCGCCTGTCCGAAGACGTACGCGCGCTGGCCGGTGTACGGGAGCACGACCGGGAGCGACTCGAGCGGGTAGCCGGCCTCGGCGCACGCGCGGCAGACGCGGTTGTCACGCTGCAGTGACGCGATCGAGCGGTACGACGAGCGGCGCCGCGTCAAGGCGCTGCGCGAACCATCACGAACCAGCGACCGGCGTGGACGACGTCGCCGCCGCCGAGCTCTGCGGCGAGCTCGTCCGGGTCGAACACGCGCTTGTAGACGTTCCAGCGCGAGCCGTCCTTGAGCGCACGCTCCTCCCAGCGCTCGCGCTGCTCGCCTTCGCCGTGGACGCTGCCGACGACGACGAGCTCGTTCGCGACGCGATACGCCTCGGCGAGGAACCGCAGGCGCTCGGTTTCTTCGAGGTGACAGTAGAAGTAGCTCGTGAAGACGCGGTCGAACGATCCGTCGGTGAACGGCAGGTCGAGCGCGTCGGCGCGTACGAACGTCCCGCGCGGCGCCTGGTCCCGCGCGACCTCGAGCATCGCCTCGCTCTGGTCGATCCCAACGACGTCGCCGCGCAGGTGGCGCGTCAGGAACCCGGTCCCGCAGGCGACGTCGAGCGTCCGCGCAGGCGGAAGGGCTGCGATGCGCTCGGCGAGCTGCTCGAGCTCCTCTTCCCAGCCGGGCCGGTCGCGATCGGCGTAAAGCCCGCGGCCGAGCCACCAGTCGTCGTACTCCTGGGCGCGTGCGTGGTAATAGGCCTTCACCTCGACCCTAGAGTACGCACGTGCGCCCCCTCGAATCCGTGCCGAACTTCTCGGAAGGCCGGGACCGCGGGACGATCGACGCGATCGGCGATGCAATCGAGAGGCACGCCCGGTTGCTCGACGTGCATGCGGACGCCGACCACAACCGTTCCGTGTTCACGTTCGTCGGCGTCGAGGGGGAGGTCGTCGCCGCTTTGCTCGCAGCCGTCTCGGTCGCACGCGAGCGGATCGACCTCCGCGCGCACGAAGGGGCGCATCCGCGCATCGGCGCTGCGGACGTCGTCCCCGTCGTTCCGATCGCTCCGCAGGACCTCGAGCGGGCGCGTGTGTGCGCGCGCGAGGTCGCGCGTGCGATCGGCGGCGAGCTCTCGCTGCCGGTATTCCTCTACGGGGAGCTCGCGGCTGGTCGAGGGCCCGCGTTCTTTCGCCGCGGCGGTACCGAGGAGCTGCAGCGGCGGCTCGATGCGGGCGAGCTCGAGCCCGACTTCGGCCCGGCGCAGCTCGACGAGCGCGCGGGCGGGGTGATCGTCGGCGCCCGCCGGCCGCTGATCGCGTTCAACGTCAACCTCCGCGGCGCCACGCTCGAGGTTGCGCGCGGAATCGCCGCGGCGGTTCGCGAGACGGGCGGCGGCTTCCCCGGTGTGCGCGCGCTCGGTCTCGATCTGCCGCGGGCGGGCTTCGTGCAGGTGAGTATGAACGTCGAGGACTGGGAGGCGGCCGCGCTGCACGAGATCGTCGCCCGCGTCGAGGCGGAAGCCGCTTCGCGCGGCGCCGAGGTCGCCGCGTCCGAGCTTGTCGGCCTCATGCCGGCCGGCGCGGCCGCCGCCGCCGCGGGCGCGCAGCTGCGGATCGAGGGCTTCGACGCAAGCCGCGTCCTGGAGCTGCGGCTGTTGGACTGAATCGCCACGGTCCGCGCGGGATTCGTCGCGCTTCCGTTTCACACGTGCGAAGCCCGCGGCGATACGCTCGCCGCGGGGAGGAGGTTATGGGTACCTGGCGGCGGGACAAGGCCGGATCGGGCCCGTCCGAAGGCTCCACGATCCGCGAGGGCTAGACTCGCCGCCGTGGTCGCAACCACTGCGCTCACCGGCGACGACCTCACGCTCGAGGACGTCTGGCACGTCGCCGTCGAGGGGGCCGGCGCGGCGCTCTCCGACGAAGCACGCGACAAGATGCGCGCCGCACGCGCCGTCGTCGAACGCGTCGCGCATGGCGCGAGCGAGCACACGTACGGCGTCAACACGGGCTTCGGCAGGTTCGTCTCGAGGTCGATCCCCGATGAGCTGACCGACGAGCTCCAGCTCCGGCTCCTCCGCAGTCACGCGTGCGGCGTGGGCGATCCGTATCCCGACGAGATCGTCCGCGCCGCGATGCTTCTGCGCGCGAACGCACTCGCGAAGGGCTGCTCGGGCGCGCGCATCGAGACCGTCGAGTTGCTCGTCGACTGCCTCAACGCGCGCATCGTGCCGTTCGTCCCGAGTCGCGGCTCGGTCGGCGCGAGCGGCGACCTCGCACCGCTGGCGCACCTCGCGCTGCCGCTCGTCGGCGAGGGCGAGGCGTGGCTCGACGGCAAGCGCGTGCCCGCGGCCGACGCGCTCGCGGCGGCGGGACTCACGCCCGTGCGCCTCGGCGCGAAGGAGGGGCTGTCGCTCGTCAACGGCACGCAGTTCATGGCCGCGTTCGGTGCGCTCGGACTCGTGCGCGCGCTTCGTCTCGCGAAGACCGCGGACATCGCATGCGCGCTGTCGCTGGAGGCGTTGCAGGGATCGCGCACGAGCTTCCTGCCGCAGGTCCACGCACTGCGTCCCTTGCGCGGGCAGTGCGATTCCGCCGCGAACGTGATTCGTCTGCTCGAGGGCTCGGCGATCAACGAGTCGCACCGCTGGTGCGACAAGGTGCAAGACGCATACTCGTTGCGGTGCGCGGCGCAGGTACACGGTGCGAGCCGCGACCTGCTCGATTACGCGAAGACCACGGTCGCTGTCGAGCTCAACGCGGCGACCGACAATCCGCTCGTGCTCGTCGACGAGGGAATTCTCGTCTCGAACGGCAACTTCCACGGCCAGCCGCTCGCGTTCGCGCTCGACGCGCTGACGATGGCCGTCGCCGAGCTGGCGAGCATCTCGGAGCGCCGCATCGAGCGGCTTGTGAATCCGTCACTCTCGGGCGGCCTGCCCGCGTTCCTGACGACCGACGGCGGGCTGAACAGCGGCTTCATGCTGCCGCAGTACGTCGCTGCGTCACTCGTCAGCGAGAACAAGGTGCTCGCGCATCCGGCGAGCGTCGACTCGATCCCGACGAGTGCCGGTCAGGAAGATCACGTGTCGATGGGCAACGCTGCCGGGCTGAAGGCATGGCAAGCGCTCGCGAATGTCGAGTGGACGCTCGCGATCGAACTGCTCGCGGCGGCACAAGGCGTCGAGTTCCACGCGCCCCTCGAGCCGGGCGTCGGCGCACGTGCGGCGCGTGCATTCGTGCGTACGCTGTCCCCGCGCCTCGAGGACGATCGACCGCTCGCAGGCGACATCGACACGCTTGCGGCGGCGATCCGTAGCGGTGAGCTCGTCGCCGCCGTCGAGTCGGAGGTGGGCGAGCTCGCATGAGAAAGAAGCTCCGGTGGGACCTGCCGCAGAGCAGGACGATTCCCAAGCATCCGTACCGCGACACCGTGCTCGTCTACGGCGGAATGGCTGTCGTTGTCGTGGTCGTGGCGTTTCTCACCGGCGGCGGGCTCGGCAGGGCGCTCGTCTTCGCTGCGGTCTTCTTCGTGGTCGCCACGCTCTGGAGCTGGCGCAACTGGCGCAACCGCATCGCCGCCGAACGCCGCGGAGGGCGACAGCCGTGAGCGCGACCGAGACGCTCGACGCGACCGTCGAAGCGCTCTGCGGCGATCTGAGTCGCATTCGCGCACCGCGCGGGTCGCAGCTGAATGCACGGTCGTGGTCCACAGAGGCGCCGCTCCGCATGCTCCTGAACAACCTCGACGCGGAGGTCGCGGAACGACCGGAGCAGCTCGTCGTCTACGGCGGCTCGGGCAAGGCGGCCCGCGATCATGCGTCGCTTCGCGCGATCGTCCGCACGCTGTTGCGTCTCGGCGACGACGAGACGCTACTCGTCCAGAGTGGCAAGCCCGTCGGAGTGTTCCGCACACATTCGTTCGCGCCGCGCGTGCTGATCGCGAACGCGCTGATCGTGCCACGGTGGGCGACGTGGGACGAGTTCCGCCGCCTCGAGGCAGAGGGCCTCACGATGTTCGGTCAGATGACGGCGGGATCGTGGATCTACATCGGCACGCAGGGAATCCTGCAAGGGACGTACCAGACGTTCGCGGCGGCGGGCGAGCGGCATTTCGGCTCTGCCGACCTGACGGGACGGACGATCCTCACTGCGGGTCTCGGCGGGATGGGCGGTGCGCAGCCGCTTGCCGCGACGTTGGCCGGCGCGGCGGCGCTCTGCATCGAGGTCGATCCGGTGCGGATCGAGCGGCGGCTTGCGCTGCGCTACCTCGACGAGGCGTCCGACTCGCTCGACGATGCGCTGGCGCGCGTGCGCGCAGCGGCGCGCGAGGGACGTCCGCTGTCCGTCGGCCTCCTCGCCAACGCGGCCGATGTCGTTCCCGAGCTCGCGGCGCGCGGCGAGCAGTTCGATCTCGTGACCGACCAAACCGCCGCGCACGACCCGCTCAACGGTTACGTGCCGCGTGGATTCGACGTCGATGCTGCGGCCGAGCTTCGCGCGGCCGATCCGGACGAGTACCTGCGTCGGGCCCGTGCCTCGATCGTGGCGCACGTCGAAGGGATGCTCGAGTACGTCCGACTCGGCGCGTATGTTTTCGATTATGGCAACAATCTTCGAGGTGAGGCCCGTGAAGGTGGCGTAGCGGAGGCCTTCTCATACCCGGGCTTCGTCCCGGCCTATATCCGTCCGCTCTTCTGCCGCGGTATCGGTCCGTTTCGCTGGGCAGCCCTGTCCGGGGACCCGGCCGACATTGCCGCGATCGACGAGGAGCTCCGGCGCCTGTTTCCCGACGACGCGCTGCTGCAGAGGTGGCTGCAGCTCGCGCCCGAGCGAGTGGCGTTCCAGGGGCTGCCGGCGCGGATCTGCTGGCTCGGCTACGGCGACCGCGCGAAGGCCGGCCTCGCGATCAACGAGCTCGTCCGGAGCGGGCGCGTCTCGGCGCCGGTCGTCATCGGCCGCGATCATCTCGACGCCGGTTCCGTCGCCTCGCCCTTCCGCGAGACCGAGGCGATGCGGGACGGCTCCGACGCGATCGCCGACTGGCCGATCCTGAACGCGCTCCTCAATACGGCCGCGGGTGCGACGTGGGTGAGCGTCCATCACGGCGGCGGCGTGGGGATCGGCAACTCGATCCACGCCGGCATGGTCGTCGTCGCCGACGGCAGCGACGAGATGGGCGAGCGGCTCGAGCGCGTGCTCACGACCGACCCGGGCACGGGCGTGCTGCGCCACGTCGACGCCGGCTACCGCGAGGCGCTGGACGCGGCGCGCGCCGGCGGGCTCGACGTGCCGATGCCGCCGCGCGCGTGACGCGCGTCCTCATCCGCGACCTCGCACAGGTCGCGACGCCGGCGGGTGCGCACGCGCCGCTGCGCGGCGCCGACCTCGGCCGCGTCGAGCTCGTCGAGGAAGCGTACGTCCTCTGCGACGGCGGTCGCATCGCCGAGACAGGGCGCATGCGTGAGCTCGGCGCGCTCGACGGCGACGTCGTGGAGGTCGACGGCCGCGGGCGCTGCGCGGTCCCGGGGCTCGTCGACTGCCACACGCACGCGGCGTTCGCCGGCGACCGCGTCGACGAGTTCTCGCTGCGGGCCGGCGGCGCGTCCTACGAGGAGCTCCACGCGGCCGGCAGCGGCATCCTCTCGACCGTCCGCGCGACCCGCGCGGCGGGAGCCGACGCGCTCGCGGAGGCGGTCGCGCGCCACCGCGACTGGATGCTCCGGGCGGGGACGACGACGTTCGAGGCGAAGTCGGGCTACGGACTCGACCTGGAGACCGAGCTTGCGTCGCTCCGTGCGGTTCGCGCGGCCGGCGGCGTCCCGACGTGGCTCGGCGCGCATGCCGTGCCGCCGGAGTTCGACACCGCCGACGCGTACCTCGACTTCGCGCTCGCCGAGGTGCTTCCGCACGTGGTGGGACTCGCAGAGGCGGCCGACGTGTTCCTCGAGCGCGGCGCCTTCGACGAGACGCAGGCCCGCCGCTACCTCTCGGCGTGCCGCGACGCGGGGCTTGCGCTGCGACTCCACGGCGATCAGTTCACGGAGTCGGGCGCGGTGCCGCTCGCGATCGAGCTCGGGGCACGCTCGGTCGACCATCTCGAGGCGACGACGGACGCCGGCGTCCGCGCGCTCGCGGGCGGCGACGTCGTCGGCGTGCTGCTGCCGGCGAGTGCGCTCTTCCTCGGCCGGCCGATGCCGCCGGCTCGAGCGCTCGTCGACGCCGGCGCGGCGATCGCGCTAGCGACGGACTTCAACCCGGGCTCCGCGTTCTGCGAGAGCCTGCCCCTCGTGTGCTCGCTCGCATGCACGCAACTGACGCTGTCGCCGGCGGAGGCTCTCGCGGCGTGCACGGTGAACGCCGCGCACGTCCTGGGGCGCGCCGACCGCAAGGGACGCATCGCGCCCGGCTACGACGCCGACCTCGTCCTGCTCGAAGTTCCCGATTGGCGCTACCTCGCGTATCACCTCGCCGGCGACCTCGGCGTCGAGCCGATCGTCGGCGGCCTCGCCGCGCTACCGTAACCGCGATGCCGTCGAGAAAGCAGCGCCGCCGGCGCGAGAAGCTCCAGCGGCACGAGTGGGAGCTCGTCCAGATCGACGACGAGGGAAACGAGATCCCGGTCGAGCCCGCGCAGGTGAAGAAGAAGGAGAACGGACCCGCCGCGGCGCGCAAACCGGCTCGCGCGCGCGGGAGCCGGACGCTCCGCGAGGTGCCACAGCCGTCGTGGCGCCGTGCAGTGCGCCGTGCGCTGCCGTGGCAACTCGGCCTCCTCGCGCTCGTCGTGTTCGTCTTCAAGGGACCGCTCGCGAGCCGGGTCGGCGTCGGCGTCCTCTATGCGATCGCGCTCGTGCCGTTCACCTACGCCGTCGACCGGATGGCATACCGCGCCTACCGCAAGCGTCTCGAGCGCTAGCTGCGGAAGTGGCCCTCGCCGGGCCACGGCGCGAGCACGAGCAGGATCCGCGCGCCGTCGTCGGTCGCGATCGCATGCCGTTCGCCCGCCTCGAAGCGCGCGAGGAAGCCCGGGCCGCCGTCGATCCGCTCGCCGTCGGCCTCGATCCGCACCGTCCCCTCGACGACGACGACCCACGCGCGTTCGTGCACCTGGTGCTCGCCGAGCTCCTGGCCCGGATCGAGTCCGATCAGCACCGCGCGCGCCTCGTCGTCGCTGTGGAGGACGACCGGCGACCGGCTGCCGCCGGGCGTGTCGACGTCGGTCAGCTGCCACGTGCGCATCGAAGGGCGGAGTATGCAACGGCGATAGACTCACGCGTCGTGGCGCCCGTCGTCGATCGGTACGAGCTGGGCCCGGCCGCCACGAACTGCTACCTCGTGCGCCCCGAGCGCGGTGCGCCGGAAGCCGTCGTGATCGACCCGGGCGACAACGCCGCCGCGCTGCGGCTCGAGCTGGCGCGGGCCGGTGCCTCGTGCGTCGCAATCCTCGTCACGCACGCGGACGTCGACCACGTCGGCGCCGTCGCCGAGCTGGCGGAGGGCACGGGCGCGCCCGTCTTCGCACCGCCGCGCGAGCGCATGCCGGCGGAACGCGCCGCCGGCCTCGGCTGGTACTCGGTCCGCGACTACGTCGTCGACACGGAGCTCAGCGGCGGCGAGACGCTCGAGCTCGCGGGGATGACGTTCGACGTCGTCGCGATTCCCGGCCACTCGCCGGATCACGTCGCGTTCGCGACCGACGGCGTCCTCTTCTCCGGCGATCTCGTCTTCGCCGGCTCCGTCGGCCGGGTCGACCTGCCCGGAGGCGACTGGGAGGCGCTGCTCGAATCGGTGCGCCTGCTCGCCGAGCGGTTCCCGCCCGAGACGACCGTGTACCCGGGACACGGCTCGCCGACGACGCTCGCCGCCGAGCGGCAGCGCAACCCGTTTCTGGCCGAGCTGCGCGCGTGAGCTCGAAGTTCGAAGCGCCCCGGGGGATGTCCGACATCCTCCCGGCCGCGCAGCCGCGCCGCCGCCGCGTCGTCGAGACGATGGAGGAGGTCTGCCGCGTCTATGGCTACCGCCGGATCGACACGCCCGGCGTCGAGGACACCGGCCTGATCGTGCGCACGTCCGGCGAGGGATCCGACGTCGTCCAGAAGGAGACGTACACGTTCGAGGACCGCGGCGGCCGCTCGCTCACGCTCCGCCCCGAGGGCACCGCGCCGATCTGCCGCGCATACGTGGAGCACGGCCTGCACCGCGAGCCGCAGCCGCAGAAGCTCTACACGATCGGGCCGATGTGGCGCTACGACCGTCCGCAGAGAGGGCGCTACCGCGAGCACTGGCAGCTGTCCGTGGAGGCGATCGGCAGCGCCGATCCGGCGGTCGACGCGGAGGTGATCCGTCTCTACGCGGAGGTGCTCGCGCGGCTCGGTCTCGACGAGTGGTTCGTCGCGGTGAACTCGATCGGCGACGAGAACTGCCGTCCCGCCTACGTCGAGCGGCTGTCGGTCTGGCTCGACGAGCACGACGCCGAGCTGGACAACGAGGCGCGCCTGAAGCGCGCGACGTCGCCGCTCCGGGTCTTCGACGTCAAGTCGGAACGGGTGCAGGCGGTGCTCCGCGACGCGCCGAAGATCGGCGACTCGCTGTGCGACGCATGCCGTGAGCACTTCTCGCAGGTTCGTGCGCTTCTCCACGCACTCGGTGTCCGCCATGAGCTCGTGCCGACGCTCGTGCGCGGCCTCGACTACTACACGCGCACGGCGTTCGAGTTCAAGGACGCCGAGGGGAGCGTCATCTGCGGCGGCGGGCGCTACGACGGATTGATCGAGGCGATCGGCGGACCGCCGACGCCGGGGATCGGCTTCGGCGCCGGCCTCGAGCGGCTCGAGCTCGCGCTCGCCGTGGAGCTGCCGCAGCCGCCGATAGACGTCTTCTTCGTTGTCGAGGACGGCGGCGACCGGACGCGCGTCCAGACGCTTCTCGCTGAGCTGCGCACCCACGGCGTCGCTGCGGACACGGACTACGCGGGCCGCTCGGTGAAGGGGCAGTTCACGCAGGCGGGCCGGCTCGGCGCGCAGACGATCGTCGTCGTCGACGCGGAAGGCCCGCGCATCGGCGACGACCGCGTCGCGTTCGACGAGCTCGTCGCTACGCTCGCGCCGTGAGCGACTGGCGCGATCTGCGCTGCGGCGAGCCGCGGCCCGACCACGAAGGGCAGACCGTGACGCTGGCGGGCTGGACGGCGCGGCGCCGCGATCACGGCGGGCTCGTCTTCGTCGACCTGCGCGACGAGACCGGTGTCATGCAGCTCGTGATCAACCCCGAGCACTCGCCCGCCGCCGCGGCAGTCGCGCACGACGTGCGGAACGAGTACGTCCTCCAGGCGACCGGCACGATCGTGCTCCGCTCGCCGGAAACCGTCAACGCGAAGATGGCGACGGGCGAGGTCGAGCTGCAGGTGAACGAGCTGCGCGTGCTGTCGACGTCGCCGCCGCTGCCGTTCCAGCTCGACGAGCAGAACGTCGACGAGGCGCTGCGGATGAAGTACCGCTGGCTCGACCTGCGCCGCGGCCACATGCAGCGGAACATCCGCACGCGCGCACAGCTCGTCCGGATCATCCGCGAGGAGATGGAACGCGACGGATTCGTCGACATCGAGACGCCGATCCTGTGGAAGCCGACGCCGGAGGGCGCGCGCGACTTTCTCGTGCCGTCCCGCCTGCAGCCCGGCAAGTTCTACGCGCTGCCGCAGTCGCCGCAGATCGCGAAGCAGCTACTCGTCGTCTCCGGCTTCGAGCGCTACTACCAGATCGCGCGTTGCTTCCGCGACGAGGATCCGCGTGCGGACCGGCTGCAGGAGCTGACGCAGCTCGACCTCGAGATGGCCTTCCCTGACCGCGAGTTCATCTTCGCGTTGATGGAGAGGATCGTCGCGCGCATCTGGCGCGAGTGCATCGACGTCCAGCTCGAGACGCCGTTCCCGCGTCTGCGCTACGACGAGGCCGTGCTGCGCTTCGGAATCGACCGGCCCGACCTGCGCTTCGGCCTCGAGATCAACGAGGCGACGGAGGCAACGCGCGGCTCCGAGTTCGGTGTCTTCGCCAACGCGCCGTGCGTCCGCTACCTCGCACTGCCGAAGGAGCTGTCGCGCACCGAGGTGCAGGTTCTCGAGCAGCAGGCGAAGTCGTGGGGCGCGAAGGGCCTCGCGTACCTCGTCTTCCGCGCCGACGGCGACGTGTCGTCGCCGATCGCGAAGTTCCTCGCGCCCGACGTCCTCGAGCGCTGGCGCGAGCCGGGGCACACGCTCCTCTTCGTCGCCGACGACGAGCGCCTCGTCGCGAAGGTGCTCGGCCTGCTGCGCCTGCAGCTCGGCCGCGACCTCGGCCTGATCGACGAGTCGCTCTGGAGGTTCCTCTGGATCGTCGACATGCCCGCCGCGGAGTTCGACGAGGAGACGCAGACGTGGAACGCCGCGCACCATCCCTTCACGCGTCCGACCGACGACAGCATCGACGTCTTCAAGACCGACCCCGGCCGGGCGCGGGCGGTCGCGTACGACCTCGTCGGGAACGGGATCGAGCTCGCAGGCGGCTCCTTCCGGATCCACGAGCCGTGGCTGCAGCAGCAGGTGTTCGAGAACCTCGGGATCGGGCCGGAGGAGCAGCGCGAGAAGTTCGGCTTCCTGCTCGACGCGCTCGCGATGGGCGCGCCGCCGCACGGCGGCATCGCCTCCGGCATCGACCGGCTGCTGATGGCGCTGCTCGGCGAGACGCGGATCCGCGACACCCAGGCGTTCCCGAAGAACCAGGTCGGGTTCGACTACATGACCGGCGCGCCGATCGAGCTCACGGAGGAACAGCTGGCGGAGCTCGGAATAACGGTCGCGACGGAGGAACCCTCAAGGCCGACCTAGGGTCCGGCCGATGGAAACGGCATACTGTGGGCGTCCGGCACCGCCCGGTCGCCCGTAGCTGAGCACATGTCGACTGAAGAACCTCGCCAGCAGACCTCGCTGACGCCCCTTCCCCGGGTGGAGGACCTGCCGCGGTCCGGCGACGGGATCTCCGAAGACGCGGTCCGCGGCGCGTTCGACGCCTTCCGCCGCCACGCCGCGCAGCTGCAGGCACAGCTTCGCGTCCTGCAGGCCGCGGGACGAACGTCCCAGGTCGAGCCGACGGGCCATGCGGTCCGCATGGACTCGCTCCACCTCATCCGCGCGGCGTCGGAGTTCGCCGACACGATCGAGCGCGACGCGCAGACCGCGTCGGCGGCGCAGCTGCAACGGACCGAGGAAGAGGTGCGGCGCCGGCAGACCGAGCTCCAGTCGCGCGAGGGCGAGGTCGAGCGCTACCGCACGGAGAGCGAGCGCCAGCGCGCCGAGATCGTGAACGCCGCGAAGAACGAGGCGCGCGAGCTGCTCGCGAAGGCGAACGAGGACGCGACGCGCGAGCTCCACGAGGCGGAGACGCGCGGCGCGCGGCTGCTCGAGCAGGCGCGTCACCAGGCGACCGAGCTCACGAATTCCGCACGCGCCGAGGTCGAGCAGACGCTCGAGTGGGCGCGCGCGCAGGCCGGCTCGATCATGCACCGCGCCCAGCAGGGCGCCGAGCAGCTGCTGCGGGCCGCCGGTCTCGGCGACGACGCGATCGGCGAGGTCGCGAAGGCGATCGTGGCGTCCGTCGAGCCGCCGGGCGAGCCGCGTGCACCGCGGCCTGCCGAGGCGTTCGCGTCGGCACCGCCCACCTCTCCATCTGCTGCTCCGGCGTCCGCCGAGCCGGAGCCTCCTGCGGCCGAGGCGCCCGACGAGGGCGAGCCCGAGCCGCCGGTCTCGCCGCCCCAGGAATAGGGTCCGCTCATGCCGCGCGGGCTCGGATTCCGCTTCGCCGCCGAGGCGGCGTTCCTCGTCGCAGTCGCCGTCGTCGCCGTCGTCGCCGACTTTCGCTGGCCGGCGATCCTCGTCTCGATGGCGCTCGCCTGGCTGCTCGTCTCGGCCGTCGAGTGGTGGGTGTCTCGGCCGCGCGGCGGCGCGGAGGCACCTGCGCCCCGGCGCGAGCCCGCGCCGGCGCCGCGCGCGAACGAGGTCGAGCTCCCTCAGCACGTGCGCGTCCTGGCCCAGGAGCCCGACCCCGAGCCCGAGCCCGAGCCGGAACCCGAGCCGGAGCCGGCGCCGGAACCCGAGCGGCCGCCGCTTGCGAGCGTGCCGCCGCCTCCCGAGCCCGAGCCCGAGCCGGCCCCCGAGCCCCAGCCGCCGAGCGCGCCCGTCGTCTCCTTCGCCGCCAGGGACACGCGCCCGCGCGAGTGGAACCTCTGGGAGCTCGAGCGGCTCGCCCGCGAGAACGCCGCGGACGACCCGGCGCGCGACGAGGAGCGCAACTTCCTGCTCATGTACCTCCGCGAGTTCGCAAATCCCGACGGCGCCCTGCCGCTCGACTTCGACGCGCTCGTCCGCGACGCCTTCGGCGACGTGCTCGCCGCCGCCACGGCTCGTTGAGGACGACGGTCCCGCTGCGGCTGTTCGGGCTCGCGGCGCTCGCGCTCGTCGGCGCCGTCGTCGCGCTCGCGACGAGCAGGCAGCGGAGCGAGGACCGGGTGACGGGCACGCTCCCGGCCGCCGCGCCGGCACCCGGCGGCGGCTGGTACCGGGCGCTCGCCGCGGCGGCGCCGCTCGTCACGAAGCCGCGCCCGTCGGTCTGTGGCCACACGATCGGTCCGAAGACGATCGGCGTCGCCCATCCGGTGCTGCCGTGCAACGTGAAGCTCTACGTCGAGTACGACGGCAACAAGGTGCTGACGGAGGTGATCGATCGCGGCCCGTACGTGTCGGGACGCGAGTTCGGCCTCACGCACGCGCTCGCCGAAGCGCTCGGCCTGCACGGCACGCAGGCGATCCGCTGGCGGTTCGCCGCGGCACCGTCGCGCTAGAAAAGCGCGACCCTGCGCGGATCGAGCCCCGTGGGAACCTGCTCATAGCAGGTGGGTGCCCTGCCGACATCGGCACCAGGCCTAGCCGGACGCGGGCTCCCTTCATGGTGGCGTTGGTTCACCATTGTGGAGCCCGACCCGCGCAGAGTCGCGATCGCACTGTACCGCTACGCTGGCTCGATGGTCGAGCTCGTCGGTGACTCCGCGCGCGGCGACGCGTTCGCGCTCGTCCGCCTCACCGTCGACGGGGATCGCATCGTCTCCGCCGACGCGGCAGGCCTTGCGCGTCCGCTCGAGGGGCTGACGTTGCTCGAGGCCGCGTCCGTCGGCGGCGAGACGCTCGCGGTCGACGCGCTCGCGAACGCGATCGGGCCGCACGTGTGTGCGGCGACGCATCCGGAGCGCGTCGCCGTCGCAATGAGCGGCGGCGTCGACAGCGCCGTCGCCCTGCTGCGCGCCGGACCGCACGCGGTCGGCGTGACGCTGCGCCTGTGGACCGACCCGGCGGGACCCGACGGCGAGCGAGCGTGCTGCTCGCCGAGCGCCGTCATCGCGGCACGCGAGAGCTGCCAGCGGCTTGGGATTCCACACGTGACCCTCGACAAAAGAGTGGAGTTCCGGCGCGCGGTCGTGGGACCGTTCGTGCGCGGCTACGCGCGCGGCGAGACGCCGAATCCCTGCATCCGCTGCAACGGCAGCTTCCGCTTTGCCGAGCTGCTCGCGTTCGCGGAGCGCGTCGGCGCGCCGAGGCTGGCGACGGGTCACTACGCCCGCGTCGTCGAGCGGGACGGACGGCTGCTCCTCGCAAAGGGCGCGGACCCTGTGAAGGACCAGTCGTACATGCTCGCGAAGCTCGACCCGCGCTTCCTCGAGCGGCTGTGGTTCCCGCTCGGCGGGCAGACGAAGACGGAGACGCGCGCCGAGGCCGAGCGCGCCGGGCTCGCCGCCGCACACCGCGCCGAGAGCCAGGAGGCGTGCTTCCTCGCAGGCGACGACTACCGCTCCTTCCTCTCCCGCCACGGGCTCGCGCGCGAGCCGGGTCCGCTCGTCGACGAGGACGGGAACGAGCTCGGCGCGCATGACGGCTTCTGGACGTTCACGCCCGGCCAGCGCCGCGGGCTCGGCGTCGCCGCCACGGAGCCGCTCTATGCGCTGCGCACCGACGCCGCGACGAACACCGTCGTCGTCGGACCGCGCCGCGCGCTCGCGACGACGCGCGTCGAGGCGCGCGGGCGACTGCACGTCCCCGTCTCGCGGGCCGACGTGAAGCTCCGCTACCGCTCGCCGGCGGCGCCCGCGACCGTGACGACGACCGATGGCGGCTTCGCACTCGAGCTCGACGAGCCCGCGTACGGCGTCGCGCCCGGGCAGGCAGCCGTTCTCTATGCAGGCGACGCGGTCGTGGGCTGCGGAACCATCGTCCGGCCGGGCTCGGACTAAGATCTCGCGATGCTTGCTTTCAGCGCCGGAGACGTCGCCTACCTCGCTCTGGCCGCCTTCCTCCTGCTCGTCGCGCTCGGCATCGCCTGGGTCTCCTGGACGCTCGGCGCAACCCTTCGGCGCCTTGCCGCGTTCATAAGGGGAACGCAGGACGAGGTCCTGCCGGTGATTTCGAAGGTCGGCGTCACCGTCGACCACGTCAACGCGCAGATGGAGAAGGTGGACCGGATCACGGACAGTGCAGTGGATGCAGCCGACAGCGCCGATACCGCGGTGCGCGCCGTGAGCATGGCCGTAACGCGGCCGGTGCAGAAGGTGTCAGGCTTCGCGGCCGGCGTCTCGTACGGCATCGCCGACTTCAAGGTGCACCGGAGCTGGCGCAGCGCCGTCGACGCCGCGAAGGCGGCGGCGCACGCGCGCGAGCGCGAGCTCGCCGACGAGCTGCGCGAAGCGGGCGAGGCATGAGCGACGTCGTCACCCTCCAGCTGCCCCGCGAGCACGAGTTCCTCGGCGTCGCCCATCTCGTGCTCGGCGGTTTCGCCGCACGCCTCGACCTGACGTACGACGTGCTCGACGACGTCACGACCGCGATCGACGAGCTGCTCGACCGGCGGGAGGCCACCGCCGACGTAACGGTGTCGGTCCGCTTCGACGACGACTCTCTCAGCGCCACCGTCGGCCCGTTCAGCGGCAGGCTCGCGGACGAGCTGCACGGCTCGAGCGAGGGGCTCGGTCTGCGTCGCGTGCTCGAGACGGTCGTCGACCGCGTCGAGCTGACGGAACGCGACGGTGCGCAATGGGTCGAGCTGACGAAGTCGGTGAGGGGAGCAAGGACGGATGGCGGGTAACGACCGAGAACTCCTTCGGCGCTACCACGAACAGGGCGATCTCGCCGCACGCGAGCAGCTGATCGAGCAGTACATGTCCCTCGTGCGCTCGCTCGCACGCCGCTACAGCTACCGCGGCGAGCAGCTCGAGGATCTCGTCCAGATCGGCGCGATCGGTCTGATCAAGGCGATCGACCGCTTCGACCTCTCGCGCGGCGTCGAGCTGACGACCTACGCGACGCCGAACATCATCGGCGAGATCAAGCGTCACTTCCGCGACAAGGGCTGGGCGGTACGCGTGCCGCGCGGACTCCAGGAGCTGAACGTCCAGATCTCGCGGCTGATCGAGCAGCTGACCGTCCAGCTCGGCCGGTCGCCGACGATTCCCGAGCTCGCGAAGGCCGCGAGCGTCGAGGAGGAAGAGGTGCTCGAGGCGCTCGAGTCAGGCCGTGCCTACTCGTCGCTGTCACTCTCGTCGGGCGGCACGCAGGACGACGGCGAGGAGCTCGACCCGCTCGAGTCGATCGGCACGGAAGAGCACCAGTACGAGGTGTCGGAGGACCGCGCCGTGCTCGAGCCGGGCTTCCGCGTGCTCGACGAGCGCGAGCGGATGATCCTCCACCTGCGCTTCTTCGAGGGACTCACGCAGTCGCAGATCGCGCAGCAGGTCGGCATCTCGCAGATGCACGTCTCTCGGCTGATCCGGCGCGCGCTGGAGAAGATCCGCGAGGAGATCGCGACCGAGGAAGAACCGCAGCGGGCCGCGCGCAGCGGCTAGGGCCGCACGAGCACGATTCCGCGCGCCAACTGAACGTCTAGCGCGAGCGCCGCGCGGATGCCGTGCACGTCGTGGAAGCCGAAGCCGTACGTGTGGCCGCCGGTCGTCCAGCTGAACACGACGTGGTTCATGAATGCGCTGCCGTCGTTCGTCGCCGCGGGCACGAAGACCGAGCGCATGCGTCGGCCGCGAACCGTCACCCAGCCGAGCGGCCGCACGCGCGCGCGTGGATACCACGCGGGCCCGTTCACGAGATGCGCGTAGCTCGTGAGCGGACGCGGTGATGCGGTGAGCACGAGGTGCTCGTCGCCGATGTACGCGGAGCCGACCACCCAGCCGCGCCAGGAGTGCGCGCAGCCATCGATACCGCCCGGAGAGATGATGCCGATGCAGCCCGTCGACTGCGCGCCACCGGCCGCGAAGCCGGTCGGCAGCCTTGTTGGGCACGGCACCGCATAGCCAACTGCGTGCGCCGTGGCACGGCACTTCGCGACGACCCATGACGGCGCCGGGACGAAATGTAGTGACGACGCGGCAGTGGCGAGCGCGAGGAAGGGCACGATCATCGTCCTGAATACGGACTCCGGTGCCTCGCGGGTCCACGCCTACAATCGCTCGACATGCGCACGAGCGCCGAGATCCGCGAGGGCTATCTCTCGTTCTTCGAGTCGAAGGGACATCTGCGCTGTCCCTCGTACTCGCTGATCCCGCGCGCCGACGACCACTCGACCCTGCTGACGTCCGCCGGCATGCAGCCGCAGATGCCGTTCTTCCTCGGCCGCGAGCAGCCGCCGGCGCCGCTGACGACGACCGCGCAGAAGATCTTCCGCACCGTCGACATCGACGTGGTGGGGCTGGACACCTACCACCTCACGTTCTTCGAGATGCTCGGCAACTTCTCGTTCGGGCAGTACTTCAAGCAGGGCGCGATCGAGTATGCGCGCGAGTTCCTCGTCGAGCACCTGGGGCTCGACTGGGACCGGCTGTGGGTGAGCGTCCACGCCGGCGACCCGGAGCTGAAGCTTGGCCCGGACGAGGTCGCGATCGGGCACTGGGTCGAGGTCGGCATGCCACGCGAGCGGATCGTGCCGCTGCCGTCGTCGGAGAACTTCTGGTCGGTCGGCGGCCCGGGGCCGTGCGGGCCGGACTCCGAGATCTACTTCGACTGGGGCGAGGAGGCCGGCTGCGGCGAGCCCGACTGCCTTCCGGGCTGCACGCGCTGCGAGCGCTTCCTCGAGTTCTGGAACCTCGTCTTCATGGAGTACGAGCTCCATCCCGACGGGACGCTGACGCCGCTGCCGAAGCAGAACATCGACACGGGCCTGGGGCTGGAGCGCACGGCGCGGATCGTGCAGCAGGTTCCGTCGGTCTACGACACCGACGGCTACCAGGCGATCATGCGGTGGATCGCGTCGGAGTCGGGCGTCGCGTACGGGGAGACGCCGGACGCGACGAAGGCGCACCGCGTGCTCGCCGACCACGGGCGCGGCATGACGTTCATCGTCGCGGAGGGCGTGACGCCGTCGAACGAGGCGCGCGGCTACGTCCTGCGCCGCATCATCCGCCGCGCCGTCCAGCACGGCCTGCGGATCGGCATGCACTCGCCGTTCCTGCCGGGCCTCGCGGACGCGGTGATCGAGGAGATGGGCGACGCGTATCCCGAGCTCGCCGAGCACCGTCGCGAGATCCACGACGTCCTCGCCGCCGAGGAGCAGCGCTTCTCCGAGACGCTCGAGCGCGGCATGACGCTGTTCGACGAGGCGGCGGCCAAGGGCCGCGTCAGCGGCGAGGACGCGTTCACGCTGCAGGCGACGTACGGCTTCCCGATCGAGCTGACGATGGAGCTCGCGCGCGAACGCGGCCTCGAGGTGAACGACGAGGAGTACACGCAGCTGATGGAGGAGCACCGCGAGATCTCGCGGCGCACGAGCTCGTTCCAGGTGAACGTGCGCCTCGTCGGCGCCGCACCGCCGACCGAGTTCGTCGGCTACGAGAAGACCGACGTGACGACGCAGATCACCGCGTTCGAAGAGCTCGGCGACGGCTTCTTCCAGGCGAAGCTCGCCGAGTCGCCGTTCTATCCCGCCGGCGGCGGCCAGGTCTCGGACACCGGCTACATCGAGAAGGAGGGAACGCGCGCCGAGCTCGTCGAGGCGCTGCGGCTCGACAACGACCAGGAGCTCGTCTTCAAGGGTTCGGGCTTCGCCGCGGGCGATCGCGTCCGCGCGGTCGTTCCCTGGGACGTTCGCTTCCCGACGATGGCGAACCACACCGCGACCCATCTCCTGCACAAGGCGCTGCAGGCGGTGCTCGGCGACCACGTCCGGCAGGCCGGCTCCGCCGTCCGGCCCGACAAGCTGCGGTTCGACTTCACGCACGGGAACGCGCTGACCGCGGACGAGCGCCAAGCCGTCGAGCGGCGCGTGAACGAGCAGATCTTCGCGAACGCGCCGGTGCGGATCTTCGAGACGCCGCTCGAGGAAGCGCGCAAGCTGGGCGCGATGATGCTGTTCGGCGAGAAGTACGGCGACGTCGTCCGCGTCGTCGAGGTGCCGGGCTACTCGCGCGAGCTCTGCGGGGGCACGCACGTGCGCACCACCGCCGAGATCGGCGCGTTCGCGATGCTCTCCGAGGGGTCGGTCGGCTCGGGCGCTCGTCGCATCGAGGCCGTGACGAGCGGCGAGGCGTTCGCATGGCTGCACGAGCGGGCGCGCGAGGCCGAGGGGCTGCGGGCGGAGCTCGGGCGGCTGAAGAAGGAGGCACGCAGGCCGCAGGACGCGGGCGGGCCGAGCGTCGTGTGGGAGCAGGAATCCGGCGAGGTGCTGATCGCGGAGGTCGAGGGCGCGCACGGCGCCGAGCTGCGCGACTTCTCGGACCGGCTGCGTCAGCAGCGCAAGGCGCTTGCGGTCGTCATCGGCTCGGTCGACGACGGCAAGGCCTCGCTCGTCGTGAACGTCGATCGCTCGCTGAACGAGCGCGGCCTCGACGCGGTCGCGATCGTCCGTCAGCTCGGCGCGGTGATCGGCGGCGGCGGAGGGGGCAAGCCGACGCTCGCCGAGGCCGGCGGACGCCAGCCGGAGCGGCTTCGGGAAGCGCTCGAGACGGGCCGCGACGTCATTGTCGGCGCCCTCTCCTAGAATCGGCCGCGCGTGAAGGTGCTCGCCCTGGACTTCGGCGCAGCGCGGACCGGGGTCGCGGTCTCCGATCCGACCGGCACGCTCGCGCGGCCGGTCGGCGTCGTCGAGCGCGCGGCGACGGATGCGGGGCTCGAGCGGCTCGTCGGGTTGATCGAGTCCGAAGATCCGGCGCGCGTCGTCGTCGGGATGCCGCTCACGCTGCGCGGCGAGCACGGCGAGCAGGCACGCGAGACGGCCGCGTTCGTCGACGAGCTGCGCAAGCGCCTCGCGGTACCGGTCGAGACGTTCGACGAGCGGTTCACGAGCGTCCTCGCGGAGGGCGACGACGCGAAGGCCGCGGCGCATCTCCTGTCGGGCTACCTCGAGTGGTCACGCGCACGCCGGTGACAACGCCGCAGCCGCGGCGGCCACGCCGGCCGCGCCCGACACGGCGTCAGCTCGCGCTCCGGCGCGCGGTCGCGGTCGCAGCGGTGCTCGTCGTGATCGCGGCGCTCGGCGCGGGCGTTCTGGCGCTTGCGTCGTCGCTGCGCGACGGAGGGAAGCCGACCGTGACGCTGCCCCCGCCGCCGAAGCCGTTCAAGATCGTCTTCCCCGAAGGCTTCACGCGCCGCGACATGGCGATGCGCATCACCGCCGTCGACGAGATCGCGCTGCGCAAGCGCGGCGTGCAGCCGCGGCTCAGGGCGCGGGCGTACCTCCGCCTGACGGAGGGGCGGCTGCGAATGACGGGCTTCGGTCGCAAGCGCTACCCGTACGAGGGGTTCCTCTTCCCGGCGACGTACGACTTCCTCGCGGCGACGACGACGCGCCAGCTCGTGCACGCGCAGCTCTCCGCGTTCGAGCGGAGCTGGGCGCACGTCGATCTCAGATACGCGCGCAGCAAGAACCTGACGCCGTACGACGTCCTGAAGATCGCGTCGATGGTGGAGAAGGAGACGCTCGCGCCCGACGAGCGCCGCCTCGTCGCGGCCGTCATCTACAACCGGCTGCACGCGAACATGCCGCTCGGGATCGACGCGACGATCCGCTACGCGCTCGACGTACCGGGGACGCAGTCGCTCAGGCAATCGCAGCTGTCGAACCCGACGCCGTACAACACGCGGCTGTACGCGGGCCTGACGCCGACGCCGATCGCGAACCCCGGGCTCGCGTCGATCCAGGCGGCGGCGCATCCGGCGCACGTGAACTATCTCTACTTCGTCCGCAAGCCCGACAAGATCCATCACTTCTTCACTGCGAGCTTCGAGGAATTCCAGAACTACGCGAACGCGCACGGCTACTGATCGAACTCTCCCGTCCGATGGGGCACCCCAACCCACCACCCAAACGCGATTCTATCGACAAGTGTTGCACGCGTTGGCAACAAGAATGTGACGAATGCTAGGAGCGGAGACACGTCTCGTCGCGCTGCTCGGTCATCCGGTCGCGCACTCGCTCTCGCCGCGCATGCAAAATGCCGCGTTCGCGGCCCGCGCGCTCGACTGGGCGTACGTCGCGCTCGACGTCGCCCCGGACGCGCTCGGCGACGCTGTTCGAGGTCTCGCCGCGGCGGGCTTCGCGGGCGCAAACGTCACGACTCCGCACAAGGTCGCGGTGCACGCGTTCTGTGACGACCTCGACGACGTCGCGGCGAGCGCGGGCTCCGTCAACACGCTTGTCTTCCGGGACGGCCGCGTGGTCGGCGCGTCGACCGACGCGGAAGCCCTCGACGAGATCGAAGGCTCGTCGGCGGCAATCGTCGGATCGGGCGGCGCGGCGCGCGCCTGGCGCTCGGCACTCGAAGCGCGCGGATTCGCCGTTCGCGAGTACACGCGCAACGGCGACTGGCCTCCCGATGCGACGGGGGCGGACGTCGTCGTTCACGCGACGCCCGTGGTCGACGAGGTGCTCGTTGAGCCGTCGTCTGCGCACGCCGTCGTCGATCTCGCCTATCGGGCCGACGGCGGTGAGACCGCGCTCGTCGCAGCGGCACGCGCCGCGGGCTCTCGCGCGATCGTGGACGGGTTCGAGGTGCTCGTCCGCCAGGGCGCCGCGTCGTTCGAGCGCTGGACGGGGATCGCCGCGCCCGTCGACCTGATGCGGAGCGCGATTCGTCCCGTTCCGGGCGATCCAGCAGTCTCGTAGGGCGAACGCCGTAGGGAAGATCCCTTGCCAGTGGCGCGTCCAGGGGGGAGAATCCCGCTGGGAGGGGAGAAGCTATGGTCGAGAGGGTTGGAGCGCCGCTTCGCCGGGTGCTGATCGCGGACGACGACGAAGGAATCCGATCGCTCCTGCGCGAGACGCTCGAGGGCGCCGGTTACCAGACCGTCGCCACGGAATCGGGCGACGAGGCTGTCGACGCCGCGCAGCGCGAGCGGCCGTCCGCCGCGGTCCTCGACATCAACATGCCGGGACACTCCGGCTACGAGGTCTGCGCCGCGATCCGGCGCCTGTACGGCGCGTCCGTCGCGATCATCTTCGTCTCCGGCGAGCGCGTCGAGTCGTTCGACCGAGTCGCGGGCTTCCTCGTCGGCGCCGACGACTATCTCGTCAAGCCCTTCGCCCCCGACGAGCTGCTCGAGCGGCTGCGCGCCGCGCTGCGCCACGTCGACTCGAACGGGTACACGGTGCCCGCGCTGACGCCCCGCGAGCAGGAGGTCCTACAGCTGCTCGCTCTGGGGCTCACCCAGGCGGAGATCGCCGAGCAGCTGTCGATCAGCCCGAAGACGGTCGGGACGCACATCGAGCGGATCCTCTCGAAGCTCGGCGTCCGCAGCCGCGCGCAGGCCGTCGCGGCCGCCTACCGCGGACATCTCGTCGCGCAGGCCTGAACGCGGAGGGCCCGCCGTAGCGGGCCCTCGTTGTGTCCTTCTCTCGGTCGGCTCTAGTGGATCTGGATGTTCCCGGACGACAGCACCTGGTCGCCTGAGTCGTAGCCGTTCGAGAGCCGGATGCGATAGTGGTCGCTCGTTCCCGGCTCACCAAGATCCGTGACGTCGATGCGGAACGCGAACGTTCCGGCACCGTTGATCGACGCGGTGCCGAAGATGCTCGCCGACGTTCCGTCGGCGCTGCAGATCACGGCGGTGACCGTCAACGAGTGGACGTTGAGGTCCGCGGCCGCGCCGTGGTCTTGGTACTCCTCGTTGCCGGAGGGGCCGCTGCCGAACGCGTTCCCGCCGAACGTCGCCTTGTCGCCGTTCGCGGCGGTCAGGCGGCCGCCGCCGGTGATCTTGCAGCCGGCGGTGCTCGTTCCGGTCTCCCACCTCTTGCTTGCGGAGTCACGTGGATGTAGGCCGGCC